>Ga0307372_10002143_pt1 | contig 33186 bp, 31 predicted proteins | sample OX1MG_FD_202533 | JGI IMG/M metagenome (GOLD analysis project Ga0307372, IMG submission 202533) | Soil microbial communities from Risofladan, Vaasa, Finland - OX-1 | ecosystem: Environmental > Terrestrial > Soil > Coastal area > Acid sulfate soil | place: Finland: Risofladan, Vaasa | collected... | reverse complement strand
CGTTATGGCCGTTGAGATACCAGTTGCCGTTGATCTTGATGAACCAGGGGCCACCACTGGAACCACCGGTCATAGGGCAGGGGATGGAAACCACTGTGCCACTTCCATGCTGCCAACTTTTGCCGGTGGAATTCTCACAGGATTGGCGGGTCTGACCATCGTATGGATGCCCGGCGGGATAGCCGTAGGCGGAGAAGAGTTGATTGACTGCCTGATTATATGCCCAACCGGCACCACCTACCAGGTCGGTCAAATCGCCCGAACTATTGGGAGAAACGATGGCCATACCAAAGTCATGATGCAAGTCATTCGGACTGGCTCCTATCCAGTCTGAAGGAACTTCCAGGTCGCGAGCTGCCCAGCAATCATACGGCGTGTTGCCGTTGTCATACAGCGGGCAGAATATCAAGTTCTGCACCCAGGCACCGTTCCAGTAGAGGCAGTGGCCGGCTGTGTCAACAACGCTATGATTGAGGCTGGCGACAGCCGTACCGGAGCAAACCATGTCTTGACCAGCGGCACTCGTAAAAAAGACTTTCCCGACGGTTGAGAGAGGATACAAGGAGTTCCCGTTGAGCGGGGGCTGTCCCTCTTGCGAGGCAGCTTTGCCCGCGCTGGTATCGCTGTTCTGCTGTGTAAGATCGGAGCTACTGCTGAACTGCTGATCGGCGTTGGTGGCACCGCGCATACTCGCGGCTGTCCAATGCATAAAGGCGACGACGGGGTTTGCATCTACCGGATGCTCAATAATCGTCTCCGCGTGAGCTGACAGCGAAGTGTAGAGAAAACGCGCGAACACCACCAGGTACACCAGGTAGACTATGGCAAGCAAGCCAAGCAGAATCCTGCCGATGGGGTAGCCCTGGATGAGTCTATGCTGTGGTGGCATCTGTTTCTCTCTTTCAACAAGAATGGTATGGACTAGACGGGAGGGCGGCGCGGACGCCACTTCACGCGATTAAGAGCCTTGACGTTCGGTAAAGGGGTGGGTTTGGCAGCGCGCATTTTGTCAGCCGTCCAATACTTGAGAGCCTCACCGGCAGGAGTCTCCACCGGGTGCTGGATGATGGTGGCTGGCGGCTCTGGTTTAGATAAGCGCTTCCAGGCAAACAGGTACAAACCGGCCAGCAAACAAAGTAGGAGCGTGCCAACCAGAGGCAGTTGGATAAGTCTCTTTTGTTGTAACATTATGCCTCTCTCTTTCATCCTAATTATACTCAGTATTGACCAGGAAAAATGCGGGCAGGATTTAGTTCTTCTTACGGCGGCGCGCTAGCCATAGTCCGGCGACCACGCCTATGCCCAGGCCGGCGAGCAAGGCATGCTGGCGTTGTTTTGTTGCCTGAGTATCGCGAACCGGCAGGTCGTACAGGCCACCTGCGCGGTAGGCCTGGTCGAGCAATTCTACAGGGTGGACCACGTCGATGTCCAGGCCGCGTTCGCGCGCGCCCAGGGCGATCTGCATCATGCAGCCTGGATTGCCTGTCGCGATGATCTGCGCGCCCGTGGCGGCGATGTTGTTTATCTTGCGCTCGAGAAGCTGGGAGGCCATCTCTTGATTGGTGATATTGTAGATGCCCGCGCTTCCGCAGCACCATTCGGCTTCTTTGAGCGGTACGATGGTCAGGCCGGGAATGGCTTTCAGTAACTCTCGCGGCTGTTGTTTCACTTTTTGGCCGTGAAAAAGGTGACAGGCATCGTGGTAGGCGACGGTGTAATTCACATTGCCCATCTCGCGATTCAGTTCGATGCTGGCCAGGAACTCGCTGACATCTTTGACCTTCGCGCTAAAAGCTTGCGCGCGCGCGGCGTACAGGGTGTCATCGAGCAGCAGGTGGCCGTATTCTTTGAGGTTCGAGCCACAACCGGCGGAGTTAATGATAATCAGATCGCAGTTGTATGGCTCGAAAACATCAATGTTCTGGCGGGCCAGTTGTCGCCCGCGCTCGGCCTCGCCCGCGTGAACATGCAGCGCGCCGCAGCATTGTTGTTGGGGAGGTGTGATCACTTCGCAGCCATTAGCCGTCAGAACGCGCATAGTGGCTTCGTTGATGTCGCGATAAACCTGGTCCATGATACAGCCACTGATAAAACCAACGCGGTAGTGTTTCTTGCCCAGCGCGGGTGTAATTTCCGGCAATGGCTGCGGCAGCAGATCACCAGCCACATGCGGCATTAAGGCCTCAGGCGTTTTCAGCTTTCCTTGCAGCGGGGTCGGCAACGCGTTTAGCGCGTCGAGCAATCCGGTGCGATGCGCCAATGTTTGGAGTCCGCTTCTTTGATAGACCTTTAACCCGCCAAAGGCCAGGGATGTGACAAGGCGTGATGGCAGCATCACGTCAAAGAAGAAACGCCGCAGCAGACGCTCGGTGAGCGATTCGAGGTCAGGTGAGCGGCCTTCGTCTTTGTGCAGCGGATATTGCGTGGTGCCTTCGGGTTCGGGAAGCTCTTGATGGTGTCCATTGCCCAGGGGGGTGTGCGCTACCTCCATCTGGATTTGCTCGCGCGCGCCCTCGATGAGTTTACCAAATTGCACGCCGGAGGGGCAGGCGGTTTCGCAGGCGCGGCAGCCCAGGCAGCAATACATGTGCTCTACAAACTCGGGAGAAATGGCCATGCGACCCTCGGCCACTGCCTGCATCTGGTAAATACGCCCGCGAGGTGAGTCCATCTCGACGCCCAGAATCGCGTAAGTGGGACAGGTTGGCAGACAAAAGCCACAGTGGATGCACTGGCGCATCAAATCGTAAGTATGCGTATGACGACGCAACGGCCCCTCAGCCGGTGGGCTGATCGGCAGTAACTGAGCAGGCGTGTGTTGTTGGCTTTCGAGTGACATGTCTACCTCCCGCTAGAGTGGTTTTGTGTAACTGTTACTGTGGCTGCGCGGCGATAACAGTGATTTCCTGACGATTATGAAACAACTGCTTTGCCTGCACGACGGCAAATTGCCTTTCGAGCAAGCGCAAAGCTTCTCTCAGATTGCGCAATGGATCGACACCGATGGCAGCGTGCGGCAGCTTGAGCGTGCTGATAATGAAGCCGTCAGCGCGCAGGCATGGGCTGGCCTCTACCAGCAAACGCGCCGCCTCACGCGCATCCATGCGCATGTCATTCGTTATCACATCGAACTTTTGGCGACGATTAAGCGCGTCTTGCAGGTAGTCCTCGGCATAGCCGCGATAATGTTGCAGGCGTCCTCCCAGCCGCTCATCGAGCCTGGCCGGATCAACGGCGACAACGTGCATGCCAGCTTCAAGCAACAGGCGCGTCCAGCCGCCGGGAGCCGCGCCAAGGTCGAGCGCCTCGCCCTGCTCCGGCAGGGATACGCCGAAGACCTCTAAGGCCTCCAGCAACTTAAATTCGGCGCGGCTGATCTGTTCGGGGAGCTGCGCGAAATGGCGCATGCCGCCGGGCCAGTCGCTCAGGTTCTCTCTGGCTAGCGAGATGCCAACATAGGCTTTCATACCGGCGCAGAGCAGCGAAATGACGATCTGCGGCTTCTTGATCGACTCTAGCGCGCCGGTCTCTTCGGCAAAGGCCAGGGCCAACTGCTGGTTGAGATAGCCGGTGCCATAGACGTGCTTGATGCTCATGCCATGCTCGCCGCTTTGCGCGAAGCGCGCCTGCACCGCGAAACGCTGCCCGCGTTCCAGCAAGGCGAAAGTCGGCAGGTCGGCGATTGCGACAGCCAGCGCGCCCACGTCGTTTTCGCTGTTGCTCAGGGGTACGACGGTTTGCACCGGCGCGAGATGGCGCGCGAAGACGGGACGCTGCCCGGCTGCCTGGCGCATCAAATGGACAACATCGCTTGCTTCGCAAAGAGCGATATCGGGCGCAAGCAGCGTATCAATTTTCATGTTATTGTCGAAGCGGCGGAGTTCATGCAGTGCTGCTTCCATGAACTCCGGCTGCGCCGTGACGAGTACCTTATTTTCCAGCTTCACAGCCCTCCCACGAAACGTCCTTTGACAAACGTTCCCTGCGCGTCAAACTGTTGTTTGAGACGCTGCATGAGATAAAAGTCTGGGCCGGGTTCGCCCCAGACGTTGATGCTTCGTTTGAGATCGACGGGGCAGCATTCAACCACCAGGCTGCCACGCGCTTCCTGCGCGTGGCGGCGCAGTTCCGCGATGGCTGCCACCAGGCGAGGAGTAGCATCGCCGGGACGCAATTCCACGTAGAGAATGCCGTTGCCGGCATGCGCGACTACGGCGGCTTCCAGGCGGTTGGCGTGGCAGACGCGGTTAATGGTTTCCAGGTAGGCGGCGATCTGTGTGACCAGAATTGCTACTTTGCAGGTGACTGTGCCGCGTGTATGCTCGCGCACGGCCTGCCATAGTTGGGCCTGCTCTTTCCCGGCCAGGTCGTCGCCCATCAGCGCGCCTGCTTTGCGCGCAATCAGGCGCGTTTCATCGATCGAGCGATCAATGGATACGGAGCTGCCCTCAAAATCGACTGCCAGCGTATACCCCTCGGTCGGTAAATTCAGCCCGAAGAAATCGCTCATATCGCTGGCCGCGCCCGCGTCGATCAATTCAATCGTGCTGGGCGTCAGCAGCGAGCCTAGCAGCGCGATGACCGTTTGCGTGGCATCTTGCGCGCTGGCAAAAGTGAGCAGCAGCGTGCGTTCGTTGGTGGGTAGAGGCTGAAGCTTCAAATTGGCCTCCACGATGATGCCCAGCGTTCCCAGCGAGCCGATATACAGTTTGTTCAAATCGTAACCGGCCACGTTTTTGACGACTCGACCGCCGCTGCGCGCGATTTCCCCGCTCGCCTGCACGACATGCAGCCCGATCACCATATCACGGGCCGTTCCCCAGCGCAAGCGTTTGGGACCGCTGGCATTGGAGGCCAGGATGCCTCCCAGGGTGGCCTGCTCCGCATCGGGGGGATCGAGGGCGATCCATTGTCCCTTTGTCGCAAGCTGTGCCTGGAGAGCGGCAAAGGTGATGCCGGCTTCGGCGTGGCAGGTCAGGTCGGGGGCTTCGTGTTCGAGCAAGCGCGTCATGTGCTGTGTTTCAAGCACGATATCGACCTGTTCGGGAATGCCGCCCAGATTCATGCGCGAGCCACCGCCGCGCGCGAGCAGGGTCAGACCATACTGGGCGGCAAGTGTGATCACCTGCGCTACCTGCTCCTTATCGCCGGGTGTGACAACCAGGCGCGGCAAAATGCCATCAATCGTGTAATCCCGCAGTGCATCGGGTTTGCTGGTGATCGACAACGATGGGATGAACTGCTGAATGCCAGCCAGGAATGTTTCTATCTCTGCCATGACGCTGTACAATCTCCAATTCGCGTTTTACAATTGTTTCATTTCGGCGCAGCGTCCCGGCATAGGGAAGAGCTTGCCTGGATTGAATAGCTGGTCGGGATTCCAGGCACCGCGCACCTGCTGCATGATACGCAGGTCAACCTCGTTGAAGATGAGGGCCATTTCTTCCTGCTTCTCAATGCCGACGCCGTGTTCCCCGGTAATGGTGCCTCCAACTTCGGCGCACACCTCGAGTATTTCATGGCCGGCCTTGCGCACGCGCTCGATCTCGCCGGGAATTTGCGAGTCGAAGAGGATCAGCGGGTGCAAATTGCCGTCGCCGGCGTGGAAGACGTTGCCCACGCGCAGACCGTAGCCTGTGCAAATCTCGCTGACCCGGCGCAAAACGTAGGGAAGCTTAGTGCGTGGCACCACGCCATCCTGCACGTAAAATTCGGGGCTGATGCGCCCGACCGCGCCAAAGGCGTTCTTGCGGCCAGCCCAGAATAGCTGGCGTTCGGTCTCGTTGGCGGCCACTTTTACGACGCGCGCGTGGTGTTTGTCGCAAATGGCGCAGACGGTCGTGGTTTGTTCTGCGACGCTTTCGCGCAGCCCCTCGGCCTCGATGAGCAGTACGGCGGCGGCATCCAGTGGATAGCCGGCGTGCGTATCGGCCTCGACTGCCTGGAGGATCATCTGGTCCATCATTTCAATGGCGGCGGGTATGACGCCGGAGGCGATGATCTCAGAAACGGTATTGGAGGCATCGTCCATGGTATTGAAGACGGCCACCATAGTTTTCACGTCTTCGGCAAGGTGAACGATGCGCGTGATAATTTTGGTGACGATGCACAGCGTGCCTTCGGAGCCAATGAGCAGACCCGTCAGGTCATAGCCCGGCGTGTCGGGAGTCCAGCCACCCACCTGGACGATATTGCCCTCCGGCGTCACGATTTCAACGCCCAGTACGTGATTAGTGGTAACGCCGTAGATGAGAGTATGCGGTCCGCCGGCGTTCTCGCCCACGTTGCCGCCGATGGTACAGGAACGCTGGCTGCTGGGGTCTGGCACGTAATAGTAGCCGCGCGGATTGAGGGCGTTGCTCAGGTGCAGGTTGACCAGTCCCGGCTGTACGATGGCGCGCAGGTTGTCGTAGTCAACTTCCAGGATACGATTCATACGCGCGAAGGCGATGACGATGCCACCGAAAATAGGGATAGCGCCGCCGCTCAAGCCGGTACCCGCGCCTCTCGGCACCACTGGCACGTGATGGCGGGCAGCGATTTTAACGATGGCCGCCACTTCTTCGGTGTTGGCGGGTAAGACGACTATTTCCGGCGTGCTGCGGTCAATCGAGGCGTCGTACTCGTACATCATCAGGTCATAGGGAGTATACAGGACGTAACGCGCTCCTAGCAGGTCGCCCAGTTCGCGCACGACCCCGGCTTTTTTCTCCGCGCTCATGCGTTCATACAGGGGAGTTGCTGTCGATGGAGGTGGGAGTTCGGTGATGCTCATTTGTTTGATCCTCTAGCTCAGTTGCCAAATCGCCAACATTGAGCGATTCGGGCCTGGTCAACCGTCGTCTATTAAGATGATACCATCTATTTACTGCAATGGGAAGTTTTTTCAGCCGCTAAACAGTTTCCAGCACCAGAACAGCACGAGCGCGAGCGCGACGACCAGTACGGTCAGGAGAATGCGGCGCGGCCCATCCCAGGCGCTGGTTGGAGCAGGAGAGGACTGTAAGTTGAGTAAGGGGGTATTGGCAACTGGCGTTTCAGGGGCAATAGTGGCGGGCAGGCGGAGTTTTGTCCAGCCGGGTTGATTGCCGTTTGCAATGGTGGGGGTAGTATTGCTATTTCCAGAATAGCCGTTGCTCTGATTGCCTGATCCTTGAGTGGAAAGCGGAGTAGGCGTTGCCCCGGTGGATGACATATTACTGGCGTTGATGGTTGGTTTTGTGACGATTTGCCAGTTGGTTGAGCCATCGGGGATGCGCGCATACGAAGTATCGGCTGTGAGCGCAGGGATGCTTACCTGGTCGATTTCGGTGCCAGCGATGGTGAGGCGCAGGTTGTTGCCCGCCTTCAACATACCGGAGTAACTATCGGGGAAGACAACCATGTAGGCACGCGCAGCGATGGCCGCGCCAAATGGGAATTGGAAGGTGAAGGTATTGGGGCCGGAATCGAGGCTGGTATGCGCGGCGTAAAGGTCAAATGGCTGGTTTTGTGGGTTATACAATTCAACCCAGGAGTCGGTCATGAGCGAAAAGGTTTTGGGTGCTTCAGCGCAATTCCAGGTTGAGCCTGGATTGTTCAAAACTTCATTGATCAACACGATGCCCGGTGTGGTGGGTGGAAGACCCGGCGTGCCTGGCAAGAGCGGTGGAACAGACGGGGCGCAGCCGTGAACAACTGTTGCAGCGTGAACGCGCACAAACGTGAACTGCAAAAGCAACAAAACCGCGAAGCTCGTGGCGAATAAACGCGCAAACCTCACACGTACCTCCTGAGAGCGCCCCCACGCTTTTCAGATGTATGATGCTCGTTACGTTACTGAGCGAGGTATTCGAATGGTACCTTATCGCGACCTGGGATGCGGCTGTTTATAACCTGCCGCAGGGCAACAATGCTGCTTTCGCCGAGGGTGAAAGCAATAATTGAGCCTATCACGACGCCGCAGATGCCGCCAATCGCAATGCCTTGAAGAAACTTACGGTTACGAAAAAATGTCATCGTCGACCACCTTTTCTGAAGAATTTATTGCAGGTATACTACCGTCTTGGCTTCGTTCCACAGGCGTTCGAGGCGGTAGTATTCGCGTTCTTTGGGTCCGAAGATGTGAACTATTATATCGCCAAAGTCTAGAATTATCCAGCCGGTTTCCGCGACGCCCTCGCGGTACAGCATTCTGGCTCCCTGTTTTTTTAATTCATCTTCAATAGCCTCCGCGATGGCCTGAATCTGACGGCTATTATTACCATTGCAGATCACGAAGTAATCGGCGATGGTTGTCAGTTCTTGAATGTCAAGTAAAAGCACATCCGAGGCTTTTTTATCGTAGGCGACATCAGCCGCAGCTCTCGCCAGTTGACCAGGATCGAGTAGAACGCCTTCCACAATTGCTCCCTGTGTTTACAAACTCCGGGCGCATTCAGTTCAGGTACACCCGAATTTAACAGCAACATCATTTAACCGCATTATAGCACGACCAGGCAAGACTGTTAATGGGAGAGAAGTCCCAGCCATTCCTCTTTAGTAGTATGACGTTCGAGGGTGGCGTTCTCCAAAATCTCCGCGCGTAGTTCGCCCAGAGTTCCCCAGCCTTCCGCTTCCACGTCGTACTTGTGAATGGTTTCTTCGTTGCGCTGGCGCACCCAGACGAAGCTATCGTCGGGCAGGTTGGTATATTTCTCTACCACGGCGCGCAGTATCTCGCGCGCGACATCTTCAACAAAGCGCGGGTTGGCATGCGCTTTATTGACGATGTACAGTTCATCGAGCCGCTTGAGCAGTCCATAATTTTCAGAACTCATGGCGCTTTCCGCCAGGCTGATCAGGTCACTGGCATTCAGGCTCTGGTCGGTACCTATCATGAGCGTGGCGCGCCCGCGCTGGTTATGCGTGGCGAGTGGAGTGATATCCAGTACCTTCTCGATGATATCGTCTGCTAAACCCTCTTCCTGCAAGCGCACACGCGCGTATGAATGCACCATATCCTGAGCGCACGGGCAGGCGACCATGCCCTCCACCTCCACACCGATCATACGCCGGGATTGCTGTTTTGTGGCGACCGCGTGGGCCAGCAAGCCATAGATTTCCTGAGTAGGTCGCCCGGATACAGGCGTCCATTTCTGTACCGGCAAAACTGTGCGGATACGCACTTCTGCCCGGTGAGCCTTTTGCTTCTCGACGATAGTCCTGGCGACATGTTCGGCGAGCAGTTCGATGCGCGGCCAGGGCTGCTGGCCTACCTCTTCCATGACTTCTTCCAGCGCGTCGCTGAAGCGTGACATATGTACGCCGGCCTGCGATGCGTCGAGGTCCGCGTAGAGGTCAAAGGTAGCGTTGAACCAGCGTTGATCGCCCTCGTCACCTATGAGAATGGCTTTTGTAATGCTCACCACGCCGGCGCGTCCCAGGCGCACATGCACGCTGGGTTTACCGTTCTGAATGTCGCGATCCAGCGAGATGCGCAGATTCTTTGAGATAAGTTCCACACCATCTCCAGGTACCGCCGCTAACAGTTGCTGCATAGACTTGCCGCTCACAGGGTCGATATAGTCGGAGGCGATCTCTGCCAGTGGCGCGAGCACAAAGGCGCGTTCAGCCATACGGGGATGGGGAATAACCAGGTCATCCTCCACCAGGCGCAGATGATCGTAAAAGATTATGTCGATATCGATGGGGCGCGGCCCGTTGCGGAAAGTGGTCTGTCTTCCAAGCGTTTGCTCGATCTGTTTGGCGGCTTTGAGCAATTCTCGTGGCGTCAGGGTGGTCTGACCGCGCAGCGCAATGTTTAAGAAGCGCGGCTGGTCTGAATAGCCGACAGGTTCGGTATCATACACTGAGGAGGTAGTTGTGATCTTCATTATCTCGCGCAGGCGCTGTAAGGCGGCGGACAGATTGCCGCGCCGGTCTCCCAGGTTGGAACCCAGGGCAAGATAAACGGTATGTGTAGCAACGGGAGTCTTCCCGTTTTTAGAAATGGAATGTGTGAATGATGTATCTATGCTCATGAAAAAAGTATGCTCTCCTGTCGTCTGTTTGTAATGCTCATACTATGAGAACAGCGTGCAAGGCGTATTTCTTCCCAACCCTCCTTGCTTGCCTCGTGTGCTGCATAGTTGATGAGCCAAAAAAGCGCTGGTTGTCACCAGGGTTCTTTGACGTTTACGACGTGATCGCGGTCTTTCGGCGTGACTACAAAACCGACACAAGATAAAGGGGATAGCGGGTTCAGGAACGGAAGTGAAATTCACAGTTTGCAGGATCGCTCCTCCAACAAAGACAAGAACACCGAGGACAAAGGCAAAGATGATAACGAGAATAGCAATCGTTAGAATAGTGCTTCCCTGCTGCTTTGTTTTCAAGTGTGTTTCCCTTTTTGAAAGTATTCAAAGTTGAAGGCGCGTAAGCAAATGACCCTGTCACTGCTATTCTATCACTATTACTTCTGGAAGACCCAGACGTTGCTGAAGACGGCTTCAGCGCCGCCCTGGGTGTCGCCGCCTACCAGGAAGCCGATCATGCCGGAGGAGAAGGCGGTGTCGGTGAAGGTGGTGACGATGAGCTGGCGGTTGATGTAGAAGCGGAACTGGGGGCCGTTGGCTACGATGAGGAAGGTGTTGGTATTGCCGTAGCCGCTCTGGATGGCGCTGGAGGGAGTCCAGTCGATGAGGGTGAGCCAGTTGAGTGGATTGTTGCCGGTGGCGCGCACGAAGCGATATTGGCCAAGGCTGTCGATTTCAAGGACGTAAAATTGGCGAGAAGTGGGGCTGAGACGAAAGACGAGGCCGTAAATGTCGCCGTAGAGCAGGCGCGCCTGCGCGGTGATGACGACATTGGTATATTGTCCCTGGCTGGAGTAGCACCAGGCGACTTCGCGTGGGACGGAGGAGCGCACGTGATAGCCCTGCGTAGAGAAATAGCACTGCGAGCCATCGTCGATCCAGCCGCCGCCGGGTGCCGTCAGATCGTCGGAGTAGAGAATCTTGCCCGCGCCAATGGAGTTTGTAATGCCTGCTGTGGCTTGCACGCGTGCCTGGGCTGCCAGCGTTGCCTGCAAGGTGGCCTGTGCCTGCGCGGTAGACGTCAACCAGGGTTGAGCGGTATTGATGGCTGTCTGGCCGCTCTGCACTGGCTGGATGCGGTGGTGATGCTGGTTGAACCAGGTGAACAGGCCGAGTGGCAGCGCCAGCAGGACGACTGCCATGCAAAGCAAGGCGATTAAGGCGGGGCGCAGGCGGCGCGTTGGCCGCATGGAACGCTGCAAAGGTTGCATTGGCGGCAGCGAAATGGATGCCAACTCTCGTGGGACGGTACCGGCTTTCTCGGTGAGTGGAAGAACCAGTGACATCATGGGCGGACGTTGGCGGTTAGCATGTATAAGCCGGGTTTCTTCCAGCACACGCGTCACGGCGGGCGCGCCAGGTTGTGCGGCTTGCTCCGCCAGTGTCGTCCCTGGTTCCGTATCAGACGGAATGTCGCTAGCGTTAGAAGGAGTTGGTTCGCTTTTCAGGCGGGAGCGTTCGTGCTGTAAGGTTTTCCAGTAGGCGGCTGAAAGCTCCTGGGCCTGTTGATAGCGAGTATTGGGGTCCTTTGCCATGGCCTTGAGGATGACTTCCTCGATAGCCAGGGGAATAGTGCTATTCAGTTTGCTCGGCGAGATTGGCGCGGTCTGGATATGTTTTAGAGAGATGGCGACGGGCGATTCGGCCATAAAAGGGACGCGCCCTGTGAGCATCTGGTAGAGAATGACGCCCAACGAGTAGATATCGCTGCGGTAATCGCTTTCGCCGTTGGATTGTTCGGGAGCCATGTATTCGGGAGTGCCGACCATGGCGCCCTCGCTGGTCAGCGATTCGGCTCCCATCAGGGCTTTAGCCAGCCCAAAATCTACCAGGTACGCGTATCCATCCTGGCGCAGCAGGATATTGGAGGGTTTGACATCGCGATGCACGACCCGGCTATCGTGGGCGTACTGAAGGGCGGATGCGATCTGGTCAACAAAGCTGGCGGCTTCTTCCAGGGTGATTTGCTTGCGCTTCAAGAGGTAATCGCGCAGGGTACCGCCCTCGACGTAGGGCATAACCAGGTAGTACCAGGGGCTTTGCTCGCCAAAATCGTAAAGGGGCAGGATGTGGTTGTGGGAAAGCGCGCCGACGGCCAGCGCTTCGCGCTCGAAACGTCTCACGAACGAGACATCGCGGCCATAAAGCACCTTAATGGCTACCTGACGCCTGACACGACGATCATACGCCAGGTAAACTTCTGACATGCCACCCTGGGCGATACGGCGTCGCAGTTCATAACGACCGAGCGTAAACCCTTCAATCCCCTTCATCTACCAACCCACTCCTGCTCGCTTTTATGTCTGCGCAGCTTCTGCGCGTGCGTGACGTGAAAAGCATCTTTTACGGCGTGCTTTTGAAATCACGTCTCTCTTTATAATACCATGCCTGAAAATCCCTTATGCCATCGTCCAGTAACGTTCGAGGTGAACGGTATGGACGGGACGAATGCTGTAGGTGTATGTCTCCATCGCGTTCAACATGGCGGCTTTGTTGTCGAAGTTCACATCTATCTGCGATGCATACATGGCGGCGGCTTCCTGGCGCAGAGCCAGCATTTCGGACATCTCGATCAGTGCTGGTTCGAGCGTGTTGCCGAAATCGTTGAGTCGCTTTTCAAGCGCGCCACCTTTGAGAACATAAGGGAAGTCTTCGTAGAGTTTTACGTTGGCCCCAAGCTCGACCAGGCGGTCCGCGGCGGAGCAAACGATCTGGTGATCGACATGGCCGCCCACGGCGAGCGGCGCGTACCAGACCGCGTCGGGCAGACGCTCATGCAAAGCTACGAGGTTCTGAGCCAGTTCGCGGTCGATCCACAGATCGCCGGGATGCACCTCGCCGCCGATCAACTGCTGCTCGTTCGTATAATATGGCGGCGTTCCACGATAAATGGCATCGACATAATCGAGCCACAGGTAGTCGGCGCGCAGGTAATCGAGGGCGGCGGAATCTTCGCGGCGTCGCGTCGCGACCGCGGCCTGAGCATCCTGGCGAAAGCCCATCTGCCGGTGAACATCTGTTGCAAGCTGGCTAAACTCGACGGGAGCAGCGGGCGCGCCGCCGAAAACCGTGATAACCAGGGGGCGCAGACCCGCGCTTGCCTGTACTCCGAGAGTGCCACCACAGGAATATATAACGTCATCAAAATGGGGCGAAAGAAAAATATGGCGGTGACTTCGCTGGATATCGTTAAAACTATTGAGTTGCAACGCTGCGCTCCTCCAATAAATGAATTAATGTGTATTTTCTATGGTATGCTCTTTTGACAGCCCTAGTATATCATGCATTAGCACTTCTGGCGATATTTTGACGTTTGTGCTATGCTATCGCATATTTTAATAGCAAGTTCTACTTATTTGCAACACCCGGTGGGGTCAGGGTGAGCGTCAAGATTTTGCATCGAGCGTGCGTTGACCAGGACGGGGGCAAGCCCCGCCCCTACCCTATACGGGATAGGCATGCTTTTTGACGGTTATGGCTCATTCTGCGCTTCTTCATTGTTCAGTTTATCACTCATAAGATCCTCCTGACCCTAACACGTTCATGAACGGATAAACAGCTAGGGAAGCCGTAGCCCATCCTCTTGAAAATCGACCAGGCCATCTTTTGCCAGCCCCTGCACCAGTGTAAGCAGCCAGGCATGATCTGCTGCTTCGTAATCTGTTTTGATGATCGGTCCCAGGTCGGCCAGCATGACGCGTTGGGTTGCAGGGAGTGAGCGCAAGTGATCAATGATGCGGCCGCGAAAATAGCGATTGGTGCTGGTAAAGGGTTTTGTCTCGTAGGACGTTTTCTGCTCAGCTACTTTACGTAGCTGGCGCAATACCGCCCCACCGGGAAACAGGCTATACTGGCCCATCTCGCTGTATGCCATGCATTGTGCCTGGAGCGGACAGCGCGCGCACTGCGGATTTGCGCTGGAGCAGACAGTCGCGCCAAGATCCATGAGTGCCTGGTTCCAGTTGTAGGCTTCGCCAACTGGTAAGAGCTGCTCCGCGAAGGTGAACATCTGGTCGTTTGTGATGCGTGGTTGTGGATATTCCAGGCCGAGAAAAATGCGATGCAGGACACGATAGATATTGGTATCGACCGTTGCCACCTGTTGATGATAGGCGAAGCAGGCGATAGCGCCGGCGGTATAGCGGCCAATGCCCTTTAATTGCAAGAGCGCATCAATCGAAATGGGGATATGACCATCGTATTCAGCGATGACCTGGCGCGCGATAGCTTGCAGGCGTACAGCGCGAGAATTATAGCCCAGCGGCGCCCATACAGTAATGACTTCGGCGGTTGGCGCGGCTGCCAGAGCCGCCAGAGTAGGAAACGCGGCTAAAAATTGACGATATTTTGGTAGAACGCGCTCAACCTGTGTCTGCTGGAGCATGATTTCTGACACGAGAATAGCATAGGGGTCGCTGGTAGCACGCCAGGGCAGGTCGCGCTGGTGCGTTCGATACCACTGCAAAAGATCAACCTGAACCTGCGTTACGAGTTCTGGCGCGGGCTGCGATGAAACAGACGCGGGAAGAGATCGCTTACTCATATATCATCTGGATGAAGCGCGTTATGTCGTGACGCTCTCTTCCTGTGTCTCCGAGCCACTACTCGCCTGCGCTGTTGACTTTCTGTTTTTCTTGTACATCAGTGAAAATATAGTGTCTCCGCCTTCTTGCCAGCACTTCGAGTCGGGCGCGGGCAGGTTCTCGCACAGAATCCAGTCGTCGGCGTCTTTCAACACGTGGCCTTTGACGCACTTGGCGTACATTATATGCTCATTCAGTTCGGGATCACCTGCTTTAATTCCCGCCGAAGCGATCTTTGGGACAAAAAACTTACACCACGGCACGGTTATGTACCTTCCTTATGTTCCAAATAGTGTTCCCTGGGCAAGCGCTAACAGTGATGCCCGCGCCCGGTCAGCCCTGGTTACGAATGTAATATAGCACATCTCAATGGTTTTCACTAGTGGGGAGAAGCGAGATACCAGCCCCCGCCCTGGTCAACTTAAATGCCCCGGCTGATAGCGCGGCGAAACCACCACGTGGCTGATGTGAAGGCAACAAGCAAGTAAACCCAACCCAGGGGTTCCTGGATAACCCAGTAACTGGCGGCCATTGCCAGGAAAAAGAGGCAGGCTACGGCGGTAACTTGCTTCAGACGCAGGTCGCGCACGCGCCATTGGAAGCTACCGACGCGGCAATCGCGATAACGCCAAAAGACTGTTCCGGCGGTTGCCAGTAGGATGATAGTTCCCAGCAATCCTAACGCGCCGAGGTAAGGCGAAAAATCGTGTATATTGAAGGCTATGCCGGTCATGAGGGCTTTCCTCTACGTAAAGGGTGGGTTACTCAACGCTATAAAAATTATAGCACGGCGAGAACGGGATAAGCATCCTACATCACCGGGTGTATTATATAATAAGCCAACTAGCTTGCAGTATGAGAACCTATCCTGAAACGTATGTCCGAGAAATATGAGAGGAAAAATGGTCGGTTTCCCTGGCGCTATGTCCTTCCTTACTGGCTAGCTCAGTTCGTGGGCGCGGCGCTGGCAGTTAGCCTCGACCTTGTGATTTTACCGCAGAGGGCTTCCTCTGTTCACTTTGGAGCGACGATCCCGAAGGTCAGTCTGTTTGCCGCTCTTCTTGTTGAGGTTATCCTGACCTTCTTTTTGATGCTGGTGAACATGGCGTCAGCCACAGATAGGCGGTTCAAAAAGAGTAAAATTGAAATAATTCGGGAAATTTGAGGATGGAGCATAACGTGTTAGCTGAGGAATTAGTGGTTGTTGATGGAGACGCGCCGTTATTTCGCCGGGTGCGTCCATTGCTGGACGTGGCCCTGCGTCTCGATTCACATGATACTGCTTACCGCTGGCATGGCTGGGATAAACAACAAATCAATGCATTTCTTGCCTCGCTTCCCCCCGCGTGTTGCCTGGTGGTCGGGGTATGGGAAACCGAAAGCGATGGTGGAGAGACAGCGGCGCGTGAAAGGTTGACGCTAGGCTGCGTGTGCGAGGTGCGTGATGGCCAGGTACACACACTACGTACTTTCGAGTCGCTGGCTGGCGCCGGGTTGAAGAGTGTTGGGCAACTTGAGCCGGGCATAGAGGACGCGCTAGAGATTATGCGCGCCGCCAGGACAATACTGTCTCCGGTAGCATGGGCCTTGTTTATGGAGAAAGCGGCCTGGGACGAATGGCTTTTTGCCTCTTGTGAGGATGAAGCCGTAATTGATAAGGGTGAGCTGCTGGCCTCACTTGCGCGGCAGGGACGCTGCGTGCTGATGGGAAGTCAGACGCGGCATCCCCACGCGCATTGAAAAGCGTTAGCCTCTCGAATTTGTCCGTTTAGTGATCGTAGCATACTTTTCATGTAGGGGAATCTATGGAGCATACGAACTGGAATCCTATCTTGCGGCAGTTTGTTGTGAATGCGCCGCATCGCATGAATCGCCACGAGGGAACCGACACCTGTCCATTTTGTGAAGATATCACACTGGGCAAAGTGGGGCCTGACACCCAGGTCTGGTTACATCCGAACGACTTTCCGCCTATACAATCGCCGGTGGGTGAAGCTTACGTGGTGATTTACAACCGCGATCATCATCGCTCCTTTGTGCAGTTGACGCTCGACGAGGTGCATGCAGTCACACGGCTCTGGCAAAGCCTTTATCGCGATCTTGCCTCGCGTTATCCCACTGTCATGATTTTCGAGAATAGCGGCGAGTCTATCGGACAGACGCAATATCATCCCCACGGGCAAGCTTTCGGTGTCTCTCTTGTGCCACCATTCTTAGAGCGCGAGATGGAAACTGTTGAGCTGGATGATGCCGCCGGGCGCGGTTGCCCATTTTGTCGCGTGCTATCCGAATTGACGGACAGCGAGTACCAGGTGGCGGCGAACGACTCCTGGCAGGCGCTTTTGCCGCCCTATGTACGCTACCCCTACGAAACGCACCTGTATCCACGTCGTCACGTGGCAAACCTGGCTGATATGCAGGATGATGAGTTGCGCGATCTGGCCGCCTTGCTGCTGCAAGTGATTCGCGGCTATAATGCCCTATTTGACAGGGCGATGGCTCCCATGCCCTACCTGCTTGGCCTGCACCAGCTTGCTGACGAACGCTTTCACATGCATGTTGAAATACTCGCCATCGGGCGCGCGCCGGGCAAGTTGAAGTACGCTGCCTCTGCCGAATCGATCTGGTACCTGTGGACGAATGACTCCTCGCCGGTGCAAAAAGCCGGGGAGTTGCGTGAAGCGATTGCGAGGCTTGAGCAATGACCTCTGCCAACACCCTACCGCAGCCTGCTGCCAATGCGCTTGATATATTCCCGCGTCGATTTCATGAAGATGCGCCGTATGTGGGAGCGATGGGCGCGGCGTGGGCACCCGGACGCGTTAACCTGATCGGCGAGCATACCGATTATAACGAGGGTTTTGTGTTGCCCCTCGCCGTTGATCGCGTGGTGGCATTTGCCGGGCGAGCGCGCAGCGATAGGCTAATTCGCCTGTGGTCTGCGCATTTTTCAGAAAATGCCAGTATCGAGCTGGAAGGATTGCCGGGTAATTTTGAAGCACAGCGCGCTCACCTGCCCGGCTGGGCGCGCTATGTGCTGGGTGTGATTTCTGAACTGGTCGGCGAGGGTATCCAGCTCGCGGGTTTTGATGCGGTAGTGAGTGGTGATGTGCCGGTTGGCGGCGGCATGTCCTCATCGGCAGCCATCGAGGTGGCGACGGCGCAAGCGTGCATGCTGTTTTCCCGTGGGGCGTTCACTATCGGCGCTGAGGGCGCGACGTTGCAGCCAATGCAAGTGGCGGCCCTGTGCCAGCGCGCGGAGCATAGCGCTTCCGGCGTGAGAAGTGGCATCCTTGACCAGGCGGCTTCGTGCCTGGGCAGCCCTGGAAAAGCCGTTCTGATCGATTGCCGTTCGCTGGAATATCGCTATTTGCCCTTTGACGCGCCGGATATCTCGCTGGTGGTCATTGACACCGGTGTGCGGCGTGAACTGGCCGCTTCTGCCTATAACGAGCGGCGCAGCCAGTGCGAAGAAGCGACGCGCATGTTGCAGGCCATTATCACGAGGAACGAGCCTGAGAACCACGCCGCGCTGGCCATTCGCGCTTTGCGTGACATCACACGGGAGCAATTTGCGCGCTATGGCTCGCAGCTTCCCGAAATTTTGCGTAGGCGTGCCGGTTATGTGATTGCCGAAGATGCGCGTGTGATGGAAACTGTGGCCTTACTCGAAAGAGGAGCTATCGAAAAAGTAGGGCCGTTGCTCTGGCAATCGCACGCGGGCCTGCGTGATGAATACGAGGTCAGTTGCCTGGAATTGGATACGCTGGTCGAGATCGCGCGGCAGGTGCCGGGCGTGTTGGGAGCGCGTATGATGGGCGGCGGCTTTGGCGGCTGCACCATCAATCTTGTACGCAACGACGCGCTTGAGGCTCTGCAACACGCGGTGGATGAGCAGTACCCCGCGCGTACCGCATTGCAAGCGAGCTTTGATGTGTGCAGGGCGGCTGGCGGACCGGACAGCGCGTGGCTAAAATGACCATTGTGCACCTCGAATTAACCTTGCGCATACAGGGTAGGGAGCGATTTTAATCGCCCCTCTGTATGCGCAAGATCACACGTTGCCTGTTTGCGCGTGGGCGCGTGCCTCTTCTTCGATACTGACGTGATTGGCACGCGCCTCTTCGATGTGGTCAACCATCTCCGTTAGCCCGCGCAGGCGTTGTTCGAGTTCCCAAGCCTGCTGGTGAAGCGAGCGCAGTTCCGAGGCGAATTCGTGAATCTGGCCGTTAAGCGCGGCGAGCTTCATCTCATCCGTGCTTGAGCGGACAGCTTTCTCTATTGTTACGGGGAATGCCTGGCGGATGGGTGCGCTTTCCCCTCCTTGATTACTCGTAGCTGGCGGTGTTTCTATAGCTTGAGTTGAAACGGCGAGAGGGACTAACTCGTTATACGCGCGCGCTTTCTCGGCTCGTTGTTCGCTCACGCCCAGCAAGATTGCCGCCAGTATGGCGACAAGGGCGAAAGCCAGCAGGCCGCCAATAATCAATAAGTTCATAGAAGCTCCTCTATTCTCAGTGGATCGCCTGTGAAGGAGATCGAGATCGCTTAGTGAAGATGGATGGTTACTTCGGCGCTCATGCCTGGGAAAATGGCTTTCCCACTGGTGCCGTCCAGCGAAATGACCACCGGAATACGTTGTCCAACTTTGGTAAAGTTGCCGCTGGTCGGGTCCTGGTTGGGCAGGAGAGAAAAAGTACCCGCCGCCGCCGCCACTATAAGTTTCACATGGCCTGTGAAGCTGGTGCCACTGTAGGCATCGATGCTAATATCGACAGCCTGGCCTACATTGACGTTGTTGATGGCGCTTTCATCGATATAAGCGGTGATGGTTATGGAACCAAGGTCTGTAAGAGACGCGATTTGCAGTCCGGGCGCGACAATCTGATTGGCAACGGCAGGAACCTGAAGCACAGTGCCGTTCATGGGGCTGGTCGGTGTGCCTGCCACTGGTGCGTTGATGTTCACGATTGGCCCTGTGACCTGGGCATCATCGGTCTGGTAGAAGGTGTAGTTGTTGTAAACCCAGTAGGCGATGCCACCGCCGATAGCGGCCAGCGCCAGGAAGATGAGTAATGGAACAAGAATCATGCGGCGCATAGTTGAACTCTCCTTTGTTTCAATGTAAGTTGCTGAGGCGCATAACAGGCGCACCTCGATAAATACTACTCGTGAATAGGCTCCAGAATAGGCTCCAGTTTAGATTTCAACGGCAACGAAATGCCCGGCTTCTTCTGCCTCATCTGCAGCAGGAGGGCTGCCCGGCTGCGTGGCGCTTTGTTGTGGAACGCGCGCCTGTCTGCGAGTGCTGCTCACGAAGAATGTAGCCACAATCGCGATGACGATCACAAAGATGGTCAGACGGAACGCATCTTGAATGGCCAGGATATAGGCTTCCCTTTTGACGAAGAGCGCTACAAGTTGCTGAAATGCGCTTAGCCCGCGCAAATTTTGCAGGTAGATGGGAAAAATGAAGAGACCGCCGAAGAGGCTGAATACAACGAACAAGTTGGCTATCACTCCTGCCCTGAATGGCCCGTTGGCAAAAAGACGTAAATCGAGCAGCGGTTGGCCGCCGCGCCGGGCCAGTGTCAATTCTACTACCACGAAGACCGCCAGAGATAGCAGGCCGACCGTGAAGAAGCCCAGAACCGTGCCTGACCCCCAGCCATCGGTGCTGGCGGATGAAAGCGCGTAAAGGACGGCGATCAGCCCGATCGAGACGAAGATAAAGCCGACAACATCGAAGCTTCTGTGTCCCTCCGGGCGATACTCGCGAATCAAGATAAGTGAGAGAATGATGGCAACGATGCCAATTGGAACGTTGATAAAGAAGATTGTCTGCCAACCGGCATAGGTCACGAGGTAGCCGCCCAGCGTTGGTCCGAGCGCGGGAGCGAGCAGAGCGGGAACGCCAAAGACGCCCATCGCCATGCCGCGCTCCTGGGGCGGAAACTCGCGGAAGAGCAGCGTGATTGAGAGCGGAAAAAGCGCCGCGCCGCGCTGTCTGTGGGTTGACTTGCATAACTTGCACGCGGTAAGACTCCTTTCACTTGTCAAACGCAAAAGAAAAATGCGCGTAATCGCAGGGGAATTAGCTGGTTGTTGTGGTAGTACCGGGTGTAGATGATCGTTCGCGCCTGGCAATGCCAAACATCAACAGAGAAACAACCTGGTCGATCATTTCCTCTCGCGAAAGTTGCCCACAGGCGTTGAGATCATTAAGTCCCTGCCCGATGGCGCGCATGGCAAAGGTTGTTGCTAACATATTTATAAAAAGGCCAGCGTCGATTTGACTGTTCATACAACCTTCGGCCTGGCGTTTACGGATGTAATCAATGATAATTTTTTTGCCGCGTGTAATCTTATTGACGAGCAAGTGGGCAGCTTCCGGGTGTGTGTGGACGAGCAAAATTGCCAGGCGTGCCTGGTCGCCTTGCTCCGCATAACCATCATAAAAGGCACCTGCCAGGCGGCGGAACAGCGCTTCATCGTCAATGGGGAGACCTTCGTTAATCTCTTTCTCGATCTGCTCTACCACAGGCTTTACGACCGAATGCGGCCCAAAGTCCTTGATTATGCCTGTCAGCAGGTCTTCTTTACTATGGAAATGCCAGGTGAGCGTACCGCGTGTCACGCCTGCCTCGCTCGCCATATCGTCGAGCGTAGCCGCCGATATGTCAGAACGCGCGAAGACGCGCAGGGCTGCTTCCAGAATGGCCTTGCGCGTGTCGGCGTGGGCGGACGCGATCAATCGCGTCCCTACACATCACCCGGAAGGACAGAGAAACGTTTCAAAGCGCTACACCAGTTGAGTAAACTCATAATCCGCTTTAGGCTGCAATTCGCCGGTTGACGATACATGCTCCCTGGTCGAAGTTCCTGCACGGAAGATCAGTTCGTAGTTGCCGATGCTGATATGATCTCCGTCGAGCAGTTCGTAGCCGCTTTCGGCGACGATTTTTTGCCCATTCACAAAAACGCCGTTTGCGCTGCGCATGTCAAAGACCTGGTAGTGGTTGCCTGCGCGCTTTAACAGGGCGTGATGGCGCGAAGTCAGGTTATCTTTATCGAGCAGGATGGCGCTGGAACCGGCGCGGCCAATGCTGATCTCTTCACCTTCCAGTTTAAATTCGTATGGTGCATCGGCGTAGGGTGAGGCGATGATGACGCGAGACACGCTAATTGGCGTTGTTTGTATACTCTCATCCTCCACGAGAGCTTCAACTTCTGGCGTTGCTGCTGCTGAAAGTAGATCTGCATCATCGTTGAAGAACGGTTCAGTTTGAGGAATAGTTTCAAATTGAGTAGGGGCTGCTTCTACTCCTTGCTCAACCTCTATTTCGAGTACAGGCGTTACCGACGGCTCCCTGTCGAAATCGGGCATGGCATGGTTTTCTTGCGCGGAAATGACTGATATGGCAGGTTCTTCAGCAGGGGCAGGAGATGAAAAAGTGAGTTCTACTACCTCTTGCTCTTGCTCGCGCTCAATGGACTCAGAGTTAAATGAAGGTAGAGCGAGGTCATCGACCTGGACTGGATCGGTGATTGGGATAGCCGGAATGACAGGGGGCAGCGTTTTCAGCAGCGCATCGGCGAAAAGTAGTATCGAGGGGTAGCGGTCTTCGGGATGGGCAGAGAGGGCGCGCAGCAAAATGCCGTTCTGCTTGATGCTGACCAGCGAGTTGAGAGTAGTGAGCGGGGTGATCGACTCAGTACGCTTCAGGTGTTCGATCTCTTCGGGTGTGCCGAGGTAGGGTGGGCGACCGGCGAGCCAGAAATAGAGCAGCACCGCCAGGGCGAATTGATCGCTAAGGGGTGTGATACGCCCGTCCAATTGTTCGGGCGCGGCAGTGACAGGGAGCGGTTGTCCGGGTTCCTGTCCGAAATGACGCGCAAAATTTGCCAGGCCAACGTCAGCAAGTAAGAAGGGCGCGTAATCAGGCTCGTTCTCCAGGTTTGGGCCGCGCAAGACCAGGATGTTGGAGAAAGTGATGGCTCCGTGTAGATATCCGCGTGTATGAATGTAATGCAGTACCTGAGCCAGTTGATGAGTAAAATGTATGGCATCTGATACATTGAGTTGAGGGCGAAACCACAACCTTCCTTCGGTACCCAGTAGAGAGCCGCTGCTTACAAATTTGCGCGCGAGATAAAGCCTGCCGTTCATCTCACCATAATCCAGCACTGATGCCAGGTATGCATGGCTAAGCGCACTGATGCCCTGCAATTCACGGAAGAACTGGCGGCGCGCAGAATCTGGAAGGGTAGACTGCGGGTGGATCAGCTTGAGTGTGACTTTACGTAACAGCATAGCGTCTTCGGCTTCGTAGCTTTCGCCAGAAACCCCGCTGCCCAACCAGCGAATAACGCGATAGCGTTCAAATACATGACCCGTTTCTAATGTTGGCATGATATTCCTCAATTCTGAACAGTCTTAGCGCTGTCTGCATCAGGCTTGTTACTATTTTGCGCAGGATCAACGTTGCCCGGTGGCGACTCAATGTTGTTTAGCTGCTGGATGGCTCGTTCTTCCTCGTCTGGAGCGTCAGCTTCGACTTCTCGCTTAACGGCTGCTTCTACACGTCTGTTGTGGCGTATGCGGAAGAAGATGAAGAAACCGACGACGAAAGCGACAACAACAGCCGCGCCAATCCAACCAATGGTGCTGGCAATGCGTTCGACGGCAGCGAAATTATTGTGGAAAAAGCTGCCCGCGACAAATCCTAATGTTCCATAGACGATAGCCCAGATTATACCACCGGCTGCATTGAAGATCAGGAACTTGCGCCAGTGCATATGATTGACGCCGGCCAGGAATGCTGACCAGGCGCGCAGAACCGCGATGAATCGACCAAAGAAGACAGTTTTATCTCCATGTTTGTCAAAGAATATTTCAGCGTAATCCAGGTGTTCGGGTTTCAAAAAGATATATTTCCCAAACCTGAGCGCCAGGGCACGGCCTCCTGTATGACCCGCGAGATAACCAAGGTTGTCGCCCAGGATTGCGCCGAGGGCGGCGGAAGCAATCACGATTGGTATCTGGAGGTGATGGCTTGTCGCGGCGAAGAATGATGCCAGTAGCAACATGGTTTCGCCGGGGAAAGGAATGCCTGAGCTTTCGATCATCACGAAAAGTGTCACAGCGGGATATCCGATGACATCTAGCAGATTTTGCAGCGTTTGCACAGAGATAAGCGCGGCTAACAGCGTACTATGCGTGGCGAGTACGTGTAATAGTGAGTTGGCTAGCCAGCGCATGAGATAATCCTTTCAAGCATTTTCAGGCTTGTGAATTGTTGCCAGGGCGACCGCAAGGGTTGCCCCTACCATATCCGAAACCGTGTTATGCCTTGCGGTTGTCCTGGTTTTAGAGTGACTACTGTTATTATGTGCCATTATAAGCAAAATCAAGCTGTGGCGCAACCGGGTTGCCTCTTAATAGTAGAGTAGAGATTCGGTATCTCAGATGAGGAGGGTTCGGGAGGCGTGCTGAGCCGATGCGAGTGGGAGCCAGCGAGTCAGTGGCTACGCAACGAGGCCTTGCCTCCCAATGCCTCCTGGCTCGATCAGAGCGAAATCTGGTTCAGCGTCCTACAGCGCAACCACTTGTAGCCCAACCACTTTGTCAGTGCCAGTGCCCTCGAACTCTCTCAGCGACAACATCGCTTATCTCTTCTCCCCGTCTTCTCTCGAGCTGGCTGGCGCGTGAATGAGCATTGGGTCGTGCTAATGCTAATGTCCAGGACATACATACAGAGCACTATAACGACCAACGAAAATTACACCATGCCTTTCTGAGTATGGTGTAGAGGATGTTGGGCGTTTTCGTTGGTATCCCCTTTTAAAGTGGATCACGACCGAAGAGCGGCTCGACCATGGGACGCATGCGAATCTCTGTAATCCGCGCATGCTCGGGCTGGGTGGCGATGAGCAGTGTCGCTGCGGCGACATCCTCAGCCTCCAACATGCCCGATGCTGCCACTCCCTCCTCCGTTCGTCCAGTCCCGATCGCAAATTCCGTTTTCACACCCCCTGGACAGACAACACCTACTTTGAGGCCATGGGGACGCAGCTCGCGATCAAGCGCCTGGGTGAATCCCACCTGTGCGAATTTGGTCGCGCAATAGACCGCTTCGCCAGCAAACCCCATCACACCGGCCATGGATGCGATGGTAATGATGGTACCCCTCCCCCGCTCGAGCAAGACAGGCACCACATGGCGAGTAAACAAGAAGGTACTGCGCATGTTCGTGTCCATCATCGCATCATAGTCGGCAGCACTTGTTCCAATGAGGTCTGCATATCTGCCCATTCCGGCATTATTGACCAGGATATCCAGCTGACCCAGTTGTTGGAGCGCTGTCTGAACTGCGTGCCTGGCTGTCTCCTCCTCGCGCACGTCGCCAACGACCAACACGCAGCGCCGCCCATTCTTCTGCGCCTCGTCAGCCAACGCTTGCAGCCTTTCAGACCGACGAGCCACGACGACAATATCCGCGCCTTCGTTGAGGAACGAGCGAGCTATCGCCAAACCGATTCCCGAGCTGGCACCCGTGATTAACACCACCTGCCCGGTCAGCTTTCCCTGTGTCGTTGTTGCCATGATTACTTTCCTTTCAAAATGGGCCGCTTCGCGTACCCGACGCTGATGAACTTTGATAATATCTCCTCACTCTTTTGAAATGAGATGAGTTGTCTGCAGACGAGGTTTGCACGCCCTGAAGGAGGGCAGCTTATTGTTATCGTCCCCATTGAGAAAAGTATAGCACGGAACACTCAATTTTTCTCCTGTAACGCAGTAGCCCGGTCTCCTTCCTCCACGCTACCGACCGCGTATCGGGATGCTCGCGACCTCATCTCCTGGAAAGGGAGGACAGAGGCAGTACTGAAGAGCGGCGGAGAAGTGCGTCTCATTCCAGTGCATCGGCCTAAGCCCCACGAAGATGCCTTTGAGATAGTACTGGATGCCGTGCTGGCGTTTGATGGACTGCTCTTCTGCGCTGGGAGCGACAACATAGCTGCTTGTCTGGAGAGTCAAAATGACCAGCCAGAGAGCGAAGTACCTGTCTCCCCGGTCGATTGGTGGGTGATGCTCATTACTACGATATAGCCGAAGTACAGAGGCAACTGGGAGCAAAGTAACGCACGCGATTTTGGGAAGGGGGTTAGAGAAGAATTTTCCGACCCTGCCTTCCCAACGCCGTTGTTGGTGTGGCCGGGTCAGGGGACGCCAGCGCCCTGTATCCAGTATACTCAACACTTCCAAGAAAGTGCAAGCCGAGCTAACAGGTTTTTAAGCTGAACTATGTCTGTTCGCGGCTTACCTGCCTGTGCTGCATCACATTTTCGATGCGCTGCTCAGTTGGCGCGAAAATATAGAAGTGCAGGGTGCGTGGTTTGTCCGTTGCCCTTTGCCTGTGGTTGTTGCTGACCACGACCGCGAAAAAGGTTGAACATGCTTGTCCTCGATGGAGCTAATGCCGCTTTCGTATGCATTATCCTACAATTTTCAGCAGTGAAAGCGCAAGTTCAACAATAGCTCTATACATCACGCGACAATCCGTGGTGTATGATAATAGGCAGTGCAATGGTGCAGCCTGAACCGAGCACCGAACAGATCGAATTCCTATAAGCATATTTGAGCGTGAAAAGGAGAAATATACTTGAAAGCCGTTGGATTGTATCGTTACCTGCCGATTACTGACGCAGAAAGCCTGGTGGATGTCGAGATCGCAAAGCCTGTTGCGAGCGGGCGCGACCTGCTTATACAGATCAAAGCCATCTCTGTCAACCCCGTTGATACCAAAATGCGCGCGTCTGTAAGCCAGGGCGCAAGTACGCCGCGCATTCTTGGATTTGATGTTGCGGGGGTTGTTGAACAGGTCGGGCAGGATTGCGTTCTGTTCAAGGCGGGTGATGAAGTGTATTACGCGGGCAGCAATGTGCGCGCCGGTGGCAACAGCGAGTTTCACCTGGTTGACGAACGTATCGTTGGCAACAAGCCGCGCAGTTTGAATTTCGCGCAGGCAGCCGCGTTGCCGTTAACTTCAATTACAGCCTGGGAAGCGTTCTATGATCGTCTGGGCGTCTCAAGCGACCCCGGCCAGAACGCGGGCAAGCGCGTGCTGATCATCGGGGCCGCCGGGGGAGTTGGTTCTATCGCAACACAGCTCGCGCAGTTGGCCGGTTTGATCGTGATCGGCACGGCCTCGCGGCCAGAGACCATACAGTGGGTCAGGGAACATGGAGCTGCCGCTGTCATCAATCACCACGCCCCTTTCGCGCCGCAGTTAAAGCAGATTGGCATTGACGCGGTCGAGTATATCTTCTGCCTGAACAATATCGAGAAACACTGGCAAGAGATGGCCGAGGTGATCGCACCACAGGGCAAAATCTGCTCAATCGTCGGGTCGAACGCTCCGCTCGATCTCGCCGCGGTGCGCGATAAAAGCGTAACCTTCGCGTGGGAGTTTATGTTCACCAGGCCCAAATACCAGACCAGCGATATGATTGAGCAGCACAACCTGCTGAACAAACTGGCCGCACTGGTTGACGAGGGCAAAATTCGCACCACCATGACCGAACGCCTCGAACCAATCAACGCAGCCAATCTGCGGCTGGCGCACGCGAAAATCGAAGCGGGCAGCACCATCGGTAAAATCGTTTTGGAGCACTTCGCGCATTAGCATGCCAGGGCAGGGACAAACCCTGCCCTGCATGACGCTAAATCGTAGAAAACATCTGGCGGCACGCTGGCAAGCGAAGACTGGAAGATCGCGGGATCTAAGATAGGCGAACCGTCATCGGGGCGCGTGGGTCCTTCATGTCTCATCCTGCTCAAGCATATTCAGACTGTCGGCAGCGTAGGATGGTAATTGGGGTCTTGCGTGAAGTCGAAAGCTTCATAGAAGTCCCCAAGCTGGGCCAGGGCGTCGCGTGGAGCAGCGGCGGGCCCGCTTGCGCTTCCGTTTGCCGCGGCGTTATTCATGCCGGGGGTCGAGCTATCGAACTGGTGATTGACGCTTGCCAGCGTTGGCAAATTGAAGCGGCGCTCCAGGAATTTCAAGACCGAGCTATGCTCGTACAACTGTCCCGAAACATAGCCGCGCTTCGCATAGGGCGAGACCACCAGCATGGGGATACGAATACCAGGACCGTAGGCATCCAGTTGTGGTGGAGCGAAGTGATCGAAAAAGCCACCTGCCTCGTCGTAGGTGAAGAAGAGCGCGGAACTGGTCCAGTAGCTGGATTGGATGAGCGAGTTAATCACCTTTGCCATTTGTTTTTGCCCGGCTGCGACGCTTTGAGGCGCGTGCTCGCTGACAGTTCCCTCCGTAATCATGAATGATACCTGCGGCAGCGTTCCCGCCTGCAGCTCGTTGTAGTAGTCATTCTCCGTGAACTTGATGCGCGGGTCATTGAGCCACTTCTTAAAGTAGATGAGGGTATTGAACATTTCAAGCGACTGTGTCGTCGTACCCAGACCAAAGTTATAGCTTTTCCAGCTGATGTTGCTGGCATCCAGCAGGTCACAGATAATCGGCCAATCCAGACTTCCATGCGAGATTCTATTGGAGGTATTGCCTCCCGAGGTGGCCGACCACAGGTAGAGGCGGTTGGGGGCTGTCGGGCCAAGCAGCGAGCAAAAATAATTGCCGCACAGCGTGAAGGAATCGGCCAGGGCGTAATAGTAGGGAAGATCGGACCCGTCATAATAGATCATGGCATTAGCGCCATCGGTCGTTACAAAGCCATCCACCTTGCCGTCATCCCATTCACTATGAATGGCGGCCCAGGTATGGTTGATATCCTGCGTGCTGAACTGCGTCGCGTGCTGCGGAGTGACGCTGCCGCCGCTGCCGTCGGGCTGAGCGTAGTTGGCTGGAACGCCGAAAGTTCCAGCTTTGGGGTAATAGCCAAAGTAGGTATCAAACGAGCGATTTTCCTGGCAAGCGATCAGCACATTGGTGATGGCACTCCCATCAGGCGCCGCTCCCGGCTGAGGTTGACCGGAGTTTTGCTGTTGTTGCATGAATATTCCTTCTATTAGAGGCTATAAGGGCATCTGGTAATTTGAAGTTCCATTCAAATCAACGAGCATAGAATACACAAGTAACGATGCATGAGGGGTCTATATCCTTCGGGTGAAAGATACGGTGAATTGTAGGGACGCGATTTATCGCGTCCGCGTGGGCGAATGTCGAATTGTAGGGACGCGATTTATCGCGTCCCTACAACTCACCCGGAAGGACGGAGACCCGTCATGAGCGAAGCGAAGCGAAGCGGCCTACAATCCGATCAGGTCGGCCTTCTGAACAATGTTGCGCGCGCTTCTCACGACGGCCACGTCGATCAACTTGCCCTCGAAGGCGACCGCGCCCAGTCCCTGTGCCTGCGCCTCGCTATAGAGCATGTCCAGTTTGCGGGCGCGTTCAACCTCTTCCGTTGAGGGTGAGAAGACAGCGTTGGCAATGCCTATCTGGTCGGGATGAATGGCCCACTTGCCCGCCATACCCAGCGTTTTCGCGCGCACACACTCGCGGCGATAGCCTTCCGCGTTCTTGAAATCGAGGTAGGGGCCATCGATAGCGTCGATGCCCGCGGCGCGGGCGGCAATAATCACCTTGTTGCGCGCGTAATGCCAGAGGTCGCCGGGGTAGGTGTCGAGATCGTTACCGGCCAGCGCCGGAGCGATGCCCTGTGACGCGCTATAGTCGATGTGACCGAAGATGACCGCTTCCAGACGCGCACTGGCACGCGCGATCTCCTCCACGTGAAGCATAGCTTCCACCTCCTCGATCAGCACTTCCAGGCCGATACGCCGCGCGCGTTTTAAGCGTTTCTCGATCTGCGTGAGCAGCACATCAACCCACCAGACATCTTGCGCGCTCTTCACCTTGGGAATCATGATGATATCGAGGAACTCGCCAGCTTCTTCGACGATCGTAATGATATCCTGGTAGGCAAATTCGCTTTCCAGGTCGTTCACGCGCACCGCGCGCGTTTTCTTGCCCCAGTCCAGCGTTTTGAGCGCGTGAATGACCTTTGCGCGCGAGGCTACCTTTTCATTGGGCGCGACGGAATCTTCAAGGTCGAGAAAGACCAGGTCGGCGCTGCTGGCCGCGGCTTTCTCCATCATGCGTTCGCTGCTGGCAGGCGTTGACAGCTCGCACCGTCTCAGGCGCATACTTTTCTCCCGCTTCTCTCTTTTATTATTGCCCGCTCTTTTCCACGTTCTGCTGGCGTAATGTCGTCATTTTCTCATCCCACGCGCGCTGCCAGGCTTCATCGGCTGCTTTAGTAAGCACCATCACACGCCGTTTGAATGAAAGCACGGTTTCGCCGCGCTGGTTATAGGCGATGGTTTCCACCGTCACAACGCCGCGATCAGGCTTGCTGCTCGATAGCCGCTTCTCCAGCACCTTCGTTTCGGCGTAAATCGTATCGCCGTGAAAGGTGGGGCCGAGGTGCCGCACGTTCTCAAACTCAAGGTTGGCGATAGCTTTGCCGCTCACATCGGGCACCGACATGCCCAACGCGATGCTGAAAACGAGCGGGCCAACCACCAGGCGCTGTCCGTGTTGCGTCGTCTCACCATAGAAAGCATCTATATGCAATGGGTTATGGTTCATGGTGAGCATGCTGAAAAGGGTGTCGTCGTACTCGGTGATGGTGCGGCCCGGCCAGTGTTTGTAGATTGCACCTATCTCGAACTCTTCAAAACATCTGCCGAATTGCATGAGTTTCTCCTTTAGAACTTATATCTTGTACTTCTCCAAGAGCTGGCGGGCGATCACCAGGCGCTGTATCTCGCTGGTGCCTTCGGCGACGAGCATGAACGGGGCATCGCGGTAGTAGCGTTCGACGTTGAACTCTTTCGTGTAGCCGTAGCCGCCATAAATGCGCATGGCTTCGAGCGTGACCTCCTGGCACATCTCGGTGGCGAAAAGTTTTGCCATGCCCGCTTCCAGGTCGCAGCGTTCGCCGCGGTCCTTTTTGCGCGCCGCCTGTTGCAGCAGGAGACGCGCGGCCTCGATCTTCGTCGCCATGTCGGCCAGCTTGAGCTGGATGGCCTGGTGCTGGGCGATGGGTTTGCCGAATGTCTCGCGCTGCTGCGCGTAGCGAATGGCGTCGTTGAAGGCAGCCTGCGCGACTCCCACGGCGCGCGCCGCCACGTTGATGCGCCCGACTTCCAGGCCGCTCATGGCATGCTTAAAACCTTCTCCCTCGACGCCGCCCAGCAGGTGGAAGGCCGGCACGCGCGCGTTTTCGAAGAGCAGTTCCGCCGTCTCGACGCCCTTGTAGCCAAGCTTCTCGAAGGTGCGGCTGACGCTCAAACCCGGTGTGCCTTTCTCGACGAGAAAGACGCTCATGCCGCGGTAAGGAGGGCGCGCTTCTGTATCGGTGCGCGCCAGCACCGCGAAAATGCTGCCGCGCGCGCCATTCGTCACCCACAGTTTGGAGCCGTTGAGCAGGTAGTCGCTGCCAGCGCGGGTGGCTGTCATTGTGATAGCCTGCACGTCGCTCCCGGCGTTGGCCTCCGAAAGACAGAGGCCGCCGCGCTTCTCGCCTGCGGCCATGATGGGGAGAAAGTGGCGGCGTTGTTCCTCTGTGCCATAGGTGGCGATCATGTAGGCAACCAGCACGTGTGTGTTGACGATGCCCGCCAGGCTCATCCAGCCGCGCGCGAGCTGCTCGATGATCTGCGCATAGGTGAGAGAGTCGAAACCGAGGCCGCCGTAGGCTTCAGGGATGGTCGCGCTGAATACACCCAGCGTTTTCAGTTTTTCGATCAGCTCCACGGGATAGATATCATCGTGTTCGAGTTCATGCGCCACCGGAATGACTTCGCGATCAACGAAACGCCTGACCTCATCGACGATGGCCTGCCTGTCAGCATCGAGGCTGCTATCCATGCACATTTTCTCCTTCACTCGGGCTGCTTTCTACGCAAACGGCGATCAGCGTGCTGCAAGAGGAATGCTTTGAAGGCCAGCGTGGTAGGTGAAAGATACTTGTCTTTCAAATGCACCAGCCGCCATTGGCGCACGATGGGGAAGCCCTCGACATCCAGGATAACTAGCCGGTTGGTTTCCAACTCCATGTCGAGCGCGACACGCGAGATGAGCGCGATGCCCAGTCCGGCCGCCACTCCATGCTTAATGGCGCTGTTATTGCCCACCTGCATGCTGATCTGCAAAGGCACCCCTGCTTCTTTTAAGGTCATCTCCAAGGAGTAACGCGTGCCGGAACCAGGCTCGCGCAGCAGAAAATGTTCGCGTCCCAGTTCCTTGATCGATATATCAGTGCGTCCCGCGAGGCGATGAGCGGGTGGGGCAATGAGTACTAACGGGTTATAGGCGAACGGCTCAATTTCGACGGGCGCGTCATCTGGCACTGCCCCCATCACCACCATATCAACGCGGTTAGTCAGCAGCGCGTCAATCAGGGTGGCGCGATTGAGCACCTCCAATGAGATTTCAACGGCGGGAAAACTCTGGCGGAACATGCCAAGCAGCGCGGGAATGACATACGAGCCTACCGTCGTATCGGCTCCAAAACTCAGGCGTCCATAGTGCGGACTGCGCAGCGCCTCCATAATCTCCATGGTCTCATCGATAAGCGAGAAAATTTTCTGGCAGTAGATGTACAGTTCGTCGCCTGCCTGCGTAAGATGCGTCTTGCGGCCAATCTGTTCAAACAATTTGACGCCTAACCTGTGTTCGAGATGACGAATCTGCGCCGAAACTGCTGGCTGGCTAAAGTGTAATTCCTCTGCCGCGCGGACATAACTACAATGTTTGGCAACAATCTGAAACGTGTAAAGCTGGTGCAAATTGAGCGTGTCCATAAGTCCGATACCCCCCGCAAGTATAAGCTAACTCTTATATATAGTACTATATTGGCGGTTTCTGTCAACTTCTTTGCTATTTGCACATGGTTTGATATAGTAAGGAACTGAGAAATACGGCACAGAAAGATGCAAGGCGAATGGCCAAAAAGCAAAAATCGAACAGTGGGAAGCAACAAAACACAAATAGCGGGAACAAGAATCGCTCCTCAAACAGTAAAGTGCAGCCCAAACAGGCCAGAACCCAGGCTCATCATGGCGCGAGCAACGCATCACCAATAAATACACAGCAGCAGAAGCCGCAAAAACCTGCTAGTGCGCCCCCTTCCACGCGCGCTAACGCTGCTCGAAACACAACCCCTGTCAAGCAAACGCCCTCCGGGAAGCCTGCTTCCCCTGCCAGGCAGCAGGCAGCAAAGCCAGTCAAAGAACTGCATGAGCCTGTAGAACTGGCGGTAGAGGCTAAAGAACTGCAAGAGGTAGTAGATGCGCAGGAGACCCTAACGGCGGCTGAACTCCCTCTCCCTGTTGCTGCTGTCGGTATTCCAGAAGCTGAAGGCTCAATAGTCGGTATATCGATATATGCGGATGTTAAAGAGGTTGAACCGGAAGTCTCGCCTTTCGAGCCTGATCTTGACCCCACGCCTGTCAAACCCAGAGACACGCGCAATCGCTCTTTGCTCTCCCTGGAGGC
>Ga0307372_10002142_pt1 | contig 33214 bp, 35 predicted proteins | sample OX1MG_FD_202533 | JGI IMG/M metagenome (GOLD analysis project Ga0307372, IMG submission 202533) | Soil microbial communities from Risofladan, Vaasa, Finland - OX-1 | ecosystem: Environmental > Terrestrial > Soil > Coastal area > Acid sulfate soil | place: Finland: Risofladan, Vaasa | collected... | reverse complement strand
GGCCAGTGCCGACCCTTGGGCAAACCTTCTGTCGGGCGGCGTTCTCAAAGGTCAAATCCGCTCCACCGCAGCGATGAGGCCGACTTGATCGCCCGTCCGCGAACCACTTCTTCAACAGCCTGCTAGACCAGAAAATAGGCGAGCAGCAGCAGGACGACGACGATCGTCGCGACCGCCCAACGCATCAACCGGGCGAAGCCCAGCCAAGTCTCGCGATGCGGTTGCAGGTCATACGTGCTCATCGATAACCCCCGAACACAGGAACACGGCAAGCTATAGCGCGGCTGTCGGTTTTTGCAAACCCCCGAGAGGTCGCGTCAGCGTGGCGCCGAGTGCCAGCGCATAGAACGGCAGCCACCAGAGCTGGTAATTGTGATGCGCCGTCGGTGCCGCAAGGATCGCGGCCAGGGTCAGGGCAGCCGCCAGCGCGCAGCGCCCGGTAAGGTCGGGCAACCGGCGCCAGACGTGGACCGCAACCGCAAGCGCGAGGGCGACGAAGATCGACCGCGCGGCGGCAGCAGCGCCGGCGGGCGCAAACGCAAGCCAGCTTGTGCTGTCGGGCGGACGGATGGCGTTGAACAGCACAATGTTGTCATAGAGCGCGGCGGGCGCGGCGATGGCGTAGGGCAGGATCGGCAACAAGCCGATCACCAGGCCGAGCCCATAGCGCAGCCGCGCGGTATTGCCCGGCGGCACGAGGCAGGGAACGAAGACGGCCCCGGGAAATAGCTTTGCCGCGACCGACAGGCCGACGCATAGGCCCGAGAGAAAATCGCTGCGCCCGAAGACGACGAACGCAACGAGGAGCGGCACGACGGCGGCGAGATCGGTTGCGCCCTTGGCAAAGAGCTGCTGCGCCACCAACGGCAACGACAAATAGAGTGCGGCGGCAATCGTGCCGGCACGGCGCGAGCCGATACGAGGTCCCAGGGCCAGCATCAGCGCGACGGTCGCGCCCTGCAAGATCATGTTGGTGACCAGAACGCCGCGCGCGCCGAGCAGCAACCCGAGCGGCAGATAGATCGCCGGCATGACCGGCAGATATTTGTAGCCGGCGAAGGCGCCACCGAGCTCCGGGTCGATTGGTGAGGTATAGGGGTTCTGGCCGGCGAGCATCGCATGGCCGGCGGCCAGCGTCGTCGTCGCCATGTCGATCAATCGCGGGTGAACCAGCCGTATGGCGCCATAAATCAGCTCGAGAGCCGCGAGGGCGACGATCAGCGCCAGCAGCACGCGGCGTTGTCTCGTGTCCGGGTACGGACGGCGCAACACCACAAGCATCGCCGGAACGGCGGCGAGCAGCGCCAGCAGCGCCAATGCTTTCCACGGCCCGGCCTCGCCCCAGTTGAAGATCTGCACCAGGCCGACGGCCAACCAGAACACCACTGCGACGACAAGGCGCGTCACGTTCAGGCCGCGGCGTCCAGACGCACAGGGCCGGGAACGCCGTCGATCTCGACGCGATCGGACACGACGCGTACGCGGCCTTCGACGACGAGCCGGAGTGCCAGCGGATAGGCGCGGTGCTCGACCGCCAGAACGCGTGCGGCTAACGTTTCGGCGGTGTCGTTCGGTAGCACCGGCACCGAGCCTTGGACGATGATCGGGCCGCTGTCGACATCGTTGCGCACGAAATGCACGGTACAGCCGTGACGCTCGACACCCGCCGCAAGCGCCCGTGCATGCGTATCGAGGCCGGGAAACTGCGGCAGCAACGACGGATGGATATTGATGAGCTTGTCGTGCCAGGCCGTCACGAAAGCGGTGCCGAGCACGCGCATGAAGCCGGCGAGGCAGATGAGCTCGACGCGCGCCTCCTTGAGCGCGCGGTCGATGGCCGTATCGAAGGCGACGCGCGTGGCGAATTCGCGGTGCGGTATCACGCGTGTCGGAATTCGAGCCCGCGTTGCGCGCTCGAGGCCCTGTGCGTCGGCGCGATTGGAGACGACCAGGACGATTTCCGCAGGGAAATCCGGCACGGCACAAGCGTCGATGAGCGCCTGAAGGTTGGAACCGCGACCGGAGATCAGCACCGCGATTCTCAGCCGGGCCACGCGCGCTCCAGGTTGACGAGATGCACGGTGGGCTCGCCCGCCGCCTCGACGATGCAGCCGATGCGGCGGACGCGCTCGCCGGCGGCGGTGAGGACGCGCCCGACGGCGTCGGCCTGGGTCGGTGCCGCGATCGCCACCATCCCGATGCCGCAGTTGAACGTCCGTGCCAACTCGGCCGGAGCGATGCTGCCGGTGCGCGCCAGCCAGGCGAAGACCGGCGGCAGCGTCCACATGGCGGCGTCGATCTCGGCCGCCAAGCCGTCGGGCAAAACCCGCGGCACGTTCTCAACGAGGCCACCGCCGGTGATATGGGCATAGGCCTTGACGCCGCCCGCCTTGAGGGCGGCGAGGCACGGCTTCACGTAGAGCCGCGTCGGCCGCAACAGCTCGGCGCCTAAGCTGTGCGACGGGGCGAAGGGCGCGGCCGCCGCGTACGACATCGCGGCATCCTCGATGACCCGGCGCACCAGTGAAAATCCGTTGGAATGCAGACCGTCCGATTCCAGGCCGAGTATGACGTCGCCGGCCGCGACTGTCGTGCCGTCGAGCACTTGGCCGCGTTCGACCGCGCCGACGGCAAATCCGGCCAGATCATAGTCGCCGGCCGCGTACATGCCCGGCATCTCGGCGGTCTCGCCGCCGATCAGCGCGCAGCCGACTGCGCCGCACGCCGTGGCGATACCCTTCACGATCGCGGTCGCCTGCGCGACCGCGAGCTTGCCGGTCGCGAAATAATCCAAGAAGAAGAGCGGCTCGGCACCCTGCACGACGAGATCGTTGACGCACATCGCCACCAGGTCGATGCCAATCGTGTCGTGCTGGTTCGCCGCGATCGCGATCTTGAGCTTGGTGCCGACGCCGTCGGTCGTGGCGACTAGGATCGGGTCGCGATAGCCGGCTGCCTTGAGATCGAATAGCGCGCCGAAGCCGCCAAGACCGGCCGCGGTGCCTGCGCGCGCGGTCGCCTTGGCGAAGGGCTTGATAGCCTCGACCAGCGCGTCGCCGGCGTCGATGTCGACTCCGGCGTCGCGGTAGCTGCGGCTTTTCTTGGGGTCAGCCATTCGCGCGCTTTCTACGCCAGGACGGCGACGATGAAAAGCCCGGCCATGCTAGACTGCGGCAATGAAAGCTCCCGCCCGGGCGGCCGCGGTCTGGCTCGCCGGTTTCTGCAGCTTCCTCAATCTTTACGCGCCGCAATCGATCCTGCCGATGATCCGCGACCTCTACGGAGTCGGCGCGGTCGAGGCGAGTCATTTGATCAGCGCCACGACGCTGGCGGTCGCCATTATCGCGCCGTTCACCGGCGCCGGCGCTGACATGATCGGCCGCAAGCGGGTGATCGTCACGGCGATGGTCGTCTTGATCATCCCGACGGTGATGGTCGCGCAGTCGACGACGTTGCCGGCAATGGTGGCTTGGCGCTTCGTGCAGGGCCTGCTGCTGCCGCCGATTTTCGTCGTTACCGTCGCTTATATCGGTGACGAGCTGTCGATCACCGAGGCGACCGGCGTCGCCGGCATTTATCTCTCCGGCAGCTCCTTCGGCGGATTCTTCGGCCGCTTCCTGTCCGGCATCCTGGTCGGGCCTTACGGCACCCGCGGCGCGTTTCTCGGCCTCGCGGCGCTGACGGCGCTGGCGGCGATCAGCGTCATGGTTCTGATGCCGCGCGAGCGGAATTTCGTGCCCAGCGCCGGGCCCGTCCATGCGCTGCGGCATATCCTCGGCCATATCTTCGATCCGCGGCTCGACGTGATCTTCGTCGTCGGCTTCGGCGTCCTGTTTTCGTTCGTCGCGACGTTCACCTACGTGAATTTCTATCTCGCGGCGCCGCCGTTCAATTTGTCGGCAGCGGCGCTCGGCACCATCTTCGTGGTTTACCTAGTCGGCGTGGCGACGACGCCGCTGACCGGCCGCCTCATGCGGCGCTTCGGCCGATGCCGGTTGGTGATCGGTGCGTTGACGCTGTCGATCGGCGGCCTGCTGCTGACGCTGATCGGCAATCTTGTCGTCATCATCCTCGGGTTGGCGATCGGTGCGGGATGCGGCTTCATCGTGCAGACCGCATCCACTTCCTACGTTGCCGTCTCGGCGCAGCGCGCGCGGTCGTCGGCGGTGGGGCTTTACGTCACCTGCTATTACATCGGCGGCAGTGCGGGAGCGGTACTGCCGGGCTACGCATGGAGCCGCGCCGGCTGGCCGGGCTGCATCGCGGTCGTCGTCGCGATGCAGTTGATATTGATCGCGACGGTAGCGCGGTTCTGGCGCGAACCCGCTGCGGTCTCGCGCGCGCCGGGCGCGTAGCCGGCGGTCATCGATCTCAGCGGCCGAGGATCTCCCACTTCAGAAGAGCCCCGCACCGGCGAGGCCGCCGTAGACGCCAAGACTGGCAACAACGACCGACACCACTGCCACGACCGCGAGCGCAACCCGGCGAGCCGCTTCAGTTGTCCTTCGCCCCTTCACGAATCCAGTTGCGGATCGCGTCGCGGTCGCAGCTCGAAAGCTGCTTCTTGCCATGCGGCATACGCAATTCGGGCGACGCTTGCCAATCGAGCAGCCACATCAGGTTGCTCGTGTCAGGATTGCCTGGAACGACCATGGGGCCGAATTTGGTGCCCTTCATCAGCCCGGCATACGTCGTGAGGTCAAGACCGCTCTTCTCGAATCCCTGGCCGCCCGGTTGGTGGCAGGAGATGCAGCGGCCTTTGAAGATCGGCGCGACATCGTCCGCATAGCTGATCGGTGCCGGTCCAGCGGCGTAGGCCTGCCACGCCAGCATGGACAGTGCAGTGGCTAACACAGCAATCGCGACGGTCGATTTATGACGATTGATGTCGTTTGGTCTCATGCATGCAATATTCAAAGCCTGGATTCGGTCCGTCCTTGATCTGGATCAAATTCATCCGGCGGCATCGCATACTCGTCGGTTGCAATTGCGACATAGCGTCTCGTCGACTGGCACAACTCTGCCGTCGCACAGACAAGGTCGACCATTTCAAATGGCTAGCGAGAGTCTGAATCCAATCAGGGCGCGCTTTTAGCCGCGGCAGGGCGATGATCGCTGGTCATGCCCTATAAAATGCACCATTCGGGTTTTTGAGTCTGATCACTTGATCCAGATCAATACGACTTCGCTGCGCTGCGTCATAACGTTGATCGTCGTTATGCCCGGCAGCTATTCAGCGAAGGCCGACGTATGGATCAGGCCAAGTCCTCGGCTAAACCAGAGACTCCCAACCGCCGCCAGTTGCTAAGCCGATTGTCCGCCGGCGCGGCCGTCACAGCCGTCGCGGCTGCGACCGTCAAAGCCGCTATCGCGCAGCCCAAACCCGAATCGCAGGCACTGCCAGCGTGGCAAAATAGCGCACGTGACCGACAGGCCGGCATGGATTTCTACGAGGACCACGGCCGCGAAGCGTTCGCCTACGCGAAGAAGGACGGCAATCTCGCCGTCGAGGGATACGCGGGCAAGCGTTGGGTGATGCTGATCGACCTGCGCAAGTGCGTCGGCTGCCAGTCCTGCACTGCGGCTTGCAAGTTCGAGAACAACATCCCCGAGGGCAGCTTCCGCACCTGGGTTCCCGATGTCGAGATCGGCACCTATCCGGAGACCCGACGCGCGTTCCTGCCGCGCCTGTGCAATCACTGTGAGCGCCCGTCCTGCATAGCCGTGTGTCCGGCCGACGCGACGTGGCAGCGCAAGGATGGCATCGTCGAGATCGACTACGACAAGTGCTGGGGCTGCGGCTCCTGCGTCAATGCTTGTCCCTACGATGCCCGGTTCATCAATCCCGTCACCAAGACCGCCGACAAGTGTAATTTCTGCGCCCAGCGCGTCGACCAGGGTCTGCTGCCGGCTTGCGTTGAGACCTGCATTGGTGGCGCGCGACAATTCGGCGATCTGAACGATCCCACCGACCCAGTAGCCCGGCAGATCAAGAGCGAGCCTGTGCAAGTGCTCAAGCCCAGCACGGGAAACCAGCCGCGCGTCTTCTACATCGCTCTCCCTGACGAACTGCAGAACAACCTGCCAGGCCGCCCGACGTTGTGGTCGAAGCTGTTTGCGGAAGCCGGATTCAAGAATCCCGAGAGCGAGACCGCCGGCGAATGGAACATCGCGGGCGCGAAGGAGGCCGTTCATGGCTAACCCATTGACCACCCCGCTGCCCGTCGTTCCCGCCGCGCCCCTGCACGAATTGCTGAATATCGACCACTCGCGGCCGTTCTCGCTGCTGTTTGGAAATTATTCCTGGCTGCTCGGCGCAGCCGGCGGATTGACTATCATCTGGGCGGTCTATGTCATCGCGGGCCGCCGCCGGGGAGTCGAATACCGGTTTGCGATGCCGCTGGCGGTCGCGCTCATCGTCAGCGGGTTTCTCAACGTGCTTTCGGAAATGGAACAGCCCTCGCGGCTCATCTACGGATACTTCCTCGGCTGGCAATACTGGGACACGGCCATCATCAAATACGGCATCATCGTGTTGCCGCTCTATCTTGTGTTGTGCTGGTGGCTGACGTTCCAAGCCATGGACCAGCAGGCGCTCGGAGCGGCGATCATGCGTCTCGATCCGCGCCTCAGAACTCTCGCGGATTTGTTCTCCCTCTGGAGCCGGCGCTATTCGGTGTTTGAGACGGCTGGCCCGCGCCGCTGGATCGTCGGCATTGTGATCTTCCTGTCGCTGTTCGCGCCGATGTATTCCGGCATCTTCCTGATGAATGAGCACGGCGTGGCGATCTGGAACTCGCCGGCTCAGGCACTGCTGTTTATGGCGAGTGCCGTCGCACAAGGCGCGCTGATGATGCTGGTCACACTGCCAGCACTGGCTTGGCTTGCGACCGGCCGCAGTACGCGATCAATGACCGCGCCGCTGCGCTGGACCGCGGTCATCAGCATCGGTGTCGAAGCGGTGGTGTGGTTCGGTTGGATGTGGTGGATCGGCCGCTTCGGCAGCATCGAGGATCTGCGCTCCGCCGCTCTCTATATGGGGCCCTATGCCCACGTGGCGTTCTGGAACTGGACCGTCGTCGGCATCGTCGGGCCGCTGGTGTTGCTGGTAACGCCGTGGGGCCGATCCCTCTGGGCCCAGTTTCTCGCCGCGCTTGGCGTCATGTGGGGCAGTTACGCCGTGCGCATGCTGGTTCTGATCGGCGGCGAGGCCCTGAACCGCAGCGGCGCCGGCTATCAGACCTTCACGCCGAGCACGGAGACTTTGCTCTATACCGGATTCAGCGTGCTCGCTTTCGCCGGCGTCCTGGCGGTTCTGCTGCTGGCGCTGCCGGTCGATCGGGCGCCGGAGCTCGAGCGGCCGTCTATCCGCTGACCGGCGGACAGGTTCAAAAGGAGCGTATCGATGATCAAGCGCAGAAGTTTCCTCAAGGCCTGTGCTGTCGGCGGCGTCGGCGCCGGCTTCGGCGGTTTCTACGATACCTTCTATCACCTCGTTCCGTTCAACGATCGCGGCCGCAAGGCGCTCCATCGGGTTTACGGCAACGCCGACAGCCCCGAGTGGCTACGCGACCCTGCCACCGGCAAGCTCGCGCCGAATCCCGATTGGATTCTTCGCCACACGGTAGATCAGCAGTGTCACAGCGAGTGCGGGTTGCGGGTCAAGATCAACCGCAAGACCGGCCGGGTACAGCGCATCATCGGGAACCCCTACCATTCCCATACGCTCGTGGACTACGCCGGTTCGGACACGCCGCTGTTGGCCACGGCGGCCTCTCCGGGCACGGTCTGCGCCCGCGGCAACGCCGGCATTCAAACGGCCTACGATCCCTACCGCATCACCGTGCCGCTCAAGCGCAAAGGCGCGCGCGGCAGCGGCCAGTGGCAGCCGATCAGTTGGGAACAGTTAATCAAAGAGGTAACCGACGGCGGCAAGATATTCGCCGACACGGGCGATCCGGCGAGCAAAGACATCGCGGTGCTGGGCTTCAAGGGTCTCTATGCCAAGCGCCAAGAGCTGATGGACCCGAATGCGCCCGAACTGGGCCATCGCACCAACGGCTACGTGTTCGAGGGCGGACGCATCGTCGGCAGCCGGAAAGGCTTCGCGGTCCGTTTTAGTCAGGCCTTCGGCAGCGTCAACACCTACGAACATACCAATATTTGTGAAGTCAGCCACCACATCGCGACGGCGCAAGTCTACCCCGGACAGCATATGTCCAAGCCGGACATCACGGAGGCCGAGTTCATCATCTTCTGGGGAACGCAGCCGGGCGACGCCAATTTCCCCATGCAACTCTTCGCCAAATATGCAGCCCAGGCGCGGGCCAAACCCGGCGGACTCAAATACGTGGTGGTCGATCCGCTGCTCGGTCGCGGCGGAGTGATGGGCGATCGGGCGGCCTGGCTGCCCATCAAACCCGGCACCGACGGTGCCATGGCGCTGGCAATGATCCGCTGGATCATCGAGAACGCGCGCTACAACGCCGATTATCTCAGTTATCCGACCCAGAAGGCGGCGGACGCGGCGGGAGAGCTGTCTCACACCGACGCCACGCATCTGGTGATCGACGATCCGACCCATCCTGAGCATGGCCGCTTCCTGACCGCGAAGCTGGCCGGTTTGAATGGCGGCGGATCGGATCCAGAGCTCGATCGCGTCGTGATCGATGCCGAGCGTAAACAGGCCGTCGCGGCGGCCGCCAGCACGCGCGCGGTGGTTGACTACGTCGGCACGGTCAAAGGCATTCGCGCCAAGAGCGCATTCGCGCGGCTGCGTGAGTCCGCAGCGAGCCACAGTCTCGACGAATACGCCGGGATTTGCGGACTGAAAACACAGCAAATCACCGATCTAGCGCGAGAGTTCACCAGCCACGGCCGCAAGGCGTCTTGTGAGGCGTATCGCGGCCCGTGCAAGCACCCCAACGGCTATTACAACACCGTCGCGGTGCTCTTGCTCAATCAGCTCGTCGGCAATTTGAACTGGACCGGCGGCCTCACCCTCGGTGGCGGCGGTTACGGCTATGCCAAGGGCCGTTACGATGTGATGGGCGTGCCCGCGGCCAAGGGCTTGGCTTACGGCGTGAAGCTCTCCCGGGAAGAGGTCCGCTACGAGGATTCCAGCGAGTACAAGCGCAAGGTCGCGGCCGGCCAAAATCCCTATCCGGCCAAGCGGCCCTGGTTCCCGCTAAGCTTTGACGTGTTTTCGGACCTGGTGCCCTCGGCGGTGCAGCGCTATCCCTATGGCGTCGACATCCTGCTCTGGCACATGGCGACGCCCTTCTATAGCGTCCCGGCTCAAGGCAACGAGGAGCTGGTCGCCGCGGTCAAGGATCCCAAGAACATCCCTCTGATAATCGCCTGCGATATCGTCGTCGGCGATACCAGCATGTACGCAGATTATATCGTCCCCGATGGCAGCTTCCTCGAGCGCTGGTCTCACGTCGACACCATGCCGACGACCTTGACCAGGGGCACCGGTGTCCGCTGGGCGGTCATCGAGTTGACCGACAGGACGCCCGACGGCCGACATATGTGCCTGGAAGAGTTCCTGATCGACGTTGCCAAGCGCGTGGGAATGGCCGGTTACGGCGATAGCGCCATTCCCGATGCGCAGGGCCGGATGTGGCCGCTGCATCGCAAGGAAGACTGGTATCTGAAGGCCACGGCGAACATTGCCTTCGTGTCCGGCAGTCCCGGCGACCAGGTCCTCGACGTGACCCAAGAGGAGATGCAGGTCAATGACTTCGGCAGTTTCCGCGACGCATTCACGGCGGCACTGAAGCCCGAGGACTGGCCAAAGGTGCTGTCGGTCTTGGCCAAGGGCGGCCGCATGGAGCCAAGCCGCAATGCTCGTCAGGGTGACAAGCTCACCCACCGTTTCACCAAGACGTTGCACTTTTACGCCGAGGAAGTCGCGCTGACCCGCAATAGCATGACGGGAGAATCCTTCCTCGGCACCGTCGCATGGGTCGAGCCGGCGACGGCGCTCGGCAAGCTGCTCGACAAGCTCGACCAGCCCAAGGATTGGCCATTCACCATCATCACCTTCAAAGGGGCCCTACAGAGCCATTCGCGACTCGCCTCGAACTACGTGCTGCGTCAGATCGATCCGGAAAACGGTATCCAGATGGCTGTCGAGGATGCCCGGCACCTAAATATCCGCGACGGCGAGAAGGTCTGGGTGGTAACTCCGCACGGCAAGCGCAAGGGCACCGCGCGCGTAGTCCAAGGCATTCGGCCCGGCGTGATCACCTTCAACGTGGGCTACGGTCACTGGGGCTATGGCGCCACCAACTATCAACTCGGCGGCAAGCGCCTCGCGGGCGACCGCGTGCGCCGCACGGGTATTCACCTCAACCCGATCATGCGCCGCGACCCGGATGTCGACCAGATGGCGCTGATGGACCTGGTCGGTGGCAGCGTCGTGTTCTTCAACACGCGCGCGCGGCTTGAGAAAGACGGCGCTCATGCCTGAGTCGAGCCTTTTGCCTGAGCCGAGCCTTTCCCAAATGCTTGCGGCAGCCGCTGCATTGTTGCTGCGCCCGCCCCGAGCATCAACCCTGGCGGCTCTGAGCGAGAGCAGCGGGATCGAGCTCGACCCGGCACAAGCCAGACAAGACTTTTATGACGCGTTATGCGTACCCCAATCCGGCCGCTACATCCCGCCCTATGCCCATGTACTTGCTCAGGGCAGGGTGCGGGACGGCGACTGGTGGCACTTCCCGCCGCCGCGGTTTGACGGCGGCGATGCCTTGGCGCCGTGGTACGATGCGGTCGGCTTCGATCCGATGCGGCTCGACGCCGATCCGATGGTCAAGGGGCCGCATCGACCACTGGACAATGTCGGCGTCATCCTCGCCTATCTGGCGGGCCTGGTCGCCAGCCGCGAGACCGGTAAGACCGACGGGGCCACCGCTGACGCCATCATCGCCGGGTTCTTGACCGAGCATGTGGGGGCTTGGCTCGATCGCTTCTGCGATCTTCTCGGTGGCAGCGGAAGTCCGTATCTGGACGCTGTTGCGAGCGCCGTGCTCGAAGCTGTTCTGATGACTCGCGCGGACTTTCCGGCCCCGGTCGTCGAGACGACGTCCGCGGGATTCTCATATGCACGGCCGGAGGTGATATCGCCATGAGCGTGACATTCAAGAACGAGTTGCCCGGCTTCGCCGGCCGCGTCGCGGAAACGAAGCCGGAATTGTGGAAGGCTTACGAAAAGCTCGGCCAAGCCTGTACCGAGGCCGGCCCGCTCACCGGCACAGTGCTTCATTGCGTCAAGCTGGCGCTTGCCATCGGCGGCGGCAGCGAAGGCGCCGTTCACAGCCATGCGCGACGCGCGCGCGCCGCCGGGGTCGCGCCGGAGGCGATCCGCCACGTCGCTTACCTCGCCGTCACGACGCTCGGCTTCCCGCGCGCCGTCGCCGCCTTGAGCTGGATCGAGGATGTGCTGTCGCCGTCCTCCAATGCGTGAGCGAATTCGGAAATCTCCAGGCGTCGTCGGCCTGACGCGCCGTCGCTGGATGCAATGCTGCTGCGCCGGCGGACTGCTCTTGGCGACGACGGGCATTGCATCTGCAAATGCCGACGCCAAACTACCGAAGGCCGCCGTCTCTTACCGGGATCATCCGAATGGAAGTAAGCGATGCTCGACCTGTGCCCATTACGTTGCAGCGACCAAGGCAGCAGAACCAGGACGCTGCCAGATCGTGGCCGGGCCCGTCGGCCCGCAGGGCTATTGCATCGTTTACACGGAGCGTAACCCCACAAATGGCTGTTGAGCCGCCGCAAGACCACGTCAACACGGCGCGGTCGTGGCAACGACCCCGGTTCTTTTCCCGGTAGCTAGCGCGCGCCCGAGATGCCGAGGATCGCGCCCGAAACGTAGGACGCTTCGGGCGAAAGCAGCCAGAGGACGGCGTTCGCGACCTCGTCCGGCCGGCCGGCGCGTTTCATCGGCGCACCCGGCAGCAGGCGTGTCAGGCGGCCGGCCGGATGGAGCTCGGTGTCGACGATTCCGGGGCTCACGGCGTTGACGCGGATGCCTTCGGTGGCGACTTCCTGGGCCAAGCCGAAGGTGAACGTATCGAGCGCCGCCTTGGTTGCAGCATACGGCACGGTTTCGCCCGCACCGCCAAGCCGCGCCAAAGCCGAAGTCACATTGACGATCGCACCGCCGCTGCCGCCGTGTTTGGTCGACATGCGCTGCACGGCCTCGCGTGTGCATAGCATCGCGCCGACGACATTGATGGCAAAAAGCTCTTCGAGCGGCGCCGCCGTGACGGCGTCGATGCGGCCGAGAGGACCGAGGATGCCGGCGTTGTTGACCAGGGCGTCGACGCGACCAAGCGTCCGATCGCACTCGGCGAAAAGCCGCTTGACCTCGGATTCCTGCGCGACGTTGGCGGCGATCGCGACGGCTTTGCCGCCCGCCTTGACAATACTCGCGACGACGGCATCGGCACGTGCCCGATTGCCCTTGTAATTGACCGCGACGACATAGCCGCGCCGTGCCGCACCGATTGCGATGGCGGCGCCGATACCGCGGCTGCCACCCGTTACGATCAGGACCTGCGATGCTTCGGTCATGGCGCTTCCTTTGTGCTTGCTTCGACGAGCGAGACTATGCCCAAGCTCGAATACCTATGATACGCGCCGCGGCATGGAGCGCGACTGCATTGATCGGATTGCTGCTGAGCGGTCCGGTCAGGGCGGACTCGTGGAGCGATCCGACCCTGATGCCGACACGGGGCCCCGCGCAGGTCATCGGCGCGCCGTGGAACGGCTGTCTCGCCGGCGCAGCTTCGCTGCTGTGGCGCGGCTCGGGCTACGAGGTCCTCCGTCCGGGCGAGGACCGCTATTTCGGCGATCCGGCGACGGTGCGCTTCGTCGAGCGGCTCGGCCGCCGGGCACACGCTGCTGGCCTGCCGATGTTCTATGTCGGCGACATGGCGCAGCCGCGCGGCGGGCCGATGTCGTCGAGCCACGTCTCGCACGAGACCGGCGTCGACGTCGACATCTGGCTCACGCTCGATACCGTGCCGAAGCTGCCGGACGCGGTACGCCAGACGCTCGACCCGCCACCGATGGTGCTGCCCGACCAGAGCGCGATCGATCCGGCGCGGTTCGGTCCGGGCCAGGTGACGCTGCTGCGCCTTGCAGCGCGCGATCCGGCGGTCGATCGCATCTTCGTCAATCCGGCGATCAAGCGGGCGCTGTGCGAGGGATATGGCGGTGCGGGCCGCGGCGACCGGACCTGGCTGCGGCGCGTGCGGCCGTGGTATGGCCACGAAGCCCATTTCCACGTCCGCCTCAAATGCCCGGTCGGCGCGCCGCTCTGTCAGGGCCAACCGCCGGTGCCGCCGGGCGACGGCTGCGACCCCGCCATATTCGCCTGGTGGTCGCGGGAGCTCAGCAAGCCCAAGCCGGCGGTGCCACCGCCGCCGCGCGTTCGGCCGCCGCTGCCCGCCGCCTGCACGGCGCTGGTGCCGGAACGCTGAGCGATCGCCGCGGTGTCGGCGTCTTTGACGCCGCGTCAGTGTTCGCAACAGCAGTCGCGGTCGTTGTAAAGTAAAAGTTAGAACACGCGCGAATAGAAGTCGGTTTTTACAGCAAAATCTCAAGTAAATACTTGCCGTTTCCGCCATTAACCACAATAATCCCGCCGACCGCTCGTCTCGGAAGTGCCGGTGAGGAGAATTCGATGAATTTCGCTCGTGCCTCGGCCGTGGGTCTCGTGCTCTGCGCGCTCGCCGCGCCGGCCTTCGCTCAGACCTTCGGCTCGCCCGGCACCGGACCCAACGGCCCCTACGTCCGCGGTGAAGGCGGCTGGTCGCACATGAACGACATGACCGGCAACACGACCACCGGCACCATCTACACATCGAAGCAGGACGAGGGCTACGCCGTGGGCGGCGCGGTAGGCTGGAAGCTCGACCAATTGCGGCTCGAGCTTGGCCTCGATTTCAGCAACTCCGGCGTCAAGGAAGTCGACCTCAACAACGTCGCGAGCAACTCGGCGGGCGGCTCGGTCAAGAACACATCGGCCATGGTCCGCGCGCTGTGGGATTTGCGCACCGGCACGCCGTTCGTGCCATACATCGGCATCGGCGTCGGCGCGTCGCATGTCAGCCTCAACAGCGTGCGCTCGAACGGCACGGCGCTGAGCAACTCGTCCGACAACGTCTTTGCCTATGAGCCGATCGTCGGCGTCAATTATCTGGTGACGCCGAACCTCGCGCTTGGCCTCGAATACCGCTATTTCGCGACCGTCGATCCCTCGTTCGCCTACACGCCCGGCGGCCGTGTCGGCCTCAAGAACGAAAGCCACAACGTGCTCGCCAGCTTGACGTGGTATTTCGGCGTGCCCGAGGCGACCCCGGCGGTGCAGCCGGGTCCGCCGCCCTATCAGCCGCAGCCCCAAGCCGGTCCGCCGATGGTACCGCCGGCGCCGCCGCCCGCGCCGATGACCTATCTCGTCTTCTTCAATCTCAATAGTGCGGCACTGACGCCGGAAGGGCACAACGTGGTCGCCCAGGCGGCCGGTGCTTTCCAGCAGAATGCCAAGACCCAGATCAAGCTGACCGGCTATACGGACACGTCGGGTTCGACGCGGCGCAATCTCGCGCTGTCACGGGCACGCGCCGATACCGTGCGCGATGCGCTCGTGCAGCTCGGCGTGCCGGCGAGCGAGATCGGCGTTGCCTGGGAAGGCGAAGGCGATCCGCGCGTGCCGACGCCCAAGGGCGTGCGCGAGCCGCAAAACCGGCGCGTCGAAATCGTCATCCCGTAGTCCGCGGGGGAGGGGAGCGAAAGAAGGCCCGGCCCCACCGGGCCTTCTTTTTTTGAGCTCGTTCTCAGCGTGCCCGATCCGGCTGGCATTGCGACGCGCTCGCAGTGCAGCGGAGGCATTCGGGAATTGTGATGCCTCGGAGGTGGAAAAATCCGCGCGCGGCTCTATGGTGGCGCCCCGCGAGGCACCATGACGATCCCATTTCAGCAGCCGTTTCAGGAATTCGCGCGCCTGCTCGCCGAGGCCGCGGCGAAGGAGCCGTCCGAGCCCGAAGCCGCGACGCTGGCGACCGCAACGCGCGGTAGCCGGCCGTCGATCCGCATGGTGCTCATCAAGGCGGCAGACGAGCGCGGCTTCGTCTTTTATACCAATCTCGGCAGCCGCAAGGCGCGCGAGCTCGACGCCAATCCCCGCGCGGCATTGCTCTTCCATTGGAAATCGCTGGCGCGGCAGGTGCGCATCGAGGGCACAATCGAAGCGGTCTCGTCGGCAGAGGCCGACGCCTATTTCACCTCGCGCCCACGCGAAAGCCAGATCGCGGCTTGGGCATCGCGCCAGTCGGATGCGGTCGAAAGCCGTGGCGCGCTCGAGGCGCAGTTCCGCGATGCCGACGCCCGCTTCAGCGGCCAAAAGGTGCCGCGTCCGGCGTTCTGGTCGGGCTATCGCCTTGTGCCGGATTATTTCGAGTTCTGGACGTTTCGCCCGCATCGGCTGCATGATCGCGAAGCCTATATGCGCGACGGCGACGGTTGGCGCAGCGAGAGGCTGTTTCCATGAGCGAGGCGATTCCACGGGGGGAATCGATGCAGCGCGTCGGCGTGCTGATGCGCCGCGCGACCTATGCGTCGATCGCCGTCGCCGGCCTGCTGGTGGCGGTCAAGCTCGGCGCCTGGATCGAGACCAATTCGGTCAGCCTGTTGTCGAGCCTCATCGATTCTTTGCTCGACGGCGCGGCATCGCTGGCGAACCTGATCGCCGTGCACCAGGCGCTTATGCCGCCGGATCGCGAGCATCGTTTCGGTCACGGCAAGGCGGAGCCGTTGGCAAGCCTCGGCCAGGCGGCTTTCATCACCGGCTCGGCGGTGCTGTTGCTGATCGAGGCGATCCAGCACCTGATCCATGCCCAGCCGATCACCAACACGCGCGCCGGCTTGGCGGTGATGACCTTTGCGGTCGTCGTGACACTGGTGCTCGTCCTATATCAACGTTCGGTCGTCAAGCGCACCGGCTCGTTGGTTGTCAGCGTCGATGCTTTCCACTATCGCGCCGATCTGGTGCTCAACGTCGCGGTGATCGCCGCGTTGCTGCTGACGGTCGAGTTCCATTATGTCCTGATCGACCCGATCTTCGGCGGTGCCATCGCGCTCTGGATCATCTGGGGTGCCTGGCGGGTCGCGAACCAGGCGATCGTCCAGCTCATGGATCGCGAGTTGCCCGATGCCGAGCGCGAGCGCATCCGCGCCATCGCGTTGGCGCATCCCGAAGTGCGGGCCGTGCACGACATGAAGACGCGCGCCGCCGGGCCGATCTCGTTCATCCAGATCCATCTCGAGATGGACGGCACCTTGCCGCTGACCCAGGCGCATCGCATCGCGGATGAGGTCGAGGCGCAGATACTGGCGGCCTATCCGCGCTCGGAAGTGATCATCCACGAGGATCCCGCCGGGATCGACGAGCCGCGTGCCGCCTATACGCGCTAACCTTGCTTTCTTTTAATCTGCCGTCACCCTAAGCTCCGCGCATGAACGCCGAGCGCAAGACCATCCTGCTCACGGGGGCGAGCCGCGGCATCGGCCACGCCACGGTGAAGCGCTTCAGCGATGCGGGCTGGCGCGTGATCACGTCGTCGCGCGATCCGGTACCGCCGGAATGCAAGCGCGATCCGAACTGGACGCAGCACATCACCGCCGATCTGTCGCAGACCCAGGCGGTCGAAGGCTTCGTCGGCGCGGTGCTGCAGGAGCTGCACGATGCGCCGCTGCATGCGCTCGTCAACAACGCCGGCGTCTCGCCCAAGACGCCGTTCAAGGAGCGGCTCGGCTGCCTGAACGGCGATCTCGCCGACTGGCGCCAGGTGTTCCAGCTCAATTTCTTCACGCCGGTGATGCTGGCGCGCGGCCTCGCCGGTTCGCTGACCAAGGGCAAGGGCACGATCGTCAACGTGACCTCGATCGCCGGTCACGCCGTCCATCCTTTCGCCGGCTCGGCCTACTCGACGTCGAAGGCCGCGCTGTCAGCGCTGACGCGCGAGATGGCGGCCGAATTCGCCGAGCTCGGCATCCGCGTCAACGCGGTGGCGCCGGGCGAAATCGTCACCGCGATGCTATCGCCTGAGACCGAGGTGCTCCTGCCGCGCATTCCGCTGCACCGACTCGGCACGCCTGAGGACGTGGCGGCGACGATCTTCTATCTGTGCTCGCCGGAATCGGCCTACGTCACCGGCACCGAGATTTTCGTCACCGGCGGGCAGCACCTGTATTGACGCATCCGCGCGGGCGCGTGCGGTGCGTCAGCTCCCCTGCGGCGGAAGCGGCGTGCACGAACAGGAGATGGTCGAGCCCATCGGGACGCAGGTCGTTGTCGAGCCGGTGACGACCGGCGGGGGCTTGCTCGATCCGCAGCCGGCGAGCAGCGGCAGTGTCAACGCCAGCGCAGCGGCGCCGATCGCGCGGCGAATGGCACGGAAGTCCCGTGCTCCAAGCGTCAAATCGAGCTCCATGCGACTCTCCCGGACATGCGCGAGGCAGACGCGCCGGCAGCGAGCCGGGGCGCGCTTCCACGGCGATTTTAGGCCGGCCGAAAAGCCCACATCTGTGGTTTCGCCGTGGCCGGAGGCGGCCTAGCGGCCGAGCCGCGCCAGCTTGCCCTGGAGCTGGGCAATATCGGCGTCGAGCCAGTCGAGATAAGTCTGCGGCGCCGCGGTGTCGTTGCGGCGCAATTCGCCGAGCCGGACGATCTCGGTCTCGACGATCTCGGCGATATGCGCGATTTGCGCTTGGCGCTCGGGTTGGTCGAGGTGGGGCAGGAAGCGCAGCTTGAGCAGCAGGACCAGTCGGGTGAAATCGCCGAGCGGACCCTTGAGCGGCGCCTGCAGCAAGGTCGCGAATACGACACGGCCGGCGGGCGTCAGGGTCAGCACGGCGTTGTCGGTCATACCCTTGCCCTCGCTCGCCGATGCCAGGCCCTCGACGATCAGCGCCTCGAGCGAGCTGCCCATCAGGTCGAGCGACGGTGCAGCGATCCGCGCGGTGAACTGGCGCACCTGCGCGGCAAGGTCGCCGTAGCGGCGCGGGCCATCGGCGAGGAAGCCGAGTGCGGCGAGCTTGATGGCTTCGGCCGGGATCAGGGGCTGGTCGCGGATCACCCGGCGACTTTAGATGACGGCGCGGACGGTGGGAATTGGTCCCCGCGAACCTTGCGGCGAGGCGGCAACCGGACTACGCGACGCGGCGGATCGGCAGGCGCGACCAGACGTCGGACAATGCAGCCACCAGCGTCTCGATGTCTTGGTCGGAATGGAGCGGCGTCGGCGTGAAGCGCAGGCGCTCGCTGCCGCGCGGCACGGTCGGATAATTGATCGGCTGGACGTAGATACGGTGGCGCTCGAGCAGGTCGTCGGACGCCTCCTTGCAGAGGCGCGCGTCGCCGACCAGAACCGGCACGATGTGGCTCGCGCTCGGCATCACCGGCAGCTTGGCCGCGGCCAGCCGCTGCTTGAGCCGTGCGGCGCGTTCCTGGTGCCGGCGGCGCAACTCGCTCGCGCCCTTGACGTAGCGGATGCTCGCGGTGGCGCCGGCGGCAATCGCCGGCGGCAGCGAGGTGGTGAAAATGAAGCCGGGCGCGTAGCTGCGCAGGAAATCGACCAGCGCGGCCGACGCCGCGACGTAGCCGCCCATCAGGCCGAAGGCCTTCGCCAGCGTGCCCTGGATCAGGTCGACGCGATCCATCACGCCGTCGCGCTCGGCGACGCCCGCGCCGCGTTCGCCGTAGAGGCCGACGGCGTGCACTTCGTCGAGATAAGTCATCGCGCCGTAGCGACGCGCGACGTCACAGATCGCGCCGATCGGCGCGATGTCGCCGTCCATCGAATAAACCGATTCGAACGCCACCAGCTTGGCCCGCGCCGGATCGGCAGCCTTGAGCAGGCGCTCGAGATCGGCCGGATCGTTGTGCTTGAAGATGTGCTTCTCGGCGCCGCTGTGGCGGATGCCCTGAATCATCGACGCATGGTTGAGTGCGTCGGAGAAGATGATGCAGTTGGGCAGCAGCGAACCGAGCGTCGCCAGCGCCGCCTCGTTCGCGACGTAGCCCGAGGTAAAGGCCAGTGCCGCCGGCTTGTGGTGCAAGTCGGCGAGCTCGTGTTCGAGGGCGACGTGGTAATGCGTGGTGCCGGAGATGTTGCGCGTGCCGCCGGCGCCCGCGCCGTTCCGGTCGATGGCTTCGCGCATCGCCGCCAGCACGTCGGGATGCTGGCCCATGCCGAGGTAGTCGTTCGAGCACCAGACGGTGATCTCGCCGCCGCGTGCATGATCGTGCGCGCGCGGAAAAGCGCCGGCCCGCCGCGCGATGTCGGTGAATACCCGGTAGCGGCCTTCGGCCTTCAAGGCATCGAGCCGGGTCTTGAAGAATGTCTCGAAATCCATGTCGGGAAGGGGCCTTTCCGTGAAACTATACAACGATTATAACTGCTTACGGTTCCGGCGTCAGGCGCGCAATGACGCCGGTTGTCGCGGCGAAAGCCGCGCTGCCGTGTCGTCCAGGGCCTTGCCGAAGCGGTCGAGCATCTCGTCGATCTCCGATTCCGTGATCACCAGCGGCGGCGAAAACGCCTGGGTGTCGCCGATCTGACGCAGGATCAGACCGTGCTTGTTCGTTTCTGCCGTAAGGATGTTGCCGGCACCTTGATTTGGATCAAACGGCGCCTTTGTCGTCTTGTCCTTGACCAGTTCCACGCCGGCGACGAGGCCAATGCCGCGGACCTCGCCGACCAGCGGATGGCCCGCAAAGCGCTTGCGCAAGCCGTCCTGGAGGCGCGGCGCGACCTTCTGGATGTGCGCCAGGATATTGCGCTCCTCGTAGATCTTGAGCGCCTCGAGCGCCACCGCGCAGCATACCGGGTGACCGGAATAAGTGAAGCCGTGGGCGAAGATGCCGATCCTGTCGCTCTCGTCGGCGAGTGCCTGGTAGATCGGGTCGTTAACGACCGTTGCCGAGATCGGCAGGTAGGCCGATGACAGCGCCTTGGCGACGGTGATGATGTCGGGCTTCAGGTCGAAGACCTCGGTGCCGAACATCTTGCCGGTGCGGCCAAAGCCGGTGATGACCTCGTCGGCGATCAGCAGCACGTCGTATTTCTTCAGCACCTTCTGGATCTTCTCATAGTAGGTCCGCGGCGGCACGATGACGCCGCCGGCGCCCATCACGGGCTCGGCGATGAAGGCGGCCACGGTATCGGGGTCCTCGCGCTGGATCATCAGGTCGAGATTCTCGGCAAGCCGGCTGGCGAAATCCTCCTCGCTCTCGCCCGGATGGGCGTAGCGGTAATGATGCGGGCAATCGGCGTGGCGGATGCCGGCGATCGGCAGATCGAACGAGCGATGATTGTTGGGCAGGCCCGACAGGCTCGCCGTCGCCACGGTGACGCCGTGATAGCTCTTCAAGCGCGCGATGATCTTCTTCTTGCGCGGGCGGCCGCGCGCGTTGTTGTAGTACCAGACGATCTTGACCGCGGTGTCGTTCGCCTCAGAGCCCGAGTTGTTGAAGAAGGCATGCGACATCTTCACCGGCATCATGGCGATAAGCCGCTCGGCCAGCTCGCCCACCACCTCGTGCGATTTGTGGTGGAACGAGTGATAGAAGCTGAGCTTGCGCATCTGCCGCGCCGCCGCTTCGATCAGGCGTTCCTCGCCGAAGCCGAGAGACGTGCACCACAGCCCGGCGCAGCCCTCGAGGTACGCCTTGCCGGCCTCGTCCTTGACCCAGACGCCCTTACCCTCGGTCACCAGCAGCTCGCCTTCGCGCTCCAGCCGGCGATGGTTGGAATAGGGATGGAGATGGAAGGCGATATCGCGGCTGGCGGCGGAGTTGCCTCGCTGCATGACGGAATCCTTCAAATAATGCGCGGCTGATCGCGGCTACTATCGGTCGTAGCGGCCGCAGCCGTCAAACGCGGTTGGCCACGATGCAGGGAGCGCGCGACTCGACGATGCGCACCTGCGGCATCCCGTCGCAGCTGCGCCGCGAAGGGGTTCGACTGCTTTGCCGATCCCGCGCTGTGCGTAATCTGTCCGGAAGGTTGTCCACAATTCTATCCACAGATTGTGACGGTCTTGCGGAAGTTGACGCTGGTGTGGCCCATTGGCGCGGTTCCATGCTTCGTCCGATCGCGTCAGTTTCCCTTGAGTTGAAGGTTTGCCGCATGTCCGGGTTTCCGCCACTCGACGACAAGGATTTCGACAACCTGGACATGGATCGCGTCGCCGCCGATCCGGATTATCGCCGTCGGGTCATCGACCGCCTGCGCCGCGATCCGCGCCTGGCCGAGAAGCGCCGCCAGGCGTCGCTGTTCTACGAGCCGCCGCCGACCGACGAAGAGTAACTCAGCGCCGCTGGCGCGGATCCAGCGCCTGCTGCAGACCGTCGCCGAGCAGGTTGCACGCCATCACGGTCAGGAAGATCAGCAGGCCGGGATAGACCGCGAGCATCGGCGCGAGCGCTATGGTTTCTTCCGCGCCGGCCAGCATGTTGCCCCAACTCGCGAGCGGCGGCGCGACGCCGAGGCCTAAAAAGCTCAGCACCGATTCGAGCAGGATGATCTCGCCGACCGCGAGCGCGGTCGCGACGATGATCGGCGTCGCCAGGTTGGGCAGGATGTGGACCAGCATGATGCGACGATGGCTCGCGCCCAGGGCCTCGGCGGCGCGGACGAAATCCTGGTGCCGCAGCGACAGCGTCGTGCCGCGCACCAGGCGCGCCACGGTCGTCCAGCCGACCAGGGTCACCAGCGCGATGATGCGATAGAGGCTCATCGCCGCGGATTCGCGTAAACTGGCCGGCACGCCGAGCTTGTGCAGATCGGCCGCCGCCAGCACAACGAGCAGCGGCAGCAGCGGCAGCGCGATCACGCCGTCGGTCAGGCGCATCAGCGCGGCATCGAGGCGTCCGCCGAAATAGCCCGCGACGAGGCCGATACCGGTGCCGAGGACGGCGGCGGCGAGGGCCGCCGTGATCCCGACCAGGAGTGAGACGCGACCGCCTTCGAGCAGCCGCAGCAGCAGATCGCGGCCGAGCTCGTCGGTGCCGAGCGGATGACGCAGCGACGGGCCGGCGAAGCGATGGTAGAGATCGATGGCGTCGGCGTGTGTGCCGAGAGCCTGGGCCAGAAATGGCGTCAGCACGACCGCGAGCGCCAGCGCCAGCAGCATGCCGCCGCCGAAACGCACGCGGGGCTGCGCCAGCGCGCTCATCGGTAGGCGATCCGCGGATCGGCCGCGGCATAGGCGAGGTCGGCGGCGAAATTCGCAAGCAGCGTCATCAGCGTGGCAAAAAGCAAACCGGCGAGGGCGAGGTTGTAGTCGTTGCCGAGCACCGCGTCGTAGATCAGCTTGCCCATGCCGGGATAGGCGAACATGGTCTCGGTGACGAGCGCGCCCGAGAACAGGGAGCCGAACGACAGCGCCACCACGGTGATGAGCGGAATGAGCGCGTTCCTAAGCGCGTGCCGCGTCAGGATGCGCGCCTCGCCGGCGCCCTTGGCACGCGCGGTGCGGATATAATCGTGGTGCAGCGTCTCCATCATCGCCGCGCGCATGTAGCGGAGCTGCGGTCCGAAATTGACCAGCGTCAGGGTGATGACCGGCAGCACCAGGTGATCCGCGCGGTCGACGACACCGCCGGCGCCGATGGTCGCGGCGCCGCCCGGCGGCAGCCAGCCGAGCTGGACGGCGAAGACCAGGATCAGCATGAGGGCCAGCCAGAACGACGGCACCGAGATCGTGGCGAAGCTGGACAGGTTGGCGACGCCGTCGAACCACGAGCCGGGCCGCCGCGCCGCCAGCACGCCCATCGGCCAAGCCAAGGCGAGCGTGAGAGCGAAGCTCGTGCCCATCAGCAGCGCGGTATTGCCGAGGCGCGGGATGAGCACCGCGAGCGTCGGCCGGGCGTAGAGGCGCGAATAGCCGAAATCGCCGTGCAGCGCGGCGCCGGCCCAGGCCGCGTAGCGTTCCAAGAGCGGCTTGTCGAGGCCATAGAGCGCCTTGAGCCGCGCCGCGTCGGCCACCGTCAAATGCGGGTTGGACGCGATCATCAAGTCGACCGGATCGCCCGGCATCAGGCCGATCAGCGCATAGATGACCAGCGACATGATCGCTAGCACGATCAAGATCTCGACGATCCGGCGGGCGACGAAGCGGTTCATCGCAGCGGCCTTGCGCACGCGGTCATTGGGCGCGCGCCTGGGCGCCGCGGCCAACGGCGTGCCACTGGTCGATCCAGAGCGTCGACGGGTATTCGTGTCCGGTCGGCGTCACGCCGGCGAGCCACTTCGGCAAGATGAACGGATCGGCTTTGAAAAACAGCGGCAGCGCCGGCAGTTGCTCGGCGTAAAGCGCCTGGAGCTGCCGCCACAGCGCCGCGCGCTTGGGCCGGTCGATCTCGGTCTCGATCGCATCCATGAGGCGGTCGGCCTCCGCGTTCTTCCAGCCGACGAAATTCTCGCCGCTCCAATGATTGGCCGGCGAGGGGACTTCATCGGAGCGGAGTTCGGACCGTGGCACGTCCTCGGGCGCGGCGGACCACGCGAACATCGCCATCTGGAATTTCCGCTTGATCATGCTATCGCCGAACAACACGCGGGCAGGCTGGTTCGTGAGCCGTACCTGGATGCCGACATCGCGCCATTGGCTCTGCAGCACTTCTTCGACCAGCTCACGCGACCGGTTGCCCGACGTGGTGGCGAGCGTCAGAACGAGGCGCTGGCCGGCGGCGTTGCGCCGCATCGCGCTTCCGGTCGCGTGCCAGCCGGCGACATCGAGCAGCGCCTTCGCCTCGGCGGGATCGTAGGGATAGCGCGGCACGTCGGAGGTGTAGACCCAGTCGAGCGGCGACACGAAGCTATCGGCGACCGGGTCGCGGCCGGCAAAAAGGGTCTGGCTGATCGCCGTGCGGTCGATGGCATAGAGCAGGGCTTGGCGCACGCGCACATCGGCGAGGATCGGGTCATCGAGGTTGAGGTCGATGTGCTCGTATTCGAGGCCGGGCTTGTAGACGATATGGAATTCGTTGCCGTGACGCCGCGCGAAGGCCAGCGCCTCGTCGAGCGGCAGACCGAGCTCGCCCGGCACCATGTCGAGTCCGCCGGCCAGCAGGTTGGCCTCGAGCGACGCGGTGTTCTCGACCGCCCAGACGACGATGCGCCGGAAATAGGGGCGCGGACCGTGCCACGCGGGATTGCGCTCCAGCACGATGTGCGAGCCGGGCGAGACTTCGGTGATGCGATAGGGACCATCGTAGAGTCCGTGCGCGGTCGGATCGGTGTCGTAGCGTGAGCGGATGCGGTATTCGACCGGCCGTGCGAAGGCCGCACGCTCGAGCCGCGCCGGCAGGATCTCGAAATCGTTGAGCGCGGCGTAGTCGAAGGTGAGGCGATCGAGGGTCACGGTGAAGGTGCGCGCGTCGATCGCCTTCACGTCGACCATGCGGCGATAGAGCTCAGCTTCGGCGACGCCGGTCTGCGGATTGCGTCCGACGTGCCAGGAGAAGACCACGTCGTCGGTCGTGACCGGCGTACCGTCGTCCCAGCGTGCGTCGGCCCTGAGCGTGTAGGTCAGGCGCACGCCGGTCTTGCCATCCGGCAGAGCGATCTTCTGCGCCAATCCATTGGCGAAGCTCGGCAGCGTCTCGCACAGCATGCAGACGAGTTGCCAATCGGCGTCGTAGGTGGTGAGCGGCCGGCGGACCATCCCGAGGACGTAACTCTTCGCCACCATCGGGTCGATCAAAGGGTTCAGCGTCGCCGGAAATTGGCTGATGCCGATGGAGAGCTCATCAGCGCGCTCGGCGGCACGGGCGGCCGCCGGCAGCAGCAGGCATAGGAGGACGACAAGAGCTCGCCGCATTCTGCGCGGCGAGGATAGCAGACTGGAGCGGCGGCTTTAAGCGCGCTTGCCCTTGCCGGCACCGAGTCGGCGCGGCAGCAGCTTGTCGCTGGTCTCGCCGTAGAGTGCATCGTACATGCGCAGACCGTCGCGCGCGTCGAGGAAGTCCTGCACCTGCTCGTCGAGCGACAACGTCGTGAACTTCGCGCGCGCAGTGCGGTTGCGCCGCATCGTCATGGTACCGCTGTTCGGCATCGAAACCCCCTTGCAGCCAGCTTGGCTAAATAACAAGCTAAAGGCTCAGGGGTTTCTAAATAGTTACCCGGTCTTTCGTGCCGGAAATCCTGCGGATTCGGCCGGTCGACCGAGGAATTTCGGCATCACCGCCTCGCTGAAGAGGCGCAGCGAGCGCTCGGCGACGTCGTAGGACAGATCGTTGAAATTGACCTGCAGCGACGCGCTTTCGAAGCCGCCGACCTCGTCGTTGTAGCGCGCAATCTGATCGCCGATCTCGGCCGGCGAACCGATCCAGGCGCCGCCGTTCTTGACCTGGGTATCGATGGTCTCCTTGGCCAGGATCTCGGCAATCTTGTCGTAGCCGGGATAGTCCTTCGAGCTCATCGAACCCCAGTCCGCGGTCGCCGAGGCAATCGCCTTGAGATAGCGATTGAGCGGATCGCGCGCGGCGTCGAAAGCCTTCTGCCGCGTCTCGGCGCAATACATGTGGAAGGCGAGCATGACGCGGCCCTTACCCGGATGCCCGGCATCCTTCCAGGCATCGCGATAGAGCCCGAGCAGTTCCTTCATCTTTCCGCCGCCCATCGGAATGCCCATGATCGAGTGACCAGCCTTGCCTGCGGCGACGAAGCTCTCCGGCGTGGCAATGGCGGCGACCCAGAAGGGCGGCCGTGGTTTCTGCGTCGGCCGCGGCAGCGAGGTCACGTTCTTGAAGCTGTGGAACTTGCCGTCGTGGCTGGCGGTATCGTTCTCAAGCAGGAGGCGCACCTGCTCCATGCCCTCGGCGAAGCGCTCGCGGCTTTCGTTCACGCTCACTTTGAAGTTGGCGAACTCATAGGGGAGGAACGCGCGGGCAAAGCCGACTTCAAGCCGGCCGCCGGAAATCGCGTCGAGCATGCCGATCTCGCCGGCCAGCTTCAGCGGATTGTTGAATACCGGCAATACCGCGCCGGTGACGAGGCGCGCCTTCAGGGTCCGCTGCGCTGCGGCCGACAGGAAGACGACGGGGTTGGGCGTGTAGCCGCCGTAGGGCCGGAAATAGTGCTCCACCGTACGGACATGCACCCAGCCGTAGCGATCCGCGTATTCGACCAGGCGCAGGCACTCGTCGAAATACTGCGCGCCCGATTTTTGCTCCGGACCGACGCAGGGGAAAAACTGCATGCCGAATTCCATGGCGCCCTCCCAACAGGTCGCTTGCCTAAATTCGATTGAATACTGATCATCAGTACACTGTCAAGTTGTCGCAAGGCGGCCGCCATGCTAGAGGAAAGGTGCCATGGCGATTCTCGAACTCCACGCCGCGCCCGGCCATCTCATCCGCCGCCTGCAGCAGATCGCGGTCGCGCTGTTCATGGCCGAGACACAGAGGTTCGACCTGACGCCGCTGCAATATGCGGCATTGCTCGGCATTCGCGAGAATCCGGGTTGCGACCAGACCACGCTGGCGAATTATGTCGCGCTCGATCGCTCGACCATCGCCGACGTGGTCGGGCGGCTCGAGAGCAAGGCGCTGATCCGCCGCCGGCCGGGGGCCCGCGACCGCCGCACCAAGCGGCTCGACCTGACGCCGGCCGGCCGCAAGCTGGTCGTCGCCGCATCGGCCGCGGTGGGGGGGGTGCAGGACATGATCCTGGCTCCGCTCAAGCCGGCCGAGCGGACCATGTTCATGGACCTGCTGCGCCGTCTGGTGCATCTCAACAACGAGCACAGCCGCGCGCCATTGCGCTTGAACGGCGAGGAAGCGCGCCCACGTAGAACGGCGTGACGATCTACACCATCGGTCATTCGACGCGCACGTTCGACGATTTTCTTGCGCTGCTGCGCGAGCACGGGATCGAATGCGTGGTCGATGTCCGCAGCATTCCGCGCTCGCGCCGTTATCCGCAATTCAACGGCGACGCGCTCGCGACGGCGCTGGAAGGCGTCGGCATCGGCTATCGCCACGTGCCGGGACTGGGCGGCCGTCGCGGGCGTGCCAAAGGCACGCCGTCGCGGAATACGTTTTGGCGCGAGGAAGGCTTCCGCAATTACGCCGATTACGCCGAGACGGCGCCGTTCGCTGCCGCGCTCGACGCGCTGCGTATGCTCGCGCGCGAGCGGCGCGTCGCGATCATGTGCGCCGAGGCGGTGTGGTGGCGCTGTCACCGCCGGATCATCACCGATTATCTCGCGGCGGCTGGCGACGAGGTGCGGCACATCGTCGGTCCCGGCAAGAGCGAATCCGCAGCGCTCACGCCCGAGGCACGCGCGCTGCCGGGCGGCAAGCTGCGCTATGCCGCGCCCGATCTGCTCGACGGCGTGGAAGTCGACGGCGGCTAAGCGGCGCCGCTTGTCCGGTGGCGCCCGAGCTTCTCGGTCTGCGCCAGCGTCTGCTGGAGTTGCGCGTCCGCCTGATAGGTCACCTTGGCGAAGGCGCGCAGGAAGCTGTCGGTGCGCGGCAGCTGGAACAGGGTCTCTTCGTCCTCGCCCTCGGCGCGGGCCGAAACCACGACCACGTTGTCCTGCGGCGTCAGGATGAGTTCGCTCAGTGCAACGCCCGGTCCGGTGACGTATTCGACGAGGCGCTGGGGCCGGTCCTCGCTGCGCGTGATCGTCATGCGATAGGGCACGCGGCTCGAGGCGCACTCGATCAAGGCACGGGTGAAGGGCGACAGGAAGCTCTCGTCGAAGCCGAGTACCGCCGTCGCCTTGTCGTCCGACGCCGCCGACCGGATCTCCAGCGTCGCCCACAACGAGGCGCGGCCGCCGAAATAATCGACCGAGGCGAGGTCCAGATTGAGGGAATCGATCGGTTGCGGCGGCGAGATCGCACGGCTGCAGAGGAAGGCGAAACAGGCCGGCTCGCGCCTGAGGCTGAGCGTCGTCGCCGCTTCGAGGTTGCAATCGGGCAGGGCGTGCGTCGAATAGGCCAAATGCGCCTCCTCTATGCCCGCAATTTTATGCAATTCGCGTTAATGGAAGCATAACGCGCCGGTCACAGCGCGGTCACAGCAAGCGCGACGTTCGGTCACGGGCCGGATTATGGCTGCCGCTTCAGCCGTCGATCATGCCGGCGGCGACGGTGGCGTGGCTCTGCTCGTCGATCAGGATGAAGGCACCGGTCGCACGATTGACGCGATAGGGATCGAACGCCAGGGGCGACGCAGCAGCAATGCGGACCCGGGCGATGTCGTTGCGGACCAGGCCGTCCGCCGGCGCGGGTCCGAATGTCGTGACGTCGAGCCGATGGACGATATCCGTGACTTGGCCGACGGCTGTCCGCGTTCCCGCTTTGACCAGGTAGCGGCGGCGCGGTGCGAAGGGCTCGTCGTCGAACCAGCAGATCGTCGCGTCGAGGCGACTGGCGACCGTCGGCACTGCCGCCGGATCGACAAGAAGCTCGCCGCGGGCGATATCGAGTTGATCGTCGACCTCGATACCGACCGACTGCGGCGCCGTTGCGCGATCGAGCATGCCGTCATAGGTCGCGATTGCGCGCACGCGGGTAGCCATGCCTGAAGGCAGCGCATTGACCGGGTCGCCGACCGCAATCGCGCCGGATTCGATCCGGCCGAGATAGCGACGGCGCTGGCCCGACGGCGCGCCGACGCGCCGGACGAGCTGAACCGGGAACCGGAACGGACGGTCTTCCATGCCCGCCGTCACCGGCAGATTTTCGAGGATCGCGAGCATCGGCTCGCCCTCGTACCAGCGCGTGCGAGCGCTGCGGACGACGACATTGTCGCCGAACTTCGCGGACAGCGGCACCAGGATCGGCAGCGCGGTGCCGAGCGCCGCGGCGACGCCGGCGATCGAAGACGCGATCGCGTCGAACGGCGCACGCGCGAAGTCGACGAGGTCCATCTTGTTGACGGCGACGATCAGATGGCGAATGCCGAGCAGATGGGCCAGAAACAAATGCCGCCGCGTTTGCGTCGTCATTCCGTTGCGCGCGTCGACCAGGATCACTGCCGCGTCGGCGGTGCTGGCGCCGGTCACCATGTTGCGGGTGTACTGTTCGTGGCCCGGCGTGTCGGCGATGATGAATTTGCGCCGCTTGGTCGCGAAATACCGGTAGGCGACGTCGATCGTGATGCCTTGCTCGCGCTCGGCGACGAGGCCGTCGGTCAGGAGCGACAGATCGATGTCATCGTCACCGGTGCGGTTGGCGATGCGCTCGAGCGCGGCGAGCTGGTCGCGCGGCACGACGCCCGCGTCGAACAGCAAGCGGCCGATCAACGAGCTTTTGCCATCGTCGACACTGCCGGCCGTGGTGAAGCGCAGCAGGCCGATATCGTCACGAGGCGGGACCGGCATCAGAAATATCCGGCCCGCTTGCGTTCTTCCATCGATGCGTCGGAACTGCGGTCGTCGAGGCGCGTGGCGCCGCGCTCGCTGATCTGCGCGGTGAGGATCTCGCCGATGATCGCGTCGGCCGTCGCGGCTACGGATTCGATCGGCACCGTGCACGAAATGTCGCCGACGGTGCGAAATCGCACGGTCCGCGTCTCGATCGGCTCGTCGTTGCCGAGCTCGACGACATGGGACACCGGCACCAGCGCGTCGCCACGGATCGCAACACGGCGCGGATGGGCGTAGTAGAGCGCCGGCAGCTCGAGGTCTTCGCGAGCGATGTAATGCCAGACGTCGAGCTCGGTCCAGTTGCTGAGCGGAAAGACGCGCATGTGCTCGCCGGGATCGAGGCGCGTGTTGTAAAGGCTCCATAGCTCGGGGCGTTGGCGGCGCGGATCCCATTGGCCGAAGGCATCGCGGAACGAGAAGATGCGCTCCTTGGCGCGCGCCTTTTCCTCGTCCCGGCGGGCTCCGCCAATGCAGGCATCGAAGCCGAACTCGGCGATGGCGTCGAGCAGCGTCACGGTCTGGAAGGCGTTACGGCTCTGGTTGGCGCGCTTCGGCCGCACCCGGCCGCGATCGATCGAATCCTGGACCGTGCGCACGATCAGGCGCTCGTCGAGTTGCGCAACGAGGCGGTCGCGGAACGCAATCACTTCCGGAAAATTGTGGCCCGTGTCAACGTGCAACAGGGGAAACGGCAAGCGTCCCGGCCGGAACGCCTTTTCGGCGAGACGGAGAAGGACGGTCGAATCCTTGCCGCCCGAGAACAGCAGCACCGGATTGCAAAACTCGGCGGCCACTTCGCGCAGCACGTGGACTGCCTCGCTCTCGATGTCGTCGAGATGGGCATTCGACACCGCGGGCGTCGATGCGGCGGCCGCAACCGCCGACAAGGCCATGGCCTCGGCGCCGCTCATGACGCCCTCCGCTGCGTATGCAGGCCGCATTCCTTGTGCTCGATGGATTCCCACCACCAGCGGCCGGCACGTGCATCCTCGCCCGGCCCGATGGCGCGCGTGCAGGGCGCACAGCCGATGCTCGGATAGCCGCGGTCATGGAGCGCGTTGTAGGGCACGGCATGCTGGCGGATGTAATGCCAGACCGCGTCGTCGGACCAATCGGCCAGCGGATTGAACTTGTGTAATGCGTGCTCGGCGTCCCATTCCTGCAACGGCAGCGCGCGACGCGTGATCGACTGCGCCCGGCGCTGCCCCGTGATCCACGCGCGCTTGCCGGCGAGGACGCGGCCGAGCGGCTTGACCTTGCGGATGAAGCAGCATTGCAGGCGCAACGCCTGGCTGTCATAGAACGCGTTCGGGCCGTGCGCCGAGACGTAGGCTTCGACGTCGGCGGCGTCGGGCGAAATCACGGCGATCGGAATGCCGTAGCGCCGGGCGGTCGCATGGATGAGCGACTGCGTCTCCTCGGGCAGCCGGCCCGTGTCGAGCGTAAAGACTCCGATCGGCACGCGGTTGCGCGCAATCAGATCGAGCAGGACCATGTCCTCGGCGCCGAAGCTCGCGGCGAGCGCCGCCGGCGCATGGATTTCGGCAACCGCCTTCAAGCGAGCGAGCGTCTCAGAGGTCTGCAGGCCGGCGTCCACGGGTGGATCTCCACGATGCGCTGAACTCACATTCATATATCGTAATACGTCCTTATTGTCATTTATTAAACTGTAGATATAAAATAAACCACTATATTATTGTGTTATATTATGGGACACGCTCGAGGATTCGGCTCCGCGCGATGCGCTAGTGCAAGATTCGATCGAAGAAGCCGATGGTGAAATTGACCGGCATGGTGATCGGTCCGTTACGGCCCCAATAGCGTTCCGGCACCGGCGGCACCGGCGAGCCGTCGTGAAGCATGGCGAGCGCGGCCTGATCGAGCAGCGGATTGCCCGAGCTGTGCGTGATCCACGCGCCGGTGACAGTGCCGTCATGCGCCAGCGTGAAGGCGACGAGCACGGTCCCCTCCTGCTTTTTCTTCAGCGCATCGTCGGGATAGCGCTTGTAACGCTCAAGATGCCGGCGCACGCGGTCGAGGTAATCGTCCGCTGAGCCGGTGCCATGACCAGGGCCGCCGGGACCCTGGCTGACGCCGAAATTGCCATTGCCCGCGCTGCCGACGCCTTCCGTGCCCGTGCCCAATGCGGCCGGCGCACCCGCTGTCGCGACTGTTGTCGGCGGCGCCGATTGCACTGGCGCCGGCAGCGGCGTGGCCGTCACGGTCGGCGCGGGGTTGCGCGCCGGCTTCGGCGCCGGCGCAGCTGTCGGCTTGACGACACGCTGCTGCCGCGTCGCTTGATGTTGGCGCGGCTTGGGCGGCGCGGTGTCGAGGTGAGTCACGGCCGGCGATGGCTTCGGCGTCGGCAATGGCGGTGCCGAGTCACTCGCCAAGGGCGTGACGTCACTCGGCGCCGCGTGCGCAGGACTGCTCGCCGCCTGCGGCGCTGTGGCATCTTTTTGGCCTGGCAGTCTGGCTTGCCCGCCGCTGCCGCCGGGCGATCCCGCGCCGCCGCCGGTGCCCTCGAACTTGACTGTGACCGGCGGAAATACAACTTCCTGCGGCGGCGGAAGGCGCCACAGGCTGAACAGCAGCGCGAGAATCAAGCCATGCAAGGCGAGCGAGTCGGCGATGCCGCGCCACAGGCGCTTGCGATCCTTCCGGTCACGGAATTGATCCGCCGGTTCAGGCGTTATCGGGTTGTAGGCGCCCTCGGTCGCCACGGCCATCGCGTGAGCAAAGATTGTCAATAGACGACATGGCGGCGAATGCCAAGCAAGTCAACAATCTGCGGTGATTCCGGCGGCCTCCTGAGGGTCAGCCGGAACCGGACGGTGGAGCGATGACGGTGCACGAGACCATGGGCGTGCCGGCGCCGCGCGGCCTCGGCGGTCCTGCGGCCATTGTCGCGCTCGTGCTCGCCGTAGTCGCGCTCATCGGCTTCGTAATGGCGGCGGCGGGCTGGCAGCTTGGGCTTTGGTATTACGACGTCTCATTCGCGATCATGCGCTATGCCGCGTATGTCGCGCTGGTCGCGGCGGCAACGTCTGCCATGGCATTGGTCGTTTGGGCGCGGCTGTCGCCGTGGCGTCGCGTTGCCGCGCTTGCGGCGCTGGGGACCGCCGCGGTCGTGATCTCCGTGCCGTGGCACTACGCGCAGCTCGCCGCCGCGACACCGCCGATCCACGACATCACCACCGACACCATCAATCCGCCACCGTTCTGGGCAGTGCTGCCATCGCGCGCCGAGGAGAACGCCAATTCGGTCGAGTATGGCGGGCCGGCGGTGGCGACGCTGCAACACGCCTATTACCCGCAGATCAAACCGGTGACGACGGCGCTGCCGCCGCGCGCGGCGTTCGCCGTCGCGCTTTCCGTCGCGCAATCCATGCCGGGTTGGATCGACGTGATCGCCGAGCCCGAGGCGTGGCGGATCGAGGCCAGCCAGGAATCGTTCTGGATGCGCTTCACCGACGACGTCTCGATCCGCGTGTCGCCGGACAGGACCGGCAGCCGAATTGACGTGCGGTCGCTGTCGCGGCAGGGCCGCGGCGATTTCGGCGCCAACGCCGCGCGCGTGACGGCGTATCTCGACGCGCTCAAGGCGCGGCTCGGCGCGAACGCGCCCTAGTACCCCCTTTTCATGGAAGGTGAGTCGTGATTCAAGATTGGGATGATTCCCGAAGCAAGAGAGGTCCGCATTTCGCGGAAGGATCGGCAGGAGCTGGAGAGGCGCTGCCGTTCGCCACAG
>Ga0307372_10002141_pt1 | contig 33215 bp, 41 predicted proteins | sample OX1MG_FD_202533 | JGI IMG/M metagenome (GOLD analysis project Ga0307372, IMG submission 202533) | Soil microbial communities from Risofladan, Vaasa, Finland - OX-1 | ecosystem: Environmental > Terrestrial > Soil > Coastal area > Acid sulfate soil | place: Finland: Risofladan, Vaasa | collected... | reverse complement strand
GAGCAGCCGAGGGCGACCGCGAGCTCGGCTCCGGTGAGTCCCTCCCACGCGGCGAGGCGGAGGATTTCCTGGTCGTCTCGGCGCAACTGCTTCAGCGCGGCTACGACCTCTGGCAGGTCGGAGCGTTCGTCGCGGGCCGGAGGCGGGAGCTCACGTAACCGCGACCGCAGCGCCACGACCCGGCGCAACGAGCGGCGCTGGTTCGCGAGCACGCGCGCGGCGATTGCGTAGAGCCACGGGAGCTCGAACTCCGCCGACGGCTTGTCGCCGTACCGCCGCCACGCGACCGTGAACGTCGAGGAGACGATGTCCTCGGCGTCCGCCCGCTGCCCCGTGCGGCGCAGCGCGTACGCGAGGACGTGCCGGTGATGCTCGGCCCACAGGCGTCGGAAGTCCTCCTCCACGGGCCTCACTCTGAACCTCTGTCCGGCTCAGAGCGAAGCTTTCGCTCAGCGAGGCAGGACAGGCGGCGCGAGCTGCGGCCTGCCGGGCACCGGGAGCGGCCGGGCCGGCTCGGAGCTCTTCCGCGCACGCGGCGCGCGGGCGAGGACGAGCATCCCGACCGAGGCGAGGATCACGGCGCCGGCGGCGATCTCCCGGCCGCTGACCCTCTCGCCGGCGAAGAGCCAGCCGAGGCCGACCGCGATTGCCGGGTTGACGTACGCGTACGTCGAGACGACGACACTCGATGTGCGGCTCTGCAGGAGCCAGCCGTACGCGGTGTACGCGACGATCGAGCCGATCACGATGAGATAGGCGAACGCTCCGAGCGACTCGGCCGAGACCGCGGCGAGATGCACCTGGCCGAGCTCGCCCGAGGCGACTCCCGCGATCGCGAGCAAGGCGGCGCCGCAGAGCATCTGCATCGCCGTGGAGAGGAACGAAGCGCGCGGCAGCGGCGCGACGCGTGCATAGGCGGAGCCCGCAGCCCACGCGAACGCGCCCGCAAGCAGCACGGCAGCACCGATCGGGTCGATGTGCGCGCTCGGGCCGACGAGGAGCGCGACTCCGAACAGCCCGGTCGCGATCCCGGCGAGCGCGCCGAGCGAGAGCCGGACGCCGAAGATCGTGCGGTCGAGCAACGCGCTGAAGAGCGGGACGCTCGCAACGAGCAGCGCCGTCAGCCCGGAGGCAACTCGCTGCTCTGCCCACGCGACAGAGCCGGTCTCGACGAAGAGAAGAAGCGCGCCGACGATGGCGGCAGCCGTCCACTCCCGCCTGCCCGGCCGCGTCGTCCGGATGTCCCCGCGCCACCACGACCAGCCGTACAGGAGCGCACCCGCCACGCCGAAGCGCACCGCGAGCATGAGCAGCGGCGGCAGCGTCCGGTCGGCGACGGCGATCGCGAGGTAGGTCGATCCCCAGACGACGTAGACGGTGGCGAGTGCGATGGCGACCTTCGTGCGCATGTCTCCAGCGTGCCGGCGCGCACCGATCAGGGCAAGTCACGTTATCGTTCATGTTGATTATGAGCGCTAATGAATGGCTGGGCATCGAATTGCGCCATCTCGCCGCTCTCGAGGCGGTCGTCCGGACGCGGTCGTTCGGAGCCGCGGCACGTGAGCTCGGCTATACGCAGTCGGCCGTGAGCCAGCAGATCGCCCAGCTCGAGCGCGTCGTCGGGCAGCGGCTGTTCGACCGGCCCGGCGGGCCGCGGCGCGTGGAGCCGACCGAGGCCGGACTCCTCCTGCTCGGCCACGCCGACGCGATCGTGGCGCGCCTCGACGCGGCCCGCGCCGACATGGCAGCCCTGGCCGAGGGCGCCGCGGGCACGCTGCGGGTCGGCGTCTTCCAGAGCGTCGGCGCGAACCTCCTCCCCGCGCTCGTCCGGCGTTTCCGCGCGCAATGGCCGCTCGTCGGCGTCCGGGTGCGCGAGGAGAGCGACTCGAATGAGCTCCTCCGTCTCGTCGAGCACGGCGAGCTCGACCTCGCATTCGCCGAGCTGCCGCTGCCCGGCGGGCCGCTCGAGTGGACGGAGCTGCTGCACGACCCCTACGTCCTGCTCGTGTCCGCGCGGTCGGAGCTCGCGGCGCGCGACTCGGCGCCCTCGTTACGGGAGGTCGCGAAGCTGCCGCTGCTCGGCCGCCGCTCGACCGACGAGCCCGAGCGTCATCTCGCCGGCCGTGTCCCCAACCTCAACGTCGTGTTCCGCACCGACGACAACGGCACGCTGCAGGCGCTCGTCGCGGAGGGTCTCGGCGTCGCGATCGAGCCGCTCCTCGTCGTCGACCAGAAGGATCGCGCGGTGAAGGCGCTGCCGTTCGGGACGCGGATCCCGCCGCGCACGATCGTGCTCGCGTGGCATCGCGACCGCTACCGCTCGCCCGCGGCGCAGGCGTTCGTCGAGCTCGCGCGCGAGCTTGCCGCGAACGACAGCTAGGAACGCCGTCTAGTAGCCGGAGTTGTCGTCGGCGAAGTCGCCATTCGCCGGGCCGCCGAGACCCGCGACGACGGACTCCTGCGAGCGCTCGTGCAACCGCTCGCGGCCGCGGCGCACCGCGACGAGGAAGCGCTCGAGATTGACCTCGAGGGAAGCGAGCTGGTTGTCGGCCCAGTCCTCCATCTCCATCTTCATCTCGTGGGCACTGCGGCGGGCGTCCTGCACGATCTCGTCGGCCTGCCGCTCGGCGATCTTGACGATCTCCGTCTGCGACGCCTCGCGCACGGCCTGCTCACGCGCCTCGGCGAGGAGCCGGTCGACCTCGCGCTTCGCCTCGGCGAGCATCTCCTGGCGTTCCTTGACGATCCAGCGCGCCTGCTTGATCTCTTCCGGGATCGTCGCGCGCATCTGGTCGATGATTTCGTAGATCTCGTCGCTCTCGACCCGAACCTGGTCGGTGAGGGGGACGGACTTCGCGTTGTGCACGAGGTCGTCGAGCTTGTCGATCAGTACGAGTACGTCCATTAGCCGGGGAGTCTAGCCAGCCGAGCGGCGATCGCAATCTAGAAGTGCTGCAAAAGCCATGCGTGCACGTCAGGGACGCGATCTCTGAGCAGCGTGAGATGTCCCTCGGTGTCGCTGATCTCCGCCTCGACTCCCGGAATCCGCTCGGCGAGCCAGCGGCCGTGCGCCGGCGGCACCATAAGGTCATCCGTCCCTTGCAGCAGCAGGACGGGGACGCGGATTGCGGCGACGTCGAATCCCCACGGCTTGACGAGCGCGAGGTCGTCGTCGCGCCAGCCCTCGATCCGCTCACCGGTTCCTTCGTACATGACCCTGAATCCCCACGCGGCGAACTCGGGGGTCATCGCCTCCCGGTCGAGCGGCGAGAGAACGGTGAGCATCGCCTCGCGCAGCCCGTCAGGCCCGCCCGAGAACAGCTCGACCTGACTGCGCCGGACGGCGGCCTCGTGCACCTCGCCGCCCTCGAGCAGGAGCCCGAACTCCTGGACGTTCAGCTCGCCCATCCCCGCGAGGAAGTCGAGATCGTCGACGCCGTACGGCCCCGAAGAGGCGAGAGTTGCCGCGGCGACGCAGCGGTCCGGGAGAAGCGCAGCGCAGGCGAGCGCGTGCGGGCCGCCGCCGGAGTGGCCCCACGTTGCGAAGCGGTCGGCGCCGAGGATGTCCAACAGATCCGCGACGTCGGTCGCGGCGTCGGCGAACGAGCGGCCGAACTTCGCCGACGAGCCGCCGTAGCCGGCCCGATCGAATCCGATCAGGCGGATGCCGCGGGCCCGGGCGTCGTCGATGTGGTCGGGATGGAGCCTCCCGCACGCCGGTGTGCCGTGATGGAAGACGACGGCGTGACCGTCGGGGTCGCCCTCGTCGTGGACGTGGAGCGTGCGGCCGTCGGGGAGCGTGACGTCGTACTCGCTCACTGGGCGAGCAGCCAGTCGTGTACCTCGGGGATGCGGGCGTAGAGGCTGAGGTGGCCTTCCTCCTCGAGCAGCCGCGCGTCAACCCCTGGTATCCGCGCGGCGAGCCAGCGGCCGTGCTCGACGGGCACGAACCTGTCCTGTACGCCGTGCACGAGGAGCACGGGGACGCGAATGGCGCCGAGATCGAAGCCCCAGTCGTGAACGAAGGCGAGGTCGTCGTCGACCCAGCCGTCGACGCCACCGCCCGCGAGCGCGTCGGAAAAGGTCTGACCGAGGAAGCCCTGCAGCTGCGGCAGGATCGCGAGGTCGGGAGGGCAGAAGAGCGTGTCGAATCCGCTCTCCTCTCCACCCAGCATCGCCGCCGCCTCCTGCTCGAGCAGCGCACGGAGCGGTTCCTCTCCCGCGAGCGACGTCTCGAACTCGACGATGTTCCCTTCGCCCTGCCCCGCATACCAGTCGAGGCCCTCGGCGCCGTACGGCGCGGGCGCGCCGATGCTTGCGGCGGCGGTCACGCGGTCGGGAAGGAGCGCCGCACACGCGAGCGCGTGCGGGCCGCCGCCCGAGATCCCCCACGTCGCGAACTCGCCGATCCCGCGCTCGTCGGCGAACCGCGCGACCGCCTCGGCCACCCATGCGACGTCGCGGCCCTCGGCGCGCGGCGTCTCGCCGTAGCCGGGACGCTGGAAGCCGACGAGGTCGATGCCGCGCCGCTTCGCGTCCTCCGCCCACGGATCCCAGAGCCTGGAGCTCGAGGGAGTGCCGTGGTGGAAGATGACCGTCGTCACTCGCCGGGCCGTTCGGGCGTCCCCGGGCGTCCGTCGGGGAAGAGCTCGGCGAGCCGCCTTGCGACCGGCCCGGGCACGAGCGCGGAGACGTCGCCGCCGAACGCTGCGATCTCCTTCACGCCGCTCGAGGAGACGAAGCTCACCTGCGGGCTCGCCATGACGTAGACCGTCTCGATCTCCGGCGCGAGCGTGCGGTTGAGCTGGTTCATCTGGAACTCCCACTCGAAATCGGAGATGACGCGGAGGCCCTTGACGATCACCTTCGCGTCCCACTTGTGCGCGAAGTCGACGACGAGCTCACGGAAGACGTCGATCTCGATGTTGTCGTGGCCGGCGAGCGCGCCCCGGAGGAACTCGACCCGCTCCTCGACGGTGAACATCGGCTCCTTGTGCTGCGGGTTGCCGACGACGCCGACGACGACGCGGTCGAAGATGCCGGCTGCGCGCGCGATCACGTCGACGTGCCCGTTCGTCACCGGGTCGTACGAGCCCGGCGCGATCGCGGTTATCACTGTTTCTCCGCTCCGGCCCCGTACATGCCGGGGCCTTCGCTCTTTGCCGGCTCCGTCGAGCCTACGCCGCCGAGTGCCTCGAAGATCGTCACGCGCGTGTTGCCGTACTTCCGGGACGTGCGCACGGGGAGCGGCAGCTCGGGCTCGCTCCGCGCGTCGGTCTCGAAGACGACGAGGCCGTCCGGCGCGAGCAGCGCGGGAAGATGGTGGGCGAGGCGGGGCTGGATGTCGTCGAGCATGCCGTAGGGAGGGTCGACCAGCACGAGATCGTACTTCGCGCCCGCCATCGACTCCTGTGCGAGCGTGAAGAGCGCGTCCCCGCGGACGACGCGCGCGCCCGTGAGCCGCAGCTTCTCGAGGTTCCGCTCGACCGCGCGGATCGCGTCGCGATCGCTGTCGACGAAGACTGCGCTCGTCGCGCCGCGCGAGAGCGCCTCGATCCCGAGCGCGCCCGAACCGGCGAAGAGGTCGAGGACGCGCGCGCCGTCGAGCGGGCCGACGAGGTTGAAGATGTTCTCGCGGACGCGATCCGACGTCGGCCGCGTGTCGGTGCCGCGCGGCGCGACGAGCGTGTGCCCCTTCCTGCTCCCGGCGATGACGCGCATGGGAGGATCGTAGGAGGCTCTCACACGATGGTGCTCGCCGTGGGGGCGCGCTGGGCGTCGCGAGGCAAGGACGCAGGGAACGCTGCATCGCGGCGATCCAGCGCGTCAGCCGCGGCACAGCAGCCATGGTGTGAGAGCCTCCTCTGCATGGCGACGTTCTCCCTCGTTCACGGTGCGTGGGGTCTCGGCTTGCAGTGGGATCTCGTTCGCGCCGAGCTCGAGGCGCGCGGACACGAGGTGTTCACGCCGGACATGCCGTGCGAGGACGTCGACGCGGGGGTCGACGAGTACGTGGCCGCCGTGCCGGCGTGCGACGTCGTGGTCGGGCACTCGCTCGGCGGCCTGACGATCCCGTACGTCGACGCCGGCAAGCACATCTTCGTCTGCGCCCTCGTCGGCGTCGACGACATGCGGTGGGATGACGTCTTCGTCGAGGGTTTCGCGGCCGGCCGCGAGCGGGACGAGCTCGGCCGCTCGTACTACCCCGATCCCGCGGTGGCGGCGGCGGAGATGCAGTACCCGCCCGAGCACGCCCACCTCGCCGAGCTGCTGCGGCGTCAAGCGCCCTACGGAACGGATCCGCGCCGCCCCGAGCACCCGGCGTACATCGTCTGCTCGCGAGACGCCGTGATCCGTCCCGACTGGCAGCGCCAGGCGGCGAGGGACGTGCTCGGCGTCGAGCCGATCGAGCTCGACGCGGGCCACATGCCGATGCTCAATGGCCCGCGCGAGCTCGCGGCGATTCTCGACTCGCTGGCCTAGATGATTGATGCCATGAGATCGTCTGCTCCGGGGCGTGAGCTGGTGCGTCTGGGGCGCCGCGGCGGACGCTTCTCGCTGCTGGTGGCAGCGGGAAGCGGCCGACGTGGCGAAGCGCAGGCCCGGCGGAGGCCGGCTCCGCCGGCCGCAGCCGGGGTCTGCGCGGCCCAGGCGTGCCAGATCGCGACCCGGACACGCGAGATGGTGGCATCAATCATCTAGCGCAAAGGAACCGCCGAGGGTGCGCGTATGCCCGCCAGCCGGCCAACCTTCCGAAGGGATGCGTTGAGGGCGGTCCCGCACGCAGACGTTCCGCCGGTCACCCACAGAGCCTCGGAGTCATTCGGGGCGAAGTCGAGACCCGTCCTGAAATACGGATTCCCGCCATTCACGTTCGGGTCCGTGTAGGAGTAACCGAACGTCGCGGGGTTGTTCTGGGTATCGCCGAACTGGTCGATCGGGGCCGCCTTCGCCATGCAGACGGTCAGCAGCTCTGCCGTCGCGATGGCGAGGGTCTTGACTCGCCTCTCGTCCTTCTGGAGCCTGGCGACCTGCTGCCGCAACGACCTGAACTGCCTTGCGGTCGGCCCGGCGGTTTGACCTCCGGGCGCAGTCGCGACGTAAACCGCACCGGCGAGCACTGCAACGGCGAGCACTGTTGTGAACCGCTTCATCTACTCCCTCTCTTCGGATGAACAGCTATGCCAGAGCCTCGCGCTCGACCTGAGCGAAGAGGACGTCCGCGGCGTCCCGCAGCGGCCCCGGCCCGACCGTCGGCGCGGCCGCGCGCGCCCGCTCGAGCAGTCCGCGGTCGCGGCGAAGATGCGCGAAGCGGAGATCGGAAAGGCCAGACTGCCGCGTCCCGAGCAGGGCGCCGCCGCCGCGCAGGTCGAGGTCGACCTCGGCGAGCTCGAAGCCGTCGCTCGTGTCGACGAGCGCCTGGAGTCGCGCGTGCGCCGACTCGGTCAGCTCCTCCTTCGCTCGCGAGACGAGGACGCAGTACGACTGCTCGGCGCCGCGTCCGACGCGGCCGCGCAGCTGGTGGAGCTGTGCGAGGCCGAAGCGGTCGGCTTCCTGGAGGATCATCACCGTCGCGTTCGGGACGTCGACTCCTACCTCGATCACGGTCGTCGCGACGAGAACGTCGAGGTCGCGCGCCTTGAAGCGAGCCATGAGCTCACGCCGCTCGGGCGTCTTGAGGCGGCCGTGGACGCAGCCGACGCGGAACTCCTTCAGCTCGGCACGGCGCAGCCGCTCGGCCTCCGCCTCGGCCGCGCGCGCGAGCGACGTCTCGGACAGCTCGATGAGCGGACAGACGACGTACGCCTGGCGCCCTTCGCCGAGGAGCCGGGTCAGGCGCGTGTACGCCTCCGACGCGCGCTCCTCCGGAATCCAGGTCGTGATCACCGGCTTGCGCGACGCGGGCGGCTTCTTGATCTCCGACACCGCGAGGTCGCCGTAGACCGTGAGCGCGAGGGTGCGCGGGATCGGCGTGGCCGTCATGTGGAGGACGTGCGGCGCGCGCTGGTTGGAGATCGCGGAACGCTGTTCAACACCAAAGCGGTGCTGCTCGTCGACGACCGCGACCGCGAGGTCGCGCAGCTCCACGCCGGCCTGGATGAGCGCGTGCGTGCCGACGACGACGTCTGCGCCGAGCGCCAACTCCCGCTCCGCCTTCTTCGACGAGCTCGTGAGCAGGGCGCAGGTGACACCGAGCTCGAGGCAGAGGTCGGCGATCGTGAGGAAGTGCTGCTCCGCGAGCGTCTCGGTCGGCGCCATGAGCGCTCCCTGGCGGCCGTTCTCCACCGCACGGAGGAGCGCGTAGAGCGCGACGACGGTCTTGCCCGAGCCGACGTCCCCCTGGAGGAGCCGCTGCATCGGGACCGTGCGCGCGAGGTCGCCGTCGATCTCGCGGATCGCCTCCTCCTGGTACGGCGTGAGCGCGAACGGGAGCGCCTCGCGATAGCGGCGGATCAGGTCGCCCGGCTCGCCGAGGCCGGCCGCGAGCGTCCGCCCGCGCTCCTCGACGCGCCGCGCGATGCCGATCTGGAGGACGAGCAACTCCTCGAAGGCGAGACGGGCGCGGCCCCGTTCCGCCTCGTCGAGATCCTGCGGCCGGTGCACGGCGGCGAGCGCGTCGCGCTTGAGCGCGAGTCCCTCGCGCTCGCGCAACTCCGCGGGCAGCGGGTCCGGGACGTTCGTCGCGAGCGGCAGGGCGAGATCGACGACGCGGCGCACGCTCGCCGGCGCGATCTCCTCCGCCGCGGGATAGACCGGTGCGAAGTCTGCCGTCGCGCGTGTCTCGCCCAGGTCGTACGAGCGCGGCTCGAAGCCGAAGCGGCCGAGCTTTCCGCGCAGGCGGATCTGCGTTCCGGGCGTGAGCTTGTCGGCGAGCCACGGCTGGTTGAACCAGCTCACGCTGACGGCGGCGGTGCCGTCGTCGACGCGCGCGACGATCCGCGTCCGCCGGCCGCGCATGGGCTTCTTCTCGGCCCGGAGGACACGTCCGGAGATGACGCACTCCTCGCCGGCGCGGAGTGCGGCGATCGCGACCTCGTCGGCGGCCGTCTCGTAGCGGCGCGGCCGGTGCTCGAGAACGTCCCGGACGGTCGAGAGACCGAGCTTTGCGAGCTTGCGCCGGAGCGTCGGCCCGACGCCGGGCAGCGTGTCGAGACCGAGCTCGAGACGCTCCGGGCGCGGAGAGCGCGGCAGCAGAGGCCACCGTTCCGGTGGGTCCAGGCCTGCGAAGGCCGAGTGGCGGCCAGTTGCTGTCATCGTCTGCGGCACCGAGCAGGATCAGTATCCCCACCGGTCCGGACGTCGTCTCGTCGGCGTCAGTCGCCGGAGCCGGTGGAGCCGTCCGAGCCGCCCGAATGGTTCGAGCCGCTGGAGCCGTCCGAGCCGCCGGCGTCGTCGTGTGAGCGGTGCGACACCGGAGTCGTGATGACGGCCGGGACCGTGCCGCTTCCGTTCTCGCCCTCGGAGCTCGAGGTCTCCGGCCGCGAGCTCTCCGGCCGCGAGGTCTCCGGGGTCGAGATCTCGGAGATGTCGGAGGACGAGACGCTCTCGGCGGCCGCTGCCTCGCGCTCCACCTGGTGCGCGTCGACGGGCTTGGACGCGGCCGGCGACCAGATGCCGGTGCTCACGCGCGGCGCGGCCCGAACGTGAGCCGGCGGCGCCGCATACTGCACCTTCGTCGCAGGATGACCGAGACCGAACTCGCGCGGCCCGAGGGCCGCCCCGCCGGCGAGGATCGCAGCGCCGACGCCGATCGCAGCGACCTTCGCCACCACCGCCGGCGCGACGGGGTCGCCGCCCGCAGCCCCGAGCAAGCGACCGAAGAATGCGACGGGCGAGAGCGCCGGCAGCGCCTCGCGGAGCCTTCCCTGCAACGTCCGCCGCGCACGAAAGATGAGCGATTCGACCGCGGCGGTCGTCACCGAGAGGGCGCGCGCCACCTCGTCGTACGAGAGGCCGCGCAGCTCGCGCAGGAGGATCGCCTCGCGTTGCGCACGCGGCAGGTCCGCCAGCGCCTCACGCAGCGTCGCAACCTCGTAGCGGCTGACCGCAGCGGAGTGGGCGTCGGCGCCGAACTCGGTCGGCTCCTCGTCGACCGGCAGCGGCTCGCGCATCCGCTCGCGCACCCGCGCGAGGCACTCGTTGCGGGCGATGGTCGCGAGCCACGCCGCCGGCTCGCGCGGAGAAGAGCCGTTCGCAAGCGCGCGTTGGGCGGAGAGGAACGTCTGCTGCACCGCGTCCTCGGCCTCGTCGCGGTCACGGAGGAGCGAGCGGCAAACCGAGCGGACGAGGCGGGCGTGGGCGGTGTACAGCTCCTCCACACGGCGCGCGACCCCTATCGGGGCCGGGAACTGCCGCTCGGGATCGGGCACGCTGTTCATGGCGGAATCGTAGATCCGACCCAGGCCGGACGCCTCCCTCAAGGGTGGGAGCTTCCGGAGCTCGTCGCCGCCCCGGCCGGAGGCAGCGTCACGACGTGCACCTGCGGCGGCAGCGTTACGACCGAGGACGCGGCCGGGGCGCTGTACGCGGCCGCGCTCGCCGCGGCAGCGTTCGCCGCGGCGGCACTCGCGGCGGCGAGCAGCGCTGCGTGGCGCCGCTCGAGCGCCCGGATCCGCGCCTCGCGCGCGTGGAGCCGCCGCCGGTAAGCAGCCCAACGCCGGCGGACGGTCTGCTCCACGACGCGCGCCTCGTGCCTTAGGTGCCGCTCGCGAGCCGCGAGCGGATCGAGCGCTGGGCTCGCCCCGCTCCGCGGGGCCCACGGCCTCGCGGCGATCACCGCCCAGAGCACGAAGAACAGGAGGAGCGCGACCGAGAAGACGTAGAGGCGAAGGACGTGTGAGCGCATCTCAGTCCCCTCCACCCGAGTCGCCACCGTCGCCGCCACCGTTGCCGCCAGAGCCGTCGTCGCTCCAGCCGGTGGTCGTCGTCGTTTTCGTGCCGGCCGTCGCGTGCTTGTACTTCACGACCGTTGGCGCCCGGACGTACGTCACCGGCGCCGGCGCGGGCGCAGCGGACGGAGCCGGAGCCGGCTGCACGGCCACGGGCGCGAAGTGCGGAAGTTTCGGAAGCGCCGGCGGCCGCTTGACGAGCGTGGCGTGGAGCGAGCGGCTCCACGCTGCGAGCTTCGCCTGCCGCAACGCGACCTGCTGCGCGGAGACGGACGGCGCGGGGGCCTTCTGGCCGAGGCGTACGGTGTGCACCGCGGCGTACAGCCCAGCGGTCGCGGCGGCGCAGATGACAAGGGCGATGAGGGTCGAGTGGATGCGTGACATATCCGGTAAGAGGGCGTCCGGGCGAGAAACTTGCGCAGGCCGCCTCACCTTTCGGCCATGTCCTTTACGGCCATGACGGGGTCTGACCCCGGCCATGTCCTTTACGGACGTGGCGGGCGCCTGATCACGGTGTCGCGGCACAGCGCAAGTTCTGGCTCCAGTTGCGCTCTGTACGGGTATGCAGCCGACTCTCACCCGCCACCGCTTCCGCGCGATGGGCACGGACGTCGAACTGCTCGTCGAGGCCGGCGGGGCCGCCGCGGGCACGCTCGCGGCGGCGGAGGGGGAGTTCCACCGGCTCGAGGCGCTCCTCACGCGCTTCCGGCCCGAGTCGGAGCTTTCACAGCTCAACGCGAGCGGTAGCCTCGCCGCCGGACCCGACCTTCTCCGCGTCGTCGAGCTCGCTCTCGCAGCGCGCGAACGAACCGGCGGTCGCTTCGACGTCAGGGTCCACGACGCCCTCCTCGCCGCCGGCTACGACCGCTCGTTCGAGGTCCTCTCTCCCGACGACGAGAGCCCGGTCGAGCCGGCGGCGGGCCCGCAGGGCCGGATCGAGATCGCGGACGGCGTGATCTCCCTCCACGGCGGCGTGCGGATCGACCTCGGCGGGATCGGCAAGGGCTATGCGTGCGAGCGCGCGGCCGAGATCCTCGCCACTGCCGGCCCGTGCCTCGTGAACGCAGGCGGAGACATCGCGACGCGGGACGGCGTCTGGACCGTCGCGGTCGAGGCGCCGGACGGCCCGCTCGCGCTCGAGCTGTCTGGAAGCTGCGCGCTCGCCACATCCGGACGCGACAGCCGCCGCTGGCGCCGCGCCGGACGCGAGCTTCATCACATCATCGATCCCGCCACCGGCGAGCCGTCGGGCAGCGACCTGCTGCGCGTCACGGTCGTCGCGCGCGACGCCGTCGATGCCGAGGTGACGGCGAAGGCGCTCTTCCTCGCCGGCTCCGAGGCGGCACGCCGGGAGGCCGACGAGCTCTCGATCCCGGCCGTCCTCGTCACGGCGGCGGGCCGCACGATCACCGCCGGAGGGCTGGCGTGAGGACCGATCCCACGTTCTGGCTCCTCGCGCGCGCGAGCGGGATGACCGCGTACATCCTCCTGACCCTGTCCGTCCTCGCGGGGCTGATTCTCAAGTCGCGGCCGTTCGGCCGCGCGGTCAAGGCCGCGTCGGTGATGGATCTCCACCGGCTCCTCGCGCTGCTCGGGCTGGCGAGCCTCGGTGTGCACGGCACCGCGCTGATGCTCGACCGGACGGTGCGGATGCCGCTCGCCGGTCTCTTCGTGCCCGGCTCGTCGCCGTACCGGCCGGTCTCGGTGGCGTTCGGCGTCGTCGCGGCGGAGCTGATGGCGCTCGTCGCCGTCTCGTTCTCGGTGCGCCGGCTCACCGGCCAGAAGGCGTGGCGGCTCCTCCACTGGTCGACGTACGCGATCTTCGGGCTCGCGACGGCGCACGGCCTTCTCGCCGGCAGCGACTCCGCGCAGCCGTGGGCGCGCGATCTCTATCTCGGAACGGTCGCAGCAGTCGTCTTCGCCACGGCGTGGCGCTCCTCGTACCACCCCTCACGCTCGACTCACCGGGCGATAACCAGAAAGGTCGAGACATGAACTACCGCATCGTCATCGACGGCCTGGCGTGCAGCGGCTTCGGCGACTGCGCCGACCTCGCTCCCGACGTCTTCGAGCTGGACTCCCACGGCAAGGCGCTCCTGCGGGTCGGCACGAGCTCGGATCCCGCCGTCCTCGACGCCGCCTCCGCGTGCCCGATGGGCGCGATCAGCGTCGAGGAAGACGCAGCCTGACGGTCGACTGGGCGGTGTCGGACACCGGTTCAGGGTCATCCGCCCTGACGGATGATGTCGCCGGCGATTGCGAGTGCTGCTTCGTGGCTTGGAATCACGTTGTTCGCCGGCATGTCCCTCCGCCAGTCGAGCTCCGTCATCACGGGACTTGCACCGTCGCCTCGAATCCACTGCAGCCTGAGGCCGAAAACCGGCGACTCGACGACGAGCACGTGCACTCCGTCCTCAGTCACGACCTCTGTCGTGCAGTTGTTTGCGCCGCCGATGCAGCCCTCGGCGGAACCCGCAGCCCACTGCTGAAGCGTCGCAACCGTCGCGTCCGACGAATACTGCGACAGCAGGTAACTGCCGTCAGCGCTGTCGAAAGTCGCTGTCAGCCATCCGGAGGCATCGGTCGGCTGGCCTGCGATGGGAACCTGAATCCCGCCGGTCGGGGTCGCATCTGAAGGAAGTACTGCTTTGAACGGAAGCCGAGCGTCCGCCTCTTCGACGGTCGATACAGAGACTGATGTTGGCACCAGCTTTTCTCCGAGGGGGCCGCGACGTCCTGGCACGCTCGAGCGCGGCGGGGAGTGGTGGCCGCCGTTCTCGAGCGCAATCGGAAGCGCTACGGCGACGGCGACCGCTACGCCACCAGCCAGCAGGGCGCGGCGGCCGAGAACCCGAGCCAGAACGGATGGCGGCATGACCCGCGGCGTGATCGCACTGAGCAGCCGCTCTCTCTCCATCTGGAGCTCGCCGGGCGAGAGATCGAGCAGCGGGGGAAAGGAAATCCGGTCGGTCATGGCTGGTGTGCCTCCTGAACGTTCGTGCTGTCACCCTGCTCATGTCCGGAGGCGGAATCGAGTTCGCGAAGCCGCGCCCGGGCGCTCGAAAGCCGTGAGCGCACGGTGCCGATCGGGACGCCGAGCGCGAACGCGGCGTCGTCGTAGGGCAGCTCCATCGCGACACAGAGGACGAAGACATCCTGCTCCCGCTTGGGGAGCGCCCGGAGACGGCTCATCGCGGTTTGAGCCTGGCGCTCGTAGTCGAGATGCTCGGCAGCGGAGTCGGCGAAGTCCGGCTCGACCTGGGCAGCCGGCAGCCTGCGGAGCGTCGCTGCAAACCGACGCTCCGAACGCCGCTGGTTGCGAAGAACGTTCGTGGCAATGCCGTACAGCCAGGGCAGAACCTTGTCGGGCGGCAGCTCCTTGTTCCGACGCCGCCAGGCCTCGAGAAAGACGACCTGGAGCATCTCCCGCGCGGACTCGCGGTCGCCGATCCGGCGGAAGCAGTAGTTGTAGATCGGCTTCGCGTGGCGCTCGAACAAGAGCCCGAACGCGTCCGCATCGCCGGCCCGCGAACGTACCCACAGGTCGGCATCTGAAGCCTGCACTGCACCTCTATGTCCGCTGCCCCCGACCGAGTTCGAGCCGTTGCTCACCGGTCAGCCGTCGCGGAACCAGAACAGACCGAGCGTGCCCGGGCCGGCGTGAGCGCCGATCACCGCGCCGAGCGGGACGTCGAGCTCGAGCTCGGCGTTCGGACGGCGCTCGCGGATCAGGGCTTCGAGCTCGGCCGCCCGCTCCGGCGCGGCGGCGTGCGCGACCGAGAAGCGCCAGCCGGGCTCGTCCGTCGTCTCTCTCTCGATCGCCTCGACGAGCTCGGCGAACGCCTTCCGCTCGCCGCGGACGCGCTTCACCGGCGCGACCTCGCCGTCCACGATCGAGAGGATCGGCTTCACGTGGAGGATCCCGCCCGCGAACGCTCGCGCCTTCCCGATCCGTCCGCCGCGCTGGAGGAACTCGAGCGTGTCGACGGTGAACAGCAGCCCGCGCTCGCGCCGGTACCGCTCGATGAGCTCGTCGATCTCCTCGTCGGTCGTGCCGCGCTCGAGCCGCCGCTGGATCGCGAGCGCGAGCATCCCGACCGACGCGGACGCGGTCTCCGTGTCGACGGCGCGCACGACTCCGTGCCCGACCTCCTCGGCGGCGTTCTCTGCGCTCTCGTACGTTCCCGAGACGTTGGCCGAGAGGTGCAGCGAGAAAATCCGTTCGTAGGAGATGAGCTCGCGATAGCAGCGGAGGAAGTCGGCCGGCGTCGGCTGCGAGGTGCGGGGAAACTCCGGGTCGTGCCGCAGCCGCTCGTAGAACTCGTCGGCCGAGATGTCGACCCCGTCCTTGAAGCTCTCGTCGCCGAAGCGGACGTAGAGCGGCACGACGCGCCAGTTCGGGAAGCGCGCCGCCGCATCGGGCAGGTCGGCGGTCGAGTCGAGGACGATCGCGGTGTTCGCGGCGGTGAGGTTCACGCGACGACGCCGAGCTCGGGCAGGTCCGCGCGCAGCTCCTTCGTCGTCTGTGCGCTGTCGGGACCCGGCAGCCGGTAGTCGACCTCGTTGTCCTCGACGAGCACGACCCGCACGCGGCTCATGACAGAGAGCCTATTCCGCGCCGAGAAGCAGCGGGTAGTGAGGCTGGCCGCCCTCGTGCACTTCGATCTCGACCTCCGGATAGGCGGCGGCGATGCGGTCGACGAGGCCGTCGAGCGGCTGCGGCTCGGCGCCCGTCAGGAGCGTGAGGAGGGAGCGCGGCTCGCTGAGGAGACGCTCGATCACGGCCAGGGTGACATCGACGAAGTCGTCTCCCCCGGCGACCGGATCGCCGTCTGCCAGCCCGAGCCACTCGCCGTTCCTGATCGCGACGCCGTTGAGCTGGACGTCACGCGACGCGCGCGTAACCTCTCCCGCCGCGACCGCTGCGACCGTCTCGCGCATCTCGGCCGCGTTCTCCGCGGCAGTGCGCGAGCCGTCGAACGCGACGAGCGCGGCGAGCCCCGCCGTGATCGAGTCGGTCGCGACGACCTCGACCGGGCGGCCGGCGCTCCGCGCAGCGTGCTCGGCGGCGAGCCGGACGTTCGAGTTGTTCGGCAGGAGGATCACCTCGTCGGCCGGAAGCTGCTCGATCGCGGCAAGCAGCTCCGCCGTCGACGGGTTCGCGGTCTGACCGCCGGCGACGATCCGGATCGGGCCGACCGGCTCGGCGACGCTCTCGAAGAGCCCTCGGTTCCCCTCCCCCGCGACGACCGCGACGACGCCGCACACGGCACGCTCGACAGGGTCGGGAACGACGGAGAGCCTCCGCTCGCGCTCCTCCTGCTGCACCTGCATGTTCGCGATCTCGATGCCCTCGATCGTCCCGGCGGCGGTGCCGAGCGAGAGAGCGGCGCCGGGATCGTCGGTGTGGACGTGCACCTTGAGCGCCGAGTCGTCGCCGACGACGAGGAGCGAGTCGCCGAGTCGCTCGAGCTGCGCCTCGAGCGCGTCCCGGTCGAGCCCTTCGCCCTCGACCACGAAGACCGTGCAGTAGCGGTAGCGCGACTGCTCGAGGTGGATCGCGTCGAGGCCCGCGCGCTCGGTCGCGACGGCCGGCGCTTCCGGCACCGGCTCGCCGGAGACGGCGGCAGCGACGCCGCGCAGCAGCTCGACGAGGCCGGCGCCGCCCGCGTCTACGACACCTGCCTCGCGCAGCACCTCGAGCTGCTCCGGCGTGCGGGCGACCGCGTCTTCCCCGCGCCGCACGAGATCGACGAGCAGCTCGCCGAGCGGCGCGGGATCGTCGGCGCGGCTCTCCGCCTCCTCGGCGAGCTCGCGCACGACGGAGAGCATCGTCCCCTCGACCGGCCGGCGCACCGCGGAATACGCGGCGTCGGAGGCTCCGCGCAGCGCGCGCGCGGCGAGCTTCGGCTCGACGCCGTTCGCCGACTCGGCGAGCACGTCGGCAGCGCCGCGAACGATCTGGGAGAGGATCACGCCCGAGTTCCCGCGCGCGCCCATGAGCGCCGCGCGCGCAACCTCGTGCGCGAGCGCCGGACGGTCTGCCGCTTCCGAGTCGCCGAGAGCCTCCGCGACGGCGCGAACCGTGAGCGTGAGATTCGTGCCGGTGTCGCCGTCAGGGACGGGATAGACGTTGAGGTCGTCGATCCGCGCGCGACTCGCCTCGAGCGAGCTCAGCGCCGAGCCGACGACAGCGCGGACGCGGTCGATGTCCGCGGCGGCGCTCACTTTCCAGAAGTCCGCACGGCGTCGACGTGAACCTCGACGGCGAGCACCGGCAGCCCGGTCAGCCGCTCCACCTCGTACGCGATGCGATTCCGGACGCTCGACGCGACCTCCGCGAGGTTGAGGCCGTACTCGACGACGACGTGAAGGTCGACCGTGACGCCACCGTCGCCGTCACGTCCGACCTCGATTCCGCGCGCGTGGCCACGCCCGCGCGCGATCCGCCCGCCCCCAATCCGTCGAAGGGGCGAGCCCTTCATGCCGACGACGCCGTAGCACTCGAGCGCGGTCTCGGCCACGATCTGCGCGATCGCACCGCTCGAGATCGTGATCCGCCCCAGGGGCGAGGAGAGGGCGTGCCCCGCTTCCATCCTCGACTTCGACGCCGGCACGCGGGCGGCGGTTGCGCGATAATTGCCGAATGTCCGACAGCTGCGTCTTCTGCGACCGGGAACGGCTGCGCGAACTCGCCGAGGTGTATGTCGAGAACGACTGGTGCGTCTACGCCTCAACCAGAGATCCCCGTGACCCACCGGATATTCTGCCCGGCTGCGGCGTCATCGTCCCCAGAGCGCATGCGTCAACGCCCGTCGACTTCACGCCCGAGGAGTGGACGGCGACACACGAGCTGCTCCTCGCGGCCAAGGCCGCCTGGGACGATCGCCTCTCGCCGGACGGCTACACGCTCATCTGGAACTGCGGCCCGAGCGGCGGCCAGGAACTGCAGCACGCGCACTTGCATGTAATCCCGCGCTTCGACGACGAACCCCTCGCCGGCGCCGGCGGCCGCTCGGCGATCAAGGTGCCGGAGAACCGGCGCCCCGATCCGTTCGCCCCCGGCACCGAACACGCGCGCACGTTCGGGACACGGTAGGCATGCCGAGGCTCGCGACGAACGAGAAAGCCGGAACGGCCGCCGAGATCCTAGGCCGCGCCTTCGCCGCCGATCCGGTTACCACGCAGTTCATCCCGGACACGCGGAGGAATGCAGCCCGCCGGACGAAGTTCTTCGACATCGAGTGCCGGCTCACGCTCTCGGGTTACGGCGAGGTCTGGATCGACGACGACGGGCTGGGCGCCGCGATCTGGCGCCGGCCCGGCGGTTACCCCGAGCCGGTGTCCGTGCAGCTCCGGAACCTGCCGCGCTACCTGTTCCTTTTCCCGCGCGAGTTCCTGACGGCGTCGCGCGCGCTGAGCGCGATGGCGAAACACCACCCGAACGAGCCGCACTGGTATCTCGTCGCCGTCGGTGTCGTGCCCGAGGCGCAGGGCCAGGGCCGCGGCGCTGCACTTCTCGAGCCGGCGCTGCACCGCTGCGACGAGGAACGCGCTCCGGCCTATCTCGAGGCGTCGACCGCAGACAATGCGCGACTGTACGAGCGCCTCGGCTTCGAGTCGCGCGGCGAGGTCGAGATACTGCCCGGCGTGACGGTGCGCCCAATGTGGCGCGAACCGCAGGGCTAAAGCGCCTTCTGAACCTTTCCGGCCTTGAGGCAGCGCGTGCAGACGTACGCCCGCTGCGCCTTGCCCGCGAGGAGGACGCGGACGCGCTGGAGGTTCGGCTCGAAGCGCCGCTTCGTGGCGACCATCGAGTGGCTCCGGTGGTTGCCGAAGCCGGGCTTCTTGCCGCAGATTGCGCAGACCTTGGACATCGCGCGACAGGGTAGCGAGCAAAGCTTGCACGTCGCCGGCTTGGTAGGGAATTACGCGAAGCCGGAGGCTAAAGGCAGCGCGCAGCGCGGCTTAGCCGCAGGCTTTCCCGCTCCCCGGCGCGCCGAAGGCGCCCGCCGCGGCGGGTAACGAGGTCTCAGCACGGAGGCGCGGAAGACCGCGCTCTTCCGCGCCGGAGTTCCGCCACCCAGCGAGCGAGTCCGCAGGACTCGCGAGCTATCCCGATGCCCTCACCTGGGCGCGGACCTGGGAGAAGATGTCGGCCATCTCGAGCGCCGCCCGCGCCGCCTCCCCGCCTTTGTGGAGCCGCGCCTGCGCCTGCTCGATGGTGTCGACCGTGAGGACGCCGAACGCGACCGGCACTCCCGTCTCGAGCCCGGCGAGCTGGAGGCCCGAGGCGGCTTCAGTCGCGACGAAGTCGAAATGGGGCGTCTCGCCGCGGATGACGCAGCCGAGGCCGATCACGCACGAGTACCGGCGCGTCTTGGCGAGAGCCATCGCCCCGATCGGGAGCTCGAACGCCCCGGGAACGGGCATGACGGTGATCCGGTCCTGCTCCACGCCGGCGGCGGCAAGCGCTTCGAGCGCCGACTCGAGCAACGCGTTCGAGATCTCGGAGTTGAAGCGCGCGACGACGATCCCGACGCTGCGGCCGCTGCCGAACGGCGCGCCCTCGATCACGGCGATGCCGCCCGGGACGTCGATCTCGCCAGGCCGGTGCGCGATGACCGGATCGGGCTCCGGCTCCGGTTCGGACTCGGGCTCCGGCAGCTGCCAGCCAGTCGACTCGGACGCCGCCTCCGGTTCCGGCTCCGTTACTCCGAGATCCTCGTCACCCGTCTCGTCATCCTCGGGCTCGTCGCCCGGCCAGAACCCGCCGCTGCTGCTGCTCATTCGCCCTCCGGTCCGAACTTCAGGTCTTGGTGATGGAGCTTGTGGCCGAGCTTATCCCGCTTCGCGGCCAGATACCGCACGTTCTCCGGATGCGGGGGCATCTCGATCGGCACCTGCTCGGTGACGCGCAGCCCGTACGCCTCGACGCCGGAGACCTTCTTCGGGTTGTTCGTGAGGAGGCGCATCGTCGTGATCCCGAGCTCGGCGAGGATCTGGTTGCCGATCCCCCACTCCCGCTCGTCGGCGGCGAAGCCGAGCGCGACGTTCGCTTCGACGGTGTCGAGGCCCTGCTCCTGGAGCTCGTACGCGCGCAGCTTGTTGAGGAGGCCGATGCCGCGCCCCTCCTGCGCCATGTAGAGGATGACGCCGTTTCCCGCGGCCGCGATCGTTGCGAGCGCCGACTCGAGCTGCTCGCCGCAGTCGCAGCGGAGCGAGTGGAAGACGTCGCCGGTCAGGCACTCGGAGTGGACGCGCACGAGGATGTCGTCGCCGATCTCCCCCATCACGAGCGCGACGTGCTCGCGGCCGGTCAGCGTCTCGCGGAAGGCCGTCGCCGTGAAGAAGCCGTACTCCGTCGGCAGCTGGACGGAGACGACGCGCTCGACGAGCTTCTCCGTGCGGCGGCGGTACTCGATCAGGTCGGCGACCGTGATCATCTTGAGGCCGTGCCGCTCGCAGTACGGCACGAGATCCGGCACGCGGGCCATCGTCCCGTCCTCGTTCATGATCTCGCAGACGACGCCGGCGGGATTGAGGCCGGCGAGCCGCGCGAGGTCGACGGCCGCCTCGGTCTGGCCGGCGCGGACGAGGACGCCGCCGTCGCGGGCGCGGAGCGGGAAGATGTGGCCGGGCTGGACGAGGTCGTGGGCGGTCGACTGCGGCTCGATCGCGACAGCGATCGTGTGCGCGCGGTCGGCGGCGGAGATCCCGGTCGTGACTCCTTCCCGCGCTTCGACCGAGACCGTGAACGCGGTGCCGAGGCGCGCCTCGTTCCGCTGCGTCATCGGCGGCAGGCCGAGCTCCTCGCACCGGTCACCGGTGAGGCAGAGGCAGATGAGGCCGCGCGCGTGCGTCGCCATGAAGTTGACCGCCTCCTGCGTCGCGAACTCCGCGGCGACGACGAGGTCGCCTTCGTTCTCGCGGTCGGGATCGTCGACGACGACGACCATGCGGCCGGCGCGGATGTCCTCGATCGCCTCCTCCACCGACGCGAACTCGCTCATGCGCGCAACCGCTCGACGTACTTCGCGAGCACGTCGACCTCGAGGTTCACGGGGTCGCCCGGCTCGAGGGAGCCGAGCGTCGTCGCCTCGAGCGTGTGCGGGATGAGCGCGACCGCGAAGCCGTCCTCGTCGACGGCGGCGACCGTGAGCGACGTGCCGTCGACGGCGATCGAGCCCTTCTCGACGCAGTAGCGGACGATCTCCGGCGGCGCGTCGAACCACGTGAGCTCCTCGCGCGCGCGCAGGCTGCCGACTCCGTCGACGTGGCCCTGGACGATGTGGCCGCCGAGCGGGTCGCCCGCGCGGAGGGACGGCTCGACGTTCACCTTGTCGCCCGACGCCAGACCCCGCAACGTCGTGCGGGAAAGCGTCTCCTCGACGACGTCGAAAGCGAGACCGCCGTTCTCCCGGCCGGTGACGGTGAGGCAGACGCCGGCGATCGCGACCGAATCGCCGATGCCGGCGTCGGTGGCGGTCTCGACGACGAGCCGCCCGCCGTCGAAGGACGCAACCGTTCCGACCTCGCGCACGATTCCCGTGAACATCGAGCCAAGCGTAGTAACGATGCGGTTTTGCCGAACGTGCGTCAGCACTTGCGCGGACGCGCCGCCGCGGCGGCCTTGGCAGGGTGGCACTGCAGCGGGCCTGCGGCAGCGACTCCCCGCGGGCCCGCTACTTCTCTCTACGGCTCGCGGAGGTACGCCTCGACGAGGACGTCCTCTCCGCACGGCTCCGAGCGGAGGTGGAGGAGCTCGAGCGGCCGCGAGAGATCGCCGAGGACGCGCGGGCCGGCGCCGGAGAGCACGGGCGCGACGAAAAGGAGGAGCTTGTCGACGAGCCCCGCTTCGACGAACGCCGTCGCGACCGTCGGGCCTCCTTCGAGGAGCAGTGACTGCACGCCGTCAGCGGCGAGCGCGGCGAGCTCGTCGGCGAGCGGGCCGCTCCGTAGCTCCAGGTCGGTGCCGTCGGGCAGCGGGCCGCGCCCGAACGCGAGCCGGCGCGGCTGGCGCGTCACGTCGACGCCGCGCGCGTCGAGCCGCGGCGAGTCGGCACGGACCGTCCCCATGCCGACCGCGACCGCATCGGAGGCCGCGCGAAGCTCGTGCACGCGCCTCCGCGACTCCTCGCCCGAGACCCAGCGCTTTCCCGGAACCGAGACGCGCCCGTCGAGCGTGATCGCCGCCTTGTACGTCACGAACGGACGTCCGAGTCCCTTCCACGTCCGCCACGCCTCGTTCTGGCGCCGCGCGGCGAGGTCGTCGAGGAGCTCGACTTCGATCCCTGCGGCGGCGAGCCGCGCGAGGCCGCGCCCGTCGACGACGGGGTTCGGGTCGCGCGCGCCGACGACGACGCGTGCGACGCCCGCCTCGACGACCGCGTCGGCGCACGGCGGCGTGCGGCCATGGTGGGAGCACGGCTCGAGCGTGACGTAGAGCGTCGCGCCGCGCGCCTTCTCCCCGGCCTGCTCGAGCGCGGCGGGCTCGGCGTGGCGCACGAGGTCGTACTCGTACCAGCCTTCGCCGACGATCTCGCCGTCGCGGACGACGACCGCGCCGACGACGGGATGGTCGGCCGTCTTGCCCCGCCCGCGCTCGGCGAGTTCGAGCGCGCGTGCGTAGAAGCGGTCAGGCAACAGCCTGCGCGAGGCGGCGGTAGGCGGCGGCGGGATCGCCGTGCCCGAAGATCGCCGAGCCGGCCACGAAGAGCGAGGCGCCCGCGTCGCGCGCGCCGGCGATCGTGTCCTCGTCGATCCCGCCGTCCACCTGGATCGGCATGTGGCCGGGCAGCGCCGCGCGAAGGCGAGCGATGCGGTCGACCGCCTCCGGCATGAACGTCTGGCCGCTGTAGCCGGGATGGATGCTCATGCAGAGGACGAGGTCGGCGTCGCCGGCCACGCGCGCGACGTCCTCCGGCTCGCTCTCGGGGTTGAACGCGACCCCGACCTGCAGGCCGTGTGCGCGCGCGGCGGCGATCGTCGCAGGGACGTCGTCGACGACCTCGTAGTGGAACGTCGCACTGTCGCCGCCGGCCGCGGCGATCTGCGGGAAGTGGCGCAGCGGGTTGTCGACCATGAGATGACAGTCGAGCACGCCTCCCTGCGCATGCACGCGGGGCGCGATCGAGCGGAGGACGACGGGCCCGATCGTGACCGGCTCGACGAAGTGCCCGTCTCCGACATCGAAGTGGAAGATGCGGCAGCCGGCGTTCAGGAGGACGTCGATCTGCTCGCCGAGGCGAGCGAGGTCGGCCGCGTACAGCGACGGCTCGATCTCGCTCGTCCGGATCCAGTCCTCCCATGCCATCGGCCAGATCGTACGGCGTCGCACCCCGCGGGACGCGCTCCACGGCGGCTCAAGCACTGTCCAAGAGGGCCGCGTCCTTGCGTCAGACGCCTGGACGTGTCCGGTTGGGACAGGTCAGTCCCGCGCGAGGCGCGCGATGAAGAAGCCGCTCGTCCCGTGGACGTGCGGGAGCGTGAGGAGGAACTCCGGCCGCGACGGGTGCGCGAACTCCGGCCACTCCTCGCCGAGCGGCTGGACGCCAAGCCCGCTCGCGTCGACGACCGCCTCGCACTCGTCCGGGTTGAGCGTGCAAACGGAGTAGACGATCGTCCCGCCCGGCCTGACGCGCTCGGCGGCGGAGCGGAGAAGCGCCGTCTGCAGATCGGCGAGCGGAGTCGCCCGCCAGCGGAGATCCGGCCGTTGCGCGAGGACGCCGAGGCCCGAGCACGGCGCGTCCACGAGCACGCGGTCGAAGCCGGCGAGCTCCGGCGGGAGCGCGGTGCCGTCAGCCTCGACGACCGTCACGTCGGCGCGCCCCATCGTCGCGAGGTTCGCACGGAGCTCGCTCGCGCGATGCGGGTCGATCTCGACCGCCGTGACGTCGCCGCGGAGCGCGCCGGTCTTGCCGCCCGGCGCGGCGCAGAGGTCGAGGACGCGCTCGCCGTCCTGTGAGCCGAGGCAGAGCGCGGCGAGCTGCGAGCCGCGGCTCTGCGGCCAGATCCGTCCCTCCGCGACCGCGAGATCGTCGACCCGCCCGACGCGATAGGCGCCGGGAATGTCGGTCGGCTCTCCGACCGGCGCCCCGGAGACGAGCCGCACGACGGTCTCGAGCGGCTCGTTCATCGCACGCATGAGCGCGAGCGCCCCGTCGGATCCGAGCACGCGGACGAACGAGTCGTGGATCCAGTCCGGATAGCTCTCCTTGAGCGCACCGTCGGGCAGCGAATCGAGGAGGGGCCCGATCCCGTCGGCGAGCCGCCGCATCACCGCGTTCGTGAACGGCACCGCGCGCTCGATCCGCGCCTGGCGGACGAGCTCGACCGACTCGTTCACCGCGGCGTGCGGCGCCGTGTCGGTGTAGCCGAGCTGGTACGCACCGAGCCGCAGAGCTGCGCGCACCGGCGCGTCGAGCTTGTGCACCGGCCGCTTGCCGAGCGTGCCGATCGCGTGGTCGAGCGTCCGAACGCGCTGGACGGAGCCGTACGCGAGCCGCTGCGCGAAGGCGCGGTCGCGCTCGTCGAGATCCTCCGCCGCCGTGCGGAAGGCACGGTCGGCGTACGCGTCCTGCTCGAAGACGCGGAGGAGGACTTCGTACGCGGCGCGGCGCGCGGCCGAGACGCTCACGTGCGGCAGACGAAGATCGCCCAGCCCATCGTGTCGCGCTCCCAGCCGAGGTAGCGCGCGCGCTTCGCCGCGCCGTGCTCGCGGAACTCGTCGGCCTGCGGGTGTCCGGGATTGGCCGCGAGCCACTCGTCGAGCGTCTGCCAGTGGAGCGACTCGTACCGGTCCCAGTCGTCCTGCGACGAGGCGATGAGCGAGACGACGCGGACGCCGGTCGACTCGAACCGCTCGACGGTCTCGAGTAGCGGAAGCCACTCGCTCTCGGCGGTGCGCTCGTTCCCGCCCGCGAACGGATCCGGCGGGAGCGGCCACACCCGCCAGTACGGCTCGCCGATCGCGAGCAGCGGTGCGACCGGACGCAGCCGCTCGAGGGTCGGAACGAGGCCGCCGTAGGCAAAGGTCGCGCCGATACAGAGAGCGGCGTCGTAGCGGCCGAGCTCGTACGTCGCGGCGTCGGCCTCGACGATCTCGATGCGGTCGCCGAGGCCCGCCGCGCCGACGCGCTCGCGCGCCCTGGCGACGAACTCCGGCGCGCGCTCGACACACGTCAAACGACAGCCGAAGGTCTCGGCGAGGATCAGGGCAGGGCCGCCGCTCCCGGAGGCGATGTCGAGCACGTGGGACTCCGGGCCGAGCCCGAGCCGCTCGCCGAGCAGGAGGATCTTCTCCGGGCTCGTCGGATTCATGAGCTCGTGCCGCGCCTCGACAACCGCGTGCCACCAGGTCACCGGCGACCTCGCAGGTACGCGTCATACGGCATCCGCTTGCCGCCCGGGGGCTGCACCGCGAGCGGCTCGAACGCGCCGTCGTCGCCGACCCGCGCGCGCCAGACGAGGAGATCGCCGAGCCGCGCGCCGATGTGCGGCGACAGCGCGCGGACGCGGTTCACGAGCTCCGGCGCCGGCGCGTTCGGATCGAGCTCCCGATCGGCCGGCCCGATCTTCTCCGCGTACGTGACGCCGTCCGCCGGCTGCGGTGTGAACACCGGCTCGTCCTCCGCGAGCACGTCGCGCAGGAGCTCGGCGGCGACCTCGGCGCAGCGCGCGTACACCGCACCGGCGTCGTCCTCGGGCCCGATCGGGAACGCGCGCTGCGCGGCAACCGGCCCGGCGTCGAGCGCCTCGACCGTGCGGTGGATCGTCACGCCGGTCTCCGTGTCTCCGGCCATGATGGCCCGCTCGACCGGCGCGGCGCCGCGCCAGCGCGGCAGGAGCGACGGATGGACGTTGAGCCAGAGCGCGCGCTCGAGGAGCGAGCTCGGGATCAGGAGGCCGTAGTCGCAGACGACGACCGAGTGCGCGGCGATGCCGATCCCGTCGTCGAGCTTCGCGGGCTGCTCGAAGTCGATGCCGAGCCGCTCGGCAAACACTTTCGCCGGCGGGGCGGCGACGCGCCGTCCTCGTCCTGCAGGCTTGTCCGGACGCGTGAAAAGCTGCACAACTTCGTGCTCGACCGCGAGCCGATCGAGGACGTCGGCGCCGAACGCCCCGGTCGCGGCGACCGCGATCTTCGCCACGGCTAACTCAGCACGATGCGCGGGCGCAGGGCGGCGAGCGCCTCGCGCCGCGCCTCGGGCGTCGTCCGGTCGAGGATGAGGACGCCGTCGAGATGGTCGGCCTCGTGCTGCGCGACGCGCGAGTACGGCTCCTCGAGCTCGTACCGCACCTCGGCGCCGTGCTCGTCACGGCCGGCGATCACGATCGTCTCGGGCCGCTCGATCGGGAGAAGGACGCCCTGGATCGACAGACAGCCCTCGTCGTCGACGGACACCTCATCGCTCCGCTCGACGATCTCGGGATTTGCGAGCGCGACGACCTCGTCCTCCGCGCGCTGGAAGACGAACAACCGCTGGAGCACGCCCACCTGCGTCGCGGCGAGGCCGATCCCGTTGGCATCGACCATGAGCTGCTTCATCCGCTCGACGAGCCGGCGAAGGTCGTCGTCGAACTCCTCCACGAGCCGCGCCTCCATCCTCAGCGCGGCGTCGGGATACTGGCGGATCTGGGCGAGCGCGAACCGGCGCCGCGCCTCGCGTTCCGGGTCGAGCTGCTCGTTCTTGACCTGGCCTTCGATCTCCGTCATCGGGCGGAGGGTACCCTCGCGGCCGTGACGATCCGCCCGTTCCAGCGGGTCGCGGACTAGCCGACGTCGCGCGTGCAGAACGAGCACACGCTCGCGGCGGCGGGGATCGAGCTCAGGCAGTGCGGGCACTGCTGCACCGTCTCGTCGACCGGCGGCTCGGTCTTCATCCGGTCCATGAGCGCGTTCGTCGGCTTGACGACGAGGAAGAAGACGACCGCCGCGATCACGACGAACGTGATGAGCGCGTTGAAGAACGAGCCGTAGAGGAACTTGCTGTCGTTGATCGTGAAGTGGAGCTTCGAGAAGTCGGGGTTCCCGCCGATCGCCGCGATGAGCGGCGTGATCAGGTCGGCGACGAGAGCCGTGACGACGCCGGCGAACGCGACGCCGACGACGAAGGCGACCGCCGTCGTGACGAGGTTGCCGCGGAGGAGGAACTCCTTGAAGTCCTTCATGGGACGACCTTACGACTTCGCGGCGCTACGCGCTGGCGGGGGCGACTCTCCTGGTGCTGCCCTGCCCCTTCGACGTCCCCAAGCCACGGCTCGCGCCGCTTGATCCAGATCTCGGCTTCCGGCTTCAACTCGAACGGCGCATCGTCGAGCGAGCCGAGCTGCAGCTCGACGCCTTCCGGATGGACAGAGAACAGACGCGAGCCGCAGCGCGGGCAGAAGCTGTCGTGGCGGAACGTGGCGTACTCCCCGGTCGATTCGAACGCGTCGAGCGGCCACTGCCCGTAGATCGTGTATGTGCTCCCCGACCTCTTCCGGCAGTCGCCGCAGTGACAGCGGCCGACGTGGAACGGCTCGCCGCGCACGCTGTAGCGAACTGCACCGCAGAGACAGCCGCCGGTGCGGACCCTCTCCTCCACGGGCGGGAGACTAGACGGACTGGGGATCGACGTCGACGACGACGGTCAGGGATGCGCGCCGCATCGCCGGCGCCGCCGCGGTGAGAAGCGAAGCGGCGCGCGTCGCGAGCGCGCGTGGGCGGTCGGTCTTGCCGATGAGCTGCGCGCGATGGCGGTTCCTGAGCCGCAGGAGCGGTGCCGGCCCGAGCAGGTCGAAGTCCGACAGGCCGGCTTTGAGCTCCTCGAGCGCGCGCATAGGGTCGGCGTCGTCGGGCCCGGAGACGACGATCCGGACGAGGTGGCGGAACGGCGGGTAGCCGAGCGCCTTTCGGCGCGCGAGCTCTCCGGCGAGGAAGCCTGCAACGTCGTGACGCGCTGCGTACTGGACGGCGCGCGAGTCGGGCTGGAACGTCTGCACGATGACGCGGCCCGGCGCCTCTCGCCCGCTCCGTCCGGCGAGCTGCGTGAGGAGCTGGAACGTCCGCTCCTCGGCGCGAAAGTCGGGGAGCGCGAGTCCGGTGTCGGCGTCGACGACCGCGGCGAGCTCGACACCCGCGAAGTGGTGCCCCTTCGCGACCATCTGCGTGCCGACTAGGACGGCGCGCTCGGCGGCCGCGAACCGTTCGAGCGCGGCGCGAAGCTGCCCCGGCTTCGAGACCGCGTCGGCGTCGAGGCGGATCCGCTCGAGCTCCGGCACGTGCTTCTCGAGCTCGCGCTCGAGCCGCTGCGTCCCCGCTCCGATGCGGGCGAGCTCGGACGAGCCGCACGCCGGGCAGGAGTCTCCGGCGGGCTCGCGGGCGCCGCAGTGGTGGCAGCGGAGGGTGCCGTCACCGTGGAGCGTTAGGGCCACGTCGCAGTTCGTGCAACGGCGGGTGGCGCCGCACGCGCGGCAGTGGAGCGCGGGCGCGACGCCGCGGCGGTTGAGCAGGAGGATCGCCTTCCCGCCGTTCTCCGCGAGCCCGCCGAGCTCGGCGAGGAGCGGCGCCGAGAGCGGGTACGCCTTCTCGCCGCGGAGGTCGACGACGCGCACGGTCGGCATCGGCGCCGCGATCCGGCCGCCGAGCTCGAGCCGCTCGAGCGCCTGCCACGACTCGGGCCGCGGCGTCGCGGAGCCGAAGACGGCGACGGCGCCCTCGAGCGCGGCCCGCTTCGCGGCGACGGTGCGGGCGTCGTAGCGCGGGTCGGACTCCTGCTTGTACGAGGCGTCGTGCTCCTCGTCGATGCAGATCACGCCGAGAGAGGCGAGCGGCGCGAAGACCGCCGAGCGGGCGCCGACCACGACCTGTGCTTCTCCCGCGAGGATCCGCTCGCGCTCGTCGCGGCGCTCGGCCTCGCTGAGGCCGGAGTGGAGCAGCGCGACGTTCTCGAAGCGCGCGCGGAAGCGGCCCACCGTCTGGGGCGTCAGGGCGATCTCGGGCACGAGGACGATCGCGCCGCGCCCGGCGGCGACAGCAGCCTCGCACGCGCGGATGTAGACCTCCGTCTTCCCGCTGCCCGTCGCACCGGCGAGGAGGACGTTCCCGCCGCCGGCCGCGAGCAACTCGGAGATGCGCGCGAGCGCAGCCTCCTGCGTGTCGGAGAGCCGGGTGGGAGTCGGTCCGGCGGGAAGCTCGGCGGCGGCGCCGGGATCGCGACGCTCGCCGCGGCGAGGCGGATACTCGGGCGCGACAAGCCCGAGCGCGCGGGCCGGGGTCGAGCCGTAGTAGTCGGCGAGCCAGAGCGCGAGATCGACGAGCGCCGGCGGCAACTCCTCGAGGACGTGCTCGATCGTGGCGGGCTCGACGCCTTCGGGCACCTCGACGTCGACGTCGACGACGACGCCACGACGCCGCGCGTTGGCGAAGCGGATCTCGACGACGGCGCCCTTCCCCACCGTGTCGGGAACCGCGTAGGTGAACGCGCGCGCAAGCGCGCGAGCGCTGACGAGCGGGAAGACCGAGGCGAGACGAGACACGGGCAGCGAGCGTAGCCCGGCCCGTGGTCGGAGCCTGCACGCGGCGCCGGCCGCTGCGCAAGTTGGCGCGAAGTTGCGACTACCGCGTGCCAGATGCGCGGGTAGCGTCGACGCCAGAGGGCGGAGGGAATACGGCCCCGCCCTGATGGGTGGGGTGTGGGTTCGGACCGCTAGACGCCGGCGGCGCTGACCACGAAATCCGTCGCAAAGCCGAGCAGGATCCCTGCGACGACGAGCCAGGTCACGAGAGCGGTGCGGCCGTAGCTGCGGTTGACGGCCATGAGTTCCTGCACGACATAGAGGATCGAGCCCGCGGCGACGGCGAAGAAGACGACGGACATCGCCTCGCTCGACCACGCCTGCCCGAGCATCGTCCCGAGGAACGTCGGCAGGCCGCCGATCACGCCCATCGCCCCGAGGAACCCCCAGCTGGGCCGCGTGCCCTCGCCCGCGAGCGGCCCGCAGATCCCGAAGCCCTCCGTCGCGTTGTGGAGGCCGAAGCCGACGATCAGCGTCACGGCCAGGCTGATCGAGCCGGCGGCGGCGGCCTGCCCGATCGCGAGACCTTCGCCGAAGTTGTGGACGCCGATCCCGACCGCGATGAGCAGGGCGAGCTGCTTGCCCGGCGTCAGCTCGTCGATCCAGCGCCGGTGAGTGAACTCGTCGATCGCTGCAGCACCCGGCCCGACCAGCGGCGTGACGCGGCGGCTCGAGCGGCGACGCATCCAGACCGCGTAGTAGACGAGGCCCATCAGGCCGGCGCCGAACCCCGCTGCGCCGATGCCGGAAAGCCACGCGAACCGCCCCCAGTGCCGCGCGTGCAGCGCCGACTCGATCGGATCGACGGCGCCCGTGAGCACGTCCCAGAAGAGGAACAGGAGAATTCCCGTCGCGAGCGCGGAGAGACCGGCCCGCGCAACCGGCGAGAACGACTTCATGCGCGCCACGGGCAGGCCGATGAAGATCGTCGCGCCCGCGATCAGGCCCAGCAGGAGGATGTGCCCTGTCGACATGTGTGGTGGCTGGCGACTCCCCGTGTAAGGCCACCCTTACACGCGGTCCGAGGGGCAATATAGCTACGTGCCTTCGCCCGGACACTCAGTCGACGAGTACCTCGAGACGATCTATTTCCTCGCCTTTCCGATCGGGGAGTACACGCCGCGCGGCTCCGGCTCTCCCCCGCTCGCGTCGCGCGTTGCAGAGATGCTCCACGTCTCGCGCGCGTCGGCCGGGGAAATGCTCAAGAGGCTCGAGGCCGACGGCCTGATCGAGCGCGGCGAGCGGAAGGAAGCACTCCTCACCGCGACCGGCCGCAAGCGGGCGGAGCGCGTCGTCCGGAAGCACCGGATCATCGAGCGGCTCCTCACCGATTTCATGGGCTACACCGCATACGAGGCGCACGAGCGCGCCGACGCGCTCGGCGACACGTTCGACGACGAGATGGTCGCGCGGATGGACGAGAAGCTCGGGCATCCCGAGCGTTGCCCGCACGGCTGGCCGGTCGAGCCCGACGTCGAGCAGGCGGAGAACGCCGAGCTCGCGCCGCTCGCCACGCTCTCGGCCGGGACGGGCGCGACGATCGTCCGGCTCGCCGAGCACGACGGCGACCTCCTCCACTGGTTCTACGACCAGCAGCTCGTGCCGGGAACGGAGCTCGTCGTCGAGAGCGCCGACCAGGCCGCGGATCAATTCGTCGTCCGCGTCGGCGGGGAGAAGCGCGCGATCAGCGAGAAAGCCGCCGCGGGGCTTTTCGTCAGACCGTCGTAGCCGCGGTGAGACCGGCGGCCTCGCGCAGCGCGTCCGCCCGATCCGTCCGCTCCCACGTGAACTCCGCGTCGTCGCGGCCGAAATGGCCGTATGCAGCGGTTTTCGCGTAGATCGGACGCCGCAGGTCGAGGTCGCGGAGGATCGCCGCCGGACGCAGGTCGAAGTGCTCGCGGACGAGCTCCTCGATCCGCGGCACGGGAATCGCCTCCGTCCCGAACGTCTCGACGAGCACCGAGAGCGGATGCGCGACGCCGATCGCGTAGGCCACTTGGATCTGGCAGCGGTCCGCGAGGCCGGCGGCGACGATGTTCTTCGCCACCCAGCGCGCCGCATACGCGGCCGAGCGGTCGACCTTGGTCGGATCCTTGCCCGAGAACGCGCCTCCGCCGTGCGGGGCCGCGCCGCCGTACGTGTCGACGATGATCTTGCGCCCGGTCAGGCCGGTGTCGCCCATCGGGCCGCCGGTCACGAACTTGCCAGTCGGGTTGCAGTAGACGAAATCGCGGTCGCCGAGCCGCTTCTCGTCGTATAGATCCTTCGGGACGATCGGCTCGATCACGTGCTCGATCAGGTCGGGCTTGAGAAGGGTGTCGATGTCGAGGCCGTCGCGATGCTGCGTCGAGATGAGGACGCGCTCGATCTCGACCGGCCGCTGGCGCCCGTGCTCATCCGTCTCGTAGCGGACGGTGACCTGCGTCTTCCCGTCGGGGCGCAGGTACGGGAGGACGTCCGCTTTCCGCACCTCCGAGAGCCTGTGCGCCAACCGGTGCGCGAGCATGATCGGCAGCGGCATGAGCTCCGCGGTCTCGTTCGACGCGTACCCGAACATCATCCCCTGGTCGCCGGCGCCGAGCAGATCGAGCGGATCGCTGTCGCCGTGCTGGTTCTCGAACGAGTGGTCGACGCCCTGCGCGATGTCGGGCGACTGCTCGTCGATCGCGACGACGACGCCGCACGTCTCCGCGTCGAATCCGAACTTCGCCCGCGTGTAGCCGATCTCGCGGACGCGCTCGCGCACGAGGCGCGGGATGTCGACGTACGTGCTGGTCGTGATCTCGCCGGCGACGACGACGAGGCCGGTCGTGATCAGCGTCTCGCAGGCGACGCGCCCTTGCGGGTCGTCGGTGAGAACGGCATCGAGGACAGCGTCCGAGATCTGGTCGGCCATCTTGTCCGGATGACCCTCGGTGACCGACTCGGAAGTGAAGGAAAAGGCAGGGTTAGGCATGGCCGACAGGCTAGCCGAACCTCGGCTTCGCAGCCTTCACGCTGCGTATGGGACGTCGATCTCATCGTGTTCCCGACCGTTGTTCGTGCCCCCTGCGACGAGAGCCGCGAGATCAGTCCGCGCCCGCTCGAGCTTCTCATCGATGGGCGCGAGGGCAGCCGGCAGTGCGCCGAGGGCCTCCAGCCGGCGTCGCTCCCGCGAATACCGCTCGATTCGGACAAGGAGCCACGCCACACGCTCCTGATAGGCACTGCGGCGATTCCTCGGGCGGTTCGAGTGGAAGGTAAGGCGGGAGTGGCTCATTTCGACCTCCTTGTGCCGGACGCGCGGTGGTTTCCCTGTGAGTGCTAGGGGTGTTCTATGCGCGCACATCAAGGAGCACGTAAGCCCCCATTACGAACTTCCTAAGATCATCGGCTCTTCGAGCCCGGCTACTCCTCCGTCGGAGCCCTGCCCATCAGACCGGCGACGAGCTCGCCGAGGCTCTGGCCGGAGAGAACCGCGCAGACGCCTTCCGTGATCGGGAGCTCGACATTCAGCCTGTGCGCGAGATCGCGGAGGATCGGCGCGGTCGTGAGGCCCTCCACCGTCTCGCCGATCTCCGCAACCGCCTGCTGGGGAGTGAGTCCCTGCGCGATGAGCTCGCCCGCGTGGCGGTTCCGGCCGTGGCGGCTCCAGCACGTCACGACAAGATCGCCGATCCCCGCGAGGCCCGCGAACGTCTCCGGTCGCGCGCCCGCCGCCTCGCCGAGCCGCGTCATCTCCGCGAGCCCGCGCGCGATGAGGGACGCCTTCGCGTTGTCGCCGAG
>Ga0307372_10002140_pt1 | contig 33238 bp, 31 predicted proteins | sample OX1MG_FD_202533 | JGI IMG/M metagenome (GOLD analysis project Ga0307372, IMG submission 202533) | Soil microbial communities from Risofladan, Vaasa, Finland - OX-1 | ecosystem: Environmental > Terrestrial > Soil > Coastal area > Acid sulfate soil | place: Finland: Risofladan, Vaasa | collected... | reverse complement strand
AGTGGTCGCCCACCACGTGCGGCAGCGCGGCGTCCGCGTGCCGGTGCATGGCCGCCAGGGCGACGCCGATCCGCTCGTCACCGGCCGGAAGGCTGTCGGCGATCCGGCGCCAGCACCACGCCCTGCTGGCGTTCAGCCCGTGCAGGTGCGCGATGAGGCCGTCGCTGGAGTCCGACACGATAGCCGGGCTGAACAGCGCGGCCGGCTGCTGGCCCCCGATGCCTGGCAGGAACCGGGTGAGCCACTCGCTAAACGATGCCGGGGGCAGCAGCGAGGCCATCAGCTCGGCCTCGACCAGCGCCGGGGACAGGAAGTCCGCGCCGGACGGCTCCCAGCCCGCCGGATAGTCCGCGTCCGCGGCGAACCACCGGTGCGCGGCGGACTCGATCGCTTCCACCAGCCGGGAGTCCCCGGCCACCGCCAGTTGCCGCGCGAACGGCAGGGCGCGGGACAGCGCGAACGCGGTATTCGGGTGCACCCCGTAGCGGATCGGGTAGGTGGTCCTGCCGAGCCAGCTCAGGAGCTGGTCCGTGATCGCGTCGGTCAGCGGCGTCATGGCCGCGCGCCAGCGCCGTGCGCCGGGATCGTCGAGCAGCGCCGCCTCGTGCGCCAAGGTAAGCGCCCAGCCCATGCCGTAGACGCCCGGACCGCGGCGGCCGGAAACGTACTCTGCTTCTGCCGCCAGGCCTGGTGGCTGGAGCTGCTGGTTCAGGGTCTGGCGGATCTCGGCCGCGGGCACCGAGTCCGCGGCCACGCGCAGCAACCGCACCAGCAGCCAGTGCATCTCGACGCACGAGTGCCAGTCGAAGCTCCCGTAGAACACCGGGTTGCGCTCCGACGGCCGGCTAGGGAAATCCCCGGGGCCGGTCATCGTGTACAGGATGTCGCTGGGAAACTCCCTGGCGATATTCGCCAGGGCGACGCGCGCGTACGCGGCCGCGTTGGCGGTCAGTACGCCGCTCCACTGCTCACTGGTCACGTCACTGGTCACGTCACTGGTCACGACCGGTCCTCGGGCTTGTCCGCGATCGCCACGATGTTCTGGCTCAGTCCCAGTATCGACGGTTCGGACTCGACTAGCCGCAAAATGGCAAGCAGCCTGGCAGCCGTATCCGGGTTATCAAGCAGTTCGCCCAGGTCGGGGAAGAGCAGCTTGAGACAGCCCGAGGCGCCGCATAGCGACCGCAGCGCGAACCCGGCCGCCCGCACCTCGTCGGCCAGTTCATCCGGCCGGTGGAAGTAGGAGGTCGTGAACAGCGCAAAATCTCCTGCCGGGTTCTCGTAACGGCCTCCGGCCAGGAACGCAGCCTGCTCGCCGACCGTTGTCGCGCTCCCGGAGACGAGATCCTCGAAGACCGGATATAGCCGGGACAGCGCGCACGCGATCAGCGCGCCGCCGGGCCGCAGCACACGCCATGCCTCAGCCAGCGCGGTCAGGCGGTCAGCCGGGTCCGGCAGGTGATAGAGCGGTCCGAGCATCAGCACCGCGTCGGCGCTCGCACCCGGTGCCGTCAGCGTACGGGCATCACCTACGACCGCGCTGGCCAGCGATATCCCGGCTGCCGCCGCGGCGGCAGCGGCCTGCTGAACGTGCAGCGGGACCGGGTCGATCAGGTGCACCTGGTAACCCTGCGCGGCCAGCGGCAGCGCGTAGACGCCGGTCCCGCCGCCGACATCGAGTATCACGCCAGGCGGTGCCGGCAGATGCCTGCTGAGCAGGTCACTCATGCGCAGGAACTCGATCCGCCTGGCGCCACCGCTCAGCCTGGCCTGTTCCAGGCCGTGGTTGTAGTAGTCGGTGATCGCGGAGTCCAGCATGCGGCCGACCGTATCGAAATGGCCCGAACCCGTCGAACGAATTGCGCGGTCACGCGCTACGGCTTGCAGGCGACCCCGCACCATGCGGACAGGTCGCCGCCGTCGACCGGGTCGTGCCGATCAGGACGCCACCGGTGTGGCTGGACGACTCCGGGCTCGAGGAGCTCGAGGCCGTCGAAGAAACGGCAGACCTCCTCGTAGTGACGAAAGGTTACCTGGTCGTCGGGACTCTGCCGGGCGTTGAGGCGCTTGCCCATCTCGGCCATTGCCTCCGGCATGATGTCGCCGGCGGGATGGGAGATCACCAGCCAGCTTCCCGAAGGTACCGCTTCCATCAGCCCGGCTACGATCGCGTGCGGCCTGGTGCTGTCGGGCAGGTTCTGCAAGATGGCCAGCAAGGTGACGGCAACCGGCTGGCTGAAGTCCAGCGTCGCCGCTGCCTGCCGCAGGATCGTGTCCGGATCACGCAGGTCGGCCTCGATATAGGCGGTCGCTCCCTGCGGGGTGCTGGCCAGGAGCGCCCGAGCGTGCACGAGCACGATCGGGTCGTTATCGACGTACACCACCCGGCAATCCGGGGCGACGGCCTGGGCGACTTCGTGCGTGTTTTCAGCGGCCGGAATGCCGGTGCCGATATCGAGGAACTGACGGATACCCCGGTCACCCGCCAGGAAGCGCACCGCCCGGCCGAGGAATGCCCGGTTGGCCCGGACGCCCTGCAGGACTAAGGGATTGGCCGCGACGGCGGCTTCGGCGGCCGCACGGTCGGCCGCGAAATTGTCCTTGCCGCCCAGCCAGTAGTTGTACACCCGAGCCGGATGCGCCACGCTCGTATCTAGCCCGCGCGCAACCCGAGCCTGCGGCTCGGTACCGAATCCGGACTGTTCGCTAGGCACGAGCGCTCCCTCCGTCCCGTCGACGGTCATTACCCGTTAGCAGGCAGTAGCCATTGTCCTACCATTCCGCTGCCGCACGCCCTGGCAGGCCCACCGGTTCTGGCACCATCAGCCACGTGATAAGCGCCGCTGCGACGACGCCGGAGCGCACTGCCGCTGCGACGACGCCGGAGCGCACTGCCGCTAGAAGCCGGAGCGCACGGCGGTGCCGCTCACAGCGAGGACAGGTACCGTTCCAGCTCGAATTCGGTAACGTGGCGGCGGTACTCCTGCCACTCTTCGCGCTTGTTGCGCAGGAAGAAGTCGAACACGTGCTCGCCGAGCGTCTCGGCGACGAGCTCACTGGACTGCATGACGTTGATCGCGTCCGACAGGCTCTGCGGCAACGGCGCGATGCCCAGGGCTCTGCGTTCGGCCGGAGTGAGTGCCCACACGTCGTCCTCGGCCCCTGGCGGGAGTCGGTAGCCCTCCTCGATCCCCTTCAGCCCGGCGGCCAGGATCACGGCGAACGCGAGGTAGGGATTGCAGGCCGGGTCAAGCGAGCGGAATTCGATCCTGGTCGCGTTCACCTTCTTCGGCTTGTACATGGGCACCCGGATCAGTGCGGACCGGTTGTTGTGCCCCCAGCAGATGTAGGCGGGCGCCTCGCCGCCCGCTCCGGCAATCCGCTCCGCGCCGCCCCAGAGCCGCTTGTAGGAGTTCACCCACTGGTTGCAGACCGCGGTGATCTCCGCGGCGTGGGTGAGCAGGCCGGCGATGAAGGACCGGCCGACCTTGGAGAGCTGGAACTCGCCGCCCGGGTCGTGGAACACGTTCCGGTCGCCCTCGAACAGTGACATGTGGGTGTGCATGCCGGAGCCGGGGTACTCGGTGAACGGCTTGGGCATGAAGGTCGCGTACACACCCTGCTCGAGCGCCACTTCCTTCATCGCCAGCCGGAAGGACATGATGTTGTCGGCCGTGCTGAGCGCGTCGGCGTAGCGCAGGTCGATCTCCTGCTGGCCGGGGGCTCCCTCGTGGTGGCTGAACTCCACCGAGATGCCCATGCTCTCCAGCATCGTGATCGCGGACTTGCGGAAATCGTGCGCGATGTTGTGCGGCGTATGGTCGAAATAGCCGCCCTGGTCGATCGGCCGCGGCTTGGCTCCTGCCTCGGGCCGCTCGCGCAGCAGGAAGAACTCGATCTCCGGGTGCGTGTAGAACGTGAAGCCAAGCCCGGCGGCCTTGGCGAGCGCGCGCTTGAGCACGTATCGCGGGTCGGCGTGCGACGGCGACCCGTCCGGCAGCAGGATGTCGCAGAACATCCGGCCGACGCCGACCGGGTCGTCGCGCAACGGCATCAGCTGGAACGTCGACGGGTCGGGCTTGGCGATCATGTCGGCCTCGTAGACCCTGGAGAACCCCTCGATCGCGGAGCCGTCGAACCCGATCCCCTCGGCGAACGCCCCTTCGAGCTCGGCAGGCGCTACGGCGACCGACTTGAGGTACCCGAGCACGTCGGTGAACCAGAGCCGGACGAACCGGATGTTACGCTCCTCGAGCGTGTGCAGCACGAACTCTTCTTGCCTGTCCACGTCGTCAGTCTGCCCCGTCAGTGTTGCCGTGCGGTAACGCGACCCGCCGGACCTAAGCTGTTCTCGTGCCTCAGCTTCGCATCGCGCTTGCCCAAGTCAATGCCACGGTCGGCGACCTGGACGGTAACTGCGCCACCATCATGGCTTGGACCGCGCGGGCCGCTGCGGCCGGGGCCAGGGTCGTGGTATTTCCCGAGATGATGCTCACCGGCTATCCGGTGGAAGACCTGGCGCTGCGCGCCTCGTTCGTGACTGCCTCGATCGCCGCACTGCGGCAGACGGCCGCGCGGCTCGCCGACGCCGGCCTCGGCGGTATCGCCGTGGTAACCGGCTACCTGGACCGGCAGGCTGGCCTGCGGCCCAGGGTCGGGCTGCCCGCCGGCGCGCCGCGCGATGCCGCCGCGGTGCTCTACGCAGGCACCGTCGTGGTGACGTCAGCCAAGCACCACCTGCCGAACTACGGCGTCTTCGACGAGTACAGGTACTTCGTTCCCGGCGACGTGCTGCCAGTTTTCCGGATGCCGACCAGCACCGGAGAGCCAGTCGACGTCGCGGTGGCGATCTGCGAGGACCTCTGGCAGGACGGCGGGCCGGTGGCCGTTGCCCGGCAGGCGGCGGCATCCCTGCTGGTGGTGCCGAACGCGTCACCCTACGAGCGGGGAAAGAGCCAGGCACGGCTCGAACTGTGCCAGCGCCGTGCGGCCGAGGCGGGCGCGCCGCTTGCCTACGTGAACCTGATCGGCGGCCAGGACGAGCTTGTCTTCGACGGCGACTCGATCATCGTGGCCGCCGACGGCACCCTGCTTGCCCGCGGGCCGCAGTTCGAGCAGGCGCTGATCGTGACGGACGTGCCGGTGGCCCCGGCGGGCAGCACCGAGCCGGGTGACGTGCCCGCCGACGCGCTGGACGGCACGACGATGACCATCCGCAGGCTCGCCCTGCCGGACGTGCCGCCGCCGGCTCCAGCGGGAGCGCCGGAGCCGGCGGCCGGCCCGGTCTGGCCGCGGCTGGGCGATCTTGCCGAGGTCTACGCGGCGCTGGTGACCGGAGTGCGGGACTACGTCACGAAGAACGGATTCCGCTCCGTCATCAGCGGCCTGTCCGGTGGCATCGACTCCGCACTCACTGCCACGATCGCGGCCGACGCGATCGGCCCCGAACGGGTCCACGTCGTGCTCATGCCGAGCCGCTACTCGTCCGGGCATTCGGTCTCCGACGCCGAAGATCTCGTCAAGCGCCAGGGCCTGCGGGCCAGGACGGTACCGATCGCGCCGATGGTCGACGCCTTCGAGGCTGACCTGCACCTGGAAGGCCTGGCCGCGGAGAACCTCCAGGCCAGGGTGCGCGGGATGATCTTGATGTCGCTGTCCAATGCCGAAGGTCACCTGGTCCTGACGACAGGGAACAAGAGCGAGCTAGCGACCGGGTACTCCACCCTCTACGGTGACTCGGCGGGCGGGTACGCGCCGATCAAGGACGTGCCCAAATCCCTCGTATGGCAGCTGTCCAGGTGGCGCAACGAGCATGCCACCAGCGCGGGGCAGGACTGGCCGATCCCGGAGAGCTCGATCAGCAAGCCGCCGAGCGCCGAACTGCGCCCCGGCCAGCTCGACAGCGACTCGCTGCCCGACTACGCGGTACTCGACCAGGTACTCGACGACTACGTGGAAAAGGACATGGGCGCCGCCGAGCTGCTGGCGGCCGGACACGACCCCGCGCTGGTCGAGCGCGTGCTGGCGCTCGTGGACCGGGCCGAGTACAAGCGCCGCCAGTATCCGCCGGGCCCGAAGATCACGGCCAAGAACTTCGGCCGCGATCGGCGGCTGCCGATTACCAACCGGTGGCGGGAGCCGTTCGCGGACTGAGCCATCCCGGTCAAGTTGACAGCTAGCCGCACGGATGCCGGATACTTGGACCGTCCCCCCGGCGACCCATTAACCTGGCAATTCGATCCGGTGACCCGGCGCCCGTCCGATGCCGTCCGGCGCCGCTGATCCGTGCCGCTGACAAGACGGGCGAGCCCCAGCTTGGATCCCCTTCGGAGGCAGTCGATGAGCGAGCAGCTACGCCCGGCGCTCGGTGACCTGCCTGCCGGGGCGCGGATCGCCAGCTACCAGGTCGAGGAACTGATCGGGCGCGGTGGCATGGCCGCCGTCTACCGCGCGTCGGACGTCCGTCTCGGCCGGCAAGTGGCGCTGAAGGTACTCGCGCCCGAACTGGCGAGGGACGACGCGTTCCGGCAGCGCTTCATCCGCGAGTCTCGGGCCGGCGCCGCCGTGGACCACCCCAACGTCATCCCGGTGTTCGAGGCCGGCGAGTCCGATGGCGTCCTGTTCATCGCCATGCGTTACGTCACGGGCCAGGACGTCCGCGCGCTGATCGCGCGCGACGGGAAGCTGCCGGCCAGCCGCGTAGTCAGCATCGTCACGCAGGTCGCATCGGCGCTGGATGCGGGGCACGCGCACGGACTCGTGCACCGCGACGTGAAGCCGGCCAACATGCTGCTGGCCGCTCCTGGCGATGGCTCCGCGCGCGACCACATCTACCTGTCCGACTTCGGCCTCAGCAAGCAGTCGGTATCCGCGTCGAGCCTGACCGGGACCGGGCAGTTCCTGGGGACGATCGACTACATGTCCCCCGAGCAGATCGAGGGCAGGCCGGTCGACGGCCGTACCGACTTGTATGCCCTCGGCTGCGCGACCTTCGAGATGCTCACCGGGCAGCCACCGTTCCGGCGCGAACAGAACCTCGCCGTCATGTGGGCACAGGTTTCCGCGGCGCCGCCTTCGGTGCTCCAGCTACGCCCTGCCCTGCGCGCTGAGGTAGACGCTGTGCTCGCCAAAGCGCTCGCCAAGGCGCCCGCGGACCGGCATGCCTCGTGCCTGGATTTCGCGACTGCGTTGCGAATCGCCTGCCGCGTGCACCCGATGAGCGCGCTCGAAGGCGGAGCGCCGGGCACCGGGCGAGCCGCGACCGAACTGGCCTACGGCCCTGCGGCGGGGGGCGGCGCGGTGCCAGGGCTTGGCATGGCGGCAGGAGCCGGCGCGGCGCCGGAAATACCCGGACCAGCGACCGTCACCGACTCGGTGCCCGGCAGCGGCCTGCGCGCTCTCGGCTTGGGCGGCGGGCCCGCCGGGCCGGCAGGCGGCTCAGGCTACGGCCCGGGCGGTCCCGGCTACGGCCCGGACGGCGCGACCGACCCCCCTGGTTGGCCGGGCGCGCCGCAGCAATCGCGACCACCACGACGTGTACTCCCGGCTCTGCTGGGAGTCCTGGCGGTGCTGGCGCTGGCGGGTGCGGCGCTGCTTGTCCTGCACCTGCGGGGTTCCGGCCAGCCGCAGGCTGGCCCTGCTCACACCGTCACCGAGACGGTGCCCGCCAGCCCCACTACCGCGAGCACGGGCAGCCCGGCAGCCAGCCAGGCCGGCACGCCACCGCCAGCCGCGGCCCCCGCGGACGTGCTGAACCGGTATTACGCGGCGATCAACAACCACGACTACGCCGCCGCATGGGACCTGCTCAGCAGCACCCAGCGGAGCGCCCGCCCCTACGCCACGTTCAAACAGGGCTTCGACGGAACCGCGCATGACACGCTGGACATCGTCAGCGTCTCCGGTGACGCGGTCAGCATGCGGCTGACCGCGTCGCAAACCGACGGCACGGTCAAGTACTTCGCCGGCACCTACTACGTGCAAGACGGCCTCATCACCGGCTGGAACGTCACCCAGACCGGTTAGCGGGCACCCGGCCGGCTCTAGATCTCCGCGCTGGCGCCCGGCTCGAGGCGGCTGTACCCGCCGGCCGGTCCGCCAAGCAAGCCTCCGGCTAGCTGGTCAGCCAGCATCAGGCCCTTCGCGTTGAGAAGCTCGTCATGAATGGCATAGCTCATCTTCGGCCCGACCGCTCGCGCATAGGCGAGCATCTCCGACGCCTTGAGCCACGGCCCGCTGATCGGCAGCAGCAGCGTCTGAACCCGCTCGCCTGGCACCGTAAACGCGTCGCCGGGGTGAAAGACGTTTCCGTCGACGGCGAAGCCGATGTTCGGGACGACCGGCAGGTCGGGATGGACCGGAGCATGGAGCTGGCCGTAGACATGCACGTCAAAACCGGCCGCGGTGAACGCGTCCCCGTCTCCGACCGTGTGCACGCGGCTGCCGAAGCCAGCAAGCTGTTCCGCGACCGGAGCGGTGGTCCACAATTCGAGCCCCGCATCGCGCTCCAGTGCCGCGTGCACGATGCCGCTGTCCAGGTGGTCGGCGTGCTCGTGCGTGATCAGGATCGCGGTGGCGCCGGCGAGCGGGTCGGCGCCGCTCCAGATACCCGGGTCGATCACGAGCCGTGCGCCGTCCTTCTCCAGACGAACGCACGAGTGCCCGAGCTTAGTCAGTCGCATCGCTGCTCCAGTTCCTGTCGCTTCCCAGTCGTTGTCGTGCCTTACCCGAGAACCTATCGCGACGCCAATCCGGTCAGCAGTTCGTCCACGACCCGCCGGGCGTAGCCTCGGTCCGCCCGGTCCTGGCCAAGCCTCGACCTGGCGAGTACGACGCCGGTGAGGATATCGACCGCCACCTCGATGTTGGCGCCCTCGCGCAGTTCACCGGTCGCCACGCCGCGGCGCAGCACGGCGCGCACCAGTTCGCGCTGCGGTTCGACGACGGTGGCGACGTACCGCTCGATCAGCCGTGGATAGCGGGTGCCTTCGCCGAGTACCATGGCGAACTGGCGCACCCGCCGCGGGTCGACGGCAGCTGCGCGCATGGCGTCGATCAGCGCCGCCAGATCGTCCCTGACCGACTCGCCCTTCGGCGCGGGCAGCGGCGTCTTCAGCTCGGCGAGCGCATCCAGCAGCAGATCTTCCTTGCCCGGCCAGCGGCGGTAGATCGTGGCCTTGCCGACGCCCGCACGGGCGGCCACTCGCTCGATGCACAGGCCCGCTGGCCCGGCTTCGGCGAACAATTCGAGCGCGGCGTCGATTATCGCCCGGTCGGCCTGTTCGCTGCGCGGGCGGCCCGCTCGGCGGGCCTGGCCTGGTGGCGCCTCATGCGCTGCTTCTAGTGGCGTTTCTTGTGGCTCTTCTTGTGGCGTTTCTGGCGGCATCCGCTTCGTATCCATTAGCTGGTTTAGTCTTCGACGAGCACCGGCTGGGCCGGGCGTTCGGCTGGCGTGACGACACCGCCGTCGGTTGCCGCACGCCTGGGCATCCACTTCGCGATGATGAGCGCTCCGGCCGCCGCGATCAGCGCCGAGATGACGGTGGTGACCCGCATGGCGTGCACGAACGATTGGTCCGCGGCCGCCAGCAGCGCGGGGCCGGCCTCCCGGCCCAGCTGGCTCGCCGCCACCTGGGTGGCGGCGATCGACTGCGTCACCGTCGACCTCGCAGCCGGCGGCAGGGCAGCCAGGTCAGGCGTCAGCCGGTTCCGGTAGGCCTGCGCGAGCACCGAGCCGAGCACCGCCACGCCGAGCGCGACAGCGACCTGCCGGGAGGTGTTGGTAATCGCCGATCCAGCCCCGCCACGCTCGCGCGGGACGACGGACATCACCGACTCCGTCGCCGTGGGCATGACGATGCCCATCCCAGCACCCTGCAGCAGGAAGATCGCCTCCAGCACGGCAATGGGCGTCGTCATGGTGAGTGCGTGATATCCGATCAGGGTCCCGGTGACGGCCACCATGCCGGAGACGACGACTGACCTGGGGCCGAACCGGCGCACCAGGCTCGCGCTCCGGCTCGACGCGAGCAACTGCCCGACGGCCACCGGGGTCGTCAGCAGCCCCGCCTGCAGCGGGCTGTACCCGCGTACGTTCTGCAGGTAGAAGCTCATGAAGAAGTACACGCCTGACATGGCGAAGAAGTTCATCGCGATCGCGGCAGCCGCCGCTGACAGGCGCGGATTCCGGAAGAGCCGGACGTCCAGTGACGGGTGCTCGATCCTGGACTCGTAGACGCAGAACACGGTGAGCACCGCGATGCCGGCCGCGACCGGTCCGAGCACGCCGCGGTCCAGCCACGAGCCGGCGTCGCCGCCCCTGATGATTCCGTATACGAGCAGGACCAGGCCCGCGATCGACAGCAGCACCCCGGGGTAATCGACCCGGCCAGGATGCGGACTCTTCGATTCGGGGACCAGGAAGGCGATCGCCGCCACGCCGACCGCGGTCAGCGGCACGTTGATCAGGAAGACCGAACCCCACCAGAAGTGGTCAAGGAGCAGGCCACCCGTGACCGGGCCGATGGCGATCGCCGCGGCGACGGCGGAAGCCCAGATGCCGATCGCCCGCGGCCGCTCCCGCGGGTCGAAGATGTTGGTGATGATGGACAGCGTCTGCGGCATCACCGCCGCGCCGCCGAAGCCCATCGCGGCGCGGGCCCAGATCAGCTCGTCCGGCGTCTGGGCGTAGGAGGACAGGAGCGAGGCGAGCCCGAACAGGGCCAGCCCGATCATCAGCATCCGCTTGCGCCCGATCCGGTCCCCGATCACGCCGAAGGTGAACAGCAGCCCCGCGAACACCAGGGTGTAGGAGTTGATCGCCCACTCCAGCTGGCTCTGGCTCGCGCCCAGGCCGGTCCGTGCGTCCGAGATAGTCTTGAGCGCGACGTTCAGCACCGTATTATCCAAGACGATGGCCACGAGGCTGATGATGAGCACGCTGAGGACGACCCACTTGCGGCGGTCAGCAGGCATCAGACGGGAACTGCCAATCTGCTCGGCATACTGCCCGGCAGCGCATTCCAGCAGGTAACGTGGCGGACCTGACGCGGACTCGGGCAGGCAGCATGACATATATCGATACGATACGAGAGCGTATCGCAATCGAGGCGCCGCTGCCAACACCTTCCGGTCGCCCAACCTCAACCCCTACCGCTCGCTCGCTCCGCCATGTCATGATCGAAGTGTCCGGGGACGCCACCGTGGCGCCACGAGACATGGAGGATTGTGATGACCGCAGACCGACCAGTCGCTGGGCGACCCCAGCCGGCAGCCGCGACCAAGGCGCGGACTCCGGCAGCCGAGGCACTCTACGGTGGCGTCAGCACCCGCAGGATTACCATTCGCGACCTGGCCGCGGCCAAGGCACGCGGCGAGAAGTGGCCGATGCTCACGGCCTACGACGCGCTCACCGCGCGAGTGTTCGACGAAGCAGGCATCCCGGTGCTCCTCGTGGGCGACTCGGCCGCCATGGTCGTCTACGGCCACGACAGCACGATTCCGGTCACAGTGGATGACCTCATCCCGCTGACGGCGGCTGTCGTCCGCGGCACCAAGCGCGCGCTGGTCGTGGCCGACCTGCCGTTCGGGTCCTACCAGGTGTCGGTCGGTGACGCGGTGCAGAACGCGGTCAGGTTCCTGAAGGAGACCGGCGCCCAGGCAGTCAAGCTGGAGGGCGGCCACCGGGTACTGCGGCACGTCGAGGAACTTGTGGCGGCCGGGATCCCCGTGATGGCGCACCTTGGCCTGACCCCGCAGTCGGTCAACGCCTTCGGCGGCTACCGGGTCCAGGGCCGGGGCGAAGAAGGCGAGCAGCTGCTGCAGGACGCCAAGTCGCTGCAGGCCGCGGGCGCGTTCGCGGTAGTACTCGAATGCGTTCCCACCGAGCTCGCAGCCCGGGTGACGCAGGCGCTGGCGATCCCGACGATCGGGATCGGGGCGGGACCGGACTGCGATGCCCAGGTACTGGTATGGCAGGACATGGCTGGCCTGACGCCGAATGTCGCCAAGTTCGCCAAGCGCTACGCCGACGCGGCGGGCCTGCTCAAGCAGGCGGCCCGGTCCTTCGCTGACGAGGTCGTCTCCGGTGCGTACCCCACCGAGGAGTACAGCTACCACTGAGTTACCACTGAGTTACCACTGAATACGGCAACCACGGAGTACAAGGCGTCATGGAACCGACCTGGGACGGCCTGCCGGTCGCCGCTGACCAGCCGCACGGCGCCGCCGTCGTAGTCCGCCGTCCCGATGGCCGGGGAGGTCAGGAGTACCTGATCCTGCACCGCGCGCACCGCGGTCCTGAGTACGACGGCGACTGGGCGTGGACACCGCCGTCAGGTGCCCGGTTGCCCGGGGAGCCTGTGCTGGCCGGCGCCCAGCGCGAGCTGGCCGAGGAAGCCGGCATCAGTCAGGCCGAGCTCGTTCCGGTGGACCTGTCCTGGCACTGGGCGGTCTTCCTAGCTGAGGTCGCCGCCGATGTGGAGGTCCGGCTTGACGCGGAACACGACAGGTTCCGCTGGACGTCCGCCGCGGCCGCGCTGCGGCACTGTCAGCCTGCCAGCGTGGCGAACGGCATCGCCGCATGCGATGCCGTTCGCCGCCATCGCATCGCGTTCCGCCCGCTCGGCCGGGGCGACCTGCCTGCCCTGGTGCAATGGCAGCAGGCTCCGCACGTGGCCCGCTGGTTCCCCGAGCAGCTTGAGCTTGGCACGGCCGGAATCGACTACGCCATCGGCGACGCACGGCTCACCGGAATCGGCTTGGGCCCGCAACTGATCTGCGCTGCTCTGCGTTCTCGATCGCGGTCACATCTTCGGCTCAGGGCTCAGCGGCTGAGCTTCGGCAGCACCTCGCGGCCGAACGCCTCGATCCACTCCTCCTGGTTACGGCCCACATTGTGCAGGTAGATCCGGTCGATGCCGAGATCGAGATAACGCTGGATGTCAGCCCGGTGGGCGTCGAGGTCGGAGGTGATCAGCATCCGGCCATCGAAGTCTTCCGGCCGGACGAGCCTGGCCATTTGCTCGAAGTCGAACGGTGACCTGATGTCCTGCTTGGCAAACTTCATGCCGCCGTTCGGCCACTCGGTCACCGCGTTCCGCAGCGCCTGTTCGTCAGTAGCCGCCCACGACAGGTGCAACTGCAAGACCTTTGCCTGCGAGCCAGGCTCCCTGCCCGCCTCTTTCGCGCCAGCATCGAACCGGTCGAGCAGCATCGAGATCTTCTCGGCCGGCGCGCCTGGCGTGATGATTCCGTCGACCAGCCTGCCTGCCTTTTTCGCGGTCAGCGGGCCAGAGGTAGCCACGAAGATCGGCTGCGGGACCGGCGGCAGTGTCCACAGCCGGCAGGTCTCCATTCGGAAATGCGTCCCGCGGTGCTTGACGTCCTTGCCGGCGAACAGCTTCTGGATGATGTCGATGGCCTCCCACATCCGCTCCAGGCGTTCGGGAGCCTCCGGCCAGTAGTCCCCGGTGATGTGCTCGTTGAGCGCTTCGCCAGATCCCAGGCCAAGCCAGTGCCTGTCCGGGTACATCGCCGCTAGCGTCGCCGAGGCTTGCGCGACGATCGCCGGGTGGAACCTGAACGACGGGCAGGTCACGCCGGGCCCGAGGTCGCCGGTGGTGCGTTCTCCCATGGCGGTCAGCACGTTCCAGACGAACGGCGCCTGGCCCTGGCTGGGTACCCACGGCTGGAAATGATCGGCGGCCATCACGCCGGTGAACCCCGCCGCTTCGGCGGCGACGGTATAGCCGGTCACCTCCATCGGCCCGAACTGCTCAAGCATCGCTGCATACCCGATGTGCGCCCGGCTCATCTCCAGCCCCTCAGGATCGGCAAACTCAGGATCGGCAAACCAGTACATGCGTAGACTCGCACAGGCCGCGGCCGCCTTCGCCCCCGGGATTGTTCCCCGCACGATTTGGCGCGCTCTTCCTGCGGTTTGCCGGCAGTTCAGGCAGCATGAATCCGTGGACTCAGCTCAGGTCGAGGCGCTGCGGGCGTTGCTGGCCCCGTCCGGTTGGCTGGAGCGCACCAGGCACTTCGCCGGCGCACTGCACCGGCGGGCACGGACACCACACGGCCTGCTCGTCGTGGGAACCCCGGTCCACGAGCCCTGGCATATGACGGCGCACCTCGCTGACGAAAGCCGGCTGGCCGGGCTGCCAGAGCTCGCGCCCACCTTGGTGCGGTGGAATCCGCCGCCAGGAGCCCCGCGGCATCTGAGTATCGGCATTGACCGGATTGAGCAGGCAGGCGCGAAAGAGACGCTGCTCGTCGTCGGCCCCGATCCGGCGCCTGCCTCCCTTCTCGAGCGGGTCGCGGATGCCAGAAAAGCTGGGACGGCGATCTTCGCGCTCGACCAGGGTGATCAGGAACTGGAAAGCCTCGCGCACGAGTCACTCGCGATCCGTCCCGCTCAGGATCCGGTCTCCTTCGACGGCGCCCAGCACCTGATCAGTCTCGCGATCGGCGAATCAGGCAGGTGGGCCGGTCCGGGCCGCTGTGACCTCGGCCCCCGCGCAGCCGAGCCGGTGCGAACCGGCACGCGGGGAAGCCTCCGGGGCCAGCTTGCCCGGCTGCTGGACGCCGTCAGCGGCGCGCAGCAGCCCTAATTAGCCCGCCGCAGAGCCACCCGCCTGAGATTTGCCAGGGGCGTGCGGTAGAAGGCGAAGGCGGCGAGTCAGTGCCGGCGAGTCAGTGCCGGCGAGTCAGTGCCGGCGAGTCAGTCGGTGCGGGCGGCCGGAGCCACGAACGTTCCGCGGCCCTGCCGGGTGATGATCAGTCCGCGTTCGCGCAGTACCGCCATCGCGTGCCGCACCGTCTGATAGGCAACGCCGTACTCCTCCGCCAGCGCCCGCTCCGCGGGCAGCCGGTGGCTGATCTCGCCGATTTCGATCCTGGAGGCGATGTGGTTCGCCACCTGAATGTAGGCGAAATCCGGGCCCAGCGGGTCTATGACAGGCACGTGATCAACGTAGGCACTCTGCTAGCTGCGCAAACGTGCGCTAGCACCAGATGCTACTGGTGCTCTACAGACACTCGGCGATCACATTGCCGAAGCTCGCGCAATACCAGGAACTGGCCGGCCGCAGGCAACACGCCTGCCCGGCTACGCGTCCAGGCTCAGCACCATCGTGGGCCGCTCGATCACGTGATCCTCGCGCAACGGCCGGACCGCCGTCCCGATGGCGAAGAACTCGGTCGTGTGCCCGCCCCACGCGTGCGAATGCTGCCGGAGCTGAACGCCGACGATTCCTTCCGCGTGCAGCGCCTCCGCCTCGGCCTGCATCCGGCTCATCGCAAGCTCGCGCGCGTCATAGAGAGCCTGGGTGAACTGCTCGATCTCCACGTTGCGCCCGATGTTGCCGATCACGCTGCCGAGGCGCTGATGCGCGATGTGGTACACGCAGGTGCCCATCACCATGCCGAGCGGCGCATAACCCGCCCTGATCAGCGTCCAGAAGTCCTGGCCAGACAGATCGGAGGTGAACGGGAGGCCCTTGTTGTTGCGCCAGTTGGTCACACCGCCGCCGCCGGCGTTGGGCTCCGCCTTGACAGCGGTCCCGACCGCGATGAACTCCGCGATGTCGGCGCCGAACTCCTTCATCTCGACCTCAAGCCGGACGCCCACGATCCCGTCGGCACCGAGCGTCTGCGCCTCCACCTCCATCCGGCTCATGGCCAGTTCCCTGGCGTGATACATCGCCTGGGAGAGCACGTCGAGTTCCTGGCTCTTGTTCCACCTCGCCAGTTGCAGGCCGACATGGTAGATCGAGCTGCCGAGTACCAGGCCGAGGGGACGGAAGCCTGCCTCACGGACCAACAGGAACTCGTTGACGGTCAGATCCGAGGTGAAGATGGAGCCGGCCTTACCCGGCTGCAACTCTGCCAGCCGCCGCATCGCATCCTGCGGGACTCCCATCGCACCGGCGTCTGTGGGCTGTTGCGTCATTACTGCTCCTCGGCCGCGTTTTGGCTTGCTGTCATCGTGAGGTCAGCCACTCGCCAGCCGCCGGCCTCGGGCAGCCTGGCGGCGCTCGGGGTCCAGCGACAGAATCGCCAGGCTCGGGCGCTCGGCGCCCCGCCGGGATCTGGCGAAGTGAGTAATCGCGGTCCCGATGATGGTGGCTTCGGCGACATGATCCCGCGAACCCTCCTGCGCCGGGCACTCGTGCTCGCCGATCCGCATCTCCATCTTCTGGATCACCACGCCCTCCGCACCCAGCCGCGCCACGTCGTTCTCCAGCTGGCTCCTGGCGTCGTGCCTGGTCTCGGTGACCAGTTCGGTGTAGCCGTGGACCTCGGTATTCCCGGCCCGCCACCGGCTCTGGCTGGTGGTCAGCCAGTCGTCGTGCCTGGCGCCGATAGAGATGCCGAGCACCAGGCCGACAGGCACGACACCGTCCGCGATCAGCTTGGCGAATTCCTGGCCGGACAGGTCGGAGGTGAATGGCGCGCGGATATCCCCGCGCGGGCCGGTAAAGCCCGGCGCCCGCACGGCCGTGCCGATCGCCTGGAACTCCAGGCCGCCAGCAGGAAACCGGCCGATCGTCAGGGACACGCCCACGATGCCATGCCCGCCCAGCTCCCGGCACTCGGCCGACATCCGGGAAATCGCCTTCCGCCGCGCCTCATACAACGTCCGCACCAACGGCGCGTAGGCGGCGCTGGCGCCCGAGCCGGACACCACCGTGGTCGCGACCGGGGAGAAACCCGGCGCGAACCGGCTGAAGCTGCGGAACATCGCGTAGTTCGGGCAGCCGTAACCGCCGCGGTAACCGACGTTGTAGACGGCAGCGCCGAGCACCTGGCCGACCGGTTCGAAGCCGGTGCTCCTGATCGCGGCGAACTCGTCCGTGCTCAGAGCCGACCCCCAGGTACCGCTGGCCCTGATCTCTGCCATCCGAGCCTGGGCGACGGGTGGCAGCCCCTCTCCAGCCCACTGCGATGTCATAGTCGGTGCCTTTCGGCCGCTCAGCCAGTTCCGCCGCCGCCGGAAGGGACGTCAGCACAGCCGCTGAACCTCGGCCCTAAGTCGGCCCTGAGAAGTGCGGTCAGAGCCAATTATGCCCTCTCAACAAGCGAGCTAGCATCGGGTGGCCACGGCACGCCACCCGACGGTAGCTCGCCGCGCCCGGAAGAGGCGAGACGAGCGACGCGTCCCGGTTACGCCTCGCCGTCTCGCGCCTCCCAATCCTCGTTGCGCCGCCGCACCGTTTCCAGCGCCCTGGCGGCCTCCTCGCGGGTGGCATATGGGCCGAGCCGGTCCTTGCCGGGACAGCCCGCGTCTGGTTCGACCGAATGATGTTTGAGGCAGAACCACCAGTGCTGCTCAGTGTCCATGCCAACTAGACTCTCAGATCATGGTGACGACGTTGCGGCCCGGCAGGATTTCCCCGCCCCGCCAGGTTCCCGCACAGATCAAGCGGCCCGAGTATGTCGGCAAGCGCTATCCCAGGACCGGCGAGCCTGACGTCAAGGACGCGCAGACCATCGAGGCGATGCGGGTGGCCGGCCGGATCGCGGCGCAGGCACTGGTCGAGGTCGGAAAGCACGTGGCGCCCGGAGTGACGACCGACGAACTCGACCGGGTCGGGCACGAATTCCTCTGCGATCATGGCGCTTATCCGAGCACCCTGGGGTATCGGGGCTATCCGAAGTCGCTGTGTTCCTCGCTCAACGAGGTCATCTGCCACGGCATTCCTGACGACACGGTGATCGCCGATGGCGACATCGTCAATATCGACATCACCGCATACATCGGCGGCGTGCACGGCGATACCAACGCGACTTTCCTGGCCGGCGACGTCGACGAGGAATCGAGGCTGCTCGTCGAGCGGACCCACGAGGCCACGATGCGCGGGATCAAGGCGGTAGCCCCCGGCCGGGCGCTGAACGTCATCGGCCGGGTCATCGAGTCCTACGCCCGCCGGTTCGGCTACGGCGTGGTGCGGGACTTCACCGGGCACGGCATCGGTACCACTTTCCACTCCGGCCTGATCGTCCCGCACTTCGACGACCCGGATGTCGACATCGTCATGGAAGCAGGGATGACCTTCACGATCGAGCCGATGCTGACTCTCGGCACGATCGCCTACGACATGTGGCCGGACGGCTGGACCGCCGTCACCAGGGACCGCAAGCGCACTGCCCAGTTCGAGCACACGATCCTGGTCACCGCGGACGGGCACGAGATCCTCACGCTGCCGTAGCTCGGCGTGACCGCCCGGCCGGCGTGACCGCCCGGCCGGCGTGACCGCCCGGCCAGAGCCTAGAGTTGCGCCTGCGGCAGCCAGCGCAGCCATCGCGGCAGGTACCAGCTCCGCTCGCCCAGCAGGGCAAGCGCCGCGGGCACGCAGATCCCGCGCACGACGGTAGCGTCGACGAGTACCGCGAACGCCAGGCCCACCCCGATCATCTTCAGGTCGATGGTGGACAGCGAAGCGAAGATCGAGAAGACGGCCACCATGATCACCGCCGCGCTGGTGACCACCCCGGCGCCGCTGGAGATACCGCCGATCACAGCGCGCTGTGTGGGCTCTCCCCGGGTTCGCAGCTCCTTGATCCGGCTGAGGATGAAGACGTGGTAATCCATGCTCAGCCCGAACAAGAAGACGAACATGAACAACGGAACCCAGTCCATGACCCCGCCGAACGAGGCAAATCCCAGCAGGCCTTGCAGATGACCCTGCTGGAAGATGATGGTGATCAGGCCGTAGGCGGCGCCGACGGACAGCAGGTTGAGTCCGATCGACACGATGGGTATGGCCAGTGACCTGAAGGCGACGAGCAGGAGCAGGAACGCCAGCGCGGCCACGATCCCGAACACCACCGGAGCCGCCCCGCGCAGGGTGGTCTTGAAGTCGTAGCTGTTCGCCGCGTCGCCAGTCACCGCGTACCTGACTCCCCGCACCTGTCCGAGCGTCTCGGGCAGGATCGTGCCCCGCAGGGCAAGCAGCGCACCGGTCGACGCCGAGCCCGAACTCGAGCCGGCCAGCGGCACGGACACGAGCATGCCGCGCCCGGCGCCCACCGGGACAGCGGTGATCGGCCCGCGGATAGGCCCGTAGACCGGGCCGTCGGCCCGTGCGATCAGGCGCAGCCGCGCGATCGCACGGCTCATTGCCTGGCTGCCGACCCCGGGTCCCTCAGCGACGACCTGAGCCGGGGCAGGACCGCCGGGGAACTCGTGCTGGATGAGCTCCAGGGTCCGGACCACCGGCAGGCTGGACGGGAGGTTGATGGCCGGACTGCCGAGCCGCATGCCAAGAGCGGGTACGGCCAGCGCCGCCAGGACCGCGACCGCGAGCCCGCCCCAGATGAGCGGCCGCCGCACTACCTTGCCCACCAGGCTGGCCCACAGCCGCGAGCGGTCGGCCCGCGTCCTGCTCTTGCCGAGGAACGGGATCCGGCCGCGGTCGGCCCACGGCCCGAGCAACGACAGCAGGGCCGGAAGGACCGTCAGCGAGCCCGCGACCGCCACGCCCACGACGGCGATCGTGCCGATCGCGAAGCCGGTGAACATGTCGATGCCGGTAAACAGCAGCCCGGCGAGCGAGATCATCACCGTCAGGCCCGAGATGACGATGGCCCGGCCCGAGGTCGCCGCCGCCGTCCGCAGGGCGGCGTGCAGCGATGCCCCCGCGGCTCGCTCCTCGCGTTCCCGGCGCAGGTAAAAGAGTGTGTAGTCGACTCCGACCGCCATTCCGATGATCAGCACCACTTCCGAGGTGCCTGGCCCGATCGGCAGCCACCGGCTCGGGATAGCCAGCAGCGACACCGCGGTCATCACAGCCGTGCCTGCCAGCAGGACCGGGATGCCGGCCGCGATCAGTGCGCCGAACACGAGCAGCAACAGCAGGAGCGTGATCGGAATGGACGTCAGCTCGGCTTTGCGGAAGTCCTGGCCCATCATGGCCGTCGCGGCCCGGTCCATGCTGGCACCGCCGGCTTCGGCGACGATCAGGTCGGGATACCTGGCCTGGACCGCGGCGACCGCGTCCAGCGCGCGGACGACAGTGGCGTCTGCGTTCGCGTTCGGGCCCGCTACCTGGAAGGTGATCAGGACGCCGCCACCACCGGGAGCGATCAGTTCCTTCCCGTTCCTGCCGAACGGGGACTGGATGTTCGCTGCCGCCGCAGGGAGCGCCCGCAGCGCGGCCACTACGTCCCTGGCAGCGAGCCGCAACTGCCGGTCGACCTTGAACGTGCGCTCAGGGCCAGGAGCCCTGGACTGGATCAGCACGCTCTCCGACGGCGGGCTTACCACGTGCAGCCGGGTCAGCATCCGCTCGGCGACTCCGGATGCGCCCGGGTCGTACTGCGGCTGGCTCTGCGTGCCGTACAGATGCCCCGCCAGCAGCGCGCCGCCGACCATGGCAAGCCAGCCAAGCAGCGCCACCATCCGGTGCCTGGCACTCCAGCAGGCGATCCGCTCGACTACCGGCAGCCGGCCGCGACCGAGCACCGGCAGGTGACAAGGTAGCGGTTCAGCTGAGTCTCCCCCGTCGTCGGTCTGGCAGGCCGGCGGAGCACTCAGTTGCATCAATTCGAAACCTTCCGAACATCGGACTTATTTCACTTAGCGTGCCTGCACGGTATAAAGTTCCCAGGCATTCGCCGTCCTGTTGAACCCCCGCCACCGCACCTGCCGACCACCGCACGGCGCCGACCAGCGCAAGGAGCGTACCCGGCTGGCAGGCTGGCCAGGACCACGAAGACGTAACCATGACCTGACAGCGATATGGTTCTTACCCCGCGCACGGCAAAGAACGGAGACCTTTGCTGTCGGCAAAGCGACCGACATCACGGCGGGCCGCGGCCCCTGGCGGGAGCGGGATGGGCGCAGTCCGGCCACACAGGAGGTTGCGGCATGGGTGAACTGATTCTGGTCCGGCACGGCGAGACCCGCTGGAGCCTGGCTCACAGGCACACCGGCCGCACCGATGTGCCGTTGACCGCGGACGGCGAGCGGGAAGCGGCGGCGCTCGCCGGGCAAATGGCTGCCCGGTCCATTACCGCGGCGTTTACCAGTCCGGCGCGGCGCGCGGCGCGGACCGCGGAGTTGGCGGGACTGCCCGCTGCGAAGCCCGACCCAGACCTCGCGGAGTGGGACTACGGCGGCTACGAGGGCAGGACAACTGCCGAGATCAGGGCCGAGCGTCCCGGCTGGTACCTGTGGCGGGACGGGGTCATCCCCGGCGGCCCCGGCCACCCCGGCGAGACTGTCGAACAGGTGGGAGCCAGGGCCGACAGGGTGCTCGACCGGGTCCGGCCGCTGCTGACCGGCGGCGACGTGGTCCTGATCGCGCATGCCCACCTGCTGCGCATCCTGACGGCGTGCTGGCTCAGGCTCGCGCCAGCGCAGGGCCGGCTGTTCCGGCTAGATACCGGGACCTTGTCGTCGCTGGGCGCCGAGCACGACGAACCGGTGATCGCGAGCTGGAACGTGCCGGCTGCTAGCTAGCTGGTCAGCGCAACACGCTGCCGGGCCGTGCCGGTCAGGACGATCGCCAGGCCGAGCACGCCAACATCGCGCAGTGTCAGGTCGGTCAGCCCGCCGGTAATGGTCAGCGTGATCACGACCTGGGCCAGCAGGACCGCAGCGACCGCAGCCGCCAGCCGGAGGGCGAGGCCGGCGACGATGGCGACGGCAAGCATGAGCAGCGCCCAGCCGTGCACGAGGACGAGGGCCATCGCGAAGTCCGAGGTAGCGGAAACTCCGGGCACGTACCCCGTCCACAACTGCGGCTGCACCAGCTCGTGGTAACCGAACCAGGCCAGGACCAGGCCAAGCATGACCCGGCCGGCGGTCGGTGCCCACTCTGCCGCGAAACCCTGCGACCGGTCGACCAGGCTGGCGCCCGGCCGGATCGCCGGTGCCGACTCCGCAGGGCTGTTGGGCCTGCTCACCGGGATCCTAGCTCCGCTCACCGGGACCCTGGATCCGCTCGGCGGGGTCTTGGCTCCGCTCAGGCGGGTCTTGGTTCCGCTTGCCGCGGGACGGCCGTCGTTCTTGCTCATTGCAAGATCCTTCCCTGCGTATCGGTGACGACCAGGCCGTCATCGCCAAGGTTGTATTCGCTGCTTCCTGAGTCGTCACCCATCGACGCCTCGATGACCCAGACCTTGCTGCCGGTCGCGTAGTACTTAGCCGCGGGCAGCTTCTGTCCGGTAAGACCTGCCGCAACCGAGATCCCGGTACCTTGCTTCTGCACCGAGATCGCCAGCCCGGTCTCGGCCGCCTGCGCGGTGGCACTCGGCGTTCCCGGCCAGACCTGGAACGCATACGAGGCATAGGACTGGCTGCTGAGCTTCGGCCCTGCCGACACGGCAGGCGACGCGGCCGGGCCGGCGGTCGGGCCGGCGGTCGGACCTGCCGACGGTGACGCCTGACCAGGCCCGGAGGTCGCCGCCGGGGAGGCACTTGTCGTCGCCTGCGCGCCTGACAGCGACGACGGCGGCAGTCCGTTGTGGCGCGCGGACCAGCCGTGCACTCCGACTGCCAGGCCGACGACGGCGGTCACGCCGAGCAAGGCGAGTCCCCGGGTTCCGATCGATTCTCCAGCGATCCGCATCGCTCTCACGACCCATCTTTGGATATTTGGGACAGCCGAATGCTAGCAACCGGCGTGTCATGCATTGTTCAATCGATCCCGTCGCCGGGCGAGTCTCGGCTCGCTGCCGAGCTTGAGGTGACCGGTGCTGCGACGTTTTCTTCTCGCAACGCCGTCCGGCGAGTAAAAGTGCCAGCAAGTTCGCCGGCCGGGTCATGAAACAGTGCACCGGCTCACGCTGCCTGCGCGCGGCCGGCGGTCCCGGCCAGCTCGTCGGCCGCAGGACCAACGTGCCGTCCGGTCGCAGGCATGCCGAGCAGCTGCCGCGGGATATGGGTCGTGGCCTGGTGCAAGGCACGCAAGGACACGGTCGTGCTCAGGTCGGTCACCGGGCTGCCCGGCGCCCCGTACATCCGCCGCGCCCAGCGGGGCAGGCTGGCGAACGCCAGCGTGTTCAGCGGCGGCACGACGAGCCTCAGACCGGTAAACGGCCACGGGATGTCGGGGACGTACGACTTCGCCAGTGCGCGCCTGGCCTCGTCACACGCGCAGAGCTCCGGCCGCATTCGCTCGTAGTAGGCGTCGAGCTCGGCCATGCTCGCCGGCACGTCAGCCGGATCGAGTCCGACGACGGCCGCGGCACGCCGCTGCTCGTTCACGAACTCATCCAGCGCGGCGGCGGACAGCCGCATGCCGCACCGGCGCGCCACGTCGGCATAGGACGCGACCTCGCCGCAGTGCACCCACAGCAGCAACTCCGGCTCGTCGAGCCGGATCACCGAGCCGTCGGCGTCGGTGCCGGTCAGCGAGGCGTGGATCTTGCGCACCCGGCGGCCCGCGCGGTCCACCTCAGCCATCGTCCCGTAGGTACGGACCCGGACGAACTCGATCGTCCGGGAGAACCTGCCCCAGGCCTCGCCGGTCCGGGCGAAGGCGGAATTCTGCCAGGTGGCACGCATCGTCCGCGGGTGCAACGCCTGCAGGTACATCGCCCGCAGACCGGCTACCCACATCACCGGCTGGCCCATGACCTGCCAGGTCACCGAGCCAGGACCGAAAAGTCCCTGGCCCGGCGCGGACGCGCTGCGGCGCGTGGCGCCGGGCGAACGCATGGCTGGCATGCTGGCCTCCCGCGGTCCGAAGCTGGGCCACTTCGGTGCCGCGGGCTACCGCGGCGTGGTCTCCTCTGAGATCCAGTCTAGGTAGCTGGGGGAGCCGGCCACAATTGGTGTCGCGATGATTTCGGGCTCCTCGTAGCTGTGCCGCTCAAGCAAAAAGTCGGCGAGTTCGGCATACCTGGCGGCTGGCAGCTTGAGCAGCACTATCCACTCTTCGGCCCGCTCGATGCTGTCCTCCCACCAGAAGGTACTGGCCACGGGCCCGGACACGTGGGCGCACGCGGCGAGCCTGGCCGCGACCGCGTCATGGGCTAGTTCCACCGCCTCCGCCCTGGAGTCGGTAGTGGTCTGCACGTGCCAGAACAGCGCCTCGTCACTGGCTTCTTCGCGCTCGCCTGCCATACCAGAAGATAGTACGCCGCCATAGCGGTAACCTTTGCGTTCCTGGCAACCGAGGAGGTTTGCGTGCAGCGTCCGCTCTGTCTCATTGTCAACCCGGTTGCCGGCCATGGCCGCTCGCGGCAGTTGCTGCCGCAAGTCACCTCAGCGCTCGACCGGGCCGGGGCGAAGCACCAGGTTGTCGAATCTGCCAGCCTGGCGCACGCGAAAGAACTCGCCGCCCAGGCAGCCGGACGAGGCGAGGTGGTCGTAGCCGTAGGCGGCGACGGAATGGCCGGGGCACTAGCGGGCGCGGCGGCGGCGGCCGGGGCCAGCTACGGGCTTATCCCGGCGGGCCGGGGCAACGACCTGGCTACCGTGCTTGGCATTCCGGCCGACCCGGCGAGCGCGGCCGAAGTGCTCGCGACGGGGCGGCTGCGGCAGGTTGACCTGATCGGCGTCAGCACGCCCGACCAGCCCGAGGTGGTCGTAGCGGGCAGCGTCTACGCGGGACTTCCGGCGCTGGCCGGGGAGGTCGCCAATGCCACTCGCTGGCTCGGCGCCCCGCTGGTGTACCCGGTCTCCGCGCTCCGCGTGCTCGCGGCCTGGCGGCCGGTCATGTTCGCGGTGCGGATCAGCGGCCAGCCGGACCGGCATGAGTTCGAGGGCTACGCCGTCGTGGTGGCCAACTCGGCCTACTTCGGCGCTGGCATGAAGGTCGCTCCCCCGGCCGTGATCGACGACGGGGTCCTCGACGTGGTGCTGATGCGGCACGCGGCCAAGCTCACGTTCGTCCGGGCCCTGCTCAAGATCAAGGATGGTTCCCACATCACGCTGCCGCAGATTTCCCTGGAACGCGGTGCCGACGTGACGATCACGATGAGCCGTGACCTCCCGGCCGCCGCCGACGGCGAGCCGCTCCCCTGTGCCTCGCCGCTCACGGCGGGAACGCCGCTGCGCATCCGGGTCCTGCCCGCCGTCCTCAACGTGCTCGTGCCGGCTACCTGAGGGCTCAGCCGCCGTCCGCGCGACCGCCGCCGTCCGCGCGACCGCCGCCGTCCGCGCGACCGCCGAGAAACGAGGTCACGAACGCGGGATCGGCGGCAAGCTCGTGCGGCGTGCCTTCCAGCCGCACCTGCCCGCCGCCCATGACGTAGGTGAAGTTGGAAACGGCCAGCACCGCCCTGGCGCGCTGCTCCACGATCAGCACGGCGGCGCCGCCGCGGGCCAGGCTGGCAACCTGCTCGCCGAGCAGGGCACGCGCGATCGCGGGCGCGAGGTTGGCGGTGGGCTCGTCGAGCAGGAACACTGCTGGCTGGAGCATCAGGACCCGGCCCATGGCGAGCATCTTCCGCTCGCCGCCGCTGAGCTTTCCCGCCGGGCGGCGCAGCATGCCTGCCAGCCTGGGGAACACGCCGAGGACATGCTCGATCCTGGCAGGCAACTGGTGGCGGCCCAGCAGGTAGCCGCCCATTTCCAGGTTCTCCCTGACCGTAAGGGGCGCGAATACGTCGTCGACCTGCGGGACATATCCGACTCCGGCCCGTGCCATCTCTTCCGGTGCCAGGTTGGTCACCTCACGGCCTGCCACGCTCACCCGCCCGGCTGACACCCGGAGCACGCCGGTCAGCGCCTTCAGCAAGGTGCTCTTGCCTGATCCGTTCGGCCCGACCACCGATACGACCTCGCCCGGGCCGACCTGCACCGACACGCTCCTGATCACCGGGTCACCACCGTAACCGGCTGCCACGCCCTCCGCTCGCAGCGCGGCAGCACTCGCAGTCCGGTCAGGCCGCCCGGCCGACAACGACGGCTCAGCAGCCGGGTGGTCAGCCGACAAGGTAGGCCTCCACCACTTCGCGGCGTTCCCTGAGGCTGGCCATCGTGCCCTGGGCGAGGACGGCACCGTCGGCCATCACGATCACCGGATCGCAGAACTCGTCCATCAGCGCAAGTTCGTGCTCGACCATCAGGATCGTCATCCCCTCCTGGCAGAGTTGCCGTAGCGCCGCGCCGATCCGCCTGGCGAGCGCCGGATGGACGCCGGCCAGCGGCTCGTCAAGCAGCAGCATGTCAGGACCCGCCATCAGCGCCCGCATGATCTCGACGAGCCTGCGCTGCCCGCCGCTGAGATCGCCCGCGTAGTCGTCGGCGTGCTCCGCCAGGCCGAAGGAGTCGAGCAGTTCGTATGCCCTGACGGTGGCCTGCCGTTCATCGGCCCGCCAGTACCTGCGGCCGGCCACCGCGCCGAGGAAGGAGTCGCCGCGGTGCCCGGGCACGGCGGACAGCAGGTTCTCCATGACTGTCAGCCGCTTGAACTCGCTGGCAAGCTGAAATGTCCGGACCAGGCCCAGCCGCGCCCTGCGGTAGGCGGGCAGCGAGGTGATGTCACGGCCTTCATACTCGATCTGACCTCCCGAGACCTTCTCGGTACCGGCCAGCAGCGAGAGCAGCGTCGACTTGCCCGCCCCGTTGGGGCCGATCAGCCCGGTCAGCGTGCCGCGACCGATCGACAACGACACCCGGTCCACCGCGTGCACCCCGCCGAAGTCCCTGTGCACTCGGCTCGTGCGCAGGATGGGCGCATCGGCTGCGCCGGCCTGGTCCGCCCGGACCGCACGAGTCCCGCCAGCGGGGCCGGCACTGGCCGCGCCGCCTGCGCCGAGCCCGGCCGGCCTCGGGCTGGCCATCCTCCTGCGCTCGGGCAGGATTCCGCGCGGCCGCACCCACAGGAAGACAACGATGAGCAGGCCGATCGCCACCCACTGCAGCGAAGGCAGCAGGTTCGGCGGCAGGTCCGGGTTGTTGTTCGTGATGAACCTGGTCACCTCCTCGAAACCGACCGGCACTAGCACCGCGCCGAGCACGGCGCCGATGTGGTTTCCCGCGCCGCCGATGATCACCGCGGTGAAGAGCACGATCGTCTCCGCGTAGCTCCACGCGGCCGGCGACCAGACGCCGATAACGCTGACCAGCAGGGCTCCGGACAGCCCGGCGATGGCGCCGCCGGTGACCAGGGCGCCAGTGCGCAGCGCTACCAGGTTCTTGCCCAGCGAATCGGCCACCTTGTCGTTGTCCCGCATCGCGCGCAGCGTCCGGCCGTACGGCGACTCCGTGATCCGCCGCACGAACCAGAACACGACCCCGGTCAGCGCGATCCCGCCGATCGCGAATCCATATTGATAGCGATCAGAGGTCGCCACGAACATGCCCTGCCGCAACGGTGCCGGGACGAGCGCGACACCCGCCTCGCCGTTGAAGAGCGGCCGGTAGTTCATCACGAGCAGGTTCATCAGGACGGCCGTGACCAGCAGCCCGACGGCGGCGAAGTCGCCGCGCAGCCGCCGCCCGACCAGGAAGGTGAACGGCAGCGCGAGCAGGCCCCCAGCCACGGCCGCGCCAAGCCAGGGAAGAGGGAACGCCAGCCCGAACCCGCCGAGGTAGCTCTGGAAGCCGCCGTTCGCGGTGTCGGGCGGAAGAGCCAGCACCGCTGCCACGTACGCTCCGGCGGCCTGGAAGATGATGAAGCCGAAGTTCGTGACGCCGGCCACGCCGAACTGCTGGCTGAGGCCGAGGCAGGCCATCGCGTCGACCGCCGCGTACACGAGCAGGATGATGAGGTAGTACATCTGCACCGCCCGATCAGGTCCTGGCGCCGAGCAGCCCGGCCGGGCGGACGGCGAGCATGGCGAGCAGGAGGACGAACGCGACCACGTACTTGTAGTCGGGCTGGATATAAGCCGCGCTGACCTCGGTCGCCAGGCCGATGACCAGTGCCCCGAGCATCGCGCCGTAGGCATTGCCCGGACCGCCGAGGAATACCGCGGCAAGGATCAGGATAAGGAAGATGTCGGTACTGCTCGGATCGAAGCTGCCCACGTCGATCGCGAATACCGTCCCGGCCAGCCCGCACAGCGCGCCGGTAAGCGCCCAGGTGGTCGCGATCACCCGGCTCGCCCTGATGCCGCAGCTTCTGGCCAGCATCCGGTTAGCGGCCGTCGCCCGCATGGCCTTGCCGAGCCGGGTATAGCGCAGCAGGACGTGCACGAATCCCATCACCAGGACGCTGACGGCCATGATCACCAGCTGCACCGTGGTGAACACCAGCCCGCCCAGCCCGACGGTGCTGCCCTGGCTCATCGAGTACGACACGCTGATGCCGCCCACGATGGCCGCGGTTCCGAACTCCACGATGAGCGCCATGCCGAGCGACACGATCACCAGCGTGATCGGCGCGGAGCCACGGCGCTGGAACGGCGCGTACACGAAGTAGTTCAGCAGCACCGACAGCAGCGAGCAGGCCGCCATGGCCGCGACCAGCCCGGCCCAGACCGGGTAGCCCGACTGGTTCACCAGGTAGGCGATGAAGGCTCCGGCCGTCATCACGGCGGCGAAGGCCAGGTTCAGCACGTCGGTCACGGCGAACTGCAATGTGAAGGCCACCGCGGCGATCGCCAGCACCGCCGAGGTGATCAGCCCGAAGCCGACCGAGGCGAGCAGCAGGCTCACCAGCGCGCCGCTCTTGCCTGCCCTGGGCCCGGCACGCCGGGCCCAGGGTTACGCATCGGCCGCCATCCGGTCACGGCGAGACCGCGCGGAGTTCGGCGGCGCTGATGTTGCCGGCAACGACGACCGCGCCGGCCGTGCTGTAGGTATCGATCTGGAAGATTCCCGGTGAGTCGTGATAGGCGTCGAAGCTAGTCGGGCCGCCCGGACCGATGTAGCGGATCTTCTCGCCCTTCTTCAGCGCGGCCACGCCCTCGGCGAACGAGCTCACTACGACCGCGCCAGGCACGCCGTTACCGATGGTGGCGATCCACGGCTTCCACTTGGCGACATCGGTGCTGCCGGCGGCGACCATCGCGAGCGCGGCCAGGTTCATCCCGTCATACAGGTGCACCGCGCCCGGCGCGGTGAAGTAGGTCGTGAAATCACCGGTCTGGGCCCCGCTCACCTTGCCCTTGACCGCGAGCAGCGACCCGGTGAAGGCGTCGTAGGCCGGGCCGCTGGTCGCGGTGACCAGGTTGTCGGCGTGGAAGTTCGCCGCGAAGTCCGCCGCGCCGACCGCCTTGGCGCACGCGCTGTAGAAGACCGGGGAGATGGCGGCGGAGGTCCCGATGACCGGGATCATCTTGTTGTTGTTGAGCTGCTTGATCTCGGCGAGCAGGGTCGGGTCGGCCGATCCGAGCGCCTCGGTCATGATCGCGTCCGGATGGGCGGCGACGATCTTGGCGGCCTCGGTGCGGAATGTCGTGGCATTCAGGTCGAGCGTCTCGTTGGCCACGAGCGTCAGGCCGGCCTTGGCGATGGCGGCGATCGCCGGCTGGACGAAAGTCTGGGACCCGATGTCATTGCCGAATGCCAGTGCGATCTTGTGGTAGCCGAGCCGCTGCGCGATCACCGTCATCGCGTAGGACTCGGCCAGGTCCGGCGGAACCAGCCGGTAGAAGTACGGATACATGACGTGGTCGAACTCGGACTGGCCGGTCATGCAGAACATCACGGTCTTGTGCTGGTTGATCACCGGCACGACGGAGGCCGCCTCGTCGGAGGTGCAGCCGATGACCAGTTCCAGGTTCTTCGCGGTCGCGAACAGGTTGCCGACGGCGGGGACCGCGTCGGCTGGCTCGCCTCTGGTGTCGGCCGTAGTGCAGGCCACCTTGTGACCAAGGATCCCGCCCGCCTTGTTGATCGCATTGGTCGTCCCGTCGCAGGAGACCAGGTAGATGGGGCCGAGCGCGGCATCCGGGCCGCTGAATGGCGCTACGTCCGCGAACAGCAGCGTCGATCCGGCGGCCGCGGACGGAGAACTGCCGCCGCCGCAGGCAGCGAGCGCGGCGGTGAGGGTGAGCATCGCCGCGGTACGGGTCAGCCGGAGCCAGCGGCGCTGGCCGGTCAGCCGGAGCCAGTGGCGCTGGCCTGCCCGGTGTGACCGGGCGTACCGGATCGGTGCGTGACACGGGCCTGCGGCCTGTGCTGCCAAGTCGGAAGATTCGAACATCGCTGTCACCTCAATGCCTGCGTTGTGCGGGGAGCAGGAATGGTTGCCTCAAAACCCGGACGGCGCCTGGTCGGTCGGCCGCCAGCGCCAGTCACTGAGGTCGACATCCTCGGCGACTACCCGGTTGCGGATCGTGCCGACGCCCTCGACAGTCACCTCGATCTCGTCGCCCGGCTCCAGCCAGACAGGTGGCTTTCTCGCGAAGCCGACTCCGCCCGGGGTGCCTGTCGCGAGGACATCACCAGGCCGGAGCCTTGTAAATGAGGAGAAAAACTCGATCGCGCTCGGGACGTCGACGATCATCTGCGACGTCCTCGCCGACTGCATGACCTGGCCGTTCAGCGTTGTCGTGAGGGCCAGGTCGCTGATGTCGACCTCGTCCGCCGTGACCACTTCCGGGCCGATCGGCATGCTGCCCTCGAAGTTCTTGCCCGCCGTCCACTGCGTCGCTGCCCGCTGCCACTCCCGTGCCGAAGCGTCGTTCAGCACGACGAAACCGGCGACCGCGGCCATCGCATCGGCCGCCCTGATATATCTGCCGCCGGCCCCGATCACGACCCCGAGCTCGCCCTCGTAGTCGAACTTGCTGGTGAGCGCAGGCTTGACCAGGTCGGCGTACGGGCCGATGACGCTGCCGGCCCCCCGGACGAACGCTTCCGGCCAGCTCGGCACCGCGCGGCCGCCCTCGATCGCGTGCTCGCTGTAGTTCACGCCCAGGCACAGGATCCGGGCAGGTTCTGGCACCGCCGGGCCGAAGTCGGCAGCCTGGTACTCGACGCCGTCCCGGCCCGTGACCCGGCGGATCGCGTCCAGCGCCGGTGCGCCGCTCGCGAGAACCTGCCCGAGCGAGCCGAGCTCCGGCTGGCCGGTGGCGTCTGCCACGTCGACATAGCCATGAACCGCGGCCACATGCAGCCTCAGTCCACGGGAGGTAACTATGGTCGCGAGCCGCACGGACGGCCTCCTGACAGCCAACTCGGTTTGGTTACTGCTGATTGGTTGATCGTAGATCTCGTGGTAAACCTGGTCAAGATGCTCCTGCAGTGCACATTGTGACCCGCCTACCCGGCGCCATGACTGCCAGCAAGCCATGGCGGCAGACCCGATTGGTAGGATTGGTTGGACAGTGGGCGGACAGTGGGCGGACAGAACAGTGGGCCAGGAGACCGTGTACGCGGACGAGCTGAGGACGACAGTGGCTGAGGACGACAGTGGCTGAGGAAGGCAGGAGCGAACGCGCTCTGCAGCTCGCTGAGCTGATCGTGACCCATGCGCTGGCGACTGGCCTAGGCCCCGGCGGGCGCCTTCCGACAGAACGCCAGCTCGCGCTGGACCTGGGCGTGACGAGGTCGACCATCAGGCACGCGCTCGACCTCATGGAGGCGCAAGGCCATATTTCTCGTGAGGTTGGCCGGGGTACGTACTTGCGTTCCGCTGGCCGGACATCCCTTTCCGTGACCTCCCAGGTTCCGGCCCAGGCACGGGCCGCGTTTGCCCCCGCTGACGTCATGATGGTCCGGCGGCTGCTCGAGCCGCCGGTGATGCCGCTGGCCGTAGCCTGGGCAACGGCGGCGGACTTCGACGAGATGGACCGGTGCCTGGCCGGCGGCGACCTCGCCGTCAGTTACGAAGAGTTCGAAGCATGGGACCTTGCCCTGCACCGGAGCATCATCGCGGCGACGCACAGCCCGCTGCTCGTCACGCTCTACTCGTCGATCGAGGTTGCCAGGCATGGCCACATCTGGGGCAACCTGAAGCGCCGCAGCGCATCGGCCGAGCGCCGGCACATGTACCAGGCCGATCATCATCAGATCGTGACCGCGCTCAAGGCCCGTGACGCCGGCTGCGCCGTCAAGGCGATGCGCGATCATCTCGCCCGGGTGTCCGATCACCTGAACGCGACTGACCCGGCCGCGGGCATCTGGCCGTAACGGCCGTGCCAGCCGGCACCAGCAGTGCAGGAGCAACAGTGCAGGAGCACCAGCAGCGGGACGCTGGACCGGATCGGGCACCGTCAGGAGATGCGCTCGCACAACCAGGCCAGCGCCAGCGGGTAGCGGTATTCGATAGCCGCATGGGTGCCGTCGAACAGCTCGAACCTGACGACGTCAGCCGGGACCCCGGCGGCAGCGAGTGCGGTGCTGAAGGCTTCCGCGCCGACATCCAGGTACATGTCGTCGGCATTGCCCGCGTCGATCCAGATCCCCCGCAGCGATGCGAGCGCGGCCGCGTGCCCGGGCACCATCCGGACCGGGTCCCAGGCTAGCCAGCGCTGCCAGATCTCGTCGCGGATGACACCGGTACGAGGATCGAACGGCAGTTCCGGGGTGCCGTCGTCCTTCGCGGAGAAACACGCCGCCACGCCGAGCACGCCGAGCAGGCCCCGGTCAGCTTTCTTGGTGAAAGCTATCCGGGACCGGAAATCGGCCCACCAGCGCATGATCTCGCCGTCGTACTCCCGGAGCAGCCGCACGCACTCGCCGAACTCCGGCAGGTAACAGAATTCATACAGCGCGTCTCCCGCGTGAGTGGCGAGCGCGCCGAACAGATCGGGGCGCAGCATCGGCGTAATCATCGCCCCGAAGCCGCCGCTCGACTTGCCGGAGACCGCGCGGTGCGCGGGACTGGCGAGCGTCCGGTAGTGCCGGTCGACCCAGGGTATGACCTCGTCACACAGGTAGGAGTGGTACCTGCCGGTGCCCGGTGAGTCGACGAACTGGCTGCCGCCGTAACTGGTCCAGGTGTCGACGTAGACCACGATCGCCGGCGGCGCGGCCTCGCTCGCGAAAACCTGATCGGCAGTCTCAAGGAAAGGCTGCCGGAACGCTGTCCGGTTGCGCCACATCGTGACATAGCCGCCATAGCCCATCAGAACGTACACGCACGGATAGCGCCGCTCCGGCTGGCCGTCGTATCCGGGCGGCAGGTACACAAGCAACGGCCGCTCGAACGGATCGCCGAGCGGGTTGCCCCTGAGCAGGTCGCTCGTGATCATCCGCTCCTCGATCCGGCCGGCCAGTTCCGCGGACCACGGCAGCATGGGCGTCTCCTGTCTCCCCGATGTCCCGAGTGTCGCATGGAATCGCACGCCACAGAAAAGTGCCGGCTTATATCACTGATATCAAGTTTTATGCGTTCAGGACCGTAAGGGAGTTCTCGACACTCGTGCCGGACCGCCGTCCGCC
>Ga0307372_10002137_pt1 | contig 33297 bp, 43 predicted proteins | sample OX1MG_FD_202533 | JGI IMG/M metagenome (GOLD analysis project Ga0307372, IMG submission 202533) | Soil microbial communities from Risofladan, Vaasa, Finland - OX-1 | ecosystem: Environmental > Terrestrial > Soil > Coastal area > Acid sulfate soil | place: Finland: Risofladan, Vaasa | collected... | reverse complement strand
TACCGCGCGGTGCTGGTTGCCAACGGCCATCACTGGGACCCACGCTGGCCCGAACCGCCGTTCCGGGGCTCGGAGCGCTTTGCCGGGGAGCAGATGCATGCCCATCACTACCGGGAGCCGGATGTCCTGCGCGGCCGGCGGGTGCTGGTGCTTGGGATCGGCAACTCGGCGACCGACATCGCGGTGGAGTCCTCACGGATTGCCGAGAAGACCTTCCTGGCCATGCGCCGCGGCGCCTACATCCTGCCCAAGTACCTGAACGGCAAGCCAACCGACGAATCGGCCTCCCCGCTGCTGAGCCGGCTACCGCTCTGGCTGCAGCGCTTCTTCATCGGCCGCATGCTCGGCCTGACCGCCGGCGACATGACCGCCTATGGCCTGCCCCAACCTGATCACAAGCTGCTCGAGGCCCATCCCACCGTCTCCGCCGAGCTGCTATCGCGCCTGGGCCATGGCGACATCGAGGTGAAGCCAAACATCGACCGCTTCGCCGGCGGGCGGACCGTCTGCTTCGCCGATCAAAGCGAGGAGGAGATCGACCTCGTCGTCTACTGCACCGGTTACAAGATCAGCTTTCCCTTCTTTGACCCCGCGCTGGTCGCGGCCGAGGGAAACCGCCTGCCGCTCTACCGCCGGGTCGCGTCGGTGCAGCATCGCGGCCTCTACTTCATCGGCCTGATCCAGCCCCTGGGCGCGATCATGCCGATCGCCGAGGCGCAGGCGGAGTGGGTGGCTGACCTGCTCGCGGGGAGAGGCTCGCTGCCCGGAGTGGGGGAGATGCGGGAGGAGATCGTCGGGGCCGAACGCAGGATGCGGAGGCGCTACGTGGCCTCTAAGCGTCACACGATCCAGGTCGACTTCCATCCCTATCTGCGCGAGATCCGGCGGGAGCGAAAGCAGGCTGCCCAGCGGGCCTGAGGACCCGGGTGCGACCGCCGGGCGGACAGGGCGCCAGCGGGGTCGCCGCGCCGCCGCCGTGGGGACCCCGTCGGGGTCCGCGCGGGCGCTTCGGCCCGGGCCGCCGGCGGCGGAAGCCCTCGCCCTCGGAATCCTCGGTTGCCCCCTCGGGCTCCGGCGACTTGCTCGCCCACCAGACGAGCCACATCGACCCGAGCACGGGAATCTTGAGCACCACCAAGAGGAAGAAAATCGGCCAGAACCCGACCACCGGCCCAGTCTAGCCTCAACCTTCGGCCGATGGAACGGAAACCAATCAGGCGGACGGTTCTCGCTCCGCCTCCAAGTCGCGGGCCCAGGCGGCGAGCGCCTCGGTCTGGGCCTCCTCCAGGCCGAGCTGGGACTCGGTGGGCACGAGCAGGGTCGGCTCAGGCCGCTGTCGCGCCCACTCGTAGCAGCTCTGGTCGAAGTTGTCGTCGACCCAGGCCATCGCCCGACCCCTGCCGTACTCGTCCAGGGGTCCCAGCTTCCAGTGCGCGGAGCCGAACCGCGCGGCGCCGTCGAAGGTCAGGTGCGGAAGTTCGGGCAGGCCGAGCAGGGTGGGCAGGTAGTCGTTGGCGCGCTCCTCCCAGCCGGTAGCCCAGACCAGCTCGTAGTGCTCAGAGAGTCGTCGCAACCGCTCCCCGGCCAGCAGGGAGATGCAGTGGACCATCCCGTCGATCAACTCGAACCGCGCCTCGGATCGATCGGGTGGATCGTCGAATCCAAAGAGGGAGATGACGCCGTCGACATCGACGGCGAGGATTGGGCGGCTCATCTTCCGAACCCTAGAAAGAGGCCGGGGAGGTGGGTCTGGCGAGGACCGTGGACGCCGCCGGGCGCGACCTTCGAGCCGCTTCTACCACCTGTAGTGAGCGAAGGCCTTGTTGGCCTGGGCCATGCGGTAGATGTCGTCCTTGCGCTTCCAGGCGCTGCCCTGCTGCTGGTTGGCGTCGAGGATCTCGTGCGCCAGGCGGTCGGCCATCGAGTACTCGCGGCGCTGGCGCGAGAAGCTGACCAGCCAGCGGACCGCCAGCGTCCGGGCGCGGCGCGCGGGCACCTCCACCGGAACCTGGTAGGTGGCGCCGCCGACCCGGCGAGAGCGAACCTCCAGCACCGGGGTCAGCGCTTTGACCGCTCCCTCCAGCGTCTCCACCGGGTCCTCGCCGGTGCGCTCGCCGACAATCGCCAGGCTGTCGTAGACGATCCGCTCGGCGAGGGACTTCTTGCCGTCGGTCATCACCTTGTTGATCACCTGCTGGACGAGCCGGTTGCGATGGCGGGCGTCGGGCTCGACCGGACGGATCTGGGCTGCGGAGCGACGGGGCATCAGACGTTGACCGGGTTCCTCGCGGGCATCGTCAGCTGGCCTTGACGCCGTAGCGGGAGCGGGCCTGCTTGCGGTCAGAGACGCCGGCGGCGTCGAGCGTCCCGCGCACAACCTTGTAGCGGACGCCCGGCAGGTCCTTGACCCGGCCGCCGCGGACCAGGACGACGGAGTGCTCCTGAAGGTTGTGACCCTCGCCGGGGATGTAGGTGGTGACCTCCATCCCGTTGGTCAGCCGCACGCGGGCGATCTTGCGCAGGGCGGAGTTCGGCTTCTTCGGGGTTACGGTCGCGACGCGGGTGCAGACGCCGCGCCGCTGCGGGGCGGAGACCCTCTTCTTGTTTCCTTGGCCCGACTTGAGGCCCGGCGTGGTCGTCTTCTTCTTAGGGCGCCTGCGGCCCTTCCTGACAAGTTGGTTCGTATTCGGCACGGCCGCGCATAGTAGAGCAGTCCGCCCACCACCAGCCCCGCGGCGGCCGCCAGCTCGGCGTAGAAACCGTCGTCGAGGACCGCGTGGGCCCCGGCGAAGCGGGAGCCCTGGGAGCCGGCGTCCAGGCCGGCGGGCAGGTCGATGAGCAAGATGATCGCCAGGGAGGCGAGGCCGAGGAGGACAACGACGCCGGCCAACCGGCGCCGACGGGGGGCCATTGCCAGCAGGGCGAGGGCGGCGGCCAGCAGGGCGATCGGCACCAGCGTGTAGGAGTGGGCCTGCCCGGCCGTGCGGGCGGCGACGGTGGGGGGCGCGGCGATTGCCGGCAGTCCCGAATAGCCGGGTTGTCCGACCTCGACCGCGCGGTAGGCGACGAACTGGGAGGCGAGGAGGCAGGCGGCCGCCGCGACGGTGACGGCGCAGATCGCTCGCCGCGGGGTGAGCACCGCGCTGGCCCGGGTTGCCGCCCGGGCGGCGGCCACGCCGGCTCGGCGCAGCCGGCGCTCGCCCTGCGCCAGGCCGCGGAACAGCAGCGCCGCCGCGGGACGGGCGAGGCGCCCGATCCGCCTGCTCCAGCGCGCGGCCAGCGCGCCCCCCCGCCGGGCCCAGCGCGCCAGCGGCGGCTGGGAGCGCTCGAGTAGGCGGTTTGCCTGCCGATCGGCCCGCCGGGTAAGTGCCTCGGCCCAGGAAAGCGGCGCCACGATGCGGCGGCGCACCGCTGCTATCATCGCGCGTCGCTCAGGCAGCTTCTTCGCCGTAGGTTTCGCCGGGCCCGCGAGGGCCTTTTTCATGCGCCGATCCCGGCTCTTGCCGGCAGGCTTGCTTTTCATCCGTCCCCGTTTTTCCACGACCAACGCTTACCTTAAGACCATGCCACGCAGCTTCCCCCTAGAAAAAACCCGCAACATCGGGATCATGGCGCACATCGACGCCGGCAAGACGACGACCACCGAGCGCATCCTCTACTACACCGGTCGCACCCACAAAATGGGCGAGGTTCACGAGGGCGCCGCGGTGATGGACTGGATGGAGCAGGAGCAGGAGCGGGGGATCACGATCACCTCTGCCGCCACCGCCTGCGAGTGGAAGGACCATCGGATCAACATCATCGATACGCCCGGCCACGTCGACTTCACGGTCGAGGTGGAGCGCAGCCTGCGCGTCCTCGATGGCGCGATCGCGGTCTTTGACGCCGTCGCCGGGGTCGAGCCTCAGTCGGAGACGGTCTGGCGTCAAGCGGACAAGTACAAGGTTCCGCGCTTCGCCTACATCAACAAGATGGATCGCATCGGCGCCGACTTCTTCAACGCCGTGCAGACGATGAAGGATCGGCTGGGCGCCAACCCGCTGCCGATCCAGCTTCCGATCGGTCAGGAGGGCGGCTTCCAGGGCGTGATCGACCTGGTCGAGATGAGGGCCCTGGTCTGGAAGGATGAGCTGGGAACCGAGTTCGAGAGCGAGGAGATCCCGGCCGAGCTGCTGGCCCAGGCGGAGCGCTACCGCAACGAGTTGATCGAGGCCTGCGCCGACTACGACGATGAGCTGATGGAGGCCTACCTGGCGGAGGAGGAGATCCCGCATGAGCGGATCGCCTCCTCCCTGCACCGGGCCTGCCTGGACACCAAGGTGACGCCGGTGCTCTGCGGTTCCTCGTTCAAGAACAAGGGTGTGCAACCGCTGCTCGACGCGATCGTCGAGCTGCTGCCCTCGCCGCTCGAGGTGCCGCCGGTGCATGGGCTGGAACCCTCCCCCAAGGGGGTCGAGGAGCCGCTGGAGGGCGAGCGCCCCGCCGCCGACGACGCGCCCTTCGCGGCGCTGGCCTTCAAGGTGATGAGCGACCCATACGTCGGCAAGCTCACCTACTTCCGGGTCTACTCGGGAATGCTCGAAGCCGGCGGCCGGGTCCTCAATGTCACGAGCGGCAAGACGGAGCGAATCGGCCGGCTGCTGATGATGCACGCCAACCACCGCGAGGAGATCGACGAGTGCTACGCGGGCGACATCTGCGCCGGCGTCGGTCTCAAGCAGACGGGGACCGGCGACACGCTGTCCGCGCCGGAGGCGCCGATCGAGCTCGAGCACATCGTCTTCCCGGAGCCGGTGATCGCGGTGGCGATCGAGCCGAAGACCAAAGCCGACCAGGAGAAGATGGGGACCGCTCTTCAGCGCCTGGGCGAAGAGGACCCGACCTTCCAGGTTGAATCGGACGAGGAGACCGGCCAGACCCTGATCCATGGGATGGGCGAGCTGCACCTGGAGGTGATCGTCGACCGGATGCTGCGGGAGTTCAAAGTCGACGCCAACGTGGGCAAGCCGCAGGTCGCCTACCGCGAGACGATCCGCAAGGAGGTCAAGGGCGTCGTCGGTCGTTTCGTGCGCCAGACCGGTGGCCGCGGCCAGTTCGGCCACGTCGTGATCAACGTCGAGCCGGCGCCGGGCGAGGGCTTCGAGTTTGTCAACAAGATCAAGGGCGGATCGATTCCGAGCGAATTCATCAAGCCAGCCGAACAGGGGATGGAGGAGGCGCTGGAGAACGGGGTCAAGGCCGGGTATCCGATGGTCGACGTGAAAGTCGAACTCGTCGACGGCTCCTACCACGACGTCGACTCCTCCGAGATGGCGTTCAAGATCGCCGGCTCGATGGCGATTCAGGAGGCTGCCCGAAAGGCCAACCCGGTCCTGCTGGAGCCGGTGATGTCGGTCGAGGTCGTCACCCCCGAGGAGTTCCTGGGCGATGTGATCGGCGACCTCTCGCGCCGCCGGGGAAAGGTGCAGGGCCAGGATCAGCGCGGCAACGCGCTCGCCGTGCAGGCCTTCGTGCCGCTGGGCGAGATGTTCGGCTACGCGACAGATCTGCGATCCTCGACCCAGGGCCGGGCCACATACACGATGCAGTTCGAGCGCTACGAGGAGGTCCCGGCGAGCATCGCCGAGGAGATCGTCGAACACCGCGCGGGCGAGCCGGTTGGGGCAGCCTCCTGACCCCAGCCGCGAACGGCGGGCGCATCTGGCTATATTTCCCAGGTTCGCCCGCAGGCAGCGCGGATAGCCCTGCCGAGACGCCTTCCCAGACTTAATCAGCAAAGCCAGACAGAAAACCGACTTCGAAAGGTAGAACGGAGAGCGATGTCCAAGCAGAAGTTCGAGCGCGATAAGCCGCACGTCAACGTCGGCACCATCGGTCACATCGACCACGGCAAGACGACGCTCACGGCCGCGATCACCAAAACGCTCTCCACCAAAGGCGGGGCTGAAGCGAAAAGCTTCGAGGAGATCGACAACGCTCCGGAGGAGAAAGAGCGCGGGATCACGATCGCCACCTCCCACGTGGAGTACGAGACCGATAAGCGCCATTACGCCCATGTCGACTGCCCGGGCCACGCCGACTACGTGAAGAACATGATCACCGGCGCGGCCCAGATGGACGGGGCGATCCTGGTCGTCTCCGCCGCCGACGGGGTGATGCCGCAGACCCGCGAGCACATCCTCCTCGCCCGTCAGGTCAACGTCCCCCACGTGGTCGTCTTCCTCAACAAGATCGACCAGGTCGACGATGAGGAGCTGGTCGAGCTGGTGGAGGAGGAGGTCAAGGACCTGCTCAACGAGTACGATTTCCCCGGCGATGAGACGCCGATCGTCAAGGGCTCGGCGCTGAAGGCGCTGGAGGGCGATGAGGAGGCCCAGAAGGCGGTCTTCGAACTGGCCGACGCGCTCGACTCCTACATCCCCGAGCCGGTGCGGGAGTTGGACAAGCCCTTCCTGATGCCGATCGAGGACATCTTCTCGATCACCGGCCGCGGCACCGTCGCCACCGGCCGGGTCGAGCAGGGAGTTGTCAACACCGGCGAGGAGGTGGAGATCGTCGGGATCAAGGACACCACGAAAACGGTGGTGACCGGGGTCGAGATGTTCCGCAAGATCCTCGACCAGGGCCAGGCCGGCGACAACATCGGCGCCCTGCTGCGAGGCACGAAGCGGGAGGAGATCGAGCGCGGCCAGGTGCTCTGCAAGCCCGGCTCGATCACCCCGCACACCCAGTTCAAAGCCGAGGTCTACTGCCTGAAGAAGGAGGAGGGTGGTCGCCACACTCCGTTCTTCTCCGGCTACCGGCCTCAGTTTTACTTCCGCACCACCGATGTGACCGGGATCGCCAACCTCCCCGAGGGGACCGAGATGGTGATGCCCGGCGACAACGTGGAGATGACGATCGAGTTGATCCAGCCGATCGCCATGGACCAGGGCCTGCGGTTCGCCATCCGCGAGGGTGGGCGCACCGTCGGCTCGGGGGTCGTCAGCTCGATCATCGAGTAGGCGACTTCCAGGGCGGGCCACGGCCCGCCCACTCGCCGCCCGTCGGGTGGCGAGACAACTGCAAGAACATACGACCGGGGCGGCGCCCCCTCTGAGCCAGCGAGGCTCGGAGATTTCAAAGGGGCCCCGCCCTTATTGCGCGGTGAGGCCGCGAAAGACGACAAGAGAGAGACAGCTTCGAGAAGTGGCAGCGATAGCGGCACAGAAGATCAGGATCCGACTCAAGGCGTATGACCACGACGCCATAGATCGGGCTGCCCGGGAGATCGTCGAGACCGCGGAGCGCACCGGGGCCAGCGTCTCGGGTCCGGTGCCGCTGCCGACGGAGAAAAACGTCTACTGCGTGATTCGCTCCCCCTTCAAGGACAAGGACTCGCGCGAGCACTTCGAGATCCGCACCCACAAGCGGTTGATCGACATCCTCCAGCCGTCTCCGAAAACCGTCGACTCGCTGCAGCGCCTGGATTCGCTGCCGGCCGGGGTTGACATCGAGATTCGCCTCTAGCCGATGCGTGGGGAGCCCACATATCTGATTCTCGGGCCCGGAGCATCCGGTGAAGGCCCGTTGAGTTGACCGTGGCGGCGATTCTCGGAAAGAAGCTGGGCATGACGCAGGTATTCCGCGAGGACGGGATCGTGGTGCCGGTCACGGTGATCGAGGCCGGCCCCTGCAAAGTGACAGCGGTTCGCGAGGTCGGGCGCGATGGCTATACCGCCGTGCAGCTGGCCTTCGGCGAGGTCAGGCAAGGAAAGCTGACTCGAGCACAGGAAGGTCACACCAAGAAGGCCGGGGCACCGCCGATGCGCCACCTGGCCGAGTTTCGTGACGAGGACCTGGGCAAGGACGCGGAGGACCCGATCAAGATTGGCGATGACGTCACCGTCGCCTCCTTCCAGGCCGGCCAGAAGGTGAAAGTCTCCGGAGTCTCGATCGGCAAGGGCTTCCAGGGCGGGATCAAGCGTCACAACTTCAGCCGCGGGCCGGTGAGCCACGGCTCCCACAACGTCCGCGCCCCGGGCTCGATCGGCGCCAGCGCCTTTCCGGCCCGGGTCTTCAAAGGGATGCGGATGCCCGGGCAGATGGGCAATAAGCGCGTGACCCAGCGCGGGTTGGAGATCGCCGACGTCGACGCCGAGCGCAACCTGCTGCTGATCAAGGGGTCGGTACCGGGCTCGCGCAACGCGCTGGTGGAGGTGCGCACCGATGGCTAAAGCAACGGTGCTCGGCAAGACGACCAAGGCGGACCTGCCCGAGGAGCTGTTCGCGCAGCCCTTCCACCACTCGCTGGTGCATGAGGCGGCCCGCGCCGATCTGGCGGCGCGGCGCCGAGGCACCGCCTCAACCCTGACCCGCGGCGAGGTCTCGATGACCACCGCCAAGGCCTGGCGCCAGAAGGGGACAGGCCGCGCCCGCGCCGGCGCGCTCAGCGTTCCCAACCGGACCGGGGGCGGCGTCGCCTTCGGCCCCAAGCCACGCCACTACACGGTCAAGGTCAACCGCAAAGCGCGCCGCAAGGCGATGCGCGCCGCCCTCTCGGTGCATGCCGAGCGCGACAGCGTCGCCGTGCTCGATGTCGGCGCCTTCGAGACGCCCTCGACCAAGCGGGCGGCCGAGGCGTTGGATAAGTGGGGAGCGAAACGCTCCACCCTGGTGGTCCTGCTGGGCGAGGAGACCGGTGCGGTGAAGAGCTTTCGCAACATTCCACGCGTCCAGGTGGTCGAGGTCGGCGCGATCGGGGTCGCCGACGTGATCGGTGCCGCCTCGCTGATCCTCTCCGAGGGGGCGCTGGCAAGGCTGAGGGAGAGGCTGGGCTGATGGACGCGCACAACGTCGTCATCCGTCCGGTGATCTCGGAGAAGAGCTACGCGCTGATCGCGGAGGGCAAGTACACCTTCCGGGTCGATGATCGCGCCCACAAGACGCAGATCGCCCACGCGGTGGAGGAGATCTTCTCGGTCAGGGTGGCCGGCGTGCGGACCTCCAAGGTCCGCTCTAAGCCGAAGCGCCGCGGGGTGCACCAGGGTCGGACCCGGGCCTGGAAGAAGGCGATCGTCCAGCTCGCCCCGGGCGAACGGATCGAGCTATTCGAGGGCGCGGAGACCGCGTAGGACCGATACCGATGCCGAACCGCAAGACAAAACCGACCAGCCCCGGGCGACGCTTCGCCACCTACCCGCTGCGCGAGCAGCTGACCTCGACCGAGCCGGAGCGAAAGCTGACCGAGGGCCTGCGCAAGTCCGGCGGACGCAACGTCAATGGCCGGGTCACCGCTCGCCACCGCGGCGGCGGCGCCAAGCGGCGCTACCGCCAGATCGACTTCAAGCGTCTCAAGGATGGTGTGCCGGCGAGGGTGATGACGATCGAGTACGACCCGAACCGCAGCTGCTATATCGCGCTGCTGCACTACGCCGACGGGGCCAAGGGCTACATCCTGGCCCCCGCCCAGCTTTCGGTGGGTGACGAGGTCAAGTCCGGGCCCGGCGCCGACATCAAACCCGGCTGCGCGCTGGCGCTGCGCGACATGCCGACCGGCACGATCGTCCACAACGTGGAGATGATCCCGGGCCAGGGCGGCAAGCTTGGTCGCGCCGCCGGCGCCGCGATCCAGCTGGCGGCGAAGGAGGGTGAGATGGTGACCCTGCGGCTGCCCTCCTCGGAGATGCGGTTGCTCCGGGCCGAGTGTCGGGCGACGGTTGGCTCGCTCTCCAACGCCGAGCACCAGAACCTCAAGGTCGGCAAGGCCGGGCGCAACCGGCACCGGGGCAAACGACCGCAAACCCGCGGCGTGGCGATGAACCCCGTCGACCACCCGCACGGCGGTGGTGAGGCCCACCACACGCCGGGCGGCCACCCGGTGACGCCATGGGGCAAGCCGACGCTCGGCTACCGCACCCGCAAGAAGGGCAAGCAGTCCGATCGCTACATCGTGCGAGGCCGGCGGCGCGGGAAGAAGAAGAGCCGCTGATGGGACGCTCGACCAAAAAGGGACCGTGGGTGGAAGAGGCCCTGATGAAGCGAATCTCGGCGATGAACGAGTCCGGCGCCAAGCAGATGCTGAAAACTTGGTCGCGCACCTCGACGGTCTTCCCCGAGATGGTCGGCCACACGATTGCCGTCCACGACGGGCGCAAGCACGTTCCGGTCTTCATTTCGGAGTCGATGGTCGGACACAAGCTGGGGGAGTTCGCCCCGACCCGGACCTTCCGCTCCCACGCCGGTTCAGGCAAGGGTGATTAGCGATGGCAGACGAGAAAAAAGAGACAAAAAAAGCGCCGAAAGCAGCGAAAAAACGCTCGGTCAAAAAAGCGGCCTCGAAAGCGGCGAGAAAAGTGGCGAAAAAACCGGCCGCCAAAGCACCGGAGCTGGCGCCGGCGAAAGCGAGCGAGGCGAAAGCCGCGCCAAGGCCCAGCCCCGCCGCCCCGATCGTGATCCGCGCCAGCTCCCGCTACGTGCGGGTGGCGCCGCGCAAGGCCCGGCTGATCGCCGACCAGGTGCGCGGCCTGCAGATCGAAAAGGCGCGTGCTCTGCTCCAGTTCTCCCCCCGCGGCGCCGCTCAGGACATCCGCAAGCTGATCGACTCCGCCGCTGCAAACGCGGAGAACAACCACGACCTGATCGCCGACGAGATGAAGGTGGCCGAAATCACGGTCGACGAAGGGCCAACCCTGAAGCGCTTCCGCCCGCGGGCGCTGGGCCGGGCGACGCCGATCCACAAGCGAACAAGCCACATCGCCGTGGCCCTGAGCCCGGAAGAGGACTAGAGGATGGGACAGAAGATCCACCCAGAGGGCTTCCGCGTTGGCTACATCCACGATTGGAAGTCGAACTGGTTCGACGAGAAAAACTTCGCCGACATCCTGCAGGAGGACCTCGCGATCCGCGACCACATCGTCGGCAAGCTGGCCCACGCGGGTCTCTCCGACATCACGATCGAGCGCCGCGGCGAGGTCGCGGTCGACATCCACACCGCCCGCCCCGGCATCGTGATCGGCAAGTCGGGCAGTGAAGTGGACGCCCTGCGCAAGGACCTGCACAAGCTGACCGGCAGCCCGGTGAAGGTGAACATCCGCGAGGTGAAGCGGCCCGAGCTCGACGCAAAGCTGGTGGCCCAATCGATCGCCGAGCAGCTTCAGAACCGGGTGGCCTTCCGCCGGGCGATGAAAAGGGCCCTGACCTCGGCGATGCGCTCCGGCGCCAAAGGCGTGAAGGTTCAGGTCTCCGGGCGCCTGGGCGGCGCCGAGATGGCCCGTACCGAAGGCTATTCCGACGGCCGCGTCCCCCTGCACACCCTGCGCGCGGACATCGACTACGGCTTCTTCGAGGCGCGGACCACGACCGGCCGGATCGGCGTCAAGTGCTGGATCAACAAGGGCGAGGTGATGCCAGAGGGCTTCCGCTCCGACCAGCTACCCGGCGACGGCGAGCCGACTCAGGGCCAGGCCGGGCGTGGCGGGCGGCCCGGAGGAGACAGGGGCCAGCGGGGGGGTGGTCGCTGATGTTGATGCCAAAACGGGTCAAGCACCGCAAACAAATGCGCGGCCGGATGCGCGGCAACACCAAGGGCACCAGCACTGTCTCCTTCGGCGAGTACGGGATCAAGTCGCTGGAGCGTGGCTGGATCACCAACCGCCAGATCGAGGCCGCCCGGATCGCGATGACCCGCAAGATCAAACGCGGGGGAAAGGTCTGGATCAACATCTTCCCCGACAAGCCCTACACAAAGAAGCCCGCCGAGACCAGGATGGGCTCGGGAAAGGGCAATCCGGAGGGCTGGGTCGCGGTGGTCAAGCCGGGGCGCGTGATGTTCGAGCTGGCGGGCGTGCCCGAGGATCTCGCCCGCGAGGCATTGCGGCTGGCGGGGCACAAGCTTCCGGTGAAGACCAAGTTCGTCAAGCGCGAGGGGGCGGAGACCGGATGAAGGCGGCCCAGGTGCACGACCTGAAAAACGACGAGCTGCTGGCCAAACTGATCGACGCCAAGCAGGAGGCGTTCAACCTGCGGTTCCGTCACGCGACGGGCGAGCTGGAGAACACCTCGCGGCTGGGGATGGCGAGGCGAGACATCGCCAAGCTGCTGACTGTGGCTCGTCAGCGGGGCATTGACATTGAGAGAGAGCTGAAGAGGATATGACCGACGACGAGACGAAAAAGGACGCGGTCGTCGAGGAGCAGGCTGAGGACGGGGCCCCCGCGGCCGCGGCTCCGGTCAAGGACGGGGGCTCCGAGGTCGAGGCCACGCCCGTGGCCTCGCCTGCGCCAGAGGGTGGAGCGGTGTCTGAGCCCCCCGCGGCCGAGGCCAAACCCGCTGTGGAGCCAAATCCTGAGGATGACCTTCCCTGGAAGGAGCGGCGTCGGCTCCAGAGGTCACGGCGCCAGCACGAGGCTGGCCCGGCGCTCGGTGTGGAGGAGCGCAAGGCGAAGCGGGCCGAGGCGCGCGAGGCGAAGGCGGGGCTGCGACGGACGCAGCGGGCCGCCGCCAAGGCGGAGCACACGGCCGGTGCCGGGACGCCTCCCGCCGTGCACGAGGCAAACGCGGCCAAGGTGCGCCAGGGCATCGTCGTCTCCAACAAAGGGGACAAATCGATCACGGTCAGGATCGACATCGCCCGTCGCCACCCGACCTACGAGAAGGTCGTTCGACGCTCGCGCACGCTGCACGCACACGACGAGCGCAACGAGGCGGGAGAGGGCGATGTTGTGCGCGTCGTCGAGACCCGGCCGCTGTCCAAGACCAAGCGCTGGCGCCTGGTTGACGTGGTGGAGAAGGCCCGATGATCCAGCAGGAGACGAGACTGAAGGTCGCCGACAACTCAGGCGCGCGCGAGATCCTCTGCATTCGCGTGAAGGGGGGGTCCCATCGGCGCTACGCTGGGATCGGCGATGTGATCACCGCAACGGTCAAACAGGCCAGTCCGCATGGCGGGGTGCGCAAGGGCGAGGTGGTCCAGGCTGTCGTCGTGCGGACCAAGAAGGCGCTGGGCCGTCCCGACGGCACCTACATCGCCTTCGACGAGAACGCCGCGGTGCTGATCGACCCGGCCAACAACAATCCGCGCGGCACCCGCATCTTCGGCCCCGTGGCGCGCGAACTGCGCGACAAGAACTTCATGAAAATCGTCTCCCTGGCTCCGGAGGTGCTGTGATGGCCCGCGACCCGCTCGCCTTCCACCGCCGCCGGGGGGTCCGATGATGAAGTCGATGCGGATCAAGACCGACGATCAGGTGATCGTGATCGGCGGCAAGGACGCCGGCAAGACCGGGCGGGTGATTCGCACCGAGCCGAAGAAGCGGCGGGTCTACGTCGAGCACCTGAACATGATCAAGCGGGCTGAGCGACCGCGCTCGGTCAGCGACGCGACGCGCGCCGACGTGGGTGGGATCGTGGAGAAGGAGGGGCCGATCCACGTCTCCAATGTGATGGCGCTCGACCCCAAAGACAATAAGCCGACCAGGCTTGGCGTGCGCGACGACAAAGGCGGCAAGCGCGAGCGGTTCGCCAAGCGCAGCGGAGCGTCGATCTGATGGAGGCCACGGTGACAGACACCGCGCAAGCGGCCCCGCCGCCGCGCATGCGGGAGCGCTACGAGCGGGAGGTGGCGCCGGAGCTGAGCCGCAGGTTTGGCTACTCGACTCCGATGCAGGTTCCGCGCCTGGTGAAGGTGACCCTGAATATGGGGATGGGCGAGGCCAAACAGGACTCCAAGCAGATGGAGGCAGCTCAGGAGCAGCTGGCGACGATCGCCGGCCAGCGGCCCAACGTGCGCCGGGCCCGCAAGTCGATCGCCTCCTTCAAAGTGCGGGAGGGGATGCCGGTGGGTATCTCCGTAACCCTGCGCCGGGCGCGGATGTGGGAGTTCCTCGACCGGCTCTTCTCCATCGCGGTGCCGCGGATCCGTGACTTCCGCGGCCTCAACCCGCGCTCCTTCGACGGCCGCGGCAACTACTCGATGGGCGTGCGCGAGCAGCTGATCTTCCCCGAAATCGATTACGACTCGGTCGACCAGGTGCGCGGCCTCGACGTGACGATCACGACCAGCGCGAAGACCGATGTCGAGGCCTTCGAGCTGCTGCTCGGGTTGGGGATGCCCTTCGCCCAGGAGGGGCGGCCTGGGCAGGCCGACGCCGCGGCGCAGTCAGAGGCCGATGAGGAGCGCCGCAAGGAGGAGGCCCGCGAGCGGGCTGAGGCCGAGCAGGCGGCGCTGGAGCAGCTGAAGGAGGAGAACCCCGAGGCCTACGCCAAGCCGGAGAAGCCAGAGGCCGAGGAGGGCCAGGCGGCCGAGGAGGGCGAGGAGGACGCGCCGAGCGCGACTGACGAGGAGAATCAGGAGAATGGCTAAAACTTCGAGCAAGGTCCGCCAGCGCCGTAAACCCAAGTTCAAGACCCGTGGCTACAACCGCTGTCGTCGCTGCGGCCGGCCGCGTGCCTACTACCGTAAGTTCGGGCTCTGCCGGATCTGCCTGCGCGAGGCCGCGCACGAGGGCTACGTACCCGGCATGACCAAGTCCAGCTGGTGAACAGATGCAGACCGACCCGATAGCCGACTACCTGACGCGGATTCGCAACGCGCTGCGCTCCGGCCACGACGAGGTGGAGATCCCCTGCTCGCGGCTGAAGCTGGAGATGTCGCGGATTCTCAAGGAGCAGGGCTATATCCGTGACTTCGCCACGGCGCCGGCGCGGGTTGGCGAGGCGATCAAGATCAGGCTCAAGTACACCGAGGACCGACGCCCGGTGATCATCGGCATCGAGCGCGTCTCCCGGCCGGGACGCCGTCGCTACGTCGACCAAAAGCAGGTGCCCCGGGTCCACGGTGGCACCGGCACGGCGATCGTCAGCACCTCGGTCGGGGTGATGACCGGCCACGAAGCGAAGGCAAGGGGCGTCGGTGGCGAGGTCGTCGCCTACGTTTGGTGAGCGGATGATGCGGGCGTCGAGATGAGCCGGATCGGAAGGAAGCCCATTCCCATTCCCGAGGCCGTCAAGGTCGAGATCGCCCCTGGGCGCGTTGCCGTCAGCGGTCCCAAGGGCGAGCTCACCCAGAGCGTGTCGCAGGAGATGGCGGTGGAGCAGGCCGATGGCGCGGTCACCGTCCAGCGCCCAACCGATCGTGGCGAGCACCGCGCCCTGCACGGGCTGACCCGGAGCCTGATCGCGAACATGGTCTCCGGCGTCACCGACGGCTTCGAGAAGCGCCTGGAGATCCAGGGCGTCGGCTATCGCGCCCAGCTCAAGGGCCCGAACCTGGAGATGGCGCTCGGCTACTCCCACTCGGTCTCGATCCAGGCGCCGGAGGGGATCGAGTTCGAGGTTCCGCAGCCGACCGAGATCATCGTTCGCGGGATCGACAAGCAGCTGGTGGGTCAGGTCGCGGCGGATATCCGCAAGCGGCGCCCGCCGGAGCCCTACAAGGGCAAGGGCATCCGCTACCGCGGCGAGCACGTGCTGCGCAAGGTCGGGAAGCGGGCCTAGGCATGACCGTCCTCACCAGCCGCCAGCGCCGCCTGCGCCGCCGCCGCCGCGTCCGCGCCCGGGTCAACGGGACCGCTGGGCGCCCCCGCCTCTCCGTCTACCGCTCCAACCGCGGTGTCTTCGCCCAGCTGGTCGACGACGAGCGCGGCCACACCCTGGCGGCGGTCAACTGGATCGAGCCGGAGCTGCGCAAGCTCTCGGCCGAGGGGCAGGCGAAGCGGGCAGGGCAGCTCCTCGCCGAGCGGGCCAAGGCCGCCGGCATAGGGAACTGTGTGTTCGATCGCGGCGGCTACCAGTACCACGGTCGGGTCAAGGCGCTCGCCGAAGGCGCCCGCGAGGGGGGGTTGGCCTTCTAGATGACCCCCCCGGCGACCCCGCCTCCGCTGACGCAGATTGCACCGCGCATCTCTGCCTCCTTGGGTCTGCCCTGGGCTGCACCGTGTGTCGGTGATCTGGCCGACCACCTGCGCCGCGGATCACATGCGGCCCCGGGGCCGGTCAACTATTCCGCTACGGTGGGCCGCTTGCGATGAAGGGCATGGACGCGACAAACGTGGAGACGGTGAGCCCCCGGGGGCTCGACCTGCAGGAGCGGGTGATCGAGATCAACCGCGTCGCCAAGGTGGTCAAGGGCGGCCGGCGCTTCTCCTTCACCGCGCTGGTCGCGGTTGGCGACGAGGAGGGCGTTGTCGGGATCGGCTACGGCAAGGCCCGCGAGGTCCCGCTGGCCATCCAGAAGGGGGTCGAGGACGCGCGCAAGAACCTGATCCGGGTGCCCAAATACGGACAGACGATCACCCACAAAATCATCGGGCGCTACGGCGCCGGGCATGTCGTGTTGCGGCCGGCCAGTCCAGGTACGGGGGTGATCGCCGGCGGCGGCGTTCGCGCGGTGCTGGAGCTTGGGGGGGTGCGCGACGTGCTGACCAAGAGCATCGGGACGCAGAACCCGATCAATTTGGTCAAGGCGACGATGGACGGGTTGATTCGCCTCCGCCGGCCCGAGGAGGTTGCTGAGCTGCGGGGGCTCACCGTCTCTCAGGTCCTGGGGCTGAACGGATCGGCCGCTCCGAAGGAGGATTCAGGGTCCTCCCCGAGCCCCCGATCCGCCGCGCCAGCGGTGATGGAGTCCTCTGCGGGCCAGGGTTCGGAGGAGGCCGAGGCTCCGCCGGCAGAGGAGGTCCCCGCCGCCGCGCCGGCGCCGGTGGATGGTGAGGCCGGGTGAGCGCGGTGAAGATCGAGCAGGTTCGTTCCGCGGTGGGGACCAATCCCTCGCAGCGCGCCACCCTGAAGGCGCTCGGTTTGGGACGGATCGGGAAGGCTGTGGAGCGACAGGATTCGCCCCAGCTACAGGGGCAGATTCGGGTTGTCTCTCATCTTGTCGAGGTCAACGGTGGCTGAGCGCTCGGAGGAGATCGGGCTGCATAGCCTGAAGCCCAAGCCAGGCTCGCGGCGACCGCGGAAGCGGTTGGGACGCGGCGAGGGCAGCGGGCTTGGCAAGACCTCCGGGCGCGGCCACAAGGGCGCCGGGGCCCGGTCGGGCAGCAAGCGCAAGGCCGGTTATGAGGGTGGGCAGAACCCGATCCACATGCGGATGCGAAAGCTGCGCGGGCCGCACATGAAGAAGTCGATGCCCTTCGAGAACTTCCGAACCAGGACACAGCCGGTCAACCTTTCCGACCTCGAGGAGCGCTTCGAGGCCGGGGGGGAGGTGACGCCCGAGACGCTGAAGGCGAAGGGTCTGGCCAAGCGCTCGGACCCGGTCAAGATCCTTGCCCGCGGCGATATCTCGAAGAAGTTGACGGTCCGTGCGCAGGCCTTCAGCGCCGCCGCCAAGGAGAAGATCGAGGCGGCCGGCGGCACCTGCGAGACTCTGGAGCCCTAATGCTCCGGACGATCGCGAACGCCTTCAGTGTCGCCGACATCCGCAAGAAGCTCGCCTTCACCGCGGCGATGCTGCTGCTCTACAGGCTCGGCGCCTACATCCCGGCGCCTGGGGTCAATGTCAACGCCGTCAAGGGCCTCTCCAGTAGCTTCGGCGGCACCGGGATCCTCCCCTTCCTCAACCTCTTCTCTGGCGGCAGCCTCTCGCGCCTCAGCCTCTTCGCGCTGGGGATCATGCCCTACATCACCGCCTCGATCATGCTCCAGCTGCTCACCGTGGTGGTGCCCTCGCTGGAGCGACTCTCCAAAGAAGGAGAAGTCGGCCAGCAGAAGATCACCCAGTACACCCGCTACCTCACCGTCGGCCTGGCCTTAGGCCAGTCGCTGGGCTACGTCTTCTTGTTCCGCTCGCTGGGGAGCCAGTCGGGCACCAGCGTGATCGGCAAGCTGACCTTCACCAAGGTCTTCCTCATCGTGGTCTGCCTCACCGCCGGCTGCACGCTTTTGATGTGGCTGGGGGAGCTGATCACCCAGCGCGGGGTGGGTAACGGCATCTCCCTGCTGATCTTCGCCTCCATCGCCTCGCGCATACCGGAGGGCATCACCAAATGGTGGACCAACCCGGACCAGATCTTCGTGGTGATGATGCCCTTCATCGCGCTGGCGGTGATCGTCGCGATCGTCTTCGTGCAGGAGGGGCAGCGGAGAATCCCGGTCCAGTACGCGAAACGGATGGTGGGCCGCAAAATGACCTCAGGCGGCTCCACCTACCTGCCGCTGCGAGTCAACATGGCCGGCGTCATCCCGGTGATCTTCGCCGCCTCGATCATGGCCTTCCCGCCCACCATCGGCCAGCTGCTGAACACCCCGACCGCGCTGGAATTTGCCGCCTTTTTCAGCCCCAGCGGCTGGGCCTACGTGGTCGGCGAGGTGCTCTTCATCATCATCTTCACCTACTTCTACACGGCGGTCACCTTCAACCCGGTCGACCAGGCCGACAACCTGAAGAAATACGGCGGCTTCATCCCCGGAGTGAGGCCCGGCAGGCCGACCGCCGAGTACCTCGATCGCATCCTCTCCCGTCTCACGTTCCCCGGGGCCCTCTACCTGGGCGCGGTGGCGGCCATGCCGACGATCCTGATCAACCAGACCTCGGCCAACTTCTATTTCGGCGGGACATCGATCCTGATCGTCATCGGCGTGGCGCTGGAAACCGTTAAGCAACTCGAGGCTCAGCTGATGATGCGCAACTACGAGGGGTTTTTGAAATAACTTCAGGCGTGGCCGCCGCAAACCGGCGCATACCGCGGTCCTCGGTCGGTTGGATCGGGCGATGCACGAGCAGGTGCGCTTCCCTCACCCACCTCGCCGCGTCCCACGAAATGCTGGATATCCCTCCGCGCGAGACCTGAATTTCGGATTCCAAGTCATGGCTGAACTCAATCTCGTCCTTTTGGGCCCTCCCGGCTCGGGAAAGGGCACCCAGGGAGAGCGGCTGCAGGAGGATCTGCAGCTTCCCTACTACGCGACCGGGGACATCCTGCGGGGGGCGGTGCGCGAGGAGACCGAGCTCGGACGCAGCGCGAAGGACTACATGGACCGCGGCGACCTGGTCCCGGATGAGGTGATCGTCGGCGTGATCGCCGAGCGGATCGACTCCCAGGAGGCGGCCGATGGGTTCATCCTCGACGGCTTCCCCCGCACCGCACCGCAGGCCGAGGCGCTGGACGGCAGGCTGAGGGAGCTTGGCCGGTCGGTCTCCGGCGTGCTGCTTATCGACGTCTCCGATGAGGAGGTGATGCAGCGGCTGGGCGGCCGGCGCACCTGTGCCGAGAACGGCCACGTCTTTCACCTCGAGTTCAACCCACCCGAGCGGGAGGGGGTGTGCGACATCGACGCCAGCCCGCTCCTCGTCCGCGACGACGACGAGCCCGAGGTGATCGCCAGGCGGTTGGAGACCTACCACACAAAGACCGAGCCGCTGGTCGAGTACTACGACCGCCAGAGCCTGCTGCGCCGGATCGACGGCGCTGCGCCCCCCGACGAGGTCGAGGAGGAGGTGCGCCGCACCCTGGCGACATTGAAACTCCAGGCCGACGAGGGCATCTAGGCGGGACCAATAGCGTGTACCGGATGATCATCCCCAAGACGCCCGAGCAGGTCGAGAAGATGGCTGCGGCGGGCGACGTCTTGGTCCGCTGTCTGAGGATCCTGGAGGCCAAGGCGCGCAGCGGTGTGACCACCGGGGAGCTCGACGAGGCGGCCGAGAGATTCATCCGCTCCCAGGGCGCCGAGCCCGCCTTCAAGGGCTACCGTGGCTTCCCCCGCTCGATCTGCGCTTCGCCCAACTCGATGGTCGTCCACGGCATTCCGGGGCCCTATGAGCTGAAGCGGGGCGACGTGCTCTCCCTCGACGTGGGCGTGGTCAAGGACGGCTGGGTGGCCGATGCTGCGATCACGGTGCCGATCGGATCGATCGACGCCAAGGCCCGCGATCTTCTCGACGTGACCAGGGCCGCGCTGTTCGCCGGGGTCGAGCGGATGCGACCGGGCAACCACCTCGGCGACGTATCTGCGGCGATCCAGCGCGCGGTCGAGATCGAGGGCCTCTCGATCATCCGCACCCTGGTCGGCCATGGGATCGGCCGCGAAATGCACGAGGATCCGCAGGTCCCCAACTTCGGCGAGTCCGGCAGGGGGCCGCTGCTGGAGGAGGGCACGGTCTTGGCGATCGAGCCGATGGTCAACGCCGGCGGGCCGCTGGTGCGGATGGGGGATGACGGCTGGGCCGTCTACTCTCAGGATGGATCGCTGGCCGCCCATTTCGAGTTCACCGTCGCGGTGGGCGCTGAGGGGCCGCGCATCCTCACCCCCTGGCATCAGGATCCGGGAGACCTCAGCGCATGAGCCGGGAGCAATGGACGGCGGTCGATGAGTACACCGGCGGGCTTTTGGCACCGCACGACGAGGCGCTGGATGCGGCGCTTCGGGATAGCGACGCGGCGGGGCTGCCGGCGATCCAGGTCCCCTCACCGCAGGGGAAGTTGCTCTACCTGCTGGCGCGGACGATCGGGGCCCGCACGGCGCTGGAGTTCGGGACCCTCGGCGGCTACAGCACGATCTGGCTGGGGCGAGCCCTGCCGGCCGACGGGCGTCTGATCACGCTGGAGGCGAGTCCTGAGCACGCCGAGGTGGCTGGCAGGAGCATCTCGCGCGCGGGGCTGGATCGGGTCGTCGAGCTGAGGGTCGGACCGGCGCTCGAGGCCCTGCCGGTGCTGGACGCGGAGGGCGCCGGGCCATTTGACCTGACCTTCATCGATGCCGACAAGGTCAACACGCCCGCCTACTTCGCATGGGCGCTGGAGCACTCGCGCCCCGGAGCCCTGATCGTCGCCGACAACGTGGTGCGCGACGGGACCCTGATCGAAGCTGAGAGCGAGGACCCAGCCACCAAAGCCCAGCGCCGCTTTCACCAGATGCTGGCCGCCGAGCCCCGGGTCAGCGCCACCACGATCCAGACCGTCGGCGCCAAGGGCTATGACGGCTTCACCATCGTTCTGGTCGAGGGCTGAGCGCCGGATCGCCCGGCCACCCGCTCCTGCTATCTTTCCCGGTCGGCCCAGAGGGCCAGTGTTTGTGCCTGCCGCCTAACTCCTGAGGCGTGCGGGAGTCCTGTTTTCGATACGAGACCGGAGCGATGAAGGTTCGAGCTTCCGTAAAACCGATGTGCGAGAAGTGCAAGATCATCCGCCGCAACGGCGCGGTTCTCGTGATCTGTCAGAACCCCCGCCACAAGCAGCGGCAGGGGTAGAGATCTGATGGCGCGGATCGCAGGGGTAAACATCCCAGTCGGGAAACGGGTCGAAATCGGGCTCAGCTACATCTTCGGGATCGGTCGCTCGACCGCGGGGGAGATTCTGGCCGAAACCAAGATCGACCCGGACACGCTGGTGAAGAACCTGACCGAGGACGAGGTCGTGCGGCTGCGCGAAGCGGTCGAGCAGCGCGAGGTCGAGGGCGACCTGCGGCGCGAGCGCTCACAGGACGTAAAACGGCTGATGGAGGTCGGCTCCTACCGAGGGCTGCGCCACCGCCGCGGCCTGCCGGTCCGGGGCCAACGGACCAAGACCAACGCGCGCGGCCGCAAGGGCCCGCGCCGGATGAGCGTCGCCGGCAAGCGCAAGCCGACCAGGTAGGGGAGCGGATGGCCGAGAAAAAACCCGCCAAGGGCCGCGCGCGCCGCCGGGTGAAGAAGAACGTCACCTACGGTCAGGCACACATCAAGACATCCTTCAACAACACGATCGTCACTCTCACCGACACCGACGGCAATGTGATTGCCTGGGAGTCCGCCGGTTCGGCCGGGTTCAAAGGCTCCCGCAAGTCGACCCCCTTCGCCGCTCAGGTGACCGCCGACTCGGCGGCCAAGAAGGGCATGGAAAACGGCCTGGAGAAGGTCGAGGTGTTCGCCAAGGGCGCCGGCTCCGGCCGCGAGACGGCGATCCGCTCGCTGCAGGCGGCCGGTCTCGACGTCACCACCGTCAAGGACGTCTCCCCCCAGGCCCACAACGGTTGTCGACCGAAGAAGCGCAGGCGCGTGTGAGGGCCCGCGGATCGAGCACTGATGGGCGGCTCTTTTGCCAGCTGATGGCACCCGAGGCGGGGGTGCGCTGATGGCCCGCGACACCTCCCCCCAGTGCAAGCAGTGCCGCCGCGAGGGGCAGAAGCTCTTCCTCAAGGGCGAGCGTTGCTTCACCGACAAGTGCGGGGTCGAGCGCCGCTCCTACCCGCCGGGCGAGCACGGGCGCGGCCGGATGCGTCAGTCCGAGTACCGGGTGCAGCTGCGCGAGAAGCAGAAGACGCGGCGTTACTACCAGGTGCTCGAGAAGCAGTTCCGCGCTTATTACGACAAGGCCTCGCGCCAGGACGGCGTCACGGGCGAGAACCTCCTGCGCCTGCTGGAGTCGCGCCTGGACAACGTGCTGGTGCGTCTTGGCTTCGCCGCCTCGCGGCGCCAGTCCCGTCAGCTCGTTCGCCACGGGCACTGGATGGTGAACGGCCGTCGGGTCGACATACCCTCCTACCAGGTGCGTCCGGAGGACATCATCTCGATCAAATCGAGCTCGGCCGCCAACGACACCGTGCGGCAGGCGACGGAGCTCGTCTCTACCGTGCCGGCCTGGTTGCAGGCCGATCACGACTCGCTCACCGCCAAGGTCCTGCGCTATCCGGAGCGCTCCGAGATATCGGCCCCGGTCCAGGAGCAGCTGATCGTCGAGCTGTACTCCAAGTAGCGACCGCCAGTTTTCTGCACACGCATACGCAAGGAACCCATGACCACTGACTTTCAGGTCCCACGCATCACCGCCGAGAAGGCGGACGACCGCCGCGGCACGTTCACGATCGAGCCGCTGGACAAGGGCTTCGGCTACACCTTCGGCAACGGTCTGCGCCGGGTGCTGCTCTCCTCCCTTGGCGGCGCAGCGATCACCAGCGTCCGCATCGAGGGCGTGGCGCACGAGTTCTCGACCGTACCCGGCGTCAAGGAGGACGTCACCGACATCATCCTCAACCTCAAGGACCTCGTCGTCCGCATGCACACCGACGCCGACGAGGTCGAGGCGCCGTTGGTCGCCACCGGCCCCGGTGAGGTCAAGGCCAAGGACATCGACCTGCCCTCCGGGGTCGAGATCCTCAACCCCGAGGCGCCGATCGCGACGCTGGAGAAGAAAACCAAGCTCGAGGTCTACCTGACGATCGGCCGTGGCCGCGGTTACTCGCCGGCGGAGGAGAACAAGTCCGACGAGCAGCCGATCGGCGTGATTCCGATCGACTCGATCTTCTCCCCCATCCGGCGCGCCTCCTATGCGGTCGCGACGGCCCGGGTGGGGCAGCGGACCGACTTCGACAAACTCACCCTCGACCTTGAGACCGACGGCTCGATCGAGCCTGCGGCGGCGCTGCGCGAGGCCTCTGAGATCCTGATCAAGAGCCTGGCGATCTTCACCGACGCCGAGCGGGTCGAGGAACTGACCGCGCGCGACCAGATCGCGGCGCTGCCGAGCGACCCGCTCGCCGGCCCCAACGGCGACGGCGCCGCCGGCGCCAACGGCCTGGACGAGATCCTGATCGAGGAGCTGGAACTGGGCGTGCGCTCCTACAACTGCCTCAAGCGCGCCGGGGTGCAGACGGTGGGCGACCTGGTGCGCAAGTCCCGCTCGGAGCTGAACGCGATCCCCAACTTCGGCCAGAAGTCGATCGAGGAAGTGATCGAGACCCTTCACTCCCGCGGGCTTGACCTGCAGGGCGACTGAGCAAGTTCTGGGAGGAGGAGAGCCGTGCGTCACCGCAAGAAGCGCAACAAGCTGAGTCGCGATGCCGCACACCGCGAGGCTCTTCTCGCCAACCTCTCCAAGCAGTTGATCGAGCACGAGCGGATCAAGACCAGCCAGGCGAAGGCCAAGGCGGTCAAGCCAGAGGTCGAGCAGCTGATCACCCTCGCCAAGCGGGGCGACCTGCATGCCCGGCGCCAGGCACTGGCGACGCTGCACAACGACAAGTTCATCGTTCACAAGCTCTTTGAAGAGGTCGCGCCGCGCTACACGGAGCGTCCGGGGGGCTACACGCGCATCGTCAAGCTCGGGCCACGGCGCTCGGATTCGACCGAGATGGTCTACCTCGAGCTGGTTTGAGCCCCGGCTCCGTCCGCCTGGATATTGAATACGACGGGTCGGGGTTCTCCGGTTGGGCGGCTCAGCCCGGCCAGCGAACCGTGCAGGGGGAGCTGGAGGCCGCCCTCGAGGCTGTACTGAGGGAGCCGGTGCGGCTGACGGTCGCCGGGCGCACCGACGCGGGGGTCCATGCCCTGGGGCAGGTGGCCAGCTTCGAGCTCGGGGCGGCCATCGCGCCGGGCCTGGGGCGGAGGCTGAACGGGATCGGGCCCGACGAGGTCACGGTCACCGCCGTCAGCGTTATCGAGGAGGGCTTCGACGCCCGGCGTGACGCCGGGTCGCGCACCTACCTCTACCGGGTGCTCGCCCGCTCGGCGCCGAGCCCCTTCGAGCTGGGACGCGCCCTGTGGTGGCCCCACCGCGTTGACCGCGATGCCCTCGGCGAGTGCGCCGCCGCCCTGCGGGGCCTCCTCGACTTCACCGCCTTTACCCCGACTCAGACCGACCATGTCCGCTTCCAGCGCGACATCCTGCATGCCGAGTGGAACGGCGAGGGCGATCTGCTCAGCTTTCGCGTCAGCGCCGACGCCTTCATGCACAACATGGTCCGCGTGCTGGTCGGCACCATGCTCGAGGTCGCCGCCGGTCGCCGCGCCGTCGATGACTTCCGCCGCCTGCTCGACGGAGCCCGGCGCAGCGAGGCGGGCGATACCGCTCCAGCTCATGGCCTTTATCTGGAGTCCGTCTCCTACACCTAGAATCGATCGGGTGCGCGTACTCCTGACCAACGACGACGGGATCACCGCTCCGGGTCTGCAGGCGGCGCGGCGGGCGCTGCGGGACCTGGACGGGTTGGAGCTGGACGTGATCGCGCCGGACTCCAATCGCAGCGCCACCGCGCGCAGCATCACCACCCGCTCTCCCCTGGCGGTCGAGGAGGTCGAGTTCGGCGATGGGGACCGTGGCTACGCCACCGATGGCACTCCGGTCGACTGCGTTCGCTTCGCCGCGCTGGGGCTGCTCGGTGCTCCCCCGGACCTGATCGTCTCCGGCATCAACCATGGCGCCAACCTGGGAGACGACATCACCTACTCGGGTACCGTAGCCGCGGCCTTTGAGGGGATCGTGCTCGGCATCCCGGCTCTGGCGATCTCCCAGCAGTCCTCCGGCGGCGGCATGGGATACGTCAGCGGGCGGTTCGAGTTCGGCCTCGCCGCGTCCTTCCTGGCCCAGCTGGCCAGGCGCCTGGCGACCGAGTCGATGCCGGCATCGACCCTGATCAACGTCAACTGTCCGGCCAGCGACCCCGCGGGAGTCGAGGTGACGAGACTGGGGAAGCGGATCTACAACGACGAGCTGAAGCTGGTCGGCGAGTCGGGGACCCGCCGCCATTACGAGATCTACGGTTGGCAGCCTGGGTTCGAGGACGAGGAGGGCACCGACCTTCTGGCGGTTTCGCAGGGGAGGATCTCGGTCACCCCAATCCACTTCGACCTCACCGACCGCGGCGGCCTGGAGCGGTTGCGAGGATGGGACCTCGAGGCGATGCTGTCCTCGTGCGTGTGAGGGCAGGCCAGGCCGCGGATGCGGCCCTGGGCCGCGGCCCTGAGCGAAGCAGAGGGCTGCTGGAATGAGCCCGAGCGAGCGCAGCACGCGGCTGGACCTTGACTCGCGCGCCGCCGAGGTGCGGGGGCTGCTGGAGCACCACAACCACCGCTACTACGTCCTCGATGACCCCCAGATCGGCGACGAGGAGTACGACGCGCTGCTCGACGAGCTGCGTTCGATCGAGGCCCAGCGCCCGGACCTGCGCAGCGCCCGATCGCCCACCCAGCGAGTCGGCGCCGCGCCGCTGGAGCGCTTTGAGCGGGTTGAGCACGCCGAGCCGATGCTGTCCTTGGCCAACGCCCGCAACGAGGAGGAGCTGCGGGCCTGGGAGACGCGAGTGCGCAACCACCTGAGGCGGCTCGATATCAGCGCCGCGGAGTTCAGCTACACGACCGAGCCAAAGATCGACGGCCTGGCGATCGCGCTCACCTACGAGAACGGGGCGCTGGCCCGCGGTGCCACCCGCGGCGACGGCCGGGTGGGCGAGGACGTCAGCCAGAATCTGCGCACGATCGCGGCGATCCCAGTGAGGATTGAGGACGGGCCGGCGCTGGTCGAAGTGCGGGGCGAGGTCTACCTGCCGATCGCCGACTTCAGGGCGCTGAACGAACGCCGTGCGGCGGCCGGCGAGGCGACCTTCGCCAACCCGCGCAACTCTGCCGCCGGCTCGATCCGCCAGCTCGATCCGGCCCTGGCCGCCGAACGCCCGCTCTCGATTTGGTGCTATGGCCTGGGTGCCAGCGGCGAGCTCGATCTCCCTACCCACAGCGAGGAGATCGCCTGGCTGGCCGAGCGCGGCTTCCAGGTCAACCCCGACACCGCTCACCACTCCGGCATCGACTCCGTGGTCGAGCGTTGCCGCTGGTGGGAGGAGCGCCGCGACTCGCTCGACTACGAGATCGATGGCGTCGTGGTCAAGATCGACGAGCGGGCGCTGTGGCGGGAGCTTGGAGTGGTCGGCCGCGAGCCGCGCTGGGCGATCGCCTGGAAGTTCGCCCCGACAACGGCGACGACGAGGATCCACGACGTCGTCTGGAACGTCGGCCGCACCGGCCACCTGGTTCCCTTTGCGATGCTCGAGCCGGTCCACGTCGGCGGCGTCACGATCAGCACCGCGACCCTCCACAACGAGGAGGACCTGGCGCGCAAGGACGTGCGGGTGGGGGACGAGGTGGTCGTGATGCGCGCCGGTGATGTGATCCCCCAGGTCGTCTCGCCCAAGCTGCCGCGCCAGAACAAGCGCGCCCGCAAACCCAGCCCGCCGAAGCGCTGCCCCGCCTGCGGTACTCAGACCGTCAAGCCCGAGGGTGCCGTCTTCACGGTCTGCCCCAACCGCGCCGGCTGCCCCGGTCAGTCATTCCAGCACGTCAAGCACTTCGTCAGCAAAGGGGCAATGGACATCGACGGGCTGGGTGAGAAGCAGGCGCTGCGCCTGCTCGAGCTGGGCCTGATCGAGGATGTCGCCGAGATCTACGAGCTGAGCGAGGAACGGCTGGTTGAGCTCGAGGGGTTCGGCGAGGTTTCCGCTCGCAACCTGGCGGCGGCGATCAATGCCTCCCGCTCCCGCCCCTTCAAGCGCGTCCTCTACGCGCTCGGCCTGCCCGGCGTCGGCCAGGTCACGGCGGAGGCACTTGCCGACCATTTCGGCTCGATCGATGCACTGCGCGCGGCCGACCCCGAGCGGATCGAGGGGGTTGAGGGGGTGGGGCCGATCATGGCCCTGCAGATCGCCGAGTCGCTGGCCGACGAGCGCACCTGGGAGTTGATCGAGAAGCTGCGGGCGAAGGGCCTGCGGCTGGCGCAGGACCCCTCCGAACGCCGCCCCTCCGGCGGGTCCCTGGAGGGCCGGACACTGGTCCTCACCGGAACCCTGCCAAGCCTCACCCGGGAGGAGGCGGCGGCGCTGATCAAGGCGGCCGGCGGCAGGATTGTCAACTCGGTCTCGAAGAAGACCGACTGGGTGATCGCCGGCGAGAGCCCCGGCTCCAAGCTCGCCACGGCGGAGGAGCTGGGCGTCGAGGTGATCGACGAGGAGGGGCTGCGGGCCCTGATTCAGTAGCCGGCGATCGCTGCGGCGATCCTGTCCTGCTCGAGGTGTGCGAGTTCGAGGTCACCCACCCCGCTCATCAGGATGGAGAAGATCATCGTCTTCCCGTCGCGGTTGAAGCAGTAGCCGGAGAGGTTGCTGACCCCGGTCAGGGTGCCGGTCTTGGTCCGGCAGCGGCCATCCGCCGGGGTCCCCAGCATGCGCGAGGCGACCGTGCCCTGGTGCCCCGCCAGGGGGAGGTCGCGGATGAAGTCTTCGCCGACCGGGGCGGTTCGCATCGATTCCAGCAGGTCGACCACCTCGCTTGGTGAAGCGCGACCCGAGGGGCTGAGGCCGGAGCCGTCGACAGCGTGGACGCCGGATTTCTGCTGGCGGGCGAAACGGGCGACGACCGCGGCGCCCGCCGCGGTCGTGCCGGCGCCGCCAAAACGCGCCCCGAGCAGCTTGATCAGGGTCTCGGCGAAGAAGTTGTCAGAGTAGACGTCGGTGAAGTTGATGATCCGGTTCAGGGCCGGCGAGCGGACCACGGCGACCTGCTTGGCCCCCGCTGGGGTTCCCCGCAGCGCCACCTGAGGGGAGATCGTGACCGCCGCCGCGCGCAGCGACCGGGCCAGGGTCGAAGCGGCAAGCTTCGCCGGTTCGCCGGCAAAGCCTGTGGCCCCCGGGCTGCTGTAGCCGGAGTCGAAGGAGAGGCCGGAGAGGGGGCCGATGTAGGGGCTGGTCGCATAGCCGGAGGAGGCCACCCCTCGCCGCCGGTCAAAGATCGTGTCGTCGGCGTAGAGCCTGCCGGTCACCGAGTGGATCCCGGCGGCGCGGATCTGCGGCGCGAGGGCGAGCAGGTTGGTGCCCAGCCCATTGGTGAAGCGATCGTAGAAGGCGGGCACCCCGAGCGTCGGGTCGCCGTCGCCCCTCAGGTAAAGGCTGCCGCGCAGGACGCCGTTCGATTCCAGGCTGCCGTCGCTGAAGACCCTGGTCGGGATGCGGTAGTCAGGTCCTAGCCGGCTCAGCGCGGTCGAGGTGGTGAACAGCTTCATGTTCGAGGCCAGCGGCCGCTGCGTCTGGGCCGCCCGCTGGCAGAGCACCTTGCCGCTGCCGACTTCGACCACCATCAGGCCGCTGGCAATGCCGCCTCCGCGCACGAGGTCTCCTTTCAGTGCCTGGCAGGACTGCCCGGATGCGGCCCCTGCGCCCGCCGGTGGCGTGGCGAGGAGGAGGGCCGCGAGGAGTGGTGCGAGGCGCCGCCTCATTCCCTGAGATAATCACGTTTATGGGAAAAGTTGTGGACATCGAGTCCCAACCTCGGCGACGCCGATCCCGCAAGCGTCCCTCCAAGACCGCTCTGGTCCTGGGCGGCGGCGGCTTCACGGGCGGGGTCTATGAGATCGGCGCCCTGCGCGCCCTCGACCTGCTCGCGGTCAACAGCACCGTAAACAGCTTTGACATCTACGTCGGCACCAGCGCCGGCTCCTTCGTCGCCGGGATGCTGGCCAACGGCATCACCCCTGACGAAATGATGCAGGTGCTGAACGAGCGGGTCTCCTCCGAGCTGGAGGATCTTCACCTGGACAAGGTGCTGCGGCCCAACTACCTCGGCTTCCTGCGCAAGGCCGCCTCGCTACCGCTGCGCTCTTTGGAGCTCCTACGCGCCCTGGCGCGGATCGGCGAGCTCTCGGCGATCGACATCGGGGTAGGACTCGCCGAGGCCCTGCCCAGCGGCCTGTATTCGGGCTCCGGGATTGACGGCTACGTCGCCGGGGTGCTCGGCGAGGGCGGCCGGACCAACGACTTCCGCCTGCTGGACCCCGAGCTCTACCTGACGGCGACCGACCTCGATACCTGCGAGCGGATCGTCTTCGGTGAGAAGGGCTGGTCCGATGTGCCGATCTCCAAAGCGATCGAGTGCTCGACCGCGCTGCCGGTCGTCTACAAGCCGGTCGAGCTGAAGGGCCGCCAGATGGTCGATGGCGGCATCCGCTCCACCACCAACGTCGACATCGCGGTGGAGAAGGGCGCCAAGTTCATCGTCGTCGTGAACCCTCTGGTGCCCTACGTCAACGACTTCGAGAAGACGATCCCGACCGTCTTCGGCAGCCGCGTGCGGCGGGTCTCCGACATGGGTCTGCCGGCGATCGCCAACCAGACCTTCCGGCTGATCGCCCACGCCCGCCTGCACCAGTCGGTCGAGATTTGGCAGGAGAAGTACCCCGGGGTGGACATCATCCTGATCGAGCCCGAACCGAACGACGAGTTGATGTTCGGCACGCCGATCATGGATTACTCGCGGCGGCTGAAGATCGCCCGACATGGCTTCGAATCGGTCACCGCCACCCTCGCCCAGGACTACGACCGCTACAGGGAGATCGCTGAGCGCCACGGTCTGGAGATCTCCGAGCGCCGCGTTCGCCGGGTGGTGGAGCGCGCCGCGGAGGAGGAGCCGGAGCAGATCTCCGCCTGGCGACGGGTCCTCGAGCAGACCACGTCGGTCCTGCTCCGTCAGTCCGGCGAAGCCTAGGTCTACGCCGCGTAGAGGGCTTCGATCTCCGGCTCGTGCTTGGCGGCGACGACCGCCCGCTTCACCTTCAGCGTCGGCGTCAGCTCACCGCTCTCCTGCGAGAGGTCGGCGGGGAGGATCGCCACCTTCTTGATCTGCTCGACCCGGGCGAAGCGCTGGTTGATCTTCTCCACGTGGGCATCGATTGCCGCCTTGATCTCCGCGTTCGCGGCGAGCTGGGCGGGGTCCTGCGGCAGGCCGTGCTCCCTGGCGTAGGCGAGGACCTCGTCGGGGTCGAGGGTGACCAGCGCCACCAGATAGGGCCGTCGGTCGCCGACCACCACGCATTGGGATACCAGGGGGTGCTGCTTGATCTCCGCCTCGAGGTTGGCGGGGGTGATGTTCTTGCCCCCGGCGGTGATGATGATGTCCTTTTTGCGGCCGGTGATCTTGATGAAGCCGTCGGAGTCGATCTCGCCGATGTCGCCGGTGTGCAGCCAGCCGTCGACGATCGTCTCCTCCGTCGCCTCCTCGTTCTTGTAGTAGCCCTGGAAGACATTGGGGCCCTTGACCAGGATCTCGCCGTCCTCGGCGATCCTCACCTCGCAGCCGGGGAACGGTTTGCCGATCGTGCCGACCTTGAAATCGTCTGGGGTTGAGATCGTCGCCGCGGTCGAGGTCTCGGTCATCCCCCAACCCTCGAGCACCAGGACCCCCGCGGCGTCGAAGAAGCGCAGGATCTCGGGGTTGATCGGCGCCGCGCCGGAGACCGCCAGTCGCAGCTGCCCGCCAAACAACCCGCGGATTTTGGAGAGCACACGCCGGTCGGCGAACTCGTATTGCTTGCGCAGGAGGAACCCCGGCCTCGCTCCGCCTCGCTCCGCCGCGCGCATCCTCTTGCCGACCCCAATCGACCAGTCAAAGACCGCCTTCTTCAGGCCGCCCTCCTTTTCCATGCCACTGGTCGCGGCCGTGTAGATCTTCTCGAAGATGCGTGGCACGGAGGGGAAGTAGGTCGGCTTCAGCTCGGCCAGGTTGGGCAGGATCTTCAGCGGGTCGCGCTCCCAGAAGGCGAGGGTGGCGCCGAGGTCGAAGCTGCCGAGCTGGATCAATAGGGCGAAGGAGTGGGCCAGGGGGAGGTAGAGGTAGGAGACGTCATCGGGCTCGACCACGCTGGTCTCGTTGACCATGTCGAGCATTGCCCGGTAGTTGCCGTGGCTGATGATGCAGCCCTTCGGCGGGCCGGTGGTGCCGGAGGTGTAGATGAAGGTGCAGATGTCCTCCGGGGCGACCGAGCTCCAGCGCGCCTCCCAATCCCCGGGGTCGCGCCCTTCGCCGCGGGCCTGCAGGTCTCCCATCGAGATCGCGTCCTCGCTGGAGCCGGTCATCCGTACAACCTGCTCGAGCTTCGGCAAGCGGTCGCGGACGGCGCGGATCTTCTCCATCTGCTCGTCGTCCTCGACCACGACCACCTTGGCGTCGGAGTTCTCCAGCACGTACCGGCACTCGTCAGGCGAGTTGGTCTGATAGATCGGGACGACGACCGCGCCGGCCGAAAGCGCCGCGAAGTCGAAGTAGGTCCACTCAGGACGGGTATTGGCGAGGATTGAGACCTTGTCGCCCTTGCCCACGCCGAGGTCGATCAGGCCGAGCGACAGCGCTCGCACCGTCTCGGTGACCTCGTCGAAGCTGCGGTCGACCCAGCTGCCGTCCTGCATGTAGCGGACCGCGGGAGCGTCGCCGTAGAGCCGCGCGGCGAGCGGCAGCAGGTCAGCGAGCGTCTTTGATTTTGTTCCCCGCCCCATTGCGGGGAAGTCTAATTCAGTGAAGCGCGGTCGAGGCCTGAGGGGCCTTTGCCTCGGGTGCCGGTTGGCGCAGCGAGGTGAGGAAGAGGCTGCGGTCGATGCGGCCATGGAGGATCGGAACGCCCATCTGCATGCACTTGCCGATCACTTCCTGCCGCTGCATGTGCAGTTCCTCGGCAAGCTCGGTGGGCGTCAGGTGATTGGCCACGGCGGACCTCCAATGTAGTTGAAAGTGAGTAGGGGGATTATTTACCGGTGGCGGCGGACGTGTCAATCGGGTAGCCGCATATTGCGTCAATCGGCACGCTTTCAAACCGGGATAATCCGCGGCGATGTCCGAGGTCGCCGCCCATCCGCTCCCCCGCCGTGGCCGGTTGTGGGTTCTCGCCCTCCTTCTCTTCGGGCTCTTCGGGCTCGGCTACGCCTTGGTCGGTATCGCGACCCAGAAGGGCGGCAAGCCGGTGGTCAGGATCGCGGGCATCAACGAAACGCAGGAGATCTTCGGTGGCGTCGAACAGGCGGGGGATCGGCTCGGCTCGGCCAGCGCGCCGGTCACGATCCAGGTCTTCAACGACCTCCAGTGCGCGACTTGCCGCAAGGCGTTTCTGACCACGATTCCCGGTCTGGTCGAACCCTACGTCCGGTCTGGCCAGGTCAAGCTCCTCTACCGCCACTACTCGGTTGCCGAAAACCCGACCGAGGTTGGCTTCTACGGGGCAGAAGCGGCAGCTCAGCAGGGGGATGGGTGGCAGTACACCTATCTCTTCTTCCGCAACCAGGAAGAAGCGAAACGGCAGGGTGTCACCCAGGGCTTCCTCGATTCGATCGCCAACTCGGTCGAAGAAATGAACGTGCCGGAATGGAAAAGCTACCTGGAAAAGAACAGGGGACCAAACGGGGCGATCGCCAGGAAACTCGCCGCCTCCGAAAAGCTCGCCACCGATCTCGAAGTTCGCACGCCGCGAGAAATCCAGGCCGGCGAAGAAGGTATCCAGGTCGAAGGGCAGGCGATGGTTGTCACCGGCCCGCGCGGCAGCCACACCCTTCTGGAAGGTCCAACCTTGTCCCAGATCGAGGCGGCGATCAAGTCAGTGCAGTAGTTCCGGCGCGGTCTGGGATAATCGCCGACTCTCGGGGCGTGGCGCAGCCTGGTAGCGCGCACCGTTCGGGTCGGTGAGGTCCCCGGTTCAAATCCGGGCGCCCCGATTGTTGTTTCATGTTGCGAAACATGAAACAACCAGCTATCCTGAACCCGATGATCAAGGGTCAGGACGTCCTTTTGCTGCTGAAGCTCGTCGACGAGCCGGAGGGTTGGAC
>Ga0307372_10002136_pt1 | contig 33324 bp, 26 predicted proteins | sample OX1MG_FD_202533 | JGI IMG/M metagenome (GOLD analysis project Ga0307372, IMG submission 202533) | Soil microbial communities from Risofladan, Vaasa, Finland - OX-1 | ecosystem: Environmental > Terrestrial > Soil > Coastal area > Acid sulfate soil | place: Finland: Risofladan, Vaasa | collected... | reverse complement strand
AAGACATTCTCATTTCCATCGACGCCATTCGCAACTCTCCCGAGAAACTCAGCGGATGCATCGCGCAGTCCGAGTTGCCTTTTTCTTTGCGTTAAATCGTTGCATTATTTATGCAGCAGTCAATAGGGGCCTATACCACGTGATTTATGAAAGCAAGGGCTATTGGTTCCGCACGCCCGAAGCCTGGGACATCAATGGAAATTTCCGGGCGTCCATGTATATGCGTCCGGCAGCCATATGGGCGGTGGAGATGGCGAAGCCAGTCCACTAATTGCCAGGTGCGCGACAGGGAAGTCCGATAAGACTGAGGCTGAAGTGACTAACGCGCTGGAGCCTTAGAGATATTGACGGCAGTTAGGGCTGGCTGGCCGAAGTTTGCCGTGTAGACCCGCTCTGCTTTTGAGTCAATCGCAAGCGCATACGGGATCTTGCCAGCGCTGTATGTGCCGATCACCCTGTTGGTTGCCCCATTGATTGCAGTGATGCTGTTGCCGTGGACGTTTGCCACATAGATGCGGTTGTGAAGCGCGTCGACCGCGACGTCCTGGGGATGCTTGCCAACGGGCAGCTCGGCAACCACCTTGTTCGTCTTCAAGTTGATAATGCTGACAGTCTCCGAGCCGTAGTTCACCGCGTAAAGCATCTGCGTACGAGGGTTGACCGCGACAGCGCAGGGAGTGGAGTCAACCTGGATGGTTTGGACAGTGTGTGTCCGTACATTCAGTTCACCAATATTGTTTGTTCCCGTATGGCCGAGGTAGAGCATATCGGTTGTTTGATCGAAGGCCATTCCCCAGATATGCGTGCCCACATCAACCTTGGTCATTACTCCGGTAGAAGCATTGACAAGTCGGATGTTAGGGCTTTCATAGGTCATGAGGAAGATAGTGTTGCTGTGGGGATCGACGATGATGCTGTCTGCGCTGCCGGTTTTGAAGCGGGTGACGGAGTTTGTGGCTCCGTCGATGACGATCAGTGAGTCGCTATAGGTGTTGGCCACATAGATTTTGTTCGTGGCTTCATCTGCGGCGATGACATAGGGGTTCGATCCGGGACGGATTTTGACGGTTGCGATTACTTGATCCTGCTTGCCATCAATCACACTGATGGAATCGCTGTTTGCATTGACGACGTAGATCCGGTTTGTACGGGGGTTCACGGCGAGCGCTATGGGCGCATTGCCCACCTTGACCGTTTGAGCTGATCCGGTTCGCTCATTCGTTACGACCACCTTGTCCGCGCCTTCGTCGACCGCATAGACCTTATGGGTTTGCGGATTGATGGCGATGGCGCGAGTGGTGATCAGCCTTCCGTATGAAGCGTCTGTTTCTGCGCGAGCAATACGGGTTGCGCCGAGGAGAAATGCGGCGGTGGCGAAAGCGAAGATGAGAGAAGAAAGCCATGGACGCCAAGGCTCGTAGGTGAAATTCAGCATATTCATGTTGTGATCGATCCCGTGGCACTATATTATCAAACGTTATAAAGTCCGGCGGCGAATTCGTAGTGAGCATGCGCGCCGGCGGAAGGGCGTTCCTGATGAGCCGGTTGATGCGATTGGTTTGCGCTTGCGTAGTGTGCCTGTCGACAGCGGCGCCAATGTTTGGGCAACAGACGCCGTTCCACGTGTTGGCCTTTTACTCGACCACAGTGGAGCAGGACCATGTTGATTTTGCGCTGCAGGCGATTCCGTTCTTTCAAGCAATGGCTACCAGGGACCACTTTGAATTTAAGACCACAAAAAATTGGGACGATATGAATGCGAAGGTGCTCTCGCATTACCAGGTGGTGATGTGGCTGGATGACAGGCCATCCACGCCTGCGCAGCGACTGGCGTTCCAGAACTATATGGAGCATGGTGGGGGGTGGCTGGGATTCCATATCGCCGGATACATGTCCAGCCGGCAGGAGTGGCCGTGGTTCGCGGATTTTATCGGGACTGTGTTCACCGGTAACAGCTGGCCTCCGCTGCCAGCAAAGATTGATGTAGATGATCCGAGCCATTCTGTAACGAAAGGGTTTCCAGCAAGCTATATGTCGCCAGCCAACGAATGGTATAGCTGGAACCCTGATCCTCGACGCAGCCCAGCCATCAAGGTGCTGATGACTTTGGATCCTTCCAACTATCCGTTAGGGTTCAAGAACACACTGACGCACGGAGATATTCCTGTTGTGTGGACCAACACAAAGTACAGGATGATTTATTCGAACATGGGCCACGGCAATAAGATTTTCTGCAGCAAGCTGCAGAACCGCTTCTTTGAGAACGCTCTGCTGTGGCTGGGAGGCCGGTTGCAATAGGCCTGATTCTGTTAAGGGGTCACGGGTTCCGCATCGATCAGGCAGCGGACGGATGGCGTAACGACGATGAACATTTCCGCATGCGGCGCCTCGATCGAGTTCAACATGTCGAGATCTTTTCGCTTCTTCTCCGGAGAGATGCGATGGCCCGATTGAATATTATTGAGCGCTTCCAATCCTAAATTGCCAAGCGCTGCGAGTTGCTGTGACAACGGAATGAGGCGGATGCGCAGGAAGGATTCCGACAGGTATGAGTCGATCTGCGCGCCATTCTTGCTCCACCTTGTGAACCACTTGCGTAGCTCGGGGCGTGCTGACGGTTCAAGTATGGAGCGCCTTGCCAAAGCATTGACCTCTCGTGCTGTATTGCTTTCCGGCGGGATAGCGTCAACCAGTTGATTGAGCGGCTGCTCGACATCGTAGACCTGTGTTGTCTCACGGTCGTAGTCCTTTACGGGTTCGACAGCCTGTGCCAGCGTTACAAGCAGTGGCAGAGGCATGTCGTCTCCGGCGATGCGGCCCAGCATGGTGCGAGTGCTGATTTGCTGCTGGAGGCCAAGCCATTGCAGGTTGCGGTTGAGCACCGCGAGACGGCGATACATGGAGTTCACATCAGTGACGGAAGCCGGTGACCAGAGGCGTTCGGCGATGGCTCCAAGACGCGGCCAGAGGCGGTTGTCGAGAATTTCCGGAGTTACATACTCGGTCCATTGAGCCGCTTCGCCGCCGATGATGCTTGCCTGTTGGGCCGGAGTGAGAGATGCGCTGGGGCCGCTAAGCGGATCGACCGCGTAATGTTCTGCGGCAGAGTGCATGAGGTCAAGGTAGTATCCGGCGGAGAGGACTGTTTTGTACCCAAGGCGGGCAGAGTTGGCAAGAGAGTCTGCGCCGCGCCATGACTGAATGAGCGAATCATTAGGCAATTTGCTGTCAAGGACTTCGTCCCACCCCTCCATGTGCTTTCCGTGCTTTGCGACGATCTTTTGTACCCGCAACGTGAAATAGGTTTGCAGAGCGTGGGTGTTTGCAATGTTGTGCGCATGCATCCAGGCTTGGATTTTGGGGTCATGGTTCCAATACTTTGCATCGACTTCATCGCCACCGACGTGGAAGTAGGCATCGGGGAATAGCTTTTCCATCTCCCCAAAGACCTTGTTGATGATTTTGTAGGTTTCCTTATTGGTGGGGTCGAGCGGAGGACGTAGTTGGTCGTGCTCGGAGCGAACCAATCCAATGGGCGCGGGGCCGGAGGACAACTGAGGATAGGCAACGAGCCAGCTCACGGCATGGCCCGGCAGGTCGAACTCAGGAACGATGCGAATGCCGCGATCCCGCGCGTATGCAATCAGCTGACGAATCTGGGCCTGCGTATAGTAGAGGGAGTCGGAGGCATACTCTGTAAGGCGCGGGCATTTTTTGCTTTGTACGCGGAAACCCTCGTCATCGGACAGGTGCAGATGAAGCACGTTCAGCTTGACCGCAGCCATTCCGTCGATGTTCCGTTCCAGCGCGGAGAGACCCATAAAATGGCGCGAGACGTCGATCATGAGACCGCGCCATGGGAATCTTGGGGCGTCGTCGATCTGAACAGCGGGAATGATCCATCCGCTGGGGCCATCGTTGACAAGCTGCAGAAGAGTTTGCAAGCCATGCATTATGCCCAGTGGATTGGGCGCAGTCAGCTCGATTGTGCTCTGGCGGACGGATAGGTGATAGCTTTCGTCCTCGCCCAGAGCCTGCACTTTGAGGCCGGGGCTGGCGCATTGAATGACGAAGAGGGGACCTTGAGGAGGCTCGCCGAATGAGCGATCAAAGGGAACCCCGGTTTGAACAGAAAGCTGATGGATGAACCGCCGGAGGGCGTGGTGGACTCTTTCATCTCCGCCGGTAAGCCGGATACGAGGTGTGCCGTTCAGCGCGAGTGCGCCTTGCTGCCGAGTGATGTGTGCCGGCCATGGCATGAGGTTAAGCTGCTGTCCACTGCAGGGAAGAACAGCGCAAAGCAGGAACGCGGCGATTCTGAATCTTTTTATCCCACCGAGAATGCTCAAGGCCCAGACCTCTTCGGAAGCTTAAAGATCAAACAAATAGGCCGACCCATTTTGAAGGAGTCGGCCTATGTGATTCTGCATTGCAAATTGCTGGAATCCTGTTATTGTCCTTCCCAGTATTTGTTGAAGCCAATGTACGCGGAGGGCACGGCTGCCAGAATCTTCCGGCGCAGTTGCAGTATATCGACGGAGCCGAGTGATTTGTACAAGACTTTGCCGTCGGGGCCAAGAAGGACGGTATATGGAACCGCCGATTGCCACTTGGGATCGAAGGCAGCCTGCAGGCTCGCAGCGTCGTCAGAGTCAAGCAGCAGATTCCTGCTGGTGGCGTGATGTTTTTGCAGGAAGCTCAGTACGCTCCGTTTTTCATCGGGCGAGTTGACAGAGACAGTCACCAGGTTGAGGCCGCGATCGCTATACATGCGGAAGGTGTTCTGCAGGTCGGCGAACTCGGCAATGCAGGAGCTGCACCATGTCGCCCAAAAGTCGACAAGCGTGTATTGATCGCCGCTGTTCGCGCGCAGCTTTTTGAGATCGGCGGCGTTGACCATGCTTACTGTAACCGGGGTCGCGTCGAGCTTTTCGTTATATTCGGCAACGAGAGCCATCTTTTCAGCCCACTTCGTGGAGCATCCAAAGACGGCTGTATGGGCTACCTTGACCGGATTGCCTGCAAGCAACTCGTCGATTGCGTTCTGTGCGTCATGCGTCCGCACTTTCTCGATGCGGTAGCTGTTGTCGAAGCGGCCTTCGTAGCGGAGGCGGCGGTTCTGGTCGAAGATAAACACATGCGGCGTAGCTTGTGGCCCGTAAGCGCGGGTTACGGCCTGCGTGTCGCCGTCGTAGAGGTAGGGGTAGTGAAGATGCTTGTATTGGACGCGAATTTTCATGTCGGCCGGCGTATCGCCCACGTCTGAGGAATCAAGTTCGTTGATTACGGTTGCCTTGGGATCATTGCCCTCGATAGCGACGACCGCGACGCCGCGGTTTTTATATTCCTCATAAAGCTTTTCAATGCGGCTCTCATACATTTGCGCGATAGGGCAGTGGTCGCACGTGAAAATGATCACGAGCACGCGCGCCTTAGCGTAATCGCTTAGTTTATGTGTTTTTCCATCGACGCCGGGCAGCGCAAAATTGGGAGCCTTTGATCCGAGCGGCAAAATAGGATGCTCAATCTGCCCATGGGCCACGAGATGGGTTGCGAGAGACATCAGCGATATGAGAGCGATTGAAAACAGTTTTCGCATTTCTTCTCCAAACATCGGCACGTTCGTCCGCAGTTATGCCAGGCTCCTGGCATAGTCAATTTGCTTCACCATGTCTGCGTCGTCGTTGCCTTCCTTTTCGTACTCAACGGCGACCAGTCCTGTGAATTTCATCTGGCGGAGGTCACGGATGACTTGCGGAATGTGCGCGATGCCAGCTCCCAGCAGAACATTCTCTTCATCCCCCTTCGCCTTAACGTCTTTGAGGTGAACCATGCGAAGGCGCGGCGCCAGCTTGAGAATGGCCTTGGCGGGGTTGTAGCCGCACTGGGCGAACTGCCCGGTGTCCGCGGTTGCTCCCATGGTTTTGGAAAGGCCGGTGATGGCGTTCCATACTTCCTCCGGGCTTTCGTAGGCGAACTTGACCTGCGGGAAGAAGTGATTGTGCAGTCCGAACGTCAGCCCTGCCTGAGTGAGCTTCTCATCGATCCGGCGCAGGACGGGTGCTGGTGCATCGCCGGTGAGGTTGCTGCATCCCAGGATATTCGCGAAGCGGATGGCGCGATCAATGTCGTGATCGTTGCGCATGGTCGCCGAATAGTAGGACCAGCAGCGGATCCCGGCGCGGTCAAGTTTTTTGCGCGTGGTTCGGAACAGCTCATCTTTGGGATTGCTCAGCAGCATGAACTCGCCGCGCGACATCTCGATCATGCGGATGCGGAGCAGCTTCAACTGAACGATCATGGCGTCGATGGAGATGGTGTGGTAGCTGTAGGTCCCGACCCCAATCTTCAGCTTGCTGAAGGCAAAGAGTGGAGTTGCCGCACACATTACACCGCTGGCCGTAGCCAGCTTGAGAAAGTTGCGTCTTGTGACCCCTGGGCGAATCACCTGAAGAGCACGCCTCCGGAATGTTTTTAACGGTCCATTACAAAGTAACTATGTGATGAAGTTCACCACACGCGACAGCATCTGTCAAGAAATGCTCAGAAGCGATGATCTGTAAAGCGCTCAGAATGCCTTTACCGCCTGGGCGCGAAGCGCGGAAGGAGCCAAAGAGCAGAGAAGGGCGACCAAAACAAGCGTGAAGCTCCCCGCCAAACCGGCAGTTCACATGCGGGCCTGCGTAACTGCCCGACATTTTCTTTGCGCCGAAGAACCAGTTCATTTCGCCTGCCGGCGTTTTAACCTCTGATCCGGTTACGGGTTTTTTCTATCGCTCCGGAGGTCACACATTCCGAATCCGCCGTTTCCGACAAGCACCCGATGATTCCTTCACAAGCTGTACCCGGGCCGGGAATCCGGACTTTGCTGCCGACCTTTGAGTGGTTAGCCCATGTTCAGGGATTTGCCACGCCGCTGAGTTCCGCGTGTCCATCGAGCGAGCCATCCAGCAGCACCACGGCGACCCAGGGTGTGGACTTGTCCAGAATACGGGCGTTCCAGGCGACGACCCGGTTGGCCTGGTTCCCCAGATCGATGGAGATCGACTCGGGCCCGGAGAGGTCGAGGTTGTCTGCACGCACGGAAACAGTGTGCCGGCCAGCTCCGAGGACGGTCGCGTGCAGGATGACAGTTTCTGGTCCCGCGGATTCGGATGAGGCGGCGAAGGTGACGGCATGGTTGCGGCGCAGGTCAATTGAATCGGCGCCCCCGGCCAGGGCCACGAAAGAAGTGTGCGCATCGCCATAGGTCGCAAGGAACCGTCCCTGCGGGATCGCCGCGCGGAAGCTTCCATCCGCCGCAATGGGCACGGTGAGGTTTTCTCGGGTGCCTGTGTTGAAGAGAGTGACGGCTCCGGCGCCTCCGGGATCGACCACGCCGCTGAGAATCGCGGGTCCGCTCAAGTCGCGCATGAGCCAGATCCATTCGCCCGCGGGCTGAGTCCACACCTCCTTGTAGGTCCAGCAGATTTGGTTGGGCCAATAAGGCACATCGGCGTTGCCTTTTGTCTCAATGCCCACGGGGATTGCCCCCACCATCTGGCCGGATCGGACGCTGTAGAGGGGAGTCCAGTCATATCCCTCGCCATACATAATGCTGGAGGAGAAAGGATTTCTGCCGATCAGCCACTGGGCCTGCTGCTGCGCCAGGTCTTCATCGCCGATATCTCCGCGCAGCTGTGCCGCTACGGAAAGGGCCTTGGCCTCAGAGAGCAGCACGCTGGAGTTTCCGCGGAACTGGAACCATACCGGATAGCGCCGGAGCCAGGCATCGCCACCCAGGTGAAGACCCTCTTTAACCTGAGCGACGAACATGGCGCGGCTGGCCGTTTCCAGCGGCCTCCATGCAGGGCTTTGGGGAAGGACGGCGGCTCCGCTAATCCTGTAGACACCGGCGGGGAGCACATTATACGGCGCATCCAGACGCGCCCCCACTTCCTGGTAATACTTCGTATGAAGGACGATGGCCGAATACCATTTAATCCAGTTCGGGTTGTTGGGCAGCGCCTCGCACAGATGTGCCAGCGCCACAATGGGCTGCTCTTCTTCTCCCATGTGGAAGCGGTGAAAAAGATACTTCTTGTCCGGGCCGGTATAGAAGTACCCGGTCATGGGAACGCTCCACGGCTGAAGCACCCGTTCCTGAGAAGCGAGAATCTGGTTCCCCAGATCGACGGCCTCCTGGGCATAGACGGGGTCGGAAGTTGTCTTGTACAGCTCGATCGAGGCAATCGCTCCGAAGGAAATTCTCTCCAGATTGTCGCTTTGTCCGTAGACCTCCGGCACCGGCGGCGCTTTCTTCAGACCGTCGGCGGCGAACTGCCAGTCTTCTTTCGCGATGACAAGGCTGCGGCGCGCCAGATCCGGATCGCTGGTTTTCAGCACCCGACTGGCGAGAGCTTCCACCGCGGCTACCCGAAAATTCCATTCCGGATTGTTGACAGCCTGGCCGAAGCGGTCGTCGGCATCCCCCATGATGCCGTCGGTCCAGTAGCTGATGTTCTGGCCGGTGCTGCGATAGCCGTCGCCGAATCGAGTCTTGAGCACCCAGTTCAGGCCCCATTTGGCTTCCTGGATCACGCGGTTCAACAGCTCGGGGTCGTTGTTCTCCTGCTGCAGGCGGCTGGCCATCGTGAACAGGGCGTAGGCCATCGCCGGAGTATTTCCGGTCTCGCTTGTATCGCCGGCATCGTGGTAGCCGCCATTCACGACGATGCGCCGATCGCCATGCACGGTGTAGTCATCCTGATGGCAGATGCCGTGGATTCCTGGAATCACGGTGCCGCATCGCTCGCTGTACATGAAGTTGAGCACTTTCCAGATGCTGTCGCGCCACACGTCCGTACCAATCCGAAATGGACGCGTAGCCACATCGCCTGCACGGAGGAAATAGGTTCCAGGACGCTGCACCGGGGAGAAATCCAGCACCTGAAATGTCCCCAGGCCGGTTTTGCTGTCCACAACCGGGCCGGTGTAGATCGCCTTGCCCGTAGCTTCATCGATCAAAGAAAAATCGTGGGCGGCCAGCCCGCTGGCCAGAGCAGTCTTGGTCGTGCCGGGCGAGTATCCGGCGTGGCTGAAGGCAATCTTTCCCGGCGCGATCTCCCATCCTTCCACGTAGTCGGGGACAACGCTTTGCAATTCGAGCTGGTCCAGATAGAAAACCGTCTGGTCACCAGGATTGGGGAACATGCGTGGCAGGGAATAGCCGAAGCTGAGGCCTGTGACCTTGTCGCGATCGAGCGAGGGGATCTCCCACACCACATGGTTCCACTGGTGATCCACGATCGGAATGGAATCGTCGCGGCCTTCATTCTGGTCGTCCGGCAGCAGATGCGTCCCTTCGTTGTGCAGGGTCATATTAAGCGAAATGGCGGGCGCCCCGTGGATATCCGGAAACACCCACACGGAAATACGGTTGTACTTGCTCCAGTCTTCGGAGGGAAAACTGCGTGTGGCGACAAGATCCTGCCAGTCTCCGCTGCCCTCAACGCGGCCAATGTTGTCCGTTGAGGCGACTCTGAGAGACGCTCGCCCCTGTTTGACCTCGGTGGTTGAGAGCGTCATCGTACCCACACCGGTCAACGACCAGTGCGAGAGGTCCTCCATGGCGTCGAGCAGGCGAGAGCGCAGCACTCTCTTCTGCAACTGACGGTATTCCGCGCCGTTCTGGAAGTCCGGCTTCATGGGCACGGCCGGAGTGGACTGCTGTGCCCGCGCACAACTAACAAGCGAGGCAAGAGGCAAAATGATCGCGACGAACAATCGGACCACAGGTGAAGCAGAACGAGCCGTACGCTTGAGCAGAACCATCAGAGTCTCGCCTCGGGTTTTAATGAATGACGGGGTAATCACAACTGCATGCGCAGCCGCGCGCGGGTTGCGACGTGGGCCAGCAGGAGCATCGCCACGGTGAAAGCGGCGGCGCGAATGACTCCGGGCCAGCCCTGATTCCAGTGCTCTTGCAAATAAGCCGTTCCCGTGAGTGCGACGAAGAAGTAATAGATATCGGGGATCAGGTAGGTGAGCAGCGTGTTCGATCCCGCAGGCCGTACCAACCACGCCCACGCTTTTCGCTTCTTTACGTCACACAGCCAGTAGAGAGCGGTGAAGAGCACGCAACAGGCGGCCACGGTCCACAGAGCCCAGGTTGGCGTGGCGCGAATCTTGGAGATGCCCAGCGGCCTGAGAAACCATCCGGCCGCAAAAGCAAAAACCCCCATCAGAATGCCGAAGAACATTTTTTGTGCTGGTCCGCGGAGCGGAGCTTCGAGAAAGATATGCGACATCAGGATTCCGGCCATGATGAGGCTGACCAGGGCTCCGTTGCCGAAAGGCCACACATAGAGAGACACATGTTGGACGTGTATCCAATGGGCGCAGCAGGCAGAGTTGTAGGCGATCAGCACGATGAGCCACACCAGCGGCGCGAGGCGCCACCGCCGCGTGGGGATGTAAAGCAGGCATGCCGCGAAATAGGTGAGTCCGATCAGGCCGAGAATCTCTGGATAGGAAAATTGGAGCCATGCTTCACCGCCGGGCACGGCGCGGCGGAAGATGGCGAAGACCAAAACGAGAAGAGCCGCGCCGGTAGACCGAAGGATCAATTCCAGCCTGCGGCGGACGCCTGTGTAGACGTTCCACAGCAGGATGCTGCCCCCCAGCCCGAGCAGCGCCCAGAGATACGGAGAGAGGTGCATCCTGCTGGGATCGCAATGATCGACGTTGGCCAGAATGAGCCCGAGAGCAAGCAGCGCAATCGAACGCAGCGTAACGTGCAGCCAGAGCCAGCCCACGGAGGGGTTCCTCTTGAGGCGCTGGCGGACGGCGATGGGCAGCGACATTCCCACGATGAATAGAAATGCGGGAAAGACCATGTCCACATAGGTCATCGCATCCACGTTCGCCGGCATGTGATAGGTCCACTTGCTCAGGCCGCGCACGCTTGCCATATCGTTGACGAAGATCATGACGGCCATTGTGATGCCGCGAAAGATATCGATGGAGACAACGCGCGCGGAGACCGGTTGTCCGGCAATGCCGACCGATGAAGTCACCTGAGCGGTCGAGGTCATCGCTCATCTCCGGTGTTATGTATTGTTTTGCCGTAGAAGGCACGATCGATCGTGTCCAGCAGCACCCCCGAAGGGTCGGAGCTGAGTTCCCAGAACATAACTCCTGCGAGATTCATGCGTTGAACATAAGCACATTTCAGCGCAAGCGAATCGGGATCCTCGTACGAAACGAACTCTTCTTTCTCTGCGTTGTACAGGTAAGGGACCGACGCGGAAGCATCCCAGTAACGCGTGAAGCCGTGGCCCAGCATGGAGCCCGCGATATTGCCGTAAGGGGCAAATGCGCCCGGAAACGGCAATCCCGGCTGGAAAAGGCCGTGATTGGCAGGGGGCACATGTCCCCAGACATGACCGTAGAAGGGAACTCCGAGAACGATCTTCCGCGGCGGGACCCCCGCCTGCTCAAAATGCCGGACCGACGCGTCGGCCGAGACGTGGCTGGGGTCCTGCGGGTCCGTGTAGAGCGGCGCGTGATTGCCGGTAATTGGCTCGCTGCCCGGTACGTAATAGTCGTAGGCCATCAGATTCACCGTATCCACAACGCGGGCAACGCGCCGCATCTCAGTGTGATCGAGAAAGTGATCGCCAGCGCCGGCAGCAATCGTGAGCACGAGTGGCTGCTGCAGCTTTCTCTCCTCGCGGTTGAAGCGCTTTCGTATCTCAGCCAGAAGCAGGGTGTAATTCGTTTTGTCTACAGCACGGAAATGGTTGCCGGCTCCGATTTGGCCCGGATACTCCCAGTCGATATCCAACCCATCGAGATTGTTGCGCTCCACGAAAGCAACCACGCTGTCGATGAAGCGCAACCGGCTTTCCGGCGTGAGCGCCATGTCAGAAAAATTGCCGGAGCCAAGCCATCCGCCGACGGAGATAAGGACCTGCAGCGATGGATTCTTCTTTTTGAGGGCGACCAACGCGGCCAGATTGGGAGCATCCTCCGGGCCGGTCGCCGCAATCCGGCCGTCCTGGATACTGGCAAAGGCATAGTTGATGCGGGTCAGCTTGCGTGCCGCGATTTCGCCTGACTGGATGACGCGATTGCGAGGAAAGATGTACGCAACCACCTCGGGGCCGGCACGCCGCCGGGCGCTTTGCTTCCTGCTGCGAGCCGCGGCGGGCGGGGCGATGGCGATGAGCGCGATGGCCAGCGTGAATAGCGGAATAGCACTGATTCGGAATCGCGGTAAGGGGTACAATTCGCCTCCTCGTGGCGCAGATCAGCCTATCATGGCACGAGTTCAGGGCTCTGGAACCGATCTGCCGACTGTATTCGTTCGATTTCCACGTTATAGTAGCAACCTATGCAGCTTCCCTTACCGATCCGTTCTGTCCGATTGCTCGCAGTCCTCAGTTTGTGCGCGGTCACGGCGCCGCTGTGCCGGGCGCAGGTGCGCGTTCTCGTGGATCAAGTGGGCTACGAGACGACCGCTTCCAGAGTAGCGCTGATTGAAACAACCCAGGAGACGCGCCTCTCCGGATTCACGCTCGTCAACAGTGATTCCGGCCGCGTGGTCTTCACGGGAACGCTCCAGCCGGTGGGCTCGGTCGATCATTGGCGCGACTGGCAATTCTGGAAAGCGGATTTCTCGACGTGGCGAACACCCGGCCATTACAAGCTGAGCGTCGCCATGCCTGGCGGGATCGCCAGCTCGTGTGCTTTCGAGATCGGCAACGATCTGCTGGAGCGAAAGACACTATCGAACATTATTTACTATTTCAAGGGCCAGCGCGCCAGCGGCGACATGGACCGTGCGGACCGCCATCTTCTTCTTCCGGAGAAGCCTTGGGGAAGGATCGACGTGCACGGCGGATGGTACGACGCCACCGGCGACTACGGGATCCACCTGTCGCATCAGAATCCGACTTCGTACTTCAATCCGCAGCAGGTGCCGCTGGTTGACTGGACGCTCCTTGCCAGCTACGACCTGCTGAAGGATCGCCATGACGATAACTTCAGCGAATACGAGCGCCGGCTTCTGGACGAAGGACTTTATGGCGCCGACTTTCTGGTTCGCATGAGAAGACCTGGCGGCTCCTTTCTGGAGAGCATCAATGCGCCGGGACGCGAGAAGCTGGCCAAAGATCGTGCCATCGGCAATCCCATTTGGCGCACGCGAATCAAGACCAGCGCGAATCAGTCGACGGAGAGCGTTGGCGCGGCGACCGGCCCCCATGCTTATGAAGCGAGCTTCCGGGCCGGTGGCGGAATGGCCATTGCGGCGCTCGCGCTCGCCAGCACTATGCCCGAGGACGGCGACTTCCCACGCTCACGCTACCTCGCCACCGCGGAAGCGGCCTTTTCTTTTCTCCAGGCTCACAACGCTGAGCTGCTGAATGACCACAAAGAGAATATCCTCGACGACTACTGCGCTCTGATGGCCGCCACCGAGCTCTATCGCGCTTCACGCAAGCCGGTCTACCTTGAGGCCGCCGACCAGCGCGCCAATCGGCTCATGTCCCGGCTGATCAGTTCCGGCGCGTATCACGATTACTGGCGCGCCAACGACGCGACCCGGCCCTTCTTCCATCCGTCCGATGCCGGGCTACCGGTGGTCAGCCTGCTGCGCTACGCAGAGATCGCATCTCCGCAGCAGCAGGAACGGGCCCGGCAGGCTGTGAGAAAGTCGCTGCAGTTCGAGCTGTGGACGACTCACCAGGCGAATAACCCATTTGGCTATGCGCGTCAGCTGGTGCGCATGGGGAACGGCGAGGTGCGCACTGCGTTTTTCTTTCCCCACGATACGGAGGCGGCTCCGTGGTGGCAGGGTGAGAATGCACGCCTGGCCTCGCTGGCGGCCGCCGCGCGCATGGCGGCGCCGCTGTTCGTCGCTGACCCCACGTTCCACAGCGCTCTCGAAAACTACGCAGACGATCAGCTGCACTGGATTCTTGGCCGCAACCCCTTCGACACCTGCATGCTGATGGGCAGCGGCCATGGGAATGCAGCCTACATGTTCTTCCGCTCCTGGAAATACACCAATGCGCCAGGCGCCATCATCAATGGCATCACGGCGGCAACGAACGACGAAGACGGCATCACCTTCAACGAAGGTTATGCGGTCACCGGCAAGGACGACGACTGGCGCTGGACGGAAGAGTGGCTGCCCCATGCAGCGTGGTTTCTTTACGCTGTGAGTCTGGACCACGAGTGAGGGAAAGCGGCTGTACGCGTCGATTCCGTGTTCGTCATCGCAACGCTCTCGCTCCGTCCGGTTCTCGTCCGCTCCCTGGCTTTACCGGAACCGCCGCACGCGCAGTGTGTGCCGCCCGGATCGGTAGAATCCCACCGTGTACACTGTCGCGCGGCTCTTCGTCGAGAAGATCAGTTGCCGGATGCGCAGCAGCGGACTCCCGCGCGTGATCGCGAGAAGATCCGCCAGGCGCAGGTCCGCGTCCGTCGCGTCGATCTCCTCATCCGAGTACGCCTGCTCCACACCGAACTCCCGTTCCAGCACGCCAAACAGCGAAAGTCTCTCCAGCGGCGCGTCCACCAGGTCTGGATACTCATCGGCCGACCAGTAGGAGGTCTCCAGCGCCACCGGCTCATCCCCCGCCAGCCGAACACGCTCCACCTTGCCCAGCCGGGCGGCCTGCGCCAGTCCCAGCCGCGCCGCAATCTCGTGCTCCCGCGTCACAATCCCGCACGTAACCACCCGCGAATTGGCAGTCAGCCCCAGGCTCGCCATCTGCTCTGTGTAGCCCAGCAGCTTGTTGAACTGCACCCGCGGCAGTGCCACGAAGGTCCCCGCTCCGTGCCGCCGCTCCACGATCCCGTCCCGCGCCATTTCGCTCAGCGCATGGCGCGCCGTCATCAGGCTCACCTTGTGCAGCCGCGCCAGCTCGCGCTCTGAGAGAACGCGATTCCCCGGCTTCAGTTGCCCTGAGTCGATCCGCCGCCGGATGGCGTTCTGAATCTGCTTGTAGACTGGTTCGTCGTTGCGGTTCCGCAACGTCCTCTTCGCTGCGATTACTGGAAGCGCTTTCACCAGATCTGACCTCAGGTCCTGCGCAGGTTCACCCCGCCGCCGAAATGGGTCTCTGGCTCTTTCCCGGAGCCAGGTACCCGTGGGTGAAGCCGCTTCTGGCCGCCCGGAAAGTCGTGCACTGCTCCCCAGTCTCCCCGGATATCGTAGCAGAGCATCTGCTATTAGGGGATAGGTCGGCTCTTCGGCAGGGAACTGATTGCTATATAGCGCATACGGTAACATCAAACCCGGACAATGTAAACACCCGCCGTTCATGCTGCCAGTCAGGGGTCCGGCTGCGCGGCTCTGGATACCAGTCCCAAATCCGCTGCCATGCCGATAATTGCCAACATTTCGACCGCAACCCCCACCGCTCCGGCCTCCGTGAGCGCCTTCGCCACAGAAAAACTCCGCAGCCTCGCCGCTTTGGGGGTCTGACATCTGCCTCGGTATTGCAATATGGGATTTCGGATGTGCTATATAGCTGACTTTGAAAACGTCATAAAAAAAGCAGTTGCATTTTTATGAAATTCGCCATACGCTAGGTTCCACATCGCTAATGTTCCTTCCCGCTCGCTATCAGAAGTTAAGTTGTCCAGACAGCAGTACAGGGCGAGCGCGCATGGCTCATGCCCGTTGTCTATGGGCTGGAACACATTTATAGAATCGCCCCGCATTCATTCTGTTGTGAGTCGAGTGTGAGTTGTAGAAAGACAAGAAAGCAGAGGAAGTTGCGCAGTTCAAGTCACTTTTGGAGGTCGTTGAAATGAGTAAGAGAGCACTCTCGTTATTCGTTCCCCTGTTGATTGTCCTGACCTGTCTGGCACCTTCGGCATTGAGTCAGGAAGTCACCGCAACGATCGTTGGCACTATCACTGACCAAAGCGGCGCGGCTGTTGCCGGGGCCACAGTCAAGGCAACGTCAGTGGATCGGGGAATCAGCTATAGCGCTGTGTCCAACGATGCCGGTCTCTATCAAATGTCGGCACTTCCTGCGGGTGGCTACACTCTTACGGTCGGCAAAGACGGATTTGCCACCGTCTCCCGCGCCGCATTTGTCCTCTCAGTCAACCAGGTTGCGCGCATCGACGTAGCACTCAAGGTTGGGGAGGTCACTGAAACGCTGGAAGTGACCGGCGCGCCGCCAGTTCTGGCAACGGACTCCACGCAAGTCAGCACTGTGATCGACGCGGCGACCAACGACAACCTTCCGCTCGCCTCGCGCAATTATGTCCAACTTACTCTCCTTGCTCCGGGTGCCGTCACAACCGATCCCAGCAGCTTTAATAACGGCAACAATACCGGTGGTTATGGAGGCCGTCCGCTGATCAACGGCAACCGCGAGCAGGCGAACAACTTCCTGCTGGACGGCATGGACAATAACCAGGTTTCGGACAATCTGCTGGGTTACACGCCGGCACCGGATGCTATTCAGGAGTTCAACCTGATCACGAGCAACGCTCCCGCCGAGTTCGGCAATTTTGAGGGCGGCATCGTCAACGCCGCCATCAAGTCAGGAACCAATCGATTCCACGGCGATGTATGGGAATACTTCCGCAACAATGTCCTGAATGCGAACAGCTGGTCCAATAACATGACCAGCCTACCGAAAGACCAGATTCGCTGGAACATGTACGGCTTTACTTTCGGCGGCCCGATCGTTAAGAACAAGCTCTTCTTCTTCGCCGATTATCAGGGACAGCGGTTCGATATACCGAGTTCACAGTCGCAGATTACAGTTTTCACCGCGGCTGAGCGTACTGGCGACTTCGGCGCACTTTGCAGCGCGGGCTTTGACGGTTCAGGAAACTGCACAGGGTCGGGCCAGCTCTACAACCCCTGCGCATCCTTCAGCGCGCCGTGCACTCCTGGATCCACTCCGGCCTCGCCGCGCAATCCTTTCCCCTATAACCAAATTCCCTCTGCGATGCTCAGCCCGGTAGCGTCGGCGCTGTTCTCTTCCAGTCTCTATCCAGCCGCTGCAAACACTCAGCTGCAAAATAATGCGGTCAACACCGTGAATTCAGCTCAGAATGTGGACCAGGGCGACTTGAAGATCGATTACACGGTCGACTCAAAGGACAACATTTCCTACCGCTTTACCCGGGCGTATCAGAACAATCCCTCTAACAACTCGGTGGCATTGTTCGGCAATGGTTATGGAACGACGCCGATCTACAACACAGTAGGCGACTGGACCAGAACGTTGTCAAACAACCTTCTGAATAACTTTCGCATGGGCTGGAGCCACGTTACCCTCAACTCCGGCAATAGTTTTGCTTCGGGCGTTGGTCAGTTTGGCAACACGCTGGGCATAGGAAACGGCAACCCTGCGAACGTGCCCGGCCTGCTGGCCCTCCAGTTTTCCAACACCACCCTCAACAACCTGGGTCAGGTGGAGCAAACCCAGAGTTTTGATGACCATGTCTGGCAGGCTGAAGATTCGCTGAGCTGGATCCATGGACGGCACAGTTTCAAATTCGGCGGCCAATACTGGCGCGAAATCATCAAGACGTTTTATGCCGGCAACAACGGTGAGTTGGGTTATATGAACTTCACCGGAGAGTTTACCTCCGTCGACCCCGCTTCGCCCGGTAACGGAACGGGGGACGGTGGCGCGGACTTTGTGCTTGGTCTCCCACAATCCTATGGCCGTGGCGTCAGCACAGGCGCTACATGGCAGCAGTCTGAGAACGTCATCGGTATCTACGCCGAAGACACATGGAGGACCACCGACACCCTCACCTTGAACCTTGGCCTGCGCTACGATGCGCACACGCCCTGGGTTGAAAGCAACGATCAACAGGCCAATTACAATTTCAACACCGGAGATATCCAGCTTGCCGGTAAGAATGGAGCCAGCCGCGCGCTCTATAACGGTTTCTACGGCGGGAGGGACTTCCAGCCGCGTATCGGTTTCGCGTGGACACCTTCAATGCTGCACAACCGCACTGTGGTACGAGGCGCGTTCACAATTTCCTCCTATCTTGAAGGTACAGGCACAAACCTCCGCCTTACTCTTAATCCGCCGTTCACTCCGGCGGAAATCAACGCGAATTACAGCGACGCTAGCCTGCCTCAGACGGATACAACCGATGGCATTGTAGGTTCCGGGTCCAACGCGTCGTGCGCCGCGCCGGCTTATGCCTGCTACGACCAGTCGCAATTCAGGGTGTGGGACCCCAACGTGCAGCCGGCGATCGCGTATCAGTGGAACCTGACCGTCCAGCAACAAATTGCGAGTGGAACAACCTTCCAGATTGGGTATGTGGGACAAAAGGGTATACATCTGATGGTGCCATTCGATTTTGCGCAGCGGGAGCTGCTCTCGAATTCCTCCTGCGGCACTCCGCCATGCACGGCGGACAGCCCCTATTTTGCCAAGAACTCGGGTTTCTACAGCGCGCTGGGCGACCCGACTCTGACAGACAGTAATGGAAACCTTCTGTCAGCGGATAACAATGGAATCAATGAAGGGGGCGTCGTCTCGGGCACCAAATCTAACGGGAATATGGAGTACAACTCCCTGCAAGCCGTCCTGCAGAAGGAGATGTCCCAAGGGCTTCAGGGACAAGTTTCCTATACATTCTCCAAATGCATGTCTGACAGCACCGGATATTACGGAGCATGGAATAATGCTCTGAGCGCTTCTGCCTACTGGCAGAATGTATATGATCAGAGGGCGGAGTGGGCGCCATGCTACTACGACGCCACTCACGTACTGTCCGCATATGCCGTTTACCAACTGCCCTTTGGGCACGGCAAGCAATTTGCCAGCGGCGTCCGCGAGTCTGTCGATCAAGTGATCGGCGGCTGGGAGGTGAGCCCGATCGTGTCGTTCCGCACCGGCTGGCCAATGCCGATTTTTGGAGCGTCGGACAACTCCGGCACATTCAGCCGTGGTGCTCGGGCGGACTGCAACTCGCTGCCGTCAATCGAAAATACTCCGATCGCAGGAATAGGCACCCAGTGGTTTACCAACAATGGGAACTTCACTCAGCCGGCAGTTGGCACATTCGGAAACTGTGCACCGCAGCTCGGAGGCCTCCGGTCGCCGCGTTACACCGATATCGATGCCAGTTTGCACAAGGATTTCCCGCTGACAGAACGGTTCCGTCTGCAATTCCGCGCTGACTTCGTCAATGCCTTCAACCACGTTCAATACAATGCTCCGAACACCTCCATCGGATCAACGATGGGGCAGATTACCGGCGCTCAACCACCGAGGAACATCCAGCTAGCGTTGAAGCTCTACTATTGACAAATCACACAATCGCATATAATCGCTTCTACAGGCGCAGATTGCGCCCGTAGAAGCGATTTAGCATTTTGGATTGAAACTTCTTTGAAAAGCAGATTGCGCAGACATGGGTAGCAACTGGGTTAAATCATCCGCCGTTTTCTTCTTGTCAGTTGCCGCGCTTACTGGATTCAGCTCCAGCGCTCAGCGCACCGGATCTGCTTTACCGGCAACCCGAATTTCACCTCAACAAGCCATCACCCTGGCCCAACAAGGCCATTGTCGTGAGTCGGTTTCCGCTCTCAAGGGGGCTATGGCGGCTCAGGTTCCTGCGAAAACTCGAAAGCTCGCCGGCGTACTCGGAATTCGCTGCTCTCTTGCCATAGACGATCGACCCGCCGCCCTGGATTTCATCCGCTTACTCAGCAGAGATTTTGGTGGCGATCCCGATGTGATGTTTGTCACCGTTCATGCGTACTCTGACTTATCAGCGCGCACAGCCCTGGATCTCGCTCGGTTGGCCCCGCAATCCATGGCTGCTCACAAATTGAACGCGGAAGCACTGGAAGAACAGGGCAAGTGGGAACCGGCAGAGCTTGAATATGAGGAGATACTCAAGAAGCACCCTGATGCCCGTGGAATTCATTTTCTGCTGGGCAGGTTATTGCTGTCGCGGCCCGATGGCGGCCCGGACGCACCGGCCCGCGCCAAACAGGAGTTTCTAAAGGAACTTGAGATCGATCCCGGTAACGCCGACGCAGAATACATTTTGGGAGTACTTGCGCAGCGCGCCCAGAACTTTGACGAAGCGATTACTCGCTTTTCACAGGCAGCAAAACTCGATCAGAATTTCGCAGAAGCTTACCTCGGATGGGGAGTTGCCCTGCTCGGCGACAAGAAATATGAAGAGGCAATCGCCCCCTTGAAGCGCGCCGAGCGTCTGACACCCAGGAATCCCGACATCCACAACGCGCTGGCGACCGCCTTAGTGAGAACCGGGCACAAGGCCGAAGCAGAAAAGGAATTTGCGATTCTCCGGAGCCTCAGTTCTACAAATCACTCCGGCGCACCTGCTGGAGATCGACCGCAGTAATGTTTTTTTATCCCCGGTGTATTCCGTCGCAGACTCAGGGATATATGAAGATTGCCCACACCGACCCGATGGATCAAACACGATGGATCAAGTACGCACAGCGCGATTGACACGGCGGCAATTTGTGTCACAGATGATCGCAAGCGCCCTCCTGATTCCGCAACGTCCGCTTTTCGCCTTGACCACCGCAACGCAGTTCCCTTTCGTTGTGGTTCCCCCTGAAGCAGATGGCATCAAGTGGAAGCACACATCGGGAAAATCGCCTGAAAAGTATCTTCCGGAAAGTTCAGGACCGGGTTGCGCTTTTCTGGACTACGACAATGATGGCTGGATGGACATTTATCTTGTGAACAGCGGCAAATGCGATTTCTATAATCCCAATCCGCCGCTCCGGAACGCGCTGTATCGCAATAATCGGGATGGAACCTTTACTGAGGTGACGGAAAAAGCAGGTGTTGCGGCCGGGGGGTACGGTCAGGGGGTCGCAGTCGGCGATTATGATAACGACGGTCTGCCCGATCTATACGTTACGCAGTACGGAAAATGCATCCTCTACCACAACAACGGTGATGGAACCTTTACCGATGTGACGGAGAAGGCAGGAGTAGCGGCTCCGGGATGGTCATCGAGCGCGGTATGGTTTGACTATGACAACGATGGATTGCTCGATCTTTTTGTCTGCCGGTTTGTCGATTTCAGCAAAGAGCTGAACAAACCCTGCGGCATCCATGAGGATGGCCTGCGGCACTACTGCATTCCAACGGTTTACAGGCCCATGCCGAGCTGGCTTTTTCGCAACAATGGTGACGGCACGTTCACAGACGTTAGTACAGAGTCAGGCATCGCCAGCCAATTAGGAAAAGCGTGGGGGGTGGTTGCGACCGACATTAACAACGACGGCTTGATGGATCTCTTCGTGAGCAACGATACCGTTCGAAATTTCCTTTTCCTTAATCGCGGAAAAGGGAAGTTTGAAGAAATCGGAGAGGTCGCTGGCGTAGCCTACAGTGCCGACGGGCGCGCTCGGTCAGGAATGGGCGTGGACTCCGCGGATTATGATCAGGACGGCTTCATGGATCTTTTCGTCGCCAACCTTGATCGTCAATCGTACTCGATTTACCGTAACAATCATGACGAAACCTTCGACGATGATGGCGGTGAGACCGGCATTGCCGCTGCTACCTATTTGATGAGTGGCTGGGGACTCAAGTTCTTCGACTTCGATAACGATGGAAATTTGGATCTGTTTTTAGCGAACGGAAACCCCGACGATTTGATCGACAGGATCCACTCACAGGTAACGTATGAAGAGCCTCCGCGCCTATTCCATGGCACCGGTAAGGCGCTCCGCAATATCAGTCAGCAGAGCGGGCCAATCTTCGAGCAGCCAATTTCGGCGCGCGGATTGGCAATCGGGGATTTCAATAACGACGGCGCGATTGACGTTCTCATTGGAGTCAATGACGGCGCTCCGCTTTTGCTGCGAAACACGGCCAGCGCTCAGAATCACTGGCTCGGAATCAAGCTCGTCGGGACCACGTCGAATCGGGACGCGATTGGGGCGCGGATTACATACCAGGCGCAGGACTTAAAGCAGAGCCGGATGAAAGTGGGCGGTGGCAGTTATCTTTCTAGCCATGATCCGCGCATGGTTCTTGGTATCGGCAAGCGCCCAAGGTTGGACTGGGTCGAAATCAAGTGGCCGCTGCCTGGCGGTAAAGCTGAGCGCCTTACGGATTTGCCCATCGACCGTTACATCACTATTATTGAAGGCCAGGGTAAATGGACGTAAGCTCGACCCAAGAGATCCGCGCTGCCGACTTCGGACGATGATAGCGCCATATGCCACTTAACAGCAGATAGTTTCGCGTGCATACTTCAGGAGAAGAGCCGCTCGTCGGCAGTCAGAACGGTGGTACCGGCCTTTCCGAGTATCGCTAAAAGATGGGAGGGGGTATCGTGTGGAACACCCAACCCATGGACGAACTCGAGCGGTCCGATAACGCGCGTTTTCGGGTCTCAAGCTTGTCGAGCGTCACGAGCGCAGTCACTTTCTGGCTACGGGATAGCAGGACACGTTTGAAGAGCGTATCCATCACGGACTACTGGGATGCGCTGAGAGTGTGACGGCGGCGGATGCACATGACGTCACGGGCTTGTCCGTACGCTTCCAGACTTCAGTTCTTCCGAAGATCGAGAACCCAATGTAGCCGCGGAGATGCAGCTCGCCGGCTACGATCTTCATTTCTCCGTGATAGGTATTCCCCGATTTCGGGTCGTAGAGCGCACCGCCATCGGCATGTTGAGCGTCCGCCATGTGAAAGTCGCTGCCGATTTTCAACCCGCAGAGTGGGCGTCTTTTTTGCTTCGGGTCGGGGTTATGAATATCCGTTGAGGCCGGTGCACTGGGGCTGAGGGCGTCCACCCAAATGCACACCCCGTTGTCGCATCGTCCAATCGATACAACGGATCCGCCCGGGTCTTCCCACTGGCCCAAGATGCTTCCACTTTGTGCATTCAAGGCACCGGGCAGTGAAAAGAGGAGCGCCAGAAATATCTTCGTCGCCAGTCTCACCTTCGGTTCTCCTCTGCTCGTGATTGCAGGCTTTCGTATAGGACCAAGCGTCCTAGTGTAGTCATCTTCTCGATCATAAGGCGCTAATCCCGCCAGCAGATATTCCAGGTTCAATCTCGCTGTGTAAATGGCGGCGGCAGATAAGACTGACAAGGCAGTGACGCTCGGGAAGATGTCTCACGCGTGGTTTGATGCTGCGCGATTCGTTCGCCTTTGATTCATGATCTCCTGCTTCGGGCAGGTAACATTAGTGCGTGATCCGCATTTGACAACCAGCGGGACGCATCCAACGGAGAATAGGCACGGTCTTGAACCCTCTCAAGACGAAAATGTTGGCGCATTGTTGGTCCCAATCAACGCATTCTGTTGTCTTAGACTTGGAATCACCTGCCAAGGTCACAAATGGCACCTGCCCATCTGCAAAAAATCGGCGTCGCTATACCCGAGCACGACATTCATGAGAGATTCGTTCAGTTTGCCGAAGAAATGCCTCTCGATCGTTGCGGGCGCTTCATCAGCTTGGGTGGGTTGCAGTCGTTGCTGGCAAAAAGTTCGCTGGTGTCCTGCGCCTGCAAAGACGGCTCGTTGAGCTGCGCGACAGTCTCGATTGCGGCAGTTGCGGTGTTTCCCGAGATGGTGTAGTCCCAATTGCCGCCCTCGGCGGAAAGGTTAACGACGACAATTGCAAGTAATGTGCATTAGATAGCTCAGCTATCTCTCTGTCCGTTGGAGGAGAATAAGAGTTCAAGCCGGTCGAGGGGATCATTCCCTGGCACCAAAGTCTCCTCGCCGTCGAGGTGTTACATGTCCCCATCCTCTCCCGAGCCGATAGCTGCTCGGTCGCCCTCTGAAAACTGCGCACGAATTAAGAAGCTTGGCTACATCGTGGGCAAACACGTGAATCTTTACGGCGAACACATTGAGTTGGTCTCAGATCCATTCGAGGAGGGTGAATACGTGGCCGTACACGCCGTCAGCGAAAGTGATCCAACCGTACGGAAAATTGGGCTTCCCGTATCTCTTCTCGCCGGTTGGGAAGACCTGTTTCAAGAACCTGCAGATCCCGCTCCTCGGAACTCCCCGCAATGACTCCACCACCAGGCCTGCGTGACAGACCAGAGAGCGACCTCGAAGGTTCGGCCCGCTGGAAGAAGTGGGGTAGTAGGGCGTCGGGCATCTGACTAAGATACAACTCGAAAGAGCAAGAGTGGGTGAAAGTAGTTTTCGGGATTGAAGAAGACCGCACGGAAGCTGTCTTGTCCACAGGTCCTGAAAAAACATGAGCGGGTTGCCCAGCACAAACGAAAGCTGTGCCCATGATCGGAATCTGCACGAACTTTTTGAAGCGAGATCGCGCATTTATTGGATCCCAGTGAGTACCGAATACTACGAAAGAATCTAAGGAAAATGTACCATGTACTCCCGGCTGAAGGATGGTACAAGGTCGGTAAGAAGGTGATGTAGTGCCTTTGGACCGGAAGCTATCTTAGGGCGTGTAGTTACTTCAAATCGCCCCGTGCCGCCAATGTACCGGCGACGGTAGGTTTGCCTTTGAGTATCCATTCAAAACCCACGGCGATGATTGCGCCCAGCAAGGGACCTACGACATAAATCCAGGTGGTGCACATATCGCCACGGATCAGGTCGGGAGCAAATGAGCGCACCGGGTTCATCGAGGCGCCGCTGATTGGCGCCGCCCAAAGGCCCGCCAAAGAGATGTAGCCACCGACCGCGAGAGCACCATTGGAGCCGATATTGCGGGCGCCAGAGGCGGTGCCAAGAATCGTGCTGACCAAACCCGTCGTCAACAATACCTCCATGGCGAGCGCCGTGAATTCGCTTACTCCCGGACCTGGTATCGTGGCGCCGAGCAATCCTTGTATACCGAACAGCGCCCGGAGAAAAGAGGCCGCAGCGATGCCCCCGATGATCTGCGCCGTGATATACCCCAGTACCCGCGACCAGGGGAAATTGCGCCGCAGCGCGAATGCCAAGGTGACTGCTGGATTTAAATGGGCGCCACTGACCGCACCCATAAAATAGATGATCGCCATGACCATCATGCCCGGTGCGACAACCTTCATTTCCAGGGTAATCGCGCCACCGCTTTGGGCACCGACGACCCCGGCGCCAGCCGCGACGACGACGAGGAGGAATGTGCCCCAGGCCTCTGCGAAAAGACGCCGCCATTCATGCGTGGATTCCAAGAAATCTGGAGTTGCCGATCCGTAGACCATGCGGTGTTGTTTTGTCGATTCGGCTCGCTCAGAGTGCATGATTGTCTCGCATTGGAGTTGGTTGATCACAATCTGGTCAGACAATCTTGCAGGGGATGATGGCATCCTCGTCAAATGTGTAGACTGCGCATAGGCGGTGATAGCCGTCGGCGATGACCAGCTTGCCGTTGCGTTGGTCCCTGAACAGCAAGAGAGGCGAAAGTCTTTCGTGCCGAATAACTTTTGTTCGGTCTTTGTCAACGTGAGAATTACTGACCCCCAACAGCGATAGCATGGAAGCTCTAAAAATGTCTTTTGCAGCGAACTCCGTCATCTCGGCGCGTTCTAATTTCTTGACAACATTCTTTGACGCGTGTAGCTCCATAGTCAGGCTCAGATATGAGATGGCCGCAGGATAATCATGCTTCTGCGGTTCGCTTCGCCATTTAATGTTCGTCTTTTTTCTCAATGCACTCCTTTCAACCGGTTGCGGTCCCGCAGAGTCCGATTCGGGTTCCGTCTCTCGATCGTCCTGTGACACTCATACTCCGCGATTGTCGGAGAACTAAGGTCGCAGATACGCCTTGGCAGCGACCCTGAGCCCGAAATAAGGTTCCGTGCATGTGCTCGTGAAGCAGGAAGCAACCCCGTTGTCGTCCATTGTCCGGATTGTTCGAATGCTAAGTATAGGAGGAGCGTGAGGTGTTGCCAAAGGATGAACTCAGCGGCGGCGCTGAGCCAGAAAACAATCTCGGAGGCTCCTCATAGACGATTTAAATTACATCGGACTCCCTATACCTCCGCACTGGGCGAGCACCATGCACGAAAAGATGTCGAAGATATTAATTTCCACGTTTGCTGATGATCAACAGCTTGTGGTTGTCCCCGGTGGAGTCTTGCCTCAAAACCAAACCAAGCAAAACGGCGAAGCCGGACTCTTGTCGAGATCTGCTCTGTTGCCCACCGCCGCGACTGTCGCGATCATTAACCATGATCGATTGCGAGCTCATTCCGCCGACACCCCGAAGGAGTTTCTCGTTCTCAGAGATTTCTCCGGTTGGAACTTCTCGCCGAACTGGCCTGCAGGAACCGGCTGGCCAAAATAGTACCCAACCGCTTCGTCACAATTGTGGGCCCATAGAAACTCCAGGCTTTCAACTGACTCTACGCCTTCGGCGATGACCCGCAGGTGGAGGTCTCGGCCCAAATCGATCATTGAGCTCACTTTGGCAGTCGCATTGTCAGGTGTGCCAGTGATTCTGCTTACAAATGACCGGTCCATCTTGAGAGCATCGAGGGGCAGCTTCTTCAAACTGCTCAACGTGGTGTGACTTGTGCCAAAGTTATCGACCGACACTTTCACTCCCTTATCCCTCAGGACTCTCAGGACGCGTGCCGTGTCCTCGGGACTGTTTCTGAGAACACTCTCGGTCACATCCAATTCGAGCGATCTAGGATTTAGTCTGGTCTCGGTGAGAGTTTCAAACAGGCTGTCTAGAAACCTATCGCTCAGGAGCTGAATCCCGGAGATGTTGACGATCACCATCTTAAGAGGCTCACCGGCGTCGGCCCAGGCTTGGGCCTGTGCACACGCTTCGTGCAGGATCCACTTGCCAACTGGCACAATGAGGCCGCACTCCTCTGCGATGGGAATGAACTGCGCGGGAGGTACAAGTCCTCGTCCGGGATTATTCCAACGGGACAGCGCCTCCGCGCCTATAACCGCTCCCGACCTTAGATCAATCCTGGGTTGGTAGTACAGTGAGAACTCATTTCGTTCCAGAGCAAGCCGTAAGTCTTGCTCGATGGACTGACACTTCACGGTTTCGTTGATCATATCCGGCCTGAAAAGCCTATGGTTGTGCTTTCCATTTTTTTTGGCGAAATACATCGCGGTGTCGGCATTGCTGATTAGAGTTACGGCATCCTTTCCGTCGGCTGGATAGACGCTCACGCCAATGCTTGCAGTCAGGGAAATCTCGTGTTCGTCAATTGAATGAACAGCCGTCACCGCCTTCATCAATCTTTCCACGGTCGCTTCGGCATCTTCCGGTCGCTTTAACTCCTGAAGCACCACAATAAACTCGTCGCCACCGAGGCGGATGACCGAATCCGGGGAGCGAAGACAATCCTGCAGCCGTTTTGCGACGGATTTGAGGACCTTGTCGCCAATCAGATGTCCCAGAGAATCATTGATGTGCTTGAAGCCGTCCAAATCCAGAAACAATACGGCAGCCTGGCACCTTTGCCGTCGGGCAAGCGAGATCGCCTGGTCAACACGGTCATTTAGGAGCTTCCGATTGGGCAACCCGGTGAGAAAGTCATGCTGAGAGGAATGGGTTAACTCTTCTTGCAGGGCCCGCGTTGCGCTCACGTCGCGAAACACGATAACCGCTCCGGTAACCTGGCCCTCACGATTGTGAATGGGGGCGACGGAATCTTCAATGGAAACTTCGCTTCCCTCACGACTGATCAGAATGCAGTCCAACGGCAGATTTCCCTTTTGATTTTGCGATGCCGCCTTCGCCATCGGATCCATGATAGGTTGTCGAGTAGTGGCGTCCACGATCCGTATAGTCTCGGCCATCGACCGCCCGGCTGCATCCTTCAGCCTCCAGCCCGTCATGGTTTCGGCAACGTGATTGAGAAAGGTGATGTTGTCCGACGCATCGGTGCAGATTATGGCGTCGCCAATGCTGTCGAGTGTGGCCTGGGCGCGTCCTTGTTCAGCAAAATGGATTTCTTCGATGATCTTGCGCTCAGCTGCATTGAGAAGAGCTCGCATCAGTTCGCGCGGCTCTATCTGACCCTTGATCAGGTAGTCCTGGGCGCCCTCTTGAATCGCCTGAACTGCAATCTGTTCGTCGTCAGCACTGGACAACACCACGATCGAGACTCGAGGCGCGGCCGCGCGGACCCTCTTGACCGCCTCCAATCCTGTGGGATTGACCAATCCCATATCCAGCAGGACAATGTCAACGGATTGCCCTGCGAGATACTTCTCGGCGTCGCTCACGGACTCAACCAGGGCCAATTCAAAGACACCCAAGTTCGGATCGTTGAGCATCTCGCGGATCAGACGGGCTTCTTCGGGTTGATTTTCGATAAGAAGCAAAGTCTTAGCTGGTCTTGTTGTCATCAAATGTACCTCTTACCCGGCCAACCTTGCCCTCCGGAATCAAGGAGCCGTGAATGCTCATTTATCGCCTTTCACGGACACTCCTTCAACGATTATCCGCTAGACTGTCTCCGCGGTCTGTACTGTTTTGCTCACTATTGGCCTGAGCGATTGCAAAGAGATGAACCCCGTCGCCGTCGCCGCATTGGGCTCAGAGATGAACGCCAGTGTTATAGAGCAAAAGCTATATTTCTCAATAGTCAGAAAGTGAGGTGATCCCGGTAGTTCGGACAGTTTTTCTTAAGTGGAAGTTCTGGTCTCACGGGTGAACTGGCTGCCTTGGGTGGCGTTGACATTCCAAGGTTTTTTATTCCTGGAGAGGGATTCTTCCAACGCTTCGAGACAGAAGGCAACTTCCATCGTGATCGACACTCGCCAAGCCGGCAGGGGACGGCTGAACCAATCGACCACCGCGGCCAGGTAGACGAGCCCGCGCGCCATGGAAATGCAGGTCAGATCCATGGTCCAGACCCGCATGGCCCAAACCTGCATGGCCCAGACCTGCATGGCCCAGACCTGGTTGAGTTGGATCAGGCAAAGCGCTTCCATCCGTTCATGAGCAGGTCATCCCCATGAACAGAAGCAGCGAAGTCATGGATCCTCTGAGGACCGATCTTTTCAGATTGACAGCCTTCACCGCGCTTCAGTTGCCCGCAAGAGTCTGGACTCAAGGTTTTTCTATGACTTTTTGCACATGGCCAACTGTATTCTGGATCTTCCCGGCTACTTTTTCGCCTACACCTTCGCCTTCCAGGTGGGGATCGTTTGTTACGTGGCCGACCTTCTGCTTGATCACGCCCTTCACTTCGTGCATCTTGCCTTCTGCCTGGTTCTCGGTGCTTGACTTCATTGTGTTGTCTCCTCTGCATTGATTTCAATTTCGGTGCAGGATGGCGGATTCGCAGACCTGCCGGACGCGGCACCAAAAGTACAATTCTAAGAAAGACGAATGCGGATATCTGTCCCCATTGGCACACTTTCAGGTCCAATATGCCGGCTTTAAAGTTCCGAACGAACCGAAATGCGGATGGAAGATGCAGCCTGAAATCCACATCCTCATTACACCGGCCGCCCGCCGAATTCAATTTGAGGAAGAGATTTCGGGTCATCCGAAGCTGACCGGGCACCAATCCGGGCCATTTTCGGAGACGCAGTCGAGCGAAGCGGCATGAGGTGTTTCCTCAGCGATTTTTCCCGATTCCCGTATCCAGCGAAGGCTCATCCGTCGAGTTGGGACGGTCGGAGTGAACGGGAATTCCGCTGATAAGGCCCTGATAGTTTGCGAGGCGTTTGCCCAGAATCACCACGCCCTTGGACGTGATTTCATACTCGCGAATATCCTTGGCGTGATTTCCGCCGCGCATCTTGATTACCACCATGATCTTGCGAAGCTGTCCATCAATCGATACATACCGCAGCCGGATGATGTCATCGGTGAGGAAAGAGATGGAGTAGGTACTGAACGGAAACTCCGTGAAAGACTCATCCACCTCAACCGTGCTGAGAATCGTGACGCCGATTCCCGTCAAAGCGAAGATCATCCGGTAGAGCGATTCGCGAAAGTCAGCCCGGAAGCCGGGCGACAACGCCATCTCAAAGCCTGCCAGCGAGTCGATCACCAGGCGCTTGGCGCCAATCTTCTGTACGGCGTCGAGAATCGACTGCATGGTTTCATCCACCGAGAGGTCGAGGGGACGGAGATAGAGGATTGTGAGCTTCCCATCTTGCTGCGGTGTTTCCAGATCCAAACCTAAACTGGTGGCCCGCTCCGCATACGCCTCCGGGCGTTCTTCAAAGACCGCCACGATTCCCGGTTCCCCATGGCGTATGCCCTCAGCAACAAACTGGGTTGCCAGGACAGATTTCCCGGTTCCCGAAGACCCTGCTATAAGGACGCTATCGCCTTCGCGAACGCCCCCACCCAGCATCTTGTCCAACTCCGGAATACCGAAGCAGAGGCGCCGATCGCTGGGCGGATTTCTCTTGCTCGCGGTCAACCCAAAGGTGCGCGAGAAGGCTTGAATTCCGGCATCGGTGATGCGGAAGGTGTGCAACCCCGGCACGGAATCCTGGCCGCGCAGTTTTATGACCTGCAACTTCCGCACAATGGAATTCCGCTCCGCTGTTTGGCGCAGCCAGATGAGGCCATCGGCGACGGTAAATATCGGATTATCCCGTAACTCGTCCTCCGCATATTCACCGATCAGGAACGTTGTAGCCTGCCAACTGGCCAGAGACAAGGCCAGCCGTTGAATGAAAGTCTGCAGGTCCATATCGCTTTCCGGTTTCCGAACCATGGTGCGGAAGGAGTCCACCACCACGACGGCGGGGCTAGCCTTTTCAACTTCCTTGGTAATCTCCTCCAAAACCGCGCCCAGGTCCTTTTCCAAGACCACCTGGCTCAGATTAATAAAGCGGATGGAATCCGGCAGCTTGGCCGGATCGAAAAATGAGTACTGCTGCTGGTAGCGCAACATTTTTATGGCCGACTCGCCGAGAACAGTGAAGTAGAGAGCAGGACGTTCCGCGGTGGCATTGGCAAACACGAACTGGTGGGCCAGTGTCGTCTTGCCGCTTCCGGGGGCGCCCGCGATGATGTTGAAGGAGAACTCGGGGAGGCCGCCGCCGACAATTTCGTCGAGGCCCGGAACTCCGGTGGTTAGTTTGTTGATCTTCACTTTGTCTTGGGTACTCACGCTTTTCTCCCGTTCTCCGAAGTGCAATCGTCGAGGGCCGCCTCTGGCCACTTAACCCGCAGCAGGCTTAACGTTAAACTTTCGCCAAGGAAGATAAGGAGCAGGCCGAGTAAGCGGGCGATGAGGATGATTCCCCCCTCGCCAGCGGGGTACTCGCCAGCCCGATCGTTGTCAATGTCCGTTTGAAATTCATATTCACCCAGGCCCTGTAGCGATCCATCCTGTGCGACCTGCACAGCCCAAAGACTGGGAGCCTCCGACTTGGCTTGCGTCAAAGCGCGAAAAGCGAGGGACTCAAAAGCCGCTACACCCGCAAATTCAATAAGACCCTGGCGCAACTTCTCATAAACGCGAAGGGTCGCGGGCTCAGAAGGCTCGGAGGTCTTGCCCGCACCGGCTTCGTAAGCAAGAAGACAGTGGGCCAAATCTCGCATTTTCGGGGGAGTCGTCATCTTCAACTCTGTATTGCTCCAGGCAGCAGATTTCGCTCGCCGTTGTACGCTTCTTAAGAGAATCCGAACGGCGATTCTGGCCTTTCCTGAAGCGCCTTCGCGGTTGCGGCGTTCGACATCCAGGGCCGCCCTGGATCCAGCGCCGGCAGAATTCAATTCATGTAGAGATTCGTTTCCGGGTTAGATTCGTCTTCTTGCGAGTCGCCGGCCTTGCTTCGGATCAGTGTGAAAACGTCTAAAACCGTGGCAATACTGCGAAGGTTCCCCGCAACTTTCACGAGTCCCTCTTCCATGCCGGGATGCCTGTCCGCCAGGGTTTCAATGCGTTCGCTCACATTCCGAAGGTGGTCAATTTCCAGCAGAAGATCCCCGAAAGTCGCGGCTCTGACCAGTCGATCCGCCTCTGAGTCGGTCATGTTCGCGGCGGTCGCGGCCGACTCCGAGCTGTCGTCAACCTGAAGGCGTAAATCTTCGATTAAACGCAGGGTTGTTGCCTCGCCAAGTAAGGTGAGAAACAGCCCGAGCAACTGCGCAATCAGAATGACTCCGGCGTCGCCGTCCTCATCCGAGTGGGTTTGGGATTCAACTTCGTCGAGACCGCGCAAGCCTCCATTCGCCGTGACCTGCACCGCGCCGAGCCGGGGAGATTCCGACCTGGCCAGAGCCAAAGCACGGGAAGCGAGCGCCCGAAAACCGTCAACTCCCACGGGTGCGCCGAGTTGCCGGCGCAGCCTCTCATAGACGCGCACAGTTGCAGGTTTGGTATGCAGAGAGGTCTTATTTGCATCGGCCTCGCCAGCAACGAGGCTGCGGGCCAAATCACGCGTCTTATGTGGAGGCATCGGTTCTGTTCTCTCCTTACACGCTACGCCTTAGCCTTGAGCGTAAAGCGTTTATCGCTACGACAGTATCATAGCGATTGGATCTTGTGGTGAGATTTCCGACGCGATTCACCAGGCTCAATTTGGCGTCCTGCGATCCAAAGGTACCTGAAACGCCTCTGGATGGATGAGCAAACTTGGACAGATTGCCTCATGGGAGGAATAGAATGGAGATGTTGGATTGAAGTGTGGAACGGCGCAGGGTACGACGGGTACTGGGTCGAAGGAGACGATCCGGCATTCCGGGGCCGCTTCTGCAGCAGATGATTTTTTCCTTATCACCCATCTGCTCTGTTTAAGCTGACGCCAATTTTGCGCGGCTCTCCAGCGGTCACCTTGCGAGGGCCGCAATCGAAAAGGAGGCCCTTCAATGGTTGAACTTGAAAAGCTCGGATTCGATACCGCCGCATTTCTGGCCAGCGCCGGCGTGGGGAGAAGAGTCATCCAATTCGCCCCGAAGGAAGCCTTTTTTTCGCAGGGAGATTCCGCGGACTCGGTTTTTTATCTTCAAAAGGGCCGTGCAAAAGTCACTGTGGTTTCCCCAGCCGGGAAGGAAGCGACCATCGCGCTTATTTCCGCGGGCGACTTTGTGGGTGAAGGGGCGCTGGCGGCGATACCTGGCCTTCGCTTGTCCACGGCTACTGCCGTTACCGACTGCACCGCTCTCAGAATCAGCCGCGCAGAGATGATCCGTGTGATGCATGTGGAGCATAGCTTCTCAGACCTCTTCTTGAAGGTTCTGCTGGAGCGCAGCATGCGCATTCAGGCCGATCTGGTCGATCAGCTTTTCAACTCCAGTGAGAAGCGCCTTGCGCGAATACTGCTGTTATTGACTGCTGCATAAATAATGCAACGATTTAACGCAAAGAAAAAGGCAACTCGGACTGCGCGATGCATCCGCTGAGTTTCTCGGGAGAGTTGCGAATGGCGTCGATGGAAATGAGAATGTCTTC
>Ga0307372_10002135_pt1 | contig 33328 bp, 37 predicted proteins | sample OX1MG_FD_202533 | JGI IMG/M metagenome (GOLD analysis project Ga0307372, IMG submission 202533) | Soil microbial communities from Risofladan, Vaasa, Finland - OX-1 | ecosystem: Environmental > Terrestrial > Soil > Coastal area > Acid sulfate soil | place: Finland: Risofladan, Vaasa | collected... | reverse complement strand
GGACTTAACCTTGAACTGCTCCAGATACTTCTCCTGAACACAGTCCGCCATCTCGTAGATCGCGTCGAGTACGGCTTCTCTCACTTCTTCCGTGGTGCACCGGTCGGGGTCGAGTCTTCGCATCCGGAACCTATCGAACTGACGGCAGAGACACCAAAGGCTCTCGGCGTCGGTGGGTGTCAGTTCGTTGGTGAGATCCATCGTGGTCGACCCGTACTCAGGATTTGGCGATATTATGACGCCGTCGATGATCTTCTGCATCAGCAACATCGTCGACGGCAACAACTCGCTGGGACTGAGTCCGACGGTGAACGCCAGGTCGTGTGGGTTGTGAAAATTCATGCGATGCTCCTTGGGCTCAGTGGGATGGTGCCATCAGTACGGTCCGCAACGTCTCGACCGGCGCAATCAACCACTTATTCAGGCCCGGCCGAATCCGCAGGCGACGCGGCGGCCCCCAGGCTCAGTAGCGGCGGCGCGGCGAGCACGGTTTCGAAGTGGTCTGCGGCGGTCGACCTCGCGTTCGTTCTGCGAGTGGGTGGCGATCATCGACGTCTCCGATCTTGGAGGGCTGTCACCGTGAACCGTTGAGGACCCCGCGCGGGTGGCGATCATCTTCATCAGCAGGCCCGCCAGATGTCACGCTGACCGGGTAGATTCCGATCGTGAACTCATCGAGGATTAGACCCGCGCACACGATGCGCACACAAAACCTCGGCTCGAGCCCTGAAAAGCCGGTAATTACCGGCAGTGGCACAATCGAACCGGATGCGCCAAAACCCTTGTCCAGTATGGCGAAAACGCAGTCAGGGACTGCAAAAATTCTATTTCGTGGGCCGCCCGGGTCTCGATCCCGGCACCTTGGGATTAAAAGAACTATGCAACTCGCTGTTTGCGTCTTTGTGGTCCATCTCGCCCAGTAATTGGACGAAAATGTGTCCAGCCAAGTCGGTTCTGTCTTGCCGGTCTTTCTGGTGTGTGAGTTTTTTTGTGCGAGCGTTGGTACGGCATCGGAGTGGTTGGATCAATCAGCACTATTGTCGATCAGCTGCCCAGCGGACCAAGTGTTATGCCTTGGGGTCCAATGGTGGCAGGAAATCGTACGTCGATAGTCACACGACCAGCGGACTTGAGAGTCCCCTTCTCCCTTACGTCCACGCGGTCCGGACGCGCTTCAACCCGGTTGTATAGCCAACGGCCAGTGTCTACGGCGCGCTGCGCGCGACCACGTTCTGCAATGGTAAGGCGACGACCTCGATGCACGATTTCGTGCCTCATTCTTCGAGTTTCGAAGAATGAGGCTTTCAGAGGCTCCGGCAGTTTCGTGTTTGAGAGACTCTGCCATTGGCTGAGCCGGCGCGGGAAGTTGTTGGCCGTCTTTTTAAGCTTCTGTTCAGCATCTTCTAGCGAATTGGTCTCTTGAAGTTCGGCGAGCAGCCTCCCCGCGACAAGGGCTTCGATTGCAGTCACCGTTCGTCTGACGGCTCCGGTGTAGTCGCCGCGTTCCATGAGGGAGCGGGCGTCGAGTAAATCGAATTCTCCTGGTGATGCATCCTCGCTTGATACAGACTCAATTTCGGAAGGACTGGTCCATTCAAATTGAGTGAGTTTAGGGTCGCCGCCGGGCGAATCACCATCCTCGACGATCACTGGTCGCATATCCCACCCTTTGTAGGTAATGAGGAGAGCCCTCTCTTGTCGTTCACTCTGTTTTAGGTACCAGACGGGCACGTCCCAGGCGCTTACTTCGTACGGGAAGTGATCGTAGGTTCTGAAGCGGTATCGCTGGATAAGTTCGTTAACAATTGGAATGTGTGCTTCGCAGAGGGACGCCCAATAGGTCCCATGCTCGCGGGCTACTCCGGGTCTGTCGGTGTCCGTCAATTCGCGGAACGCGTCTGTATGAGCAAAGGCCTTTAGACCCAAGACCGTCTTGCATGGTCGAACCACCACGGGATGTCCTTGTTCTGCTGAATTCTTGGCAAGGCGATCAGGATGCATTATGAGATTGGGATTGAGTGGACCTTGGAAGATCATTGTTTGACGAGAATCAGTGAAGAAATCGAGGAAGCATTCCATTCGCAATTGATTGACCGTGATGTCAAATTCAATCCCCGACCAGTTGACAGTGACTTCACCTTCAGGCATCATCAGCCAGAAGGGCAGTTCGACATCCATAATTGTTTCAAGAAGTGGGCTCGACCAGTCGATTCCATCTCCGTAGGTCCATGACTCAGGAGGGGGACCGAATTTCTCGTTCATTTCATTCATGATTCTTTTCATGTATTCGCTCACGATGAGAACCTATATCGCTCCGTGCACCGTCTGCACTGTGTGAATTGAACGTGGGCGTTTACTCGCACGTTGCTGGCGTGCGCTACAGCCCGTGGATATCCGATGAGCCTTGGATTTAGATCAGTCTTGACCCGACCTTGTTGGGACAACTTTCTTGAAGTCGGGGCATGTAAGGGAGGAGTAACGATTCCCGATACGTCGTCAAGAGTGCCAAGCAATGCGAGGAAGAAATGAACGAAAGCGTTCCCCAAAGCCAGACTTCGACAGTGGAGGTGGTAATGGGGAGCCTTTCAAAGTTCCTGACCACTCTCTCCTCGGAGAAGAGATTTCAGGTGTACGTGGTCGATTTCGCGGGTCTGTAGGATTCCCAGTTATACCCCACAATTCACGACGATTCGTCACCATTGTTGTGCTGAGGTTGTGCTGGGATTACCGATTGATGATCTTCGACCATGACGTTCACCCAGTCCTCCGTGTGACTGAGTATGCCTGACTCTTGTCATTGTGTCCTGCGGCGTTTTGTTCAATTGAATCGGTCGAGTACCGCTGCCCACCGGGGCCGTCCCCGCAGCTGTTCACGGTTACCTCGACCAGCGGATACCACTGAATCGGCTGTAAGTCTTGTGCCGGCTGGCCTGGGGCTGGCTGCGGCAGAGTTGACGTCGTCTGCTGCGTGGTGCGTGACTCATGAATCGGTTGGCCCCCTGCGGGTGCCTTTCCCAGGATTTGTCCACATCGCGTGGTGGGCGGCGTCAACCCGGTCCTGGGTTTCCTGGGGTCCCCGGGAAACCCAGCCGATTCAGGTACACGAGATCACTGCGCACCTGGCGACCGGTTCGTAGGAGATTGCCGGCTTGATCGAGAATCATCTGGGTGGTGGCGCACCGCGCCACATGACCATTCGACGAGCGCGAAGCCCCGTTTCGTGCGATGGACGATTGACCACTGCGCTCTCTGCTGTTCGAACAGGTTGAAAGTGCCAAACAGGCGCGTGACCGTCTGAGCGCCCACGCCGAGCGCGGTCTAGAGTCGAGCCATGAGAGGTGGATCGTCCGGACCCGACGGATACGAGGCGATCTCGGCGTTGGCCAACGACGGCGTCTTGGTGCGTGGGCTTCGCGTCTTTCGGGCGATCGCCGAGAGCGGCTCCACGAACGTGGCCACAATCGCCTCGGAGCTCGAAATCCCGCAAAGCACCGTCTATCGGCTCGTTCGCACGCTCAAGGAGATCGGCTTGATCACCGAGCGCGACAACGAGTACCGCGTGAGTCGCACCTTCGCCAACGTCGCAACCATCCGGTTGAACAACGAAGTGTTGAATACCTCCGCCCGTCCAGCGCTCGAGACGTTGTCCAAAGAGACGGGCGAAACTTCCAATCTGTTGGTGCGTTCGGGGCTCAGCGCATTCTGTGTGCACGAGGTCCAGTCGCAGTTCGGGGAGGGGCCTCGTCTTCCGATCGGCCAGCCGATGAAACTGCACGCAGGAGCCGAACACCGAGTGCTGTTGGCCTTCGCGCCACTATCACTGATCGACGCCGTCATCGATAGTGGTCTTCCGAGCTACACCGTGACCACACCGAACGTACCGAGACTGCTCGACAGTCTCGCGCTGATCCGACAACGTCGGGTCGCGGTGTCTCGGGGCGAATACCTGCCCGGCGTCGTGGCGGTCGGAGTTCCGGTTTTCGTGCACCGCAGCTTCGTCTGTTCGGTCGGAGTGGCCGGTCCTCACGAGCGCTGTACCGACGAGTGGGTCCGAACGGCGGCCAACGCCCTGGCCAAGACGTCCCTCGAGCTCAGCGAACTACTCGCGAACGCGTAGTCCTCGCCGTGCCGTTCGAGGAACTTCGTCGGCTGGGACGTCATCCTCCCGATTCTCACGCGGTGAGAATCGGCCGAGAACAGTCGAGGGGCGATGGATATCATGACCCTCAGTCCCTGGGCTGCACTGCTGGCGATGGGGAATTGGGGGTGGTGAGGTGCCGTTCGAGCTGACTGATACGCAGCGGTCGATTCGCGACGTCATCCGTGACTTTGCCCGTCGCGAAGTTGCGCCGGGGGCACGCGATCGCGATGAGAGTGGCGTCTTCCCCCTGGAACTGGTACGGCGCCTCGGCGCGTTGGACGCGATGGGTATCACGGTCCCCGTCGAGGATGGGGGATTGGGTCTGGACACGATGACCCAGTTGCTCGCGATCGAGGAGATCGCCGCGGCCGACGCCGCCCTCGCGTCGATCTACACCGCGCACCTCCTCGCGCTCGAGGTGCTGACCCTGTCGGCCACCGCCGATCAACGCGTACGATACCTTCCCGCGCTGGCGTCGGGGTCACTTCTCGCCGCGTTCGCACTCACCGAGCCGGGCGCCGGTTCGGACATCGCCTCGATGACGACGTCCGCGCGACGCGACGGCGACGGCTGGGTCCTGCGCGGTGAGAAGACCTACATTAGTAACGGGGCCGAGGCCGACCTGCTCGTCGTGTTCGCCAAGTCCGACCCCGCAGCCGGCTTCCGTGGCATCAGTGGATTTCTCGTTCATCGGGGGAGTCCCGGACTCTCGTTCTCGTCACCGCAGGATAAGTGTGGCATCCGGTCCGCGGGTACGTACAGCGTCTACTTCGACGACGTTGCGGTGGGCGCCGCTGACGTGATCGGCGCGATCGGAACGGGTGGGAAATTGGCCCTGTCGGCGCTCAACCGTGCACGCATCGATGTCGCCGCGATGGCGAATGGCATCGCGGCCCGGGCGCTGCAGCTCGCGATGGCGTTCGCGACGAGTCGTCGCCAGTTCGATACGCCGCTTCGCGATTTCCAGGCCATCCAGCTGATGCTGGGCGAGATGGACGCGCGCCTAGAGGCCGCTCGGGTGACCGCGTCGTGGGCCGCCGCGGAGAAGGACAACGGGGCGGACCTGCGCAGGGCGGGCTCGATCACCAAGTGGACGGCCACGGAGCACTGTTTCCAGATCGTCGACATGGCCGTGCAGATCCACGGCGGGGCGGGATTCATGCGCGAGTCCGAGATCGAACGCCTCTATCGCGACTCACGCATCCTGCGGATCTTCGAGGGCACGTCCCAGATCCAGCTGCTCACCATCGCCGGGGTGCTCGCGGGGACCTTCGACACGACGTCCGAGGTGGCGGCGTGACTGGCAGCGTCGCGGGCGGTGCGCCGACGGGTCCACTGGCCGGGGTGCGCGTGCTAGATCTCACCCGCGTGCTGGCAGGTCCCTTCTGCACCGCGATGCTCGCCGACCTGGGCGCCGAGGTCATCAAGATCGAGTCGCCGCACACGGGCGACGACGCGCGCAACCTGGGACCGTTCCGCGACGGCGAGAGCGTCTATTTCTCCATCTTGAATCGGGGCAAGAAGAGCGTGACGCTCAACCTGAAGCGCAGCGAAGCCCAAGCGGTGCTGCTCGACCTCGCCCAACGCGCCGACGTCGTCATCGAGAACTTCCGTCCCGGCGTCGCCGACCGGCTCGGTATCGGTCACGAGGCCGTGATGGCGCGCAACCCACGGCTGGTCTACGCCAGTATCTCGGGATTCGGACAGAGCGGCCCGATGTCGCAGTTGCCGGCCTACGATCTCGTCATTCAAGCGGCGTCGGGGCTGATGAGTCTGACCGGCGACCCCGACGGTGAACCCATGAAGGTTGGAGAATCAATCGGCGACCTGGTCGCGGGCCTGTACGCCGCGTTCGCGATCGCGACGGCGCTGCGTAGCGTCGAACGAACGGGCCGGGGCGACTACCTCGACGTCTCGATGTTGGAGTGCCTGGTGTCGCTCGAGGTGACCGCACAGAGCCAGCTGGCCGCGTCGGGTATCTCGCCTCGTCGCGTCGGCAACCGCCACCCGATGAGCACGCCCTTTGGGACCTATCAGGCCCGTGACGGCCACGTCGTCATCGCGGCGGCCAACGACGACGTCTTCGCTCGCGTGGCCTCCATGATCGAGCGAATCGACATGGTGAACGACCCGCGGTTCGCCAGTGACGATTCGAGGATCCAGCACGAGGCGGACGTGCGTCACGCAATCGAGACGTGGACGATGGCGCGCACGGTGCGCGACGTCGTGGATCGAGCCCGCGAGCTCGGGGTGCCTTCGTCGGCGATCGTCGATTTCGGCGAGGCGATGTCGAGTGAGCAGCTGGTCGCGCGCGGCGCGGTATCCACGCTGCACCATCCGGTTCTCGGAGCGGTGCCGTTCGTCGGTCAGCCCGTACGATTCTCATCCCAGGCGCCGCAGGCCTGTAAGGCCAGTCCAGCGTTGGGTCACGACACCGATGACGTCCTGGCGGACGTGCTCGGCCTCTCGGTCGGCGAAGTCGCCGAGCTGCGAACGGTGGGGGCGTTGTGAACACACAGCGCCACCGAGTGTCAACAGTCTTCGCGAGCAGTCGCGGGGGGGGAGAGCAGGGGGAATGAACAATAACGGCAAGGAAATCTCGGCCAAACGGAGGGCGCTCGACGTCGAGCAACACGGCATCGACTACATCCCGCCGGAGCATCGCTTCGGGAAGCCCTACCGGCTCCTGACGCTGTGGTTTGCGGGCAACGTGCAGATCACGACGCTCGCGACCGGTGCGCTGGCCGTCGTGCTGGGACTGAACCTGACGTGGGCGATTCTGTCGATCCTCATCGGCAACTTCATCGGCGGACTGTACATGGCGACCCACTCGGCGCAGGGACCGCGGCTCGGTGTCCCACAGATGATTCAGAGCCGCGCGCAGTTTGGCATGTACGGGACGTCACTGCCGTTGATCATCGTCATCATCATGTACCTGGGGTTCTTCGTCCTCAGCAGTTACCTCGGGGGTCAGGCCCTCTCGAACCTGCTGCACGTGACGACCAATGAGGGAATCATCATCACGAACGTCATCGTGCTCGTGGGGACGTGGTTCGGACATAACTGGATCCACGCCTACAACCGGGTGATGGCGGTGCTCTCGCTGGGCATCTTCCTCGCGATGATTATCCACCTGCTCGGTCACATGCCGACGCACCTGCCCAAGGGCTCGGTGAGCTACGGCACGGTGTTACTGGTCATCTCGATCATCGTGTCGTGGCAGTTGACCTGGGCACCGTACGTCTCGGACTATTCACGGTACTTGCCGGAGAATACACCGCCGATGAAGACCTTCTGGTACACCTACATCGGCTCGGCCGTCGGTGCGTCGTTCGTCATGATCGCGGGGGCGCTCGCCTCGCTGACCGCGTTCAACGCGATGTCCGCGGACGCCCCGGCGTACCTGGCCAGTCTCTTCCCGTCGATGAAGTGGTTGTTCCTCTTGATCATCGCGGGCGGCGTGGTGTCGATCAACATGGAGAACCTCTACGGAGCATTCCTTACGTTCTTCACGAGCATCTCGCCGTCCGGTGAGAGTTCCCAGGGCGCCAAGGGCCGGATGATCTCCACCTCGGTCATGGCGGTGGTGGCGACCATTGTCGCGGTGAACCTGAGCGCGAACTTCTCGGTGAACCTGACGAACTTCATCGTCTTCTTGCTCTACCTGTTGATTCCGTGGACGGCGATTAACCTCACCGACTTCTACCTGATCCACCACGGCCGCTACGACGTGAAGCAGTTCTTCATGGTGAACGGTCGATGGGGATTGGTCAACTGGACGGCGGTCGGAATCTTCGTCGTCACGTTGCTCGTCGAGCTCCCCTTCGTCAACAGCCTGCTGTACGAGGGCTGGGTGGCCAAGCGAATGGGTGGGGCGGACATCGCCTGGATCATCGGCTTCATCTTCGCCGCCGTGGCGTACTACGTCAGCGCGAAGTACGGCAAGCAGGGGCGCCTCGCGAAGGAAGAAATCGCATCGTTGGAGGCGACGGCCTGAACACGTCCGCTGACCGTCGGTGGGGTTGAAGAATAACCCTGCCGACGCTGTCCGGGCAATTCGGATAGAGAGTTTCTACAAAACCGTGGCAAAGATGAACGCAAAGGGAGGCAATCCCATGGACGGAGCACGATCGGTACGTGCGGCGCGAGGTACGACGCTCTCGACGCTCGGCTGGCAGCAAGAGGGCGCGTTGCGCATGCTGCAGAACAACCTCGACCCCGAAGTGGCCGAACGACCCGACGACCTCGTCGTCTACGGCGGCACCGGGCGCGCGGCGCGCGACTGGCGCAGCTTCGATGCGCTGGTGCGCACGCTCAAGACCCTGAAGGGCGACGAGACGATGCTGGTCCAGTCGGGCCGGCCCGTGGGGGTCTTCCAGACCCACGAGTGGGCGCCGCGGGTACTGATCGCGAACTCGAACCTGGTGCCCGACTGGGCCAACTGGCCCGAGTTCCGGCGCCTCGAGGCACTGGGGCTCACGATGTACGGCCAGATGACCGCGGGTTCGTGGATCTACATCGGCACCCAGGGAATCCTTCAAGGAACCTACGAGACTTTCGCGGCCGTGGCGAAGAAGCGCTTCGGCGGCTCGCTCGCCGGGACGCTCACCCTGACCGGGGGAGCCGGCGGCATGGGCGGCGCCCAGCCGCTCGCGGTGACGATGAACGACGGCGTGTGCCTCTGCGTCGACGTTGATCCGTCTCGCCTGCAACGCCGGGTCGAGCACCGCTACCTGGATGAATGGACGAGCGACCTCGACGATGCTGTCGCGCGGGTGCTCGCCGCCAGGCGCGATCGCGTCGCGCTCAGCGTGGGACTGCTCGGAAACGCCGCCACGATCTTTGCCGAGCTGCTGGCCCGCGGGGTAGAGGTCGACATCGTGACCGACCAGACTTCGGCGCACGATCCGCTCAGTTACTTGCCCGAGGGCATCGACCTCAACGACTGGCACGACTACGCGGACAAGAAGCCCGAGGAGTTCACCGACCGCGCTCGTCAGTCAATGGCCAAGCAGGTCGAGGCCATGGTGGGCTTCATGGACGAGGGGGCCGAGGTCTTCGACTACGGCAACTCCATCCGCGGCGAAGCGAAATTGGGTGGCTACGGTCGGGCCTTTGAGTTCCCGGGCTTCGTGCCCGCCTACATCCGCCCGCTCTTCTGTGAGGGCAAGGGACCGTTTCGCTGGGCCGCGCTCTCGGGCGACCCCAAGGACATCGCGCGCACCGACCAGGCCGTGCTCGATCTCTTCCCCGACAACGAGGGACTGCATCGCTGGATCACCAAGGCCCGCGACAAGGTCGCCTTCGAGGGACTGCCGGCCCGGATCTGCTGGCTGGGTTACGGCGAGCGCGACAAGGCCGGACTGGCCTTCAACGATCTCGTGGCCTCGGGCGAGGTGTCGGCACCGCTGGTCATCGGACGTGACCATCTCGACAGCGGCTCAGTGGCGTCGCCCTACCGCGAGACCGAGTCGATGCTCGACGGTTCGGACGCCATTGCGGACTGGCCTTTGCTGAACGCGATGCTCAACACGTCCTCGGGCGCGACCTGGGTCTCGATCCACCACGGTGGTGGCGTCGGGATCGGGCGCTCCATCCACGCGGGACAGGTGTGCGTCGCCGACGGCACACCGCTCGCGGCCCAGAAACTCGCGCGGGTGTTGCGTAACGACCCGGGCATGGGCGTGATCCGGCACGTGGACGCCGGTTACGACCTGGCCGACGATGTCGCGCGCGAGCGCGGCGTGCGCGTCCCGATGGCCGAGGGCTGATCCCATGAGTTTCGACTCGATGTGGGCGACCCTAGAGCAGGTGGGCCGCCACCCCGGTTCCGGCGGCTACCGCCGCTACGCCTGGACCGAGGAGGATGCCATTCTGCGGGAGTGGTTCACCGGAGAGGCAGCGGCCCGGGGCCTTGACCTCGTGGAGGACCGAGTTGGCAATCAGTGGGCCTGGTGGGGTGACCCCGACGCGGCGGCCGAAGCTGGCCGAGCGGGGGTGGTGGTTGGCTCCCACCTGGACTCGGTGCCCGACGGCGGCGCCTTCGACGGCCCGCTCGGGGTCATCTCTGCCTTTGCCGCCGTCGACACCCTACGGGCGGCGGGTTTCGTCCCCGACCGACCGGTCGCGGTGGTCAACTTCATCGACGAGGAGGGGGCCCGATTCGGCGTCGCCTGCAGTGGGTCCCGCCTGCTCACTGGAGTTCTAGACGCCACCCGTGCCCTGTCCCTGATCGACGGCGACGGCGTGTCGATGGCCGAGGCCCTGGCCAGGGCTGGCCGTCGGACGGACCATTTAGGTCCCGATCCCGAGGCTCTGCGCCGGATCGGGGCCTTCGTGGAACTGCACGTCGAGCAGGGCCGGGGGCTGGTCGACGCCGAGCAGGCGGTGGCGGTGGCCTCGTCCATCTGGCCCCACGGCCGGTGGCGCCTGGACCTCGAAGGGGAGGCCAACCACGCTGGGACTACACGTCTGGACGACCGGAGGGACCCCATGTTGGCCCTGGCTGAGGTCATTACCACGGCCCGCCACGCGGCCCACGAACATAGCTGCGTGGCCACGATCGGCAAGGTGACGGTGGCGCCTAATGCGGTCAATGCCATCCCCTCACGTGTCACTGCCTGGCTGGACGCACGAGGGCCCGATGAGTCCGGGGTCCGAGCCGTGGTGGCCGAGGTGGCGACCGCTAGCGGCGGGGTGAGTGAGGAGTCTTGGACCAACTCCACGGCGTTCGACCCTGACCTGCGGGACCGTTTGGTCAGCGTGCTGGGCGGGGTGCCGATGCTGGCCACCGGGGCTGGGCACGACGCCGGTATCCTGGCCGCAGCTGGGATACCCACCGCCATGCTCTTCGTCCGTAACCCGACCGGGGTGTCGCATTCCCCAGCCGAGCACGCCGAACGGGCCGACTGCCTGGCCGGGGTCGACGCCTTGTCCAAGGTGATCGCCGACCTTGCCGGCCCTGATCGCCTGTGACCACGACAACTTGGCATGCCGCCCAAGCCTGGTTACCTGACGGCTTGGCCGAGGACGTGACGCTAGTGGCAGAGGCCGGGCGATTCACCTCGATCACAGTCGGCGACCGCACCGATTCGGCCGAGTCACTCGGGGAGCCGATTGTCGAACTTCTCGGGGTGGTGCTACCGGGGTTCGCCAACGCTCACAGCCACGCATTCCATCGGGCTCTCCGTGGGCGGACCCACGGAGAGGGAGGGTCATTCTGGACCTGGAGAGAAGGCATGTACGCCCTAGCTGCCCGACTTGATCTTGAAACCTATCGGGCGTTGGCTACTGCGACTTACGCCGAGATGGCTCTGGCGGGGGTGACAGCGGTGGGCGAGTTCCACTACCTTCACCATGGTCCGGGTGGTGTGCCATACGAGCCCAACTCCATGGGCCAGGTACTAGTCGAGGCCGCCAGTGCTGCAGGGATCCGGTTGACCCTGCTCGACACGTGCTACCTGGCCGGGGGGCTTGGTCCAGGTGGTCACCTCCCGCTCGATCCGGTGCAACAACGCTTCAGCGACGGAGACGTTGCTGGATGGTTTCGGCGCTTCACCCTCCTGGCTGACACGTTTGACCCGTCCCCGAGTGGACCAGGGTCGGTCCGTGTCGGTGCCGCAATTCACTCCGTCAGGGCGGTGGCGGTGGAGGATATCCCGATCGTGGTCGACGCTGCCAGAGGTCGGCCACTGCACGTCCATCTGTCGGAGCAACCATCGGAGAATGGCGCCTGCCTGTCCTACTACGGCGTCAGTCCTACAGCCCTTCTTCACGCGGCGGGGGCACTCGGGCCGAATACCACTGCGGTCCACGCCACCCATCTGACCGGCGACGATATCTCATTGCTTGGCGCATCCGGTACCAGAGTGTGCTTTTGTCCCACCACTGAACGGGACCTGGCCGACGGCATTGGTCCAGCCCGACGACTACTTGATGCTGGCGTCCCTCTGTGCCTGGGCTCCGACCAACACGCAGTTACCGACTTGCTTGAAGAGGCCCGTGCGCTTGAGATGGACGAACGACTTGCTAGCGGTGAGCGGGGACGAATCAAACTGTCCCAACTAGTCAAGGCCCTTACCGTAAATGGCCAACGAAGCATCGGCTGGGCCGACGCTGGCGAGCTAAAAGTGGGGGCCCGGGCCGACCTGGTGGCCGTCAGGATGGACTCGCCTAGAACCGCCGGCTCCTCTACCGCGCAGATAGTCATGTCTGCGAGTGCCGCCGATGTCGACACCGTGATCGTTGACGGCAGGACTGTCGTCGAAGGCGGCCGCCACGTGCTCGGCGACGTCGGGGGTCTTCTTCAGTCTTCCATCGAATCTTTATGGCGCTAACCCTGAGACCAACTCGCGAGGTTGCCTCTGTGTTGGTCACCGGAATCGGGGAGTTGGTCACAAATGACCCGACCGTGGGCGACGGTTCTTCGTTGGGGATATTGCGCAACGCTGCTCTCGTCGTCGACAGTGATGGCATGTTGGCCTGGCTGGGCTCGGCCGCGGAGGCACCCGCTGCAGACGAGTGTGTCGATGTCGCGGGCCGGGTCGTAATCCCCGGCTTTGTCGACTCGCACACCCACCTCGTTTTCGCTGGGGATCGGGCGAACGAGTTCGCAGCGCGGATGTCTGGGACACCGTACGACGGCGGCGGAATCACCACCACCGTCGCCGCTACCGCCGCCGCCTCCGAGACGACACTGCGAACCCTGCTTGCCGATCGGATTGCGGAACTCCGGGCCCAGGGCACTACCACCGTGGAGATCAAGAGTGGCTACGGGCTGAGCGTCGCCGGCGAGGAGCTCGCTTTACGCCTCGCCGGCGAGTTCACTACCGAGAGCACTTTCCTCGGTGCTCACGTTGTCCCCGCCGGAATGGCCAGGGACGACTACATCCGTCTAGTCACCGGCGCCATGCTTGCTGCCTGCGCCCCCTTTGCACGATGGATCGACGTGTTTTGCGAGCCAGCCAGCCCCCACGCCTTCGACGGTGACGAGGCTCGAGAAGTCTTGACCGCTGGCGCTGCGGCCGGACTCGGGCTGCGGGTCCACGGCAATCAGCTAGCGCACGGCCCTGGAGTTCGCTTGGCCGTCGAACTGGGGGCCGCCAGCGTTGACCACTGCACCTGGCTGACCGCGGTCGACATCGATGCCCTTGCTGGCGGGACCACGGTGGCCACTCTGCTGCCCGGCGTCGAGTGGTCGACTCGTTCGCCTTATCCCAACGCCCGCCGTATGATCGATGCGGGTGTCACCATCGCTCTTGCCACCGACTTCAACCCGGGAACGTGCGCTACTTCTTCCATGCCGCTAATGATTGCCCTGGCCGTCCGGGAGATGGGGATGACTACCGCTGAAGCCCTCTGGGCGGCCACCGCTGGAGGGTCGGCTGCGTTGCGTCGAGATGACATCGGGGTGCTGTCTCCTGGCCGTCGGGCCGACTTGGCTGTTATCGATGCTCCCAGCTATCTGCACCTGGCTTACCGCCCCGGCGCGCCTCTTGTGAGCACCTTTCATTTATCGCCGAGCCGAGCCGGAATCTGAAACCGATGACCAACGTCCTGAGCCACAAAAATCGCAGGAGCACCCCATGGAAAAATGGTGGTGGTACGACCGCCGAAGTAGCTAGTGCACCGGAAGGCGCCTCTTTGTCGGACTTCTCGTGGCGGGTCAGTATTGCCGATATAACCCATGACGGCCCATTCTCCGAATTCGAGGGTGTCGACCGCATCATCGTGGTCATTGAAGGCGCCGGTCTGGTCCTTGGCGTCGACGGAGTCGAGCACATTTTAGAAACGATGCAGCCGTTCAACTTTTCTGGTGACGTAGGTACAATGGCACGGCTGATCGGCGGGCCAACACGTGACATCAACATCATGACGCGTAGACATTTGACGACCGCCGTCCTCGCGATCGATCCCGTCACGCCGCAAACCACAGTCGCTGTCGACGCCATTAAGTATGAGGAACTTGTGGTGATCGCTGCATCGGGAATCCTAACGATTACGGACTTTGGCGCTCGGCACGACGCCCTACGATCCCCAAGCCGTCTGGTGTCAAGAGCCGATCCTGTCCGAACTTCTCTGACTTCACTCGACGCGATTCACCGATACGGGCCGACGTCCCTTGAATTGAGCGGCGACGGGGTCGCAGTAGTCGTCCGGATTCGAAACCTAATTGCCCCAATTTCGAATTTGTAGAGGGCGATGGTCCGTTCCCGGCGACGGCCTGGTGTGTCTGAGGAAGATGGGACTCGCATCTTCCTCTTGAGACGCCGATCGACGGTTGGAACGTACAGACGACTTTCTACCGGTGGACTGCAATTTCGATGCTTTCCACAATGTGACAACCCCTGACCCCGTGCATGCCATGCCATTCCGTTGAGTTCAGGTGTGTTCGCTGGGGTTCAGGAAGTCCCAATTTGCAAGGCTTTTGGTTTATGCGCGTTCGCTGCGGTTCGCTTCAGTTCACAATTTTTGCTGACGGAAACGCTGACATTTTGCAACGGTCAGTTGATCGCGTCGACCGTTAGCCGATGCGCATTGACATACAGCAATCATATTGCCGTGGTGGCGTGAGGGCCATTACTGGACTTCGAAACAGCGCTGCTCGGCAAGCGTTGTTGGCGGAATCAGGCCAAGTTGATGGCCGCCGACCTGATGATTCATCGACTAGCACGCATTGCATGGTCGCCGGTCGGAAGGAACATAGTCGGTGTCGACTCGACTCCTTGGTTCGATCTTTTGGCCCTCTTCACATTGTTGGCTGTGGTGGTACACGGCCGAATCTTCAAAGTTCGCCGTGTAGTAGTACTTCGCCATCCTTGCTTCCTTTCGCTAGGGCCGAATGGAATAGTACTTTGACCATTAGTACGACCTCAGAAACGGTGACTTCAACGCACCCGGAGCGACGTTCGTCTGAGCATGAGAAATCCAATATTAAGCGAGAGACCGTTGGGTCCTAGTGCTCGAGATTCTTGACTTCATCCCTGATGAACTAACGCGAAGATTGTGATGTCACGTGCCTAGTACCAGGGCTGTAGTTATGCGATCGCGTGATCGAGTTCGAGCGTGACGCTGTAACCGAGGTCGCGCAGTTGGTCCAGGGCACGCTGCTTCGCGCGCTCGGGTCGGCGCTTCGTGAAGTAGTCCCCACCGGGATCACTGTAGGTTTCACCAGTCGCGAGCATGTTCCAGATGACGACGAGCATTGCGTGTTCGATGGCGACCACCGCCTTGATTGGTCCCCGACGAGAGGCTATTCGGCGATACTTCGCCGAGAAGTAGGTGCCGTTCGAGCGTGCCGCACTCAACGCCGCGATTCCGAGGGCGCCCTTCAAATAGGGGTTGCCCGGACGAGTGTGAGTGGACTTCACCCGACCGGCGGACTCGTTGGAACCCGGACAGGTCCCGGCCCACGACGCCAGGTGCCCGGCCGTGGGGAAGCGACTCATGTCGGCGCCGGTCTCGGCGATGATGACGTCGGCGACCGTCGTGGAGATGCCCGGGATCGTGATCATCAGTTCCCGGGCACTACGAAAAGGTTCCATCATCACCTCGATCTGAACGGTGACGTCGTCAATGGTCCGGGTGAACTGATCAATGAGATCGAGGTGGACCTTCACCAAGAAGGCGTGGTGATCGTTGAAGCGACCGTTCAGTGCTTGGGTGAGTTGAGGGATGGCGAGCGCAACCGGCGCTTGGCGAGATCAGCCAGCACATCGCAGTCACGCTCGCCCGCCACCAGTGCCTCGAGCATCGCACGCCCCGAGACGCCGGTGATGTCGGTCGCGACCGAGGACAACTTGATGCCGGCGTCCTCAAGGAACTTCTCGAGACGTTGGATCTCGCGTGAACGCTCGTGCACGATGGCGCTGCGGGCCCGGGTGAGGTCGCGCAGTTGACGAATCGGTTCGGGCGGCACGAATGAACCGCGCACCAAGCCGTGAGCACCCAGTTGGGCCAGCCACGCGGCGTCGCTGACGTCGGTCTTTCGTCCGGGCAGGTTCTTCACGTGGCGCGGGTTCACGAGCATCACCTCAAAGGGTCCGTCCTCCAAGACGTAGTAGAAGGGCTTCCAATAGGAACTCGTGGCCTCCATGACGACGAGGGTGACGCCCTGGTCGATCAGGTGCTCACGCAGGGCCAGGATGTCATTAGTCATCGCACCCCACGTGGTGACCGTGGACGACGCCTTGGCTCGGGTGGGCGGTTGAACGCGCACGCACACTTTGGCGTCTCGCTTGGAGACGTCGAGTCCGGCGCAACGATAATGGACGACGTCCATGATTTCTCCTCTCAGTTGGTTCTCAGGTGCCCAACCCGGGAAGGGAAAGAGAAAATCAGAAATCTAACGCTCGTGCTCGTAGCAACATTCCACGGTGCTCGTGGATCCCTCCTGCACCACGCTAATCCACAGGCTCAACGGCACTATAGAAACTTCGGTGTCGAACCGGGCTGGACATTTCGAATTATTGCAGAGACCAATGGGGTCGTTCGCGTCGCACGCCAGAGCCGACCGCGCACAATCTTCCTTACGAACGGCGTGCCCAGCGCGGGTTCTCAATCGCTAATCCCTGGATTCTGAGTGCGAGTTCACGTCGAGCCACCGACATGGACATTCACCACCCTCGATTATCTGTTGGAATCGTTGACCATTCCAGTGCGACGAATATTGCGCGTGCTGTGATGCACGGGGAACATAATTCAATGAACTCGACCATACGTCGATAGCGAGTCACGTAGGCGTCAGAAATGCTACGTTTCTAACCAGATCTCTTGTCCCACTTCCAATGTTCAAGTTCAAGCGAAATGGTCCCTTAATGCCTCTTGCAGAAAGCGCGATTCACATGAAATTGACTAATGAAGATATCCAAGATGTGTTCGACAGAATTGCCGAAGCCTCGGCCGCAGCCCTCGGCCAGACTTACGTTGAACTACAGGTTGCCTCGATTCTCAACGGGGTAATCGACATCGCACCAATGGCGACCATTACTACGAACAAGACCAGTACCGAAGTTACGGAACGCTAGTTATGGCAGGCTGGAATGAAATTCTTGAAGAACACCAACGCGCATCGGCGTTTCACGACGTAATCCGTCGGAAGTATCTCAAGGAATTATCTGAGTTGACCGGTCGCAATACGATCTTGTATTACTCAGGCTGGCTTCAGAAGCCCGAGATGCTCCAGACAAACGCAATGATGTTCCAGATTAACGATGACGACAAGAACGGCTTCATGGCCACCGTACATCAGTTAGATCGCAGCAGGGGGCTTGACTTAATTCTTCACACTCCTGGCGGCGACTTAGCCGCAACGGAGTCACTCGTCGCCTACCTGCGATCAATGTTTGGCAATGACATAAGGGCTTTGGTGCCCCAGCTTGCCCTCTCCGCGGGAACCATGATGGCTCTATCTGCAAGCGAGATTGTCTTGGGAAAACAGTCGAGTCTGGGACCAATAGATCCTCAGCTAAACAATCTACCTGCGCATGGAGTGGTCGAAGAATTCAACAAAGCGAGGTCGGAAATACTAGCCAACGCACAGTCCGCACTGTACTGGCAACCAATCCTTCAAAAATACAACGCCACCTTCGTGGGTGAATGCCAAAAGGCAATTGATTGGTCTCGTCTGATGGTGACACGATGGTTAGAGACTGGCATGTTCCAGGGTGATGCTGACCAGGCCAGCAAGATCGCGAGAGTCCTGGAAGATTTTGGAGATCATGCTTTGACGCTTTCTCACTCACGACACATCGACTCAAAGGCCGCCCGGGCTAGCGGCCTCAAGATTGTCGACCTTGAGAGCGCCCCTGACCTTCAGGATGCAGTCCTCACAGTACATCACGCGACTATTCAGACACTCGCAGCCACAGGGGCAATGAAGGTAATTGAGAATCAGAATGGTGCCGCATACATTCGAGTGGTCTCACCGATTTCGCTGCTCTCTCAGAACCTAAATGTAGGGCAGCAACCAGGTCCCGCACACCCGTAACTGATCGAGCATTAGGGGCTACTGCCGCAATCACGAGCGAAGCGTGGAATACCTTCGGAAGAATGTTGTCGATTCAACTTACCCAAGGTTCCACGCGCCAGTCGTAGATTGTGCAAGTTGGCCGGGCGAGGTCCCGCCGATGTTGCGGCAATGAAGATCAGTTTTGACCGTTCGGGATTTGAATAGGTCTGATTCGGCCTGGGTATTCCGGAGACTTTGACCTGCGCTGGGTTTTGTTACCCATTCCGGTCTTGAATTCAGGCGGTCTTCTCTTCCTTAATCGACAGTTCGAACTCGACTGGTGAGACGTAGTCGAGTGACGAGTGCCGACGTTGCCGATTGTAGAACACCTCGATGTAGTCGAAGATGGCGTTGGTCAGTTCGAGCCGCGTCTTCCACTTCTTCCGATCGAGGAGTTCGTTTTGCATGCTGGACCAGAAGGACTCCATCATGGCATTGTCAAACGCGTCGCCGACCGAACCGAAGGACGGCATGAGACCGGCATCACGGATCCGCTCGGTGAAGGACCAGGAGGTGAACTGGACTCCGTGGTCAGCGTGGACCACTGATCCCTTCTTCACGCGACGCTGCTTGATGGCCATGTCAAGCGCATTGACGACGAGATTCGTGTCCTGGGCAGAGTCGATGGACCAACCCACGATGCGTCGACTGCAGGTGTCAAGCACGCAACAGCAATAGACCTTGCCTTCTCGCGCGTGGGGTGCTCCGTGATGTCGGTAACCCACAACTCGTCAAGTGACGAACGCTCGAACTTGCGCTGCACGAGATCGTCCGACGTCGGATTGCCCTTAATGCGCTTGACCTTGCGAGGTCCCGGAATCCCGACAATCTGGGCGTCGTGCATCAGTATCGTCACGAGCACTCGGCTCACGTGCACACCGCGGCCCTTGGTCAACTCGGCGTGCACACGGCGAGAGCCGTAAGTCCCGCGGCTGTCAGCGTGGACCTCGCGGATGAGCCCGGTCAGCCACTCGCGTCGGATCTTCGTGGGCGACATCGGACGGTTCTTGGCCAGGTAGTAGCCGGCACTGGACACGCCCAGCACCTCGCAGCACTTCTTCACGGGGAACCCGGCGCCGACGAGGACGTCGATCACCGGGTAGACCCTTTTGGGCGTAGGTCCTTTCCAAGCAGTTCGTTCGCGCGCCGCAGGATCTCGACCTCGGTCTCGAGCTCGCGAATGCGTCGGCGCGCCTTCACGAGATCCCTAGACTCCTTGGTCGAAACGCCCGGGATCTCACCTCGGTCGATGCGATCTTGTCGGACCCAGTTGTAGATGGTGGTGGAAGTGACGTCGAGGTCGTGGGCAGTCTTGGTGACTGACCAACCAGATCTCACGAGCGCGATGGCTCGTCGACGGAACTCCGCGGGATAGGACGCTGGCATGAATTGAGCCTTTCACTTAGGCCTAAATTCAACAAGTAGGGAGGTAACAAAACCCAGCGCAGGTCAAAGTCTCCAGGAAACCCAGGCCGGTTCACCCACTGGAAGTTCCCGTGAGCACCGCAATTCCAAACCAACTTCAAGCGGAGCGAGCGGTGGCCCATAGGCACCATGGGCCGGGGCCGTCCAGGTGCGTTTGCACGACGACCTATTTAGGGTTGTGTAGGGCAACCTGTACCAACCAGCGTCGAATGACTCGTTCGTCAGTCTGGGTGACGCCGACTAGCAAGTCTTCTTCAAGTGTCTTGACTCTGGTGCGACACTTACTGAGCAATTGTCGTCCCACTTTGGTCACCTCAATGTGTTGGATTCGTCCGTGCACCGCATCTGGATAGCGAGAAACGGCGCCAGCCCGCTCAAGGTTTGCGACGATCACGCTCATCGTTTGTGGTGTCAGCAGCGACAGGCGAGCGAGATCCGCGCCCGACGCGCCCGGATACGCAGCCAACATTGTCAGCACTGAGAACTGTGGCAGCGTAATCTCCAGATCAGCCAACGCTTGCTCCATCCGTATTCGATGAGCTGAATTCGCCTGTCGCAATAGGTAGCCAATATGGCCTTGTTGACCCCGCTTGCCTTCGCCTGGGTTTGGAATTAGAACTCTTCTCGTGGCTCTATCCTTAATGTTCGAATTCGAATATAGTATTCGAGTACTGATATCAATCATAACTTAAGGGAAGCGCAATCATGACTTCGTCAGTCTCTAGTTCCCGCATCGATTCGAACGTCTTTGATCGAACGGCTCCGGCCGTCGTGAGCGCGCTGCGCGCGCTCGGTCGAGCGGTGGATGATTCTGGACTCGAAAAGACATTGACCGAACTGATCAAGATACGAACCTCGCAGATCAACGGTTGTGCGTACTGCCTCCAGTATCACTTGAACGTGGGTCGCAAAGAGGGCCTGGCGCCGACGAAGGTGGACCTGGTGGCAACGTGGCGCGACGTAGATGTGTTCTCGGACCGGGAACGAGCCGCACTTGGTTGGGCTGAGGCGCTAACACTCATGGCACGCGACCACATTTCTGATGCTGCCTACGTCGAGTTGCGCACTCATTTCTCCGAGCTGGAGATCACCTTTCTGACCGCCGCCGTCGGAGCCATCAATGCCTGGAACCGCATTGCGGGCGCGCTGCAGTTCACGCCGCCCGTGCCAGCGCAACACCTAGTTCAAGGAGTTCTGTAATGAGCATTTCGCGTGTCGTTGCGCGGTACGTCGATGATGAGGATGGTGCGCGCAGTTGCTATTCGGTGTTGACTCAACTGCGGCCTCACATTACTTCCGAAACCGAGTTCATTGCACGCTGGTACCGCCAAGTGAGTGACGGCTATCGCCTGCTGGCGCTGTTCGATGACTCGCGCATTTTGGCTCTGGCTGGTTACCGATTCCAAGAAAATCTTGTTTATGGTCGCCACCTATATGTCGATGATCTAGTGACCGACGCTGCGCTGCGTGGTCAAGGTTACGGCGAGCAGTTGATGACTCGGCTTAAACACGAGGCTCGTTCGCACGGATGTGCAAAGGTGGTCTTGGATACCCCCTTGTCCAATGCGTTAGGGCATCGTTTCTACTTTCGTAATGGCCTACTCGCCACCGCCTTGCGGTTCAACATGGTCATTGCCCAGTGATTGTGCGATGACGACGCTACTGCACATATTGGCTAGTTCCCGCGGGGAGTTGTCACACAGTCGTCGGGCGAGTCAGCGAGTGGTAGAGAGTCTGATGGCGCAGGATCCAGTACTGGTTGTAATCGAGCGCGACCTGGGCACACAGCCCGTTCCGCACCCCGACGCGCAGTTTGTTGAAGCGAGTCTGATGGCGGTAGAGGAGCGCAATGACACGCAGCGCGATGCGTTGATTTTCTCGGAAGTGCTCATTTCAGAACTTGAGGCAGCGGATGTCATTCTGCTGTCCACGCCCATGCATAACTTCATCGTGCCGTCAGTGCTCAAGGCCTGGCTCGATCATGTGGTGCGTCCTCGTCGAACGTTTGGCCTTACTGGGGCGGGCAAGGTTGGTCTGCTTCGCGACCGACCAACGTGGGTGATAATTGCCAGTGGTGACGTGCTTGGAGACGACCCCGTCGGGCAAGCTGATTTCGCGACACCATACTTACGCCACGTGTTTAAGACGATCGGAATCACCGACCTGCAGATACTTACCCTCGATGGTCTCAATCGAGGTCTCGAGAACCAAGCGGCTGCACAAATCCGATTCGACAAATGGCTTGAGCTACTTGTCCTCGATCGGCTGAAATAAGCGGGATCAGCGATTGTGCCTCGTGGCGCTTAGCGTCACGCCGTTGTCTAGTGGTTTCAGAGTGACGCGCTGCGGTCACACCGTTCGATAAAATTTTGCCGGAATCCTTCCGTAGGGTTCCCCGGTATCCGTCGCGTCCCTATCCTCCACTGCTTGGGTTAGTTGACAGTGCCGCAAGAATCGCGAGGACTGAACGGTCGACGTCAACTTCGGTCGTACGCCAATTTGATACCGAGATGCGCATGGCTCGTGCTCCGCGCCAGGTCGTAGCACCCATCCAGCATTCACCGGAACGCTGGATGGCCTGGATGACCCGGTCGGTTTCGTCGTCGTTGTCACCGAACCGGACGAGTACTTGGTTGAGTACAACGTCATTCAAGATGGTGATGCCTTCGATAAGTGCTAACTGCTCTGCGAAGCGCCGAGCGAGAACGCAACACCGTTCGATGAGCTCGGCGAGGCCACTGCGGCCGAGCTGGCGTAGCGCAGCCCACGTGGCGAATCCCCGAGCGCGTCTCGACGACTCGAGGACGAAGTCACCCGGTGTTCGTAACTCTCCCTCGCCTCGGTCCCGTAGGTAGACGGCGGAGTACGACGTCGCGGCCGCGTGGGCCGCAGGGTGCGCGCAGAACGCGTAGCCACTGTCGTAGGGAACGTTGAGCCACTTGTGGCCGTCGGTCGCCCACGAATCGGCGAGCTCGACTCCCGTCACGAGGTGACGAGTGGCGGGGTTGGCCGCGGCCCACAGGCCGAAGGCTCCGTCGATGTGAACCCATGCGCCGTGGTCGTGCGCCACTTTGATTGCTGTGGTGAAATCATCGAAGGCGCCGGTGTTCACGTTGCCGGCCTGTAGACACACAATGGTTGGACCCGGGGGAGCGCTATCGAGCACACGAACCAAGTCCTCGACGTCGATCGCGCCTTGTGAGTCTGTGGCCACGGGCTCCAACGCTCCAGTACCGAAGCCGAGAATGCGCAGCGCCATGTCGATCGTGGCGTGGCGTTCAGCGTTGGCTATCACGCGGACCGTGGGGCTAGCGCCTAGGCCGTCGCGCTCCACGTCCCAACCAGCGCTATCCAGCACGTGGTGGCGCGCTGCGGCGAGCGAAACGAGGTTGGCACCCTGCCCGCCGGTCACGAATCCAAATGACGCATGAGCTGGCAGGCCCAGGAGGTCCTTCAACCACGCACCCGCCACGTCCTCAACCAGCGCCGCCCCCGGCGACATCACCGCATTGAAGGCGTTCTGATCCCAGCCAGTCGTGAGCATGTCCGCCGCGGTCGCGGCGTCGAGTGCCCCACCGGTCACGAATCCGAAGTAGCGTGGTCCGGTCGTCGCCACGAGCGCCGGTTCGATAATTTGGACCAACTCGTCGATCACGGTGCCGGCCGCGGTTGGTCCATCGCGAAGGGACCCGAGGGCGGCGCGCAGGTCGCCGAAGTGGACCGTGGGAAAGACGGGTAGCTCGTCGGTTCTCTCGCGGTAGTCGGCGACGTGAGTCGCGGTGGCGTTGAGTAATTCGCGAAGTTCGGACATCTATCAATCTTTGCAGGTCACTGTTGCGGCGATGCGAATTCGCGACCGAGAACGTGGCGATGGTCGTTGCTTGACCTACCAGGAATGAAATGCGTGGAAAATTACCGAGGGACCAGAACCGGCATCCCGCGTCGCCACCGATACCGAGGACTCGTGCATTTCCCTTTTGTCACTTGACCTTACAATCTGGCAGCAGACCTTCTCCGACGAAGAGGAATAATGGGCAATCGTGCACTGGTGGTTATTGACGTACAGAACGAGTACGTATCAGGGAATCTCCCGATCGCGTACCCCGAACTGAGCGAGAGCTTGAAGAATATTGGCTTAGCGATGGACACGGCTTCGGCGTTGGGCGTGCCGGTCGTTGTCGTCCAGCAAGTGGCTCCAGAAACCTCGCCAATTTTCGCCAAGGGGAGTCGTGGCTATGCGTTGCACGAGGTCGTGACGAGCCGCGGCTACGACCACCACGTTGAAAAGACCTTGCCGTCCGCCTTCGTGGGTACCGACCTCGCTCCATGGCTAGAGGCTCGCTCCATCGACACCATCGTCATCGTCGGTTACATGACGCAGAATTGCGACGAATCCACTGCTCGTGATGCTCTGCACCGCGGTCTGGCGGTCGAGTTCCTCTCCGACGCGACCGGCACCTTGGCGATGGCCAATCAACAGGGCTCGCTCGGCGCCGAGGAACTGCACCGAGCGGTACTGCTCGTCCTGCAGTCGCGCTTCGCCGCGGTGAGTACGACACGCGAATGGGTTGATGCAGTTCATAACGGTACTGACTTAGAGAGGTCGAATGTCTTTGCCAGTACCGCAGTGGCGCGATCAGCGGTCCGGTGACGGCGTCGTCTCTCGCACACTTGTCGGATCTACGCGCGTTCGCGTGGAATAGCGAAATTCGAACAATCCAATGTTTCGATGACCGTTGTTGGGGCTGGCGGGAGGAATTGGGACGCGAGCAATCGCGCTCGCTTCCTTGATTGCTTGCCCACGACATCGTGATTGAGTTGGTGGACTCGCTAAGGCAACGACGATTTTCGACGGGAGCCGGAGCTCGCCACGAAACACGGTCAGAAAGAGACGTCGTGTCTGATTCCCGCCAGACAATGGCTGTACGGGGCCGTACCGTGAGGGAATGGAGACTACTGACAATGCCACCCGGACACCCGTTATTGATGAAGGAAAGGAGTTCGTCGAAACGCTGATGTCCTCTCGACCCTCCCGGTTGACGGCCTGTCAGGGTTGGACGGTACACGAGATCACCGCGCACCTGGCGGCCGGTTCGCAGGAGATTGCCGACTTGATCGAGAGTCATCTGGCGGGCAACGCTCCGCGCGCGACACGACCATTCGACGAGCGCGAGGCCCCATTTCGCACGATGGACGATCGACTACTGCGCCCTCTTCTGTTCGAACAGGTTGAACGGGCCAAACGGGCGCGTGACCGTCTCAGCGCGCAGACCGATGACGTGGTGTTGTTCACGGGAAGACCGATGCACGCCGCAGAGTTTGTGACGCACTCGCGTAGCGAGCGCGCCCTGCACCGCTGGGACATCGTCGGTCGCGACGAGGTCGGATGGGACATGCTCACTCAACCTGAGCTGACGGTGCACGCGATGACGATCCTGACTGAAATGCCCGTACTCGCTGAGACTTTCGAGAATCGATTGCGCCACGCGAAGCACCCGATCGGAGATTTTCAAGTTGTACTTCGTAGCGAACCCCACGACGACGTGATCGTTTCTCGAGTGAACGGCGTTTTCGACGTTCGTATCGAATCTCTGTACGACAGGCGTGTCGATGCCTACCTTGAACCAGCGACACGCCTGCTCGCGTTATGGGGCCGACGCGAACCGAGCGCTGAAATCCGTTTTGGTGACGGCGCCAACCGCGATGCTCTTGGGAGCTTGTTTGGCTGGTGAATCGGTTGCCATAGTGCACTAGTGGCAGCACCTCACGACCGAGTTGCGTTGACGACGAGACCATGAGGTGGTGCGAATTCGTTGACGCAACCGTCGGCATCGACGTGTCCACTGATCAGGGTCTACCACTCTCGAGTTCGAGCAGGGCCCGCTTCATGGGAAGACCTCCGGCGTAACCGCCGAGACCGTTGCTCGCCACGACGCGGTGGCATGGCACGATAATCGGTAGTGGATTCTTCCCGTTGGCCTGTCCGACGGCGCGAAATCCCTGGGGGCGTCCAACTCGACGGGCTAGTTCACCGTACGTGATGGTCTCACCATAGGCAATACGCGAGAGCTCGGCCCACACGTCGCGTTGGAATTCGGTCCCGTCGAGCTTCGTGGGCAGGTCGAAGGCGCTGCGTTCGCGAGCGAAGTACTGATCCAGTTGCTCGGCGGCGTTCTTGAGCACGGGCAGTGCATCGTAGCGGTGGCCGTTCGACGTCCGATGAGAGGTAGGTAGCCAGATGCCGGTGAGGAAGTCCCCGTCGCTTTCGAGCATAAGTTCGCCAATTGGTGTGTTGAGGGTCGAGGTGAACGTGTTGGCTGTCATTTCGTTTTCCTGTCTTTCTTCGGTGTCGGCGAAACCGGAACCGACCAGAGGCGGGCCATGGCGTAGCTGCGCCATGGCCGCCAGTTGTCGGTGAGCGCCGACAATTGTGTCGGATTCACGGGTAAGCCGAGTGCTTCGACTGCTCGTTTGATACCAAGATCGGTGGGCATGAAGGCGTCGGGATCGCGCAACGCTCGCATGGCCACGTACTCAGCCGTCCACGGTCCAATGCCCGGTAGCGCCATCAGTGCCCGGCGCAACTCTGCGGGGTCCGTGCCCGGGTCAATGACGACGTCGCCATTGTTGACTGCCTCGGCCAGCGCCACCAGCGCTCGGCGGCGACTTGTCGGCATGGAGAATGCTCCCGGGTCATCGTTCGCGAGGGTTATGAGGGCAGAGGGAGTGGGGAAGAGGTGCGTGACTGGACCCCTGGCCACCGGTAATGCTTCTCCGGCGGCCAGAACGAGACGACTGGCCACGGTGCGAGCGCCGGCGACCGAGACCTGCTGTCCGATGACGGCGCGTACCGCGAGCTCAAATCCGTCCACGGTCCCCGGCACTCGTCGTCCCGGATCGTTGGTGACCAGAGGTCCGATTAGCGGATCGCTGCCAAGGGCCATAAGGACCGCGACGGGGTCGGCATCGAGATCGAGGAGCTGGCGACAACGCGACACCGCGGTCGACAGGTCGCGCAGGTCCGAGAGGTGCAGTTCCGCGTCGACAAATGCCGGTCCCTCGTCACCGGACCCGCCGGGGGTGAGGCGCACGACGCCGTGTCCGTGGGGGAGGCGCAGGCTGCGCTGATAACTCGATCCGTCGACCGCTTCGATGCCCGTCACGGCGCGCGCCGCGAGAAACTGCAAAACTGACTCGGGGTTGAAGGGGCGCCGACCGGCCAAGCGAAGTCGAATGCCCTGCGCACTCCAGTCCCGTTGATGTCTCGAGGCACCCTTTGACATCCGTGAACGCAGTCCGCTGGGGGTGTTGGCGAAGACCTGTTGGACCGTCTCATTGCACTGGCGAATACTGGTGAACCCCGAGGCAAAGGCAATGTGGGCAATGGGCAAGTCGGTAGTCTCGAGCAAGATGCGCGCGGTCTGGCTGCGCTGCGCACGAGCCAGAGCCAGGGGTCCGGTGCCGACTTCGGCGGTGATGACGCGATTGAGCTGACGCACGCTGTAGCCCAGGCGGTGCGCCAGCCCCGCGACCCCTTCGCGATCAACGATGCCGTCGCGGATGAGTCGCATGGCGCGCGCTACGACGTCGGCGCGTACGTTCCACTCGGGCGATCCCGGCGTGGCGTCGGGTCGACACCGCAGACAGGCGCGCAGTCCGGCCTGCTGGGCCGAAGCCGCCGAAGCGTGGAAGCGAACGTTTTCTCGCTTGGGAGTTCGCGCGGGGCAACTCGGGCGACAGTAGATTCCCGTGGAGATGACTCCGACGAAGAAGCATCCATCGAATCGAGCATCCTTGCTCCGGGCGGCCTGATAACAGAGATCGGGGTCGTTGAGCATTGATGCATTGTGACACGTGAACGCAGCACCTACTAGCGGAAATCGGACACGGCACCACGGCGCTGAATCGGTCGATCAGAGTGGTTCACGTGCATTGAATGTGCGTCACAACCTCGTACAAGAGCGCTGAGTCCCCGGCGCCAGTTGATCCGTTGAAAGGAGTAATCGTATTGATCGCGCGGTACTGCGAGTCCGGTCTATCTCCTAGTACTCCATTGGTCGACCGGTGGCTTGGTCATTCGGAGGGTTCGATGTTTCTTGGTGTCGTGCGTAGTTGGACGCCGAAGACGTCGCCCAGGAATTTGTTGCCGTGCTCGGTAACTCGCACCGCCCGAGTGGTCTGTCTACGTTCGATGGTTCCGTTCTTCATCAGAAGGTCAAGGAGCGCTGCTCCGAGCGCGCCGGCGAGATGGTGGCGGCGCTCGGTCCAGTCGAGACAGGGTCGCACTACCGGTCGACGTCCCAGGTGAAGTTTCTCCAATTCGATTCCGAGGTCGTGGAAGAACGTGACGCCCGCTGGTGGCACAGTGATTGTGTTGGTGTCTTCGACCAACATGCCTGTTTGAACTAAACGGTCAAAGAGGTCAACCCCGAGGGAACCGGCGAGGTGGTCGTAGCAAGTCCTGGCCGACCACAACACGTTGCGACGTTGGGTGTCGCGCAGTGTCGACACTGGCTGAGCGGGAGCGACGGTGAGCAGGACTTCGAGAACTCGCGCGATTGCCGGGGTGGCGAGTTGGTAGTAGCGGTGGCGACCTTGGCGTTGGACATTGAGGACGCCACCTTCGACAAGGCGAGCCAGATGAGGGCTGGCTGCGGACGGGGATAACCCGGCGGCCCGGGCAAGTTCGCTTGCGGTGAGTGCTCGGCCGTCTAGCAACGAGAGAGCCATATCGGCCCGCGAGCGCTCCGCGAAGAGAGCCGCCACGACGGAAATGTCGGCGTCGACGGACATGACACAATGTACATCAATAGTTCAGACTAACCTGAATTGTTCAGGCATTAACTTCACTGACATGGACAATCACACGAATACTGCCCGCCCATCTCGTGCCATGAGGATTGAGGCCGATGCCTTCTTCGAGGCGCTGGACGTCACCTCTCCCGACTCGCTGAGCGCGTGCGCGGGATGGACGACCCACGACGTCACGGCCCATTTTGCCGCGGCTGCTGTCGAGGTTGCTCTCAACTTAGAGGCCTACGGAGAGGGCCGACCGGTCCCTCTCACCCGGGGATTCGAAGAGCGTGAAGCCCCGTATCGGGCAATGGGTCACGATCAACTTCGAACGCAACTTCCCATCTCGATCGAACGTGCTGCTGTGGCGCTGGACGCAGTATTGAACTCCCAACCTGATGCGGTGGTGCCCTGGACCGGTCGGGAAATGGTCGTGGCTACTTTCATCACGCATATGCGGAGCGAACTCGCCTTGCATCGGTGGGACCTGGTCGGTGACGATGACGTGAGCGCGGTGTTGCTGGCCCAACCCGAACTCACGGATCACGCAGTCACGGTGCTGGGCAGAGCCCTCGTTGCTAGGGGCGCCGCGTCGGATTCGACAAACATTCACGCAACCATCTCGGCGCCAGGGACTCAGGATGTCATTGCTCTTGTTGACGGCGACGGGGCTCGATTGATCCACGGTGAAGAGACGTCGGATCCGGTGGTGATCGGTGACCCCGCTGCTCGCTTGTTGTTCCTATGGGGTCGTCGTCCTGGTGATCCTCGGCGTCTTGTCGCGCCGCGTGGTCACCAACTGCTCGCACGGTTGGAGAACCTTCTCGCTGGTTACTGAGTGGCTTGAGAGTCACTCAGTAACTACTAGCGCCACTCGCGAGAGTTCTGCGATGGGGTCATTCTGACTCTGCGATTCTCTTGAGGGCTGCAAGAGTCATCGGGATTCCCTGGTGCGGAGCCATTCTGCGATCGGCAATTTGTGCCGGTGCTTCGTCACCGTAGCGTTCTTCGAATCTGGATATTCCTTCGGGGAGAAACTCCCAGGACTCGGTGACTACGGTCCCCTCATTTGACGAAGCGAAGGTGTAGCCCCAACGAATCCACGTGCCGCCGACAATGAATGCGAACTCGCGACCTCGCTCGGCCGCCACAACCTCGGAACGCGTTTCCCAAGTCCGCTCCGCAGTTTCATTACGCCCCGTGAACCAGGCGCCAACTCGGGGTGCTTCGCCCTCGTCCCACCAACAAGCCTTGCAGACGGGGCTCCACTCGCCCATCCGAGCAATATCAGCAACCATGTCGTAGAGCAGGTGTGCTGGGCGCGTAATTACTATCGAGTCAGAGTATTTGAGATCGGTCACAAGTGCATTCTCTCGCTACGCGGATCGACCTCACCGTGCAAGAGCGACGCCGCATCATTTCGCCGGCTTGGTTTTTCAAGGCTAATCGAATGCTCCGAACCACCGGCAAACTGCGAGAAACAGAACTGACAATTTGACTGCTCTGGTTGTGGAGGACCTTGGATCTCACAGTGCGAACCGTAACTCTTGACGGAACAATGCTGCATCGCAACGATTCCACTGACGTATTTGGCCGTGGGCGAAACTTGCTCGCATCACTATTCTCCCTTCCGGTTCGGGAGTCTCGAACGGGGGCGGTCGAAAGTGGGGGATAGGTGCGCACACCGTTCAAATGAAAACCGCGGCGTCATCGCTCAGCAACCATTCGCTAAAGGTCGGCCCCTCAATGCGGGCGTCTTCGCCCGCTAGGAGTGCACCCACGGGCGTGTCCGGATCTTCGACAGCGAGTATCTCGATGCCAAGGTTCCGACCCTCCACCAAGCGTCGTGCGAGTGAGGTCAGTTCTTCTCGTTCCGGTCCACCAAGATCCGCCGCCCTTCCGACCGCTGGGCCCTGCGCCACTTCGACCAAGACCCGGCCGACGGTACGCGCCGCGACCGTCTGGACGTGCAAGTTCGCGATGCGAGCTAGCGAACCCTCTCGGTTCCACGTGATCATTTGCCCGGCGAATTCGTGGAACTGGGTCGCACGCATAATGGTGGTCGCAACATCACCCTGGCGTGCACCGTCCTCGTGGGCGAGTTTGGCCGCGTAGTAACCAGTGGGCGCCTTGTCAATCCCCACGATCGACAGGACGACTAGATGTCCGACGCCCGCGGCTGCACCGAGGCGTTGGAGGTTGGTGCTCGACTTTCGGAAGAATTCCGTCGCCGGCCCCTCCTCGATGGTGCCCGCGTTGGTGGTGTCGACGATTACCTGCACTCCCTCGAGGGCGCGGGCCAGACCTTCGCCGGAGATCGTGTCGATCTTTTTCGAGCGAGCGATGACGACCACGTCGTGACCCGCCGTCCGTGCGGCCTCCACGACGTACCGTCCGACAACTCCTGTTCCTCCCGCAACCGCAATTCGCATGGTGTGGCTCCTTAACTCGGATATTTAATATCCACTATAGCGCGTTGGTTTCACGCGGACAATTAGGCTCCGGATATGCGTCTGAGTGAAGGAGTCGAGTGGACCACGCACTGCGTGGTGTTGCTCTCGTTGATACCAGAGGGCGCAACACTGTCGGCCGCCCGATTGGCCGAGTACCACGACGTGCCTGCGCCCTACCTGGCCAAGTCCCTCCAGGCCTTGGCCGGCGCAAGCATTGTGACGTCCTCACCCGGACGCCACGGTGGCTACCGACTCGGACGGCCCGCGACTGAGATCACCCTTCTCGACGTTGTTCTTGCCGTCGAAGGAGACGAGTCCCTCTTCCGGTGCACCGAAATCCGTCGCCGGGGCCCGACCCGGGTCGCCGCAAGGGCCTATGCGCCCGTGTGCGAGATAGCGGCGGCGATGCACCGGGCCGAGACCGCGTGGCGAGCCGAACTCGAACGAACTACGATCGCCGATCTCGCGGCAGGGGTTCTACGTCACGCGCCTACGCGAGTTTTGGAGAAGTCCACCGAGTGGCTCCGTGTGGTGCGGCCGAATGCCAAGTCATGAATGTGAAAGTGCTCACTAGGTAGGTGCTGCCCGTTTGTAGGGGACACTCACTGGCCGTCCCGGACGCCCAGTGAGTGGTTTTCTTCCGAAAATACCCCGGTGAATAAAGGGGTCAGCGCAATGGCCCTACTGGGAAATCAACATTGTCAGCGCGGGCGCTGTGCGCGACGGGGAGAACTCCATCACGCTGTATGTCGCCAAGCCGCGTTCCTTTAAGGGGTCGAGTGACAGACGACGGTCCAGTTCGTCGCGCGTCACACCGTCGGCGAAAATAACTCCACCGACGCGAGGAACCTGTCGACCTGAGGCGAGGAACACCCCGTCGGCGTAGTTTGCGTCGAGCCAGAGGGAATGGTCCGGAATCGCAGTATCAATCTCGGCTACGTCGACCACGTAGGTCAGGGTCACGATGTACACCGCCAAATCCTACCTACTGATTCTCCGGTCCTAAAGGAACGAGGACGGAGGGCCGGTGAGTGACAACTTCTGTCGGCGGCGCGGAAGAAGAACCAGGGGTGTACTAGTGGAGTGATGGAACGAGATCGCGATGTTGACCTTGTAGCCAGCTAGCTGGAGGGTTGGAACGCGCACGACTTCACCTTGGTGCTGAGCCACTTCGGCGAGGACGTCACGTTTATCTCGCCGCTCGCGCATCTCTTGCAGCCCGGCGGTGATGGCGCGATTGGTGGAAAAGACGCGTTACGCGACTATTGACAAGAAGACCCTCGTCGGATTCTGAATCTGCACTTCGACGCCATCGACACGTAGCTTGGTGTCAAGGTGTTGGTCATCAACTATCAGAATCAAGAGGGCGTACGCGTGAATAAGATGGTGCTCTTTGACCGCGACACCGTAGTCAGTGGTCACGCGACGAACGCAGGAGACTTCATCTACGAGTCGTGCGCACGAGTATTTCAGGACACTCTTGTAACATGGCGCGCGTGATCTTGAGCCGTCGACTAAGACGTCGTGACTTAATTTTTGGTCGGGCCTCCGCACATCACACCACCCCTTTGGAGTCAATAATTATCTGGATGCGGTAAATCGTTTCGAGCCGGCGGGCGGGCTTCAGTTGAGTTGCGAAGGAGAGTGAAGATTTTTGATCAGTTCGGAGATTGACGCTGAAATCAGCATTCGAATGTGCACCGAATCAATCAGTCCCGCACCGCCAACGTCGCTTCGAGCCACGGGAATACGCACGCAGGCGGACTCGACGATCACGGTGCCAAGGTATCCGAGCACTTTGCGAAGTGACTCGTGCGCGTTCTCCGCTCCACGCTGAGATACGTTGATCCAGGCCACTGGCTTACCGTAGAGAGACCTCGTATGGTCATCCCCCACGGCCCATTCGAGCAGGTTCTTGAACGAGCCCGGAAGCGCACCGGCGTACTCGGGCGTGCAGAATAGTACCGCATCGGCACTCCTGATTGTGGCTCGCAAATCTGCAACGCGCTTGGGAACGGCTCCGGCATCGATATCGGGGTTGAAGTGGGGAAGTTCGCCGACGTCTTCGTAAAAGACGGCACGATGGCCTGGCGGCGCGATGAGTTGGGCGGTGCGAAGTAGCGAAGAGTTGGTCGAGTTATTCCTGAGACTTCCCGAGATCAACAGAATCGAATCACTCTTGTCCATGGTGTGATACTACGTGCACAGGAATGGCGCAGTTCTCACATCGCCAAACTGCTTTACATTGGCGAGGCGGCAAACGTCAGAGATCGCGTTAACAATCATGACCAGTGGCCAAGATGGAAGAAGCAGTTGACGACAGGACAGGTCGTTTGCGTCTCCGCTGCGCCGGTCACATCAGAGTCTTCAAGGCAACGGGCCGAAGCAGCACTTATCTTCAAGCACAAGCCGCCGGTGAATGTCGAATACGCACATTCGTTTCCATTTGACACGACGACCATTAATGCAAGTGGAGAGACTGCAAAGTTGACGACGGCGTTCACCGTG
>Ga0307372_10002127_pt1 | contig 33407 bp, 24 predicted proteins | sample OX1MG_FD_202533 | JGI IMG/M metagenome (GOLD analysis project Ga0307372, IMG submission 202533) | Soil microbial communities from Risofladan, Vaasa, Finland - OX-1 | ecosystem: Environmental > Terrestrial > Soil > Coastal area > Acid sulfate soil | place: Finland: Risofladan, Vaasa | collected... | reverse complement strand
GGAGAGCACAGGCTGTTTCTGAGGAGGCACCTTTGATACGTCATCAATCGAGATGGCCCGGGCTGTGCGGCGCGGCAGCTCTGTGCGTGGCCGCGATGTTCGGAGCGACCGCGCTGGCGGCCGGGCGGGCACCAGCCGCGCGGCCGGCCGATGCGGCGGGGCCGTCGGGCTACCACCTGCTCAAGACGATTCCGATTCCGGGCGACACGTTCTGGGACTACATGAAGTTCGACCCCGGGATGCACCGGCTCTTCATCTCGCACGGCACCCACGTCGTCGTGCTCGATGCCGACACCGGCAGGATCATCGGGGACGTGCCGGACACCCCTGGCGTGCACGGGATCGTGCTGGCGCCGGAGTTCAATCGCGGGTTTGCGACCGCCGGTCAGGCCGCTCAACTGGTCATTTTCAACTACAAGACGCTGAAGGTCATCGGCCGCGTGCCGACCGACAAGGACTGCGACGGGGTCGTGTACGACCCGGCGTCCAAGCGGGTGTTCACCATGAACGGCGACTCGCATTCGTCGACCGTGGTGGACGCCAGAACGGGGAAAGTCGTCGGCCGGATCGCCCTCGGCGGCGGGCCGGAGTTCCCGGCGGCGGACGGGCGCGGGCACGTCTTCGTCAATCTGGAAACGACCAGCGAGGAACTGGAGATCGACTCCCACACGCTCCAGATCCTGCACCGGTGGCCGATGGCGCCGGGGGAGCACCCGAGCGGACTGTCGATCGACGCCGCGCACGGCGTCCTGTTCGCCGGCTGCCGGAACAAGCTGATGGCGATCATCAGCACGCACACGGGCAAGGTGCTGGCGGCGCTGCCGATCGGGGCCGGCGTCGACGCGACGCGGTTCGATCCGGGGACGGGCGACGCCTTCGCGTCGAACGGCATGAGCGGCACGCTGACCGTGATTCATGAAGACTCGCCGACGAAATTCCACGTGGTCGAGAACGTGAAGACCGAACTCGGGGCGCGGACGATGGCGCTCGACCCGGCGACGCACCGGATATTCCTGGTGACCGCCAAGCTGGACCGGATCCCGAACCCGCCACCGCACACGCGGCCGTTCAAGATGGTGCCGGGGACGTTTCACCTGCTGATTTTCGGAAAGTAGCGGCCGCGCAGGCGCGCGCGCCTGCACGGCTGAGTCTGGAAAGGTCATGAGGGGCGGGCGCCCGGGTGGGCGCCCGCCCCTTTTCTGCGTCAGGCGCCGCGTCCGGGGCCGCAGGCGCGCAGGCGCCGACCGGGCGTTCAGGCGCCGGCCCGGGGAATCTCGTGGATAGGGACGTCGCGCCACATCCAGAGCGTCTGCCGGGCGTCGCCGATCCGCCGGACCTCCGCGTCCAGCCCGCGCCAGATCTCCCGGAGAGGGACCCAGGCGACCGCCCACGCGGGCCGGGCCTTCAGCACCGGTTCCAGCGATCCCCGCACCCCCCGGACCGCCAGCCCGAGCAGGGCGCCCGCGCGCCAGGCTTTGATCAGGTCGTTGCGGAGATAGGTCAGCACGACCCGGGTGACGGAGGGAGAGACGCCCTCGCGCTCCAGCCGGACGGCCAGGCGGACGAGCGCGACATCCAGCACGCCGTACAGACGGGTCTGGCCGTGCCTCCGGCGGTGCGTATCGGTGCCGAGGCCGCCGACGACGAGCAGGTACCGCACCCGCCGCGACGAGCACGGGCGGTGCTCAAGCCGGCTGACCACCCGTGCGAGCTCGGCCACCGTGAGCAGGCTCGTGGTCATCCCGCACTTCCTGGATTGCCCATCGTTGCAGACATATATACGATTAACTAATTAATGTCAATCGTATTTTCTCCAACGCGCCGGATTTCCCCCTGCCGCCCGACCATCTCTCGGCGCCGCCCGATCGCGCCGGCCTCCGGCGGGGTGGCCGCACCGCGCGGCGCAGCGTCCGGCGGGACGTGCCACCGCAGCTGCCGGGGGAGAGGGGCCGCGGGCCGGGCATTACTCTTCCCAGCGCCACCGGAATCTGATACTAAGAGCCGCCGGAGGACTCCCCGAGAGGGGCGCGGGCGGACCCGCGCTCGAGGCAGACAGGTGGACACACGATGACCGAGCAGAAACCGCCGTCCCGGACACTGGGCTTCACGACCCTGTTTCTCATCGAGATGTGGGAGCGGTTCGGCTACTACGGCATGACCGCCGTCGTGGTGCTGTTCATGGTGCAGCAGCTCGGATATACGGACGACCGCGCCAATCTGACCTACGGGGCGTTCGCCGCGATGGCCTACGCGATCCCCGCGCTCGGGGGCTGGATCGGCGACCGGATTCTCGGCAGCCGCCGCACAACCGTGCTTGGCGCCCTGATCCTGGCGGTCGGTTACAGCATGCTGGCGATCCCCTCGTCCCGCCTCATGTTCGTGGCGCTGGCGGTCATCGCCGTCGGCGGCGGCATTTTCAAGGCCAACCCGGCCAACCTGATTTCCAAGCTCTTCGAAGGCGATTCGGCCCGAATCGACAGCGCCTTCACGATGTATTACATGGCGGTCAACATCGGCGCCACGATGTCGCAGATCGCCACGCCGCTCATCGCCGTGTGGGTCGGCTGGCACGTCGCGTTCGCGGTCTGCGCCGGCGGCCTCGTGGTCGGCCTCATCAACTACGCGTTCATGCGCCGGTTCCTCGGAGACGTGGGGTCCGAGCCGGATCACCAGCCGCTCGATCTGCGCCGGCTGGTCCTCGTCCTGGCCGGGGCGGCGGTCTGCATCGTCCTGATCACCTTCATCCTGCAGAGCCGCGACATCGCCCGCGACGTGGTGTGGCTGGCCGGCCTCGGGATGCTGGCCATCTTCGCCGTCATGATCGCCAGGGGCGCGGCGCAGGAGCGCAAGGGGCTGGTCGCCGTCCTCCTGCTGACCGCGCAGACCATGCTCTTCTTCATCTTCTATCAGCAGATGTCGACGTCGCTCACGCTGTTCTCGCTGCGCAACGTGAATCTGAACGTCTTCGGGTACCAGGTGCCGGCCGGCCAGGTGCAGGCCCTCAACCCGATCTGGATCTTCCTGCTCAGCCCGGGCCTCGCCTGGCTCTACAACAGGCTCAGCAAGGGACGGGGCGACTTCCACATCGCCACGAAGTTCGCCATGGGCTTTGCCGTCCTGAGCCTCGGGTTCTTCATCTACGGCCTGAGCGGCCGGTTCGCGGTGCAGGGGAGGGTCGGCTTCGGGTGGATGATCTGCGGGTACGGCTTCCAGTCCCTGGGCGAACTGCTGATCAGCGGCCTCGGCCTCGCGATGGTGTCGCGCTACGTCGGCCCGCGCCTGCGCGGCTTCATCATGGGCGTCTGGTTCCTCGCCACCGGCATCTCCCAGTACCTGGGAGGATTCGTGGCCAACTACGCCAGCGTTCCGCACACCGTGACCGACCCGGTGCAGACCCTGCCGCTCTATACCCACCTGTTCGTCGGGCTGGGGGAGGTGGCGGTCGCCGGCACGGTGATTTCCGCCGTGATGATCCCGCTGATGAAGTGGCTCTCGGTCACCGACCAGGCGACGATCGAGGGGGCCGCCTAGGCCCCGTTTGCCTCCCTCCGGGGACGGCCGGTCCAGCCGGCCCCCGGGGGGCAGATCGGGATTTCGTCATGGCCATGACGAAGCTGTAGCTGAGCTCGAATGGCGGCCCGATGCAGCTTTTGTCCCGTCCTGCCGGGTAAGTCATCAGTGAACAATACGTTGTGGGCTTCAGGTCCGACAGTCCCGATCCGGCAGGCCCGTTGCTGGGTTGATCGCGGACGCCATGGACCGCATCGACTGCACAGAAGACCGGACGAGCCGGCCTGCCCGCACCCGCACGACGGGCAGCGCTGGATTCTCCCTGATCGAGCTGATGGCCGCGCTCGGGGTGCTCGTGGTGGTGACGGCGATGGTCATCCCCTTGACCCAGCGGACCATCGGCAGCCTGAGCCTCCAGGGTGACGCGCGTGGTGTCGCCAGCTATGTCGCGCTGGCCAAGATGCGGGCGGCGGCCGACTTCACGCACGCCCGCGTGTTCGTCGATCTGAACGACAACACCTATCACCTCGAGACGTGGCAGAAGACCGGCACGCCGGGGTGGGTGACGCAAGGCGGCATCCAGACGCTGTCGCGGGGGGTGACGTTCAGCGTCGCCGGCCTGACCACGCCCCCGCCCAACACCCAGACGACGCTGGCCCAGGCTCCCCCGTGTCTGGACGATACGGGGAACGTCATCGGCGACACGGCCTGCGTCGTGTTCGATTCACGCGGGACCCCGATCGACACGACCGGTGCGCCGATCGGCATCGACGCCCTGTACGTGACCGACGGCACCGCGGTGTACGGGACCACCGTATCCGCAACCGGGATGAGCCGCTTCTGGTGGAGTCCGGCGACAGCCCCGGCATGGGCAAATCAATGAGAACGCCTCTGACGCGACCGGCGAGCGGGGACGGCTGGCGGTCCGAGCGCGGCATCACGCTGCTCGAAACCATGGTGGCGACCGGGATTCTCGTGGTCGTCGCGATCGGGCTGCTGCCGCTCGGCATCTTCGCCACATCGGCGGCCGAGAATCAGGGCCATCTGCAGGCCCGCGCGGCTCAGTACGCCCAGGACAAGATGGAGCAGCTGCTGGCGCTCGCCTACGGCGATACGACGACGGACACCACCGTGTTCCCGGCGCAGAGCACGGGCGGAACGGGGCTGGCGATCGGCGGAAGCGCGGATCCGGCCAATCCGGCGGCCGGCTACGTGGACTATCTGGATGCCGACGGAAACCTCCTGCCGGTGACCGGCACCACGCCGCCGGCCGGATGGTTCTACGAGCGCGTCTGGCAGGTCTCGCAGGCATCGTCCAATCTCAAGCAGATCACCGTCACGGCGATCGTGGCCCACAGCATGGGTCATGCGGGAGTGACGCCCCAAACGACGTTGCTGGCGTTGAAGACGTTTCCGTTCTGAGTTCTGAGGCGAGGATTTCCGTGCACCCAACTGACCAGGCCCCGCGTCCGACCGCAGCCGGCTTCGCCCTGATGGAGCTCATGGTGGCGACGCTGATTCTGCTGGTGATTGCCGGCGCGATGCTCTCGGGGCTCCGGCGGCTCACACAGATGCAGAACGGCCTCTCGAACCGGGCGGAGCTGTACAGCAGCGTGCGCGGGGCGATCGAGCTCATGCAGCAGGAAATCAGCCAGGCGGGCAGCGTCGCGCTGCCGGCGCCGGTGACGACGACCGGGGCCGTGGCGTCCGGAGGCGTGCAGGCGATCGGCGTGACGTCGACCACCGGCATGTTCGCCGGCGAGCAGATCATCGTCGACACCGGCGCCAACGCCGAGACGGTGACGACGACCGGCATCGGCACGGGCCAGCTGACGGCCGATTTTCTCCATGCGCACCTGGCCGGCGTGCCGGTCAGCGTCGCCGGCGGCTTCGCCACCGGCCTCGTCCCGACCACGGTGACGAACGGGTCCACGGGCAGCGTCCTGAAGCTGTACGGCGACCTGAACGACGACGGCAACCTGATGTACGCCGAGTACACCTGCGACACGGCGGGCGGGAACCTCTATCGCAACGTGATGCCGTTCACGGCGACGAGCAAGCCGGCCGTGACCGCGTCCGAGGCGATCCTGACGAACGTGCTCCCGAATCCGAGCGGGGCGCCCTGCTTCGCGTATCAGCAGCAGACCGTCGGCTCGAACACGTTCGTGGTGGATGTCGCCATCACCCTGACGGTGAGAACCCAGAACAAGGATGTGGTGACGCAGCAGTACCAGCAGGAAACCGCGTCCCTGCTGAACGTCTCGCCCCGGAACATCTTCGACACCTGGGAGATGGCCAGTCTCGGCGACACGTCGCGGGTGCAGCCGATGCCGGCCAGCGTGCAGGCGCTGCTGCCGTAGCGAGCCCGAAGGAATCATCCCATGACTCGATCCAGCGAACGTGGCGTCGCCCTCATCCTGGCGCTCCTGTTGATTCTGGCGCTCTCGGCGTTGATTGCGTCGCTGACGATGGTGTCCCAGACCGAGACCTGGTCCAGCATGGATTACCGCCTGATGACCCAGGCGCGGTACGGGGCGGAGTCGGGCATCAACAAGACCGTCAACTACCTGCTGAACAATTACAGCGCGCCCGGAACGAGCGGCGGCGATGCTCTCGCGAGCTACGACACCGCCGTGTCCCCGGTGACGGTCCTCGCCAATAACCAGCCGGTGGTGCTCTCTGCGGACGGGACCGTGTCCGCCAACTACCCCGACGCGCAGGTCGAGTCCGGATTCGACGATGCCGCCCAGGGGACGATGGCCGCCGGCGGCCTCGGCGTGAACTACGCCGCGTCGGCCGAGCTGCTCTCGATGGGCCAGGTCAGCGTCTACGGATCGCCGACGCCGGCCACGATCCAGACCTGGCGGATCTCCTCGACCGGCACGGTCAACGGCTCGCCGAACGCCCGGGTGGAGGTCTCGGCCCTCCTCGAGCAGTCGGTGACGCCGGTCTTTCAATATGCGGCGTTCACGACCAACAACGGGTGCGCGTCGCTCGGCTTCTCGGGCGGGGGCGCGACCGACAGCTACGATTCGACGGCGATTCACTACCAGAATGGCACGGTCGTGACCCAGGCGTACGGCGGCGACATCGGGTCGAACGGCAACCTGACCTCCAGTGGCAGCACGACCGTCATCAACGGCAGCCTGTCGACGCCGCGGACGGGGGGCGGGCAGTGCGGCTCGACGATCACGGCCTGGACGAGCAACGGGAACTCGACGGTGACCGGCGGCGCCATCGAACTCCCGCAGGAGATGAACTACCAGACGCCTGCGGCGCCGAATCCGCTTCCGCCGACCGACGCGGCATCGTTCACCAAGAGCAGCGGGTGCAATGACGTCACCGGCTGCACGATCGCGTCGCCGGGCGTCCTGCTGGCGCCCGGCTATTACGGCAACATCTCGCTGAGCGGCGGCGCCACGCTGCACCTGGCGGCCGGGACCTACGACATCAACAGCATCGGCCTGTCTGGCAACTCGACGCTCGTCATCGACTCCGGTCCGGTGATCCTGAACGTCGCCGGCCAGAGCGTCACCACGCCGATCGACTTCTCGGGCGGCGCGGTGACCAACGCGGCCATGGATCCGTCGAAGTTCCAGATACAGTACGCCGGCACGGGGACCGTGAAGCTGACCGGCGGTGCCCAGACGTCCGCGCTCGTCTACGCGCCGAACGCGAACGTCCTGTTCACCGGCGGCACCGACTGGTACGGCGCGGTAATCGCCGGCACGCTGGACGACAGCGGCGGCACGGCGATCCATTACGATCGCCATCTGAAGCAGACCACGCTGTACACGGTCGGCAACTACATGCTCGACTCGTTCACCTGGAAGAAGTTCTGACCGGCGGGGCGGACAGGTTCGCGTCCGGGCTCAGCGCGTGAGCCAGGAGCGGGCGCGCAGGGTCACCAGCGCGTAGGGGAAGATCCAGAACATCGTGAAGAACGAGAAGTACGCGTACGCCACGCCGTACAGGAAGTTCAGCGACCGCTCGTGGCGGAGGAAGTAGAGGGTGTTGAACAGCGACACGATCCCGATCGCCGCCAGCACCCGGAACCAGACGAAGGGATGGTTCACGCACTCGTAGACGAGCAGGAACAGCACCGCGTAGTTCACCGGATAGCGCACGTTCGTGATGAACCGCTCGCAGAGCGCAATGCAGCGCGGCAGCAGCGGCCGCTTCCAGACGATTGCCTGAAATCGGATTTCCTCCCGGATGTAGCTGCGGTCCCAGCGCAGGAACATCTTGCACATCTTGGCGTACGACTCCGGCGCCAGGGTGTGCACCACGGCCGAGTTCTGGTAGACCGTGTGGAAGCCGGCGCGCAGGATGAAGTTGGTGAGGGCGCGGTCCTCCCCGTAGGTGCAGCGGACGCCGAAGAACGTCTGCGTCGCCCACTCGTGCAGCACGCTGCGCACCACGGCCGTGCGATAGGCGGTCAGCGCCCCGGGGCAGCAGTAGACGGTCCGGTACGACGACTCCACCGCGCGCAGCAGGTCGAACGACAGCACGTACCGCACGTGGAGCATCCGCGGGATCAGGCCGGCGCGACGGTTGTAGACGACGACCTTGCCGGCGACGGCGCCGATGGCCGGATCACGAAACGGCCCGGCGACCGCGAGCAGGGCTCCCGGCTCGATCACGCTGTCCGAATCGATCGTGACCACGAGGTCCCCGCGCGCCCGGCTGAACCCTTCGGCCAGCGCCTCCCGCTTCCCGCGGTTCGCGTCGAACCTGATCGGCGTCACGACGTCCCCCAGCCCCGCCGCCGCCTGCTCGATGTGCCTCCACGTGTCGTCCGTGCTCCCATCGTCGACGACCAGGATCTGCAGGCGATCCCGCGGGTAGGAAGCCGCGGCGACCGATTCGATCGACTTCCTCACCATCTCGCCCTCGTTGTAGGCCGGGATGATGACCGTGAGCGAGGGGGCGTCGGCCATCGTGGCGGCCGGGAACGGGCGGTACAGGAACCAGAGCACCGTGCGGAAGCCGAGCAGGATCGTCCCCATGATGCCCCAGAGAATGCTGGGCCGGACGATGAACTTCGCCCATTCGTGCTCGTCCAGGGCCAGCGCGACCGGCGCGAAGGCCGCCTGGTGAACCATGGCGTACGCCAGCAGGAGGAGGCCCGAGGCGATGACGGCCACGAGGATCCAGTCCGACCGATCGCGCGCGTGTGCGCCGGAGATGTCCATAGGGATCGGAGATCGTGTGACACGCCGGGCGCGAGCGGCGCCGATCGGTCGCGCCACGAGGGAAACGTCTGTCCTCTTGGTACCCATACTCTGCCGCCAGCGTCTTTCGTTTACCTGAATCCGATCGGCGAAGCCGGTCTGCGGAGGCTCGGCCGGCGGAAAGCGAGTACGACAAAAGTGTCGCCGCTCGACGCAAATGTCGCAGTCGTTGTCTTGACAGCACGGCGTGTCTGAGACACCCTTGCGCCTCGGTGAGTGACCGAGGTGTGGAGGCCATGATGATCAATGAGATGACTGTGAGCGAGACCGGCACGCGGCGCCGGCCGCGCCGGGGGATGATGGCGCTGGCCGCGGTGCTGGCGATGCTCCCGCTGCTGGTGACCGGCGCACGGGCGCAGGCGAAGCCGGGCGAACCGAATCCCCTCGCGCAACTGCGATGGCGGTTCATCGGGCCGATCGGCAACCGCGCCGCGGCCGTGGCCGGTGCCCCAGGCAATCCGCTGGTCGACTACGTCGGGGCGGCGTCGGGCGGCATCTGGAAGACCGAGAACGGCGGCGTGAGCTGGAAGCCGGTCTTCGATCATGAGCATGTCGCGGCGATCGGCGCGCTGGCGGTCTCGCAGTCCGCGCCGAACGTCGTCTGGGCGGGGACCGGCGAGACGTTCCTCATCCGTCCCTTCTACCCGATGGGCGACGGCGTGTACAAGTCGACGGACAGCGGCGACCACTGGCAGCACATGGGCCTGGACGAGACCGGCCACATCGGCCGGATCGTCATCGATCCGCACGATGCGCAGCGGGTGTTCGTCTGCGCGCTGGGGCAGCTGTTCAAGCCGCAGCCGGAGCGCGGCGTGTACCGCACGCTCGACGGCGGCCGGACCTGGCAGCAGGTGCTGCACGTCGACTCGAACACCGGCTGCTCCGACCTGGCGATGGATCCCAGCGACCCGAATACGCTGTTCGCCGGCATGTGGGCGCTGCAGGTCCATCCGTGGAACCTCGACAGCGGCGGCCCCACCGGCGGCATCTACGTCACGCACGACGGCGGCACGACCTGGCACAAGCTGGCCGGCCACGGCCTGCCGGCGGCCGATCACCCGGTCGGCAAGGTCGCGGTGGCGATCGCCCCGAGCAATCCGCGCCGCGTCTACGCCCTGGTGCAGGACACGCAGCCGTCGTTCTACCGGTCCGACAACGGCGGCAGGACGTGGACGCTGGTCAGCCACGATCACCTGATGATGCAGCGCGACTCGTACTACGTGCGGTTCGGGGTCTCGCCGACCGATGAGAACCGCTTGTACTTCCTGAGCCCGAACTACGTCATCTCGCTCGACGGCGGCAGGACGTTCGTCCGGCCGAACACCGGCGGCTTCGCGACGGCGGGGGGCGACAACCACGACATCTGGATCGATCCGACGAACGCCAGACGCATCATGGTCGCCAACGACGCGGGCGCCTCGATCAGCCTCGACGGCAGCCGGAGCTTCGCGCACATCCGCCTGCCGATCGCGCAGGTGTATCACGTCACCACGGACGACCGGATTCCCTACGACGTCTACGGCAACATCCAGGACGCGAGCTCGTTCCGCGGGCCGAGCAACAACCTGCAGGGCGGCGGCTACGGCGGCGGCATCCACGCGGCCGATTTCCGGGCGGTCGGAGGCTGCGAAAGCGGCTTCGCCACGCCCGATCCCTCGAACCCCGACATCGTCTGGTCGGGCTGTTACGAGGGGGTCATCAGCCGCATGGATCTCCGGGACGGGCTGGCGCGCGACGTCAGCGTCTGGCCGGACGTGGACGACGGCTGGGCGCCGGCGGACGTGAAGTACCGGTGGCACTGGACCATCCCGATCGCCATCTCGCCGTTCGATTCGAAGCGCGTGTACGTCGGCAGTCAATACGTGCACGAGACGACCGACGGCGGGCAGACCTGGAAGACGATCAGCCCCGATCTGACGCTGAACGACAAGAGCCACGAGGGCAACGCGGGCGGCATCACGCACGACAACCTCTATACGTATGACGCGGCGACGATCTATTCGATCGCGGAATCGCCGGTGAAGCAGGGGGTCATCTGGGCGGGGACCAACGACGGACAGGTCAGCCTGACCCGGGACGCCGGCGCGCACTGGACCAACGTGACCGCGAACATTCCCAACCTGCCGCCGATGGGGACGATCTGGAACATCGAGCCGTCGCCCTTCGACGCCGGAACGGCCTACATCACGGTCAACCTGGAGCAGATGGGGAACTACGGCGCCTACGTGTACAAGACCAGCGACTACGGGCACTCGTGGCAGTTCATCAGCGCGGGCATTCCCAAGTCGATGAACAGCTCGGCGCACTGCGTGATCGAGGATCCCGTCCGCAAGGGCATGCTGTATCTCGGCACCGACAACGCCGTCTACGTCTCGTGGGATGACGGCGGACACTGGACCGCGATCAGCAACAACCTGCCGCCCGCCCCGGTCTACTGGCTCACGATCCAGAAGCGGTTCAACGATCTGGTGATTGCCACCTACGGACGCGGCGACTACATCCTGGATGACATCACGCCGCTGCGCAATTTCGACAAGGCGCAAGCCGGCCGGGCGGCCTACCTCTTCCCGCCGCGGCCCGCCTATCGCTTCCGTCAGGTCAACGACGGCCACCTGCTCGAACCCGACGCCCACATCGTGGGGCAGGACCCGCCGTATGGGGCCGACATCAACTTCTATCTCCCGGCCGCCGATCCGCACGTCGCGATCGCCATCGCCGGGCCCGATGGGAAGACGATTCGGACGCTCGCGGTGAAGGGGCGGCCGGGGGTCAACCGGGTGTGGTGGAACCTGCGCGGCGAGGACGGCAAGATGCCGCACATGCTGGTGCCGCCCGTGGGCGCGCCGTGGATGCGCAACGGGCCGAAGGGCTACCACATCCTGACCGGCATCATGATTCCGCGGGTCGTGCTCGGCCCGCTGGTCGTGCCGGGCGCCTATACCGTGCATCTCACGGCCGGCGGCCGGACGCTCACCGCGCCGCTGACCGTGCTCGCCGATCCGCACTCGCTCGGCACCCCGGCGTCACTGCGCACCGAAGCGACCTTCCAGGCACAGCTCATCGGGGAGATCGACCAGGTCTCCGGCATGATCGAGCACCTGGAGTGGGTGCGCAAGCAGGTCGCGATCATCGACATGCGGTACGGCGGGGATCCGGCGGAAAAGGCGGTCGTCGACGCCGCCAACGCGCTGGCGGACCGCGCGACGACGATCGAAGGGAAGCTCATCGATGTCTACCTGACCGACGGCAACGAAGACCTCAATCGGCATCCCAGCCAGCTCTATCAGAAGCTGACGGCGCTCTACGACAAGAACGAAGCCGACCTGGGACCGACGTCCGGCGACCTCGAGGTCAACCGGTACTTCCAGCAGTGGATGGCGCAGTCGCAGTCGGCGCTTCGGGCGTTCGAAGCGAAGGAGGTGCCGGCCTTCAACGACGTGCTGAAGGCGCATCACCTCGCGATGACGATCCAGCCGTAGCCTGCGGCTGACCCGATTCGGCGAACATCAGAGGCGGCCCGGCCACGACGCCCCGCGTGGTCGGGCCGCCTCGTCGTTTTTTGCGTCCAGCCGGCACGGGAGCGTACGGGGTCATTCCACATCCCGGTACTGAATCGCTTCGGCCAGGTGGGCCGGCTCGATCGCCTCGGCGCCCGCCAGGTCGGCGATCGTCCGGGCGACGCGGCGGAGGCGGTCGTAGCCGCGCGCGCTCAGGCCGAGCCGCGCCGTGGCCGCCTCCAGCAGCCGCCGCCCGGCCGGCCCCGGCTCGCAGCAGCGCCGCAGCAGCCGCCCGGTCAGCCGCGCGTTCAGCGGCGACCCGCCCTCGGGGCCCGGAAAGCGCGCCTGCTGCCGCTCGCGCGCGACCAGGACCCGCGCCCGGATCCCCTCGGTCGCTTCGCCCGGCGGCCCGTCCAGCAGCGTCACCGCCGGCACCGCCGGCACCTGGACGACGAGATCCAAGCGGTCGCGAAGCGGCCCCGACAGGCGATTCCGGTACCGCGCAATCTGCAGCGGCGTGCACCGGCAGGGATGTGTCCGATCCCCCAGGAAGCCGCACGGGCACGGGTTCATCGCCGCCACCAGCATGAACCGGGCGGGGAACACGGCCGTCCGCGCCGCGCGGGCGATCGTCACGGCCCCTTCCTCGATCGGCTGGCGCAGCACTTCGAGCACGCGGCGATCGAATTCCGGCATCTCGTCCAGGAACAGCACTCCGTGATGGGCAAGGCTCACTTCGCCGGGCCTCGGCAGCGTCCCGCCGCCGACCAGCGCGGCGTCCGAGATGGTGTGATGCGGCGCCCGGAACGGTCGGGCGGTGATCAGCCCGCCGCCCACCGGCAGCAGCCCGGCCACGGAGTGCACCGACGTCACCTCCAGCGCCTCGTCCAGCGTCAGCGGCGGCAGAATGCCCGGCAGCCGGCTGGCCATCATCGTCTTGCCGGCACCGGGCGGCCCGATGAGCAGCACGTTGTGACCGCCCGCGGCCGCCACCTCCAGCGCCCGGCGGGCGAGCGCCTGGCCCCGGATGTCGGCGAAATCGCCACCGGCCGGCAGGCCGGCCGCCGGCACCTGGACCGGCGGCGCCGCCCGGACGCGCTCGGGCGCGCCGATCGCCTCCACCGCGTCGGTGAGCCGCCCGACCGGCAGCACGCGCAGGTCACTCACGATCGCCGCCTCGCCGGCGTTGGCCGCCGGCACGACCAGCGTCGCGAGCCCGTTCCGGCGCGTCGCCAGCGCGATCGGCAGCACGCCGCGCGCCGGCTGGATGGCCCCGTCCAGCGACAGTTCCCCCAGCACGACCACATCGTCAATATGACGACGGGGGAGGACGCCCGACGCGGCCAGAACCCCAAGGGCGATCGGCAGATCGAAGGAACTGCCCGCCTTGCGGACATCGGCCGGCGCCAGGTTCACGGTAATTCGATGCGGCGGGAACTCGAATCCGGAATTCCGGATGGCGCTCCGGACACGGTCCCGGCTCTCGCGCACGCTGGCGTCCGGGAGGCCGACCATCGTGAAGCCGGGGAGGCCGAACGACACGTCGATCTCCACCTGGACATCGCACGCCTGGACGCCAAAGACAATGGCCGTCCGCAGGGTGGCCAGCATCCCTTCACCGCCTGCAAACGGCTCGCTCACCGGCTTCGGGGGAAAACAGGCCGATTCGCAGACCGACCGGCCTCCGGCTGGCAGAATTGGCACCCGGGCGCTCCCGCCGGCTGGGCCAGAACTGCCAGCCGGCGGGACGGTTCGCGTCATCGTGTGCAACGACGAGCGGCTCCGCTTCAGTCCGGCCGCGCTCCGACCGATAAGCCCGTCGGGTGGCTCCATGGGAGCCCGAGGCCGGCCTGGGGGCCGGCCGGCTTGAGTTCCGGCTGTCCGGGCACTATTCTCTTGGGACGCATCACCATATCCGGCCACGCCGCCGGATCCCGAGGGCAGCCCCGCCGGCATTTCGCCTCCGGACCGCGACGAGCGGACGGCCCGAGACCAGGACGAGGGCAGGAATCAGGGAGACGTGAATCATGCTTGACGCCTTGAAGAACATGGCCGGAGGAAAGGGCAAGACGGCGCAGAAACAGGTCGACGAGCTCGAAGCGCTCATCGCGAACGCCCGCGAGGAGCGGGGGGCGATCGGCGCGATGCTGACGGCGCTCGCCACCCGGAGCGCGAAGCTCGCCCCGATCCAGAAGACGCTCGAGCAGGTCACCCAGCGCGCCGGCACGACCGCCGAACAGGTCGAGGCGCTGAGCCGCCGGCTGGCGGACCTCGATACCCAGGCGCTGCAGCTGGCCGAGCTCGACAAGCGGATCCAGGTCCTCAAGGAGGCCGCGCTCCAGGCGGAGCAGACGACGGAGCGGGCGCTCGGGCCGGACGGCGAGCTGCGCAAGCACCGGGAGGCGGTCCAGCAGCTCTCGTCCCAGGCGCTGCAGACGCAGGCGAGCATCGACACCCTCAAGAAGGAGCGGGCGGCGCTCGAGGAGCTGCGGACCGAGCTCAAGCAGACCCTTGGCGAAGTGAAGCAGTCGAGCACGCAGGCCTCGGCGGTCAAGGGCGATCTCGACCAGATCCGTTCGCTGGCCACGCAGCTCGCGCAGGATTACGGCCGCGTCCGCGAGACCTCACGGGAGGCCAAGGACGACACGACGGCCGCCATGGCGACCATCAAGGAGGTCGAGAAGAAGCTCGGGCCGCTGGCGGCGCTCCACGAGATGAGCGAGCGGACCGAGGAGCGGCTGACCACGCTGAACGCGCTCGCCGAGCACGTCTCGCACAAGGCGAAGGCGCTCGAAGGGCAGCAGCAGGCGGTCGAGCACGCGGTGGTCCAGGCGAACCGGCTGAGCGAGATGGTCTGGAACATGGACGTCCAGATCGCCAAGCTGAACGAGGGCCTGAAGCAGGCGGCGAAGGCCGAGGAGACGATCGGCCGGATCGAGAAGCTGGTGCAGGACACCGGCGCGCAGCTCGACAGCGCCACCCAGGCGCGGCTGGAGGCCGAGCGGGCGACGTCGAAGCTGGAGAAGGAAGCGACGGGGCTGCTCGAGGCGGTCCGCCAGCAGATCGAGAAGCTGGCGCTCGAGAAGAAGGAGTTCGAGGCGTTCGACCAGCGGCTGCACACGCTGCAGTCGACGCTGGGCGAAGCCGAAGGACGGCTTGACGCCCTGGCGGCCAAGGACAAGAACCTCGTGGCGCTGACGCAGAAGGTCGACGGCCTGGCGAAGCGGTTCGAGGACCTGTTCAACCAGGCCGAGGACCTGACCAGGAAGCAGCTCGCGCTGGACGGGCTGACCGATCAGCTGGCGCAGTCGGACGAGCTGGCGAAGCGCAACCTCAACCACATGGAAGCGCTGCGGCAGGGCAGCCGCGACCTGGAGCGCGTCCGCAAGGAGATCCAGGACTTCTACAAGGCCCACGCCGAAATCGCCCAGATCCGGGACCGGCTGGCGTCCGACCGGGTGGCGTTCGACGGATTCACGGAGCGGATGACCGCCTTCAGCACGAAGGCCCCCGAGCTGGAAGCCCGCCTCGAAGCGATCATGGGCAAGATGACCCTGGTCGAGGAAGGGACGCAGAAGGCCACGCGGCTCGGCGAATCGGTCAGCGCGCTCGATGCCCAGCTGAATCGGGTCGCCGCCCGGCTGCAGTTCGTCGAGAAGCTGGAAACCCGCCTCAACGGCCTGAACGAGCTGAGCGGGGACGTCGACCGGAAGTTCGTCGAGCAGCTGGCCCGGCGCGGCGAGCTCGACACGCTCAAGAGCGCGTGCGACGGACTGGCGACGCAGATGGTCGACGCGCAGCACAAGGCCGAGGCGGTGGCGGCGCTGCAGGCGCGCATCCTGCCGATGACCGACCAGGTCTCGAGCCTGCAGCAGGACATCGAGCGGGTGCAGGCGCGCCTGGGCGAGGTCCAGCGGGACGAGGCGGCGGTCACCGAGCAGGAGAAGCACTTCGCCGAACTGCTGACGCAGAGCCGGGGGGTCGCGGCCGAGGTCGCCGAGCGCGTGCGGCAGATGCAGTCGCTCTCGGAGGAGCTCGGCCGGTCGACGACCGTCCGCGACGAACTGCTCGCCGACCTGGCCCGCGTGCAGGACCGGCAGCGCGACGTGCTGGCCCACGTCGAGGCGACCGAGGACCAGCTCAAGCGGACCGAGAAACTGTTCAAGCAGCTCGATCAGCGGCGGTCGCAGCTCGCCTTCGCCGAGAAGAAGATGGGCGCGTTCGAGGCGCGGATCGCCGAGCTGAAGCAGAGCACCGACGAGTTCGACCGGAAGATCCAGGCGATCGCGGCGCGCGAGGCGCTCGTCGCCGCCGTCAAGAAGGAAGTCGAATCGATCTACGCCATCAGCGCCCGCAGCCGGGCCGACCTCGACCACGTCGCGGAGCACCGCGGCGACCTGGAACAGCTCAAGGCCAGCGTGGACGACCTGCTGTCGCGGATCGGCGAGACCGACGAACGGATCGCGGCGATCGACGAGCGCCGCAAGGTGGTGGACGAGGTCCAGCACAAGACCAACGCCATCGTCCACGTGCTCGACGACATCCGGGTGAACCTCGAGACGCTCGGCGAGCAGAAGGCGGTCGTCGACCACGTCTCGGAAAAGGTCGCCCAGCTCGAGTTCATGCTGCAGGAGGCACGGAACACCATCCGCTCGCTCCAGCACGAGCGCGAGCTGGCCCAGCGGATCGAGCAGAGCATCGCCCAGCTCCGGACCAAGACGGCCCGCCCGGACGAAGGGAAGCGGACGGCCTGAGGCGGCCCGCCCCGCGTACACACCACGGGCCGGCAGGCTGGGCAGCCTGCCGGCCCGTGGTCATTTCCCGCCAGCCGTCTACCGCCGCCGGCCCCCGGCGTTCTCCGCCACCACCCTGACCGTGTAAATCGTCAGGCGGTCTCCGATTGAGAGCCGCGCGCTGCGCAGCCGGTTCCAGCGCTTCAGCTCGTCGACCGACGTGTGGAACCGCCGGGCAATCCCGTACAGCGTGTCCCCCGGCCGCACGCGATAGGCCTCCCGCACGTGCTCATCGCGGGTCGCCCGCTCGGCGGTCACCGACCGGGCGACGTCGTCTTCGTCGCCGGTCTGGCCGGCGGCCAGCATCATGGCCGGCTCCCGCGGCACGATCAGCTTCTGGCCGGTCCGGAGCCGCGCGCGGAACGACAGATAGTTCGCCTCCGCCAGGTCGCTGCGGCGCACGCGGAGCCGCTCGGCGATCCGCAGCAGCGTGTCGCCCCGCCGCACGGTGTACCAGTGCAGCGAGGCCAGATCGACGCCCGCGTCGCGTGCGTCCTGCAGCTTCGCCCGCACCAGGTCGCCGGTTCCCTGCGGCACCTTCAGCGCGTAGTCCTTCGCCCCCACCGGGGTCGTCCAGCGCCGCAGCTCCGGGTTGAGCGCCTGGATCTGCTCGACGGTCGTGCCGGTCCACTCGGCGACGCGACGCAGGTCGACCGGCTCGGAGAGGCGCACGATGTCGTAGATGACCGGGTGGGCGACCGGCTCGGTGAAGCCGTATTGTGAGGGATTGCGGGCGATGATGACGGCCGCCAGGATCATCGGCACGTATTCCCGCGTTTCCTGCGGCAGCAGCCAGCGGTGCGCCTCGAGGGTCCAGAAGTCCTGGTCGCCGTGGGTCAGCCGGATCGCCCGCTGGATCCGCCCGGGCCCGACGTTGTACGAGGCGAGCGCCAGCAGCCAGTTCCCGTCGAACATCTGGCCGAGCGTCTGGAGATACTTGGCGGCCGCCAGCGTCGCCTTCTGCGGATCCGACCGCTGATCCACGTACCAGTTGTGCTTCAGGCCGTTCTCGACCGCCGTCTGCCGCATGAACTGCCAGACGCCCTTGGCCGACGCGCGCGACAGCGCGTCGGTCTTGAACGCGCTCTCGACGATCGGCACGTAGGCGAGGTCCTGGGGCAGGCCGGCGCCGCGGAAGACCTTCTGGATCATCGGCAGGTACCGGGCGCCGCGGTCGAGCGCCTCCTGGAACCAGTCGTGCAGCTTGCCGGAGAACATCTCGACGTCGGCCAGCACCTGGCGGTTGAGCGGGATCTTCAGGTCGTGGCCCGGCTGATCCAGATCGGACGACACTGTCTTCTCGAGCGAGGGGGACGGGGCCGGCTGGCCGAAGGTCGACAGCGCCAGCAGCCGGTCGATCGACGCCGGCTCGTACTTCTTCTCGGTGAACCCGTCGCCCTGCGCCAGCGCGGCGATCTCTTCGGTGCTGATCCGATCGACCAGCAGGTCATACTGCCGGTGGAGCCGCACGTCGCCGTCGACGCCATAGGGCGCCCGCATGAGCACTTCGATCGCCTGGTCGAACTCCTGCCGCGCCTCGTCCAGGTGGCCGACCTTCAGGGCCCGCTGGCCGTTCTCGAAATGGGTGTTGGATTCCGCGATGAGCGGCGCGACCGGGTCCGGCGGCGCCTGCACCAGGGGCACGGGCGCCTTCGCGGCTGCCACGGCCCGGGAAGGAAGAACGTCGGCGGGCTGGCTCTTCAACCCAGCCGCGCATCCTGAGACGACTACGGCGGTGCCGACCGCTGCCAGCAGCGGCAGCCAGGACCTTCGAACCATTCGGGCGCTCCGCGATGTCGTCCCGCTGAATACGGCGAAACGACTTCGTAAGTCGCCCCCCTGGGGGGGCTCCCGGTGACTGGGCGCGCGCTGGGAAGCGCGCCCGCAGTGGCCGCTGTGCAGCCGATGTGAAAACCGCCGGCAACGTTAACACGCCGAACGCGTCACGGTCAACCGTAAGTCCAATTGCCTCAGCAGTAGGCGACGATCAGCGGGGGCGGGGCCATTCCGCCTGGACGAAAACCCGGCGGGCTTCGCCGAGGTCCCGCGCCGACGGGGTCACGATCGACCGCTCGCCGATGACGATCCGGCGTCCCGCCTTGAGCGCCTGCCGCACGTCGTCTTCGCAGACGAACTCGGCAGGACGAAGCTCTGCCGATGGTTCGACGGGCGGGGCGGCGGGAGCGGGCGGGGCAGCGGGCGGCTCCTGGGCCGGCCTGGCCGCCGGCAGCCCGGCACCCGGCCCGGAGGAGGGGAGCGCGGCCGGGCGGCCGGCAATCCCGCGCGCCTGCAGGAACGAGCCGATCCGCTGAGCCAGCGCCTGCGCGTCGATCCCCTTGGGGACGTCGCGCACCGGCGCCTGCGGCAACGCCGGCCCCGGCGCAGGGGCGGACGAGGTTGGTGCCTGGCCGGCGGCCGGCCGGGCCGCGGGCGCGATCGGCACCGGCCGGATCTCATAGGCGAGCCGCTTGATGTTGAGCAGGTGGAGCGGCGTGATGTTGTCCGACGTGATGTTGCCGCCGTAGCCGCCGCAGCCGAGCGTCATCGCCGGCGCCAGGCCGGTCGTCAGGCCGATCGATCCGAGCGTGGTCGGGGTGTTGACGCAGATCCGGAACGCCGGCTTCTTGAGGCCGAACTCGAGGATGATCGCCTCGTTGCGGGAGTGGATGGACATCGTGTGGCCCATCCCGCCGTAGCGCAGGATCTGCTTGCACCGCTCGCAGCCTTCGCGCCAGTCGCTGACCACGTAAAACGACAGCACGGGGCAGAGCTTCTCGATCGACAGCGGGTAGTCACGCCCCACGCCCTCGAGCGGCGCGATCAGCACGCGGGTGTCGGGCGGCACGGTCAGTCCGGCCTGCGCGGCGATGTGGATCGCCGACTTGCCGACCAGCGCCGGGTTGGGCAGCCGCTGCGGCGTCACCAGCTCGCGGGCCAGCCTCGCCTGTTCCGCCGCCGACAGGAAGTACCCGCCCTGCGCGGTGAATTCCCGGCGGACCTCGCCCGCCACCGCGTCATCGACCACCACCGAGTTCTCCGACGAGCACAGGACGCCGTTGTCGAACGTCTTGCCGGTGATGATGTCGCGCACCGCCTTCTTCAGATCGGCGGACGACTCGATGTAGGCCGGCGCGTTGCCCGGCCCGACGCCGTACGCCGGCTTGCCGGCGCTGTAGGCCGCGCGCACGAGCCCCATGCCGCCGGTCGCCAGGATCACCGCGACCTCGCGCTGTTTCATCAGCTCCTGGGTCCCCTCCAGCGTGACCGTCGTCATCCAGCTGACGGCGCCGTCCGGCGCGCCGGCGCGCCGCGCCGCATCGGCCAGCACCTCGGCCACCCGGCTGATGCACCGAACGGCCGACGGGTGGGGACTGAGCACGATCGCGCATCGCGCCTTGAGCGCGATCAGCACCTTGTAGATCGCCGTGGAGGTCGGATTGGTCGAGGGAACGATGGCGGCCACGACGCCGAACGGCTCGGCGATCTCGACCACCTTGCGCGCGTCGTCACGGCGGATGACGCCGACCGTCCGCATCGGCCGGATGTACTCGTACACCCGCTCGGACGCGAACAGATTCTTCTGAATCTTGTCGGCGACGACGCCGAAGCCGGTCTCCTCGACGGCGAGCCGGGCGAAGGCTTCTGCCTGCGGCGTGGCGGCCGCCGCCACCGCGTCGACGAGCGCATCGATCCGGTCCTGGGAGAACTCGGCCAGTTCGGCCTGGGCCTGCCTGGCGCGGCGGGCGAGCTGGCGGGCCTCCTGGATGGAAGCCAGGTCGCGGTCGCCGATCGAGAGCTGGGCGTCGACAGCCATAAGGACGAGGGGAATCCGGGCGGCAGGCGCCTGTTTACACCTTCGGCAGTATCTTCTCGACTTCCGCGTGGGGACGCGGAATGACGTGCACCGACACCAGCTCGCCGACCCGCCGCGCGGCCGCGGCGCCGGCATCGGTGGCCGCCTTCACGGCGCCGACGTCCCCCCGCACCATCACGGTGACGTAGCCCGCGCCGATGTATTCCTTCCCGATCAGCACGACGTTGGCCGCCTTGACCATGGCGTCGGCCGCTTCAATCGATCCGATCAGGCCGCGGGTCTCGACCAGTCCCAGTGCTTCGAGCGACATCCCATCCTCCGACCCGCGCCCTGCAGGCCCAGTCCGGCGTCCAACGCGAGCCGCGACGGCGTCGGATCCGCAGGCGCTGCCCTCAGTGCTGAGTCGCCCGAACTCTAACATATTGCAGAAGATGCAACAACTGAACTATCATGCCGGCGCCTTGCGACTTGCGGCGGATCCGCGCTCCCGACCCGGGGTCCGCACGCGGTTCACCCTGACCCAGGTCGGGTTCCGTACTCCGGAGCCGGGTTCATCCATGCCTTCCCTGTCCTCACGCGTCCTGCGGCCGGTCTTCGTACTCACGGCGGTGGCCCTCGGCCTCGCCGGCTGCCGCGGACGGACCGCGGCCCCGCCGGTCGCGACGCCCGCCCTGACCATCGACCGTACGAGCGCGGCGCTCGGCAGCCCGATCGAGCTCCACTACCACTTCACGGTCGCCCCCGGCGCCCGGTTCGACCAGAACTACCGGGTCATGGTCCACTTCGTGAATGCCGATGAAGAGCTCATGTGGACCGACGACCATTTCCCGCCGGTGCCGACGACGCAGTGGAAGCCGGGGCAGCAGATCGACTACCGCCGCACGCTGTTCCTGCCGGTCTACCCGTACGTCGGCGAAGCCTACGTGGAGGTGGGGCTGTACTCGCCGACCACTCAGAAGCGGCTGACGCTGAAGGGGGAGGACATCGGCCAGCGGGCCTATCGGGTGGCGCGGCTCGACATCCTGCCGCAGACCGCCAACCTGCCGCTGCAGTACACCGACGGCTGGCATCAGGCCGAGCTGGCCCAGCACGACCCGAACACGCAGTGGCGCTGGACCATGAAGAGCGGCACCATCACGTTTCCGAATCCGAAGCGCGACTCGACCTTCTACCTGCAGCTCGACAATCCGAGCGGGGCGTTCGATCAGCCGCAGCACGTCACCGTCTCGGTGAACGGGCAGTCGGTCCTCCAGTTCGACCTGCCGCCGAAGCAGGAGCTCCTGCAGAAGATCCCGCTGACCGCCGCGCAGCTCGGCACGGCGGGAACCGGCACGATCACGATTGCGGTCGACAAGACGTTCATCCCGGCCGACATCCCGGCGCTGCACAGCACCGACCCCCGCGAGCTCGGCGTGCGGGTGTTCCGCGCGTTCCTGCTGCCCGGCTGACAGGGAAGCTCATGCGCATTCATGGTCGCCGTCCGATGCGCTGCGGCCTGCTGGCCGCCCTGCTGGTCGTGGCGGGCGGCACGGGCCGCGCCTCGGCCGAGCTGGTCTTCCTGACGTCCGGGCGGACGATGTCGATCGCGCGCCATCGGATCGAGGGAAACTCCGTCCTGCTGGTGCTGCGCGACGGCGGCCGGATCACGTGCGACCGGTCGCTGATCCGGGCCTTCAAGCCGGACGAGGTGCCGTACCCCGTCCCGGCGACGGCGGCTCCGGCCGCACCGCCGGCCGCGACGCGGCTGGCGGTCACCGGGAGCGCCGCCGGTGGCCCGTGGGGCGCCCTGATCACCCGGGTGGCGGCCAGCCAGGGGATCGATCCGCATCTGGTCCAGGCGGTGGTGGCGGTCGAATCGGCCGGCGAGTCGGACGCGCTGTCGCCGAAGGGGGCGATGGGGCTGATGCAGCTGATGCCGGGGACGGCCCGGCAATATCACGTCGACGATCCGTACAACCCGCGCGCCAATGTGGAGGCGGGCGTCCGCCATCTCAAGGCGCTGCTGCGGCGGTATCCGCTGCGTCTCGCCCTGGCGGCCTACAACGCCGGTGAGGCCGCGGTCCAGCGTTTCGGCGGCGTCCCCCCTTATCCCGAGACGCAGGCCTACGTCGCGCGGGTGATGGCCCTGTTCGGGCGCTGACGGTGCCAGCCGCCGGCCGGCCGGGCGCCTCTGCCCGCCGCCAATCCTGCTATAATCCACACGCCGATAATGTCCTGTGTGACAAGCTGTTGCGATGGAATTTCGATGTAGGCTGGGTACAGCCGGCGGCGAGGTCGTCGAAGGCGTGTACGCCGCCGACAGCGAAGCCCGGCTCCGGCGGGACCTCGAGGAGAAGGGACTGTACGTTCTCGAGCTCCGCGAGAAGGGGCGGCTCGGCCTGGCGGGGTTCTCGCTCAACCTGCCGCAGCGGCGGCGGATCGCGAGCCGCGAGTTCCTGGTGTTCAACCAGGAGCTGGCGACGCTGCTCAAGGCCGGGATGCCGCTCGTGCAGTCGCTCGATCTGCTGCGCCTGCGGGTGGTCAACCCGGTGTTCCGCGGCGTCCTGGACGACGTGCACGAGAAGGTGAAGGCCGGGACCTCGCTGTCGGAAGCCTTCGACGCGCACGCGGACCTGTTCCCGAGCGTCTACACCGCCTCGCTGCTGGCGGGGGAGCGCAGCGGCAACCTCGACGCGGTGCTGCGCCGGTACGTGGCGTACACGAAGGTGGTCGCGACCATCAAGCGGAAGACGCTGTCGGCGATGGTCTATCCGGCGATCCTCGTCACGCTGTCGATCGTGCTGGTCGGCATCATCGTGCTGAAGGTGGTGCCGGCGTTCTCGGATTTCTACAGCTCGTTCGGCTCGCAGCTGCCCCTGGCGACGCGCGTCATCGTGCGGCTGTCGGACGTCATCCGGACGCGCTTCCTGCTGCTGGTGACGATCGCGCTGGCCGGCGCCGGCGGGTTCCTGCTGTGGCTGCGGCGGCCGGGGCGCCGGATGCAGCTGGATCACCTGCTGCTGCGGCTGCCGATGGTGGGGCCGATTGCGGCCAAGTTCTCCACGTCGCAGCTGGCCCGCACGCTGGGCACGCTGCTGGGCGGCGGCCTGCCGCTGCTGAACGCCCTGGAAATCGCGTCGCGGTCGATCGGGAACCGCTACGTCGCGCGGCAGCTGGACGTGGTGGCGCAGCGGGTGAAGGAAGGCGAGCCGTTCGCGGCCTCGCTGGAAGCGCGCGGCATCTTCCCGGAGGTCGCGGTGAAGATGGCGGAGGTCGGCGAGACGACCGGCGCGCTGCAGGACATGCTGAACAACGTCGCCGATTTCTTCGACGAGGAGATCGACACGAGCATGGAGCGGTTCATCACGCTGGTCGAGCCGGTCATGCTGGTCATCATGGGGATCGTCGTCGCCGGGCTGCTGCTGGCGCTCTACATGCCGCTGTTCCAGCTCAGCTCGGTCCTGAGCCATTAAGGGGAGAGTGTGGACACGCCCGAGCCGGCCTATCCGCTGCCGCCCGAGGTCGCGCTGGACGCCGACGCCGCCGAACTGCCGGCCGAGGAGCGCCAGGCGGAGCTCGCGCGGGCGCGGCGGCTGGCCGAGCGGTACCACCTCGAGCTGGTCGACATGGAGCAGTTCCGGATCGACCAGGAGCTGTTCCGGTCGATTCCGGCCGACCTGATGCTGCGCTACGGCTTCGTGCCGTACCGCCGCCAGGGCCGCACCCTCGTCATCGTCGTGTCGGATCCGACCGACCTGCCGATGATCGACGAGCTGTCGCTGCTGCTGGCGACGCCCATCAAGGTCATGGTGGGGGCGGCCTCGGCGATCCAGTCGATGCTCAAGAAGAGCGAGAGCTCGCAGCGCGTGCTCGAGGAGGCGACCGAGGGCTTCCAGCTGCAGCTGCTCAAGGAGGACGAGAGCGGGGAGGAGAACCTCACCGTCGAGCGGCTGACGAGCGACATCAGCCCGGTGATCCGGCTGGTCGACTCGACGATCTTCACCGCGCTCCAGCGGCGGGCGAGCGACATCCACATCGAGACGCAGGACGACGCCGTCGTCGTGAAGTACCGGATCGACGGCGTGCTGCAGCCGGCGATGCGGCCGATCGCCAAGCAGTTCCACAGCGCGATCATCTCGCGCATCAAGGTCATGGCGGAGCTCGACATCGCCGAGAAGCGCGTGCCGCAGGACGGCCGGTTCCGCCTGAAGATGCCCGGCAAGACGATCGACTTCCGTGTCTCGATCATGCCGAGCGTGCACGGCGAGGACGCCGTCATCCGGATCCTGGACAAGGAATCGATCAGCGAGCAGTTCAGCGAGCTGCGGCTCGACATCCTGGGCTTCCCGGAGGAGGAGCTCCGGCGGTTCCGCAAGTACATCGCCGAGCCGTACGGGATGGTGCTGGTGACCGGGCCGACCGGCAGCGGCAAGACGACGACGCTGTACGGCGCGCTGTCGGAGATCAAGTCGACCGAGGACAAGATCATCACGATCGAGGACCCGGTCGAGTACCAGCTGCGCGGCATCACGCAGATCCCGATCAACGAGAAGAAGGGGCTGACGTTCGCGCGCGGGCTGCGGTCGATCCTCCGCCACGACCCGGACAAGATCATGGTTGGCGAGATCCGCGACCCCGAAACCGCCCAGATCGCCATCCAGTCGGCCCTCACCGGCCACCTGGTGTTCACCACCGTGCACGCCAACAACGTGCTGGACGTGCTCGGCCGGTTCCTCAACATGGGCGTCGAGCCCTATCAGTTCGTGTCGGCCCTGAACTGCGTGCTGGCCCAGCGTCTCGTCCGGGTGATCTGCACCCACTGCAAGCGGCCGGCGCGGGTGTCGCGCGAGATGCTGATCGAATCGGCGCTCGACCCGGAGCTCGAGCAGACGCACACGTTCTACGAGGGGCTCGGCTGCATCGAGTGCGGCGGCACCGGCTACAAGGGCCGGACCGCGATCTGCGAACTGCTCGACCTGTCGGATCGCATCCGGGAGATGATTCTCGAGCGCAAGCCGACCTCCGAGATCAAGCGGGCCGCGCGGGAGGAGGGGATGCGCTTCCTGCGGGAATCGGCGATCGAGCGCGTCATGAAGGGGCTGACGACGCTCAAGGAAGTCAACAAGGTCACCTTCGTCGAATGAACGCCCTGCGATCGCTGTTCGTGTCACCCGGGCCGACCGTCGGCGTCGAAATCGCCGCCCGGCGCGTCTCCGCGGCGGCGCTCGTCCGTCGGGGCGCCCGCTGGGTCGTCTCGGCGCACACGGTCGAGCCCCTGCCGCCCGGCCTCGTCACGCCGTCGCTCACGGCCCCCAACATCGCCGACCGGCCGGCGCTCGTGGCCGCCCTCCGGCGGGTGTTCGACCGGCTCGGCACGCGCCCGCGGCGCATCGGCCTGGTGGTCCCCGACAACATGGCCAAGGTCTCGCTCGTGCGGTTCGACAAGGTGCCGGCGCGCGCGCAGGATCTCGACGGCCTCATCCGCTGGCAGGTCCGCCGGACCGCGCCGTTCTCGATCGACGAGGCGCAGGTGAGCTGGACGCCCGGCGCGGCGCTGCCCGACGGCGCGCAGGAGTACGTCGTCGCGCTCGCGCGCCGGAGCATCGTGGCGGAGTACGAGGAGGCCTGCGCCGGGGCCGGCGCCCACGCGGGGCTCGTCGATCTCGCGACGCTCAACGTCATCAACGCCGTCCTCGCCGGCGACCGCGCGCCGGCGGACGACTGGCTGCTCGTCCACGTCGGCGCCGACTACACCTCCCTCGCCATCGTCCGCGGCGGCGTCCTGATCTTCTTCCGCAACCGCGCGGCCGAGGGCGAAGGCGACCTGGCCGACATCGTCCACCAGACGGCGATGTACTACGAGGACCGCCTGCACGGCTCCAGCTTCTCGCGCGTCATCCTGTCGGGCGCGGCGCTGGCCGGCGAGGCCGAGGCCGAGGCCCGGGGCGCCGATCCGGCGGCCGTCCAGGCCGGCATCGAACCGCTCCGGCGCAGCCTGCAGGACCGCCTCGCGGCGACGGTGGAGATGGTCGACCCCCAGTCGGCCGCGGCGCTGACCGACCGGATCGCCGCCGGCCCGGCGCTGCTCGACACGCTGGCGCCGCTCGTCGGCCTGATTCTGCGGGACCAGAAGGCGGCCTGAGCCGCGCACGGATCCGATGCTGAACACGAACCTGTCCACCCGCCCCTTCTACAACGAACGGGCGGTGCATCTCGGCCTCCTCCTCGTGACGGCGCTCGTCGTGCTGGTGACGGCGTACAACGTCAACCAGATCGTCACGCTCTCGGCCCAGCACACCGTGCTGGCGGCCGCGGCCGACCAGGCGGAGGCCCGGGCGCAGGCGCTGCGCAGCACGGCGGCCCGCGTCCGCGGCAGCATCGACCAGGCGGCCCTGGCCAGGGTCGGCGCCGACGCGCGCGAGGCGAACGGCCTCATCGCCCGCCGCACGTTCTCCTGGACCGAGCTGTTCAACCGGTTCGAGGCGACCCTCCCGCCGCAGGTCCGGATCACCGCGGTCCAGCCCAAGGTCGACCGGCACGGCGCGGTCACGCTCGACTTCGCCGTCATCGCGCACAGCGTCGACGACGTCAACACCTTCATGAACCGGCTCGAGGCGACCGGCGCCTTCAAGGGGCTCCTGTCCCGCGACGAGCACCTCACCAACGAAGGCCTGCTGCAGGCGAACCTCGAGAGCGAGTACGTGCCGGGCGACGCGACGGCCCGCCCGGCCGGCGGGGCGCCGGCGCCGCGGGCGGAGAAAGGTCCGGCCCGGCGATGAATCTCGGCCGCCGCATCCTGATCGAGAAGCGATCGGCCGTCCTGCCGCTCGGGATCGCCCTGCTGGTGAACCTGCTCGTGTTCATCCTGGTCGTCTATCCGCTCGACGCCCGCGTGACCGGCGCCCGGGCCCGGCGCATCAGCGCCGAACAGGCGCTGCTCCAGGCCGGCCGCGCCGAAGCGGCCGCGCAGGCGATCCAGGCAGGGAAGGCGCGGGCCGACCAGCAGTTGGCGGTCTTCTACGGGAAGGTCCTGCCGGCCAGCCTCAGCGCGGCCCGCCGGATGACCTACGCCCGCCTGGCCGAGCTGGCCACGCAGGCGCATCTGCAGTACCGCAGCAGGAGCTTCGAGCCCGAAGACGTCAGGAACAGCCACCTGCGCCGCCTGCGCATCACGATGGTGCTGGCCGGCACCTATCCGGAGGTCCGCCAGTTCCTCTACACGCTCGAGACGGCACCGGAATTCCTGGTGCTGGACGATGTGGCGATCGTGCAGGGCACCCATGCCTCGTCGCCGCTCATCCTGACGCTCGAACTGTCCACCTACTTCCGGGTCGGCGGCGATGGCCAGTGATCGCCGCCGGCAGGCGCTGCTCGGCGCGCTGCTCATCGTCGCGGTCGGCGTGATCGTGTATCAGCTGAACCGGCGGCCGGCCGCCGCGCCGACGGCGGCGTCTAACGGGGTGCGTGCCGAGGCGCGGCCGCGCGCAGGCGCCGGGGCGCCGGTCGGGCCCGTGCCGGATGTCCACCTTCAGGCTCTACAGCGGCCGCAGCCCCAGCCGGCGCCCGCCGAGCGGAATCTCTTCCAGTTCGGGGAAGCGCGTCCGGTCCCCTCACCCGGGATGCCGGCCGCGCCGGCCGGCGCGGCCGGCGGCATGCGGCCGGGGGTCGGTCCGACCGGGCCCGGCGGGGCACCGCTCGCGGCCGGCCCGCCGCCGATTCCGCTGAAGTTCATCGGGATCCTGGCGGCTCCCGGACGGATCGGGCGGGTGGCGATCCTGACCGACGGCCGCGACGTGTATCACGGGCGCGAAGGGGATATCATCGAGGGCCGCTTCCGGATTCTGCACATCGGCGTGGAATCGATCGTGATGGCCTATCTGGACGGCTCCGGCCGGCAGACCATCCGGCTGACCGGCGGCGGCGTATGAGATCGGGCAGGGGGTCGGCGGACAACGTCAGGCGAACCGTTTGGAGTCTGTGTTGATCAAACGTCACTCGAAGCTGGTCGCGGTCGCGCTGGCCGCGGCGCTGATGGCAGGCTGCGCGGCCGGGCGGGCGTTCCGGTCGGGGCAGCAGAGTCTCGAGGCGGGCGACTGGGATTCGGCGGTCTCCTACTTCCGCAAGGCGGTGCAGGCCGATCCCGAGAAGCCCGAGTACAAGATCGCGCTGGAGCGGGCCATGCTGGAGGCGTCGCGCGAGCACCTGGCGCGCGCGCGGACCTTCGAGGCGCAGAACCAGCTCGAAGCGGCGCTCGGCGAGTACCGGCAGGCGAGCGAATACGACCCCTCCAACCAGATGGCGTCGTCGAAGATCATGGCGCTCGAGCAGGAAGTCCGGGAGCGGATCGCGGCGTCGCAGCCGACGCCGCGGATCACCCAGATGCAGGAGGCGATCGATCGGGCCTCCGCCGCGCCGCTGCTCAACCCGACGTCGCGCACGCCGCTCAGCATGAAGTTCGTGAACTCGTCGCTGCGCGACATCCTCAATTTCATCGGCAGCTCCACCGGCATCAACGTCACGTACGACCAGGACTTCCGCGACCGGCCCTACACCGTGCAGCTCGACGGCGTCACGCTCGAACAGGCGCTCGACGAGATCATGCTGGCGAACAACCTGTTCTACACGGTGCTCAACCCGCGGACGATCTTCATCGCCAACGACACGCCGCAGAACCGGGCCAAGTTCGAGACCCAGGTCATCCGCACCTTCTACATCTCGCACGCCGATGCCACCGACCTCGCGCAGCTCGTGAGCTCGGTCATCCGGGTGCCGCAGATGGCCGTGCAGCCCCAGATCGCCGCCAGCAAGGCGGCCAACACGATCACCGTCCGCGCCACCGCCCCGGTCGTCGACATCATCCAGAAGATCATCGAGGCGAACGACAAGCCGCGCGCCGAGGTCGTCATCGACGTCGAGATTCTCGAGGTCAACCGGACCCGCGCGAAGCAGTTCGGATTGAACCTGTCCGATTACTCGATCGGCGGCATCTTCTCGCCGGAGTCCTCGCCGACCGCGTCCGCCGGCACGGGCACCGGGACCGGGACGGGCACGGGAACCGGCGGCACGTCGACGACCGTCACCGTGCCGCCGTTCAACCTGAACACCGTCTCGCGCGGCATCGCGACCTCCGACTTCTACCTGACCGTGCCGCAGGCGGTCGTCAACTTCCTGGAGTCCGACTCGCAGACCAAGCTCATCGCGAAACCGGAGCTGCGCGGCAGCGAGGGCTCGAAGCTGACGCTGAATCTCGGCGAGGAGATCCCGGTGCCGACGACCAGCTTCACGCCGATCGCGACCGGGGGCGTGTCGGTCAACCCGCTGACGTCGTTCCAGTACAAGCCGGTCGGCGTGAACATGGAGATCACCCCGCGCGTCACCTACGACGGCGACATCGTCATGGACCTCACCGTCGAGAGCAGCACGCTCGGCCAGGATGTCGTCGTGGCCGGCGAGAGCCTGCCGTCCTTCGGCTCCCGCAAGGTGACCACCCGGCTGCGGCTGCGCGACGGCGAGTCGGACCTGCTGGCCGGCCTGCTGCAGCAGAATGTGAGCAAGTCCCTGCAGGGGTTTCCGGGCCTCGTGCACATCCCGATTCTGCGCCAGCTGTTCTCGGGCAACAACAACTCGACGAGCCAGACCGACATCGTCATGCTCCTGACGCCGCACATCGTCCGGACGCACCAGCTGACGAAGGCCGACCTCGAGCCGATCTACATCGGGACGCAGCAGCACTTCGGGCTGACCGGTCCGGCGCCGACGATCGAGAGCCAGCCGTCGGGCACGCCGGGCGGGACGCCGCCGGCCGGAAGCGCCGCCGCCGCCGGCCCGGAGACACCGGTCGAGCCGACGCCGAATCCGCCGCCCGGTCCGCCGACCGGTACGAACATCGGCTCGGCCCAGGTGGTGCTGACGCCGCCGGGGACGCAGTTCACCGTCGGCGGCGGGCCTTACACCGTGCCGGTTTCGGTCACGAGCGCCGTCCGGCTGTCGACGGTGACGTTCACCGTCCGGTACAACCCGGCCGTCCTGCGCGTCCAGGGCGTGCAGGAGGGAAGCTTCATGCGGCAGGGGGGAACGGACGTGACCTTCACGCATCAGGTGGACGCCGCCGGCGGCCGGATCGACGTCACGCTGACGCGCGCCGCCGACTCGACCGGAGCGTCCGGGACGGGCCTGCTGGCCGCCGTGCTGTTCGACGCGATCGCCCCGGGGAGCAGCACGCTGGCGCCGAGCGGCATCGCGACCGGCCCGGGCGGCACGCCGGTCACGCTCCAGCTCGCGCCGGCCACAATCACGGTAAAGTAGAAGGAGCGGCAGCGGCCGGCGCGGCGCCCGGCGCCGGCAGGAAGTGACCCAGGCACGTGACGCACCTCAAGCGGCGGAATCGGGCGGTCGACGCCGGGTTTTCGTTCGTCGAGCTGATGGTCGTGACGACCATCATCCTGATTCTCGCGTCGGCGGTCCTGCCGTTCGCGAAGGTGTCGTTCCAGCGGACGCGGGAAATCGAGCTGCGGCGGGACCTGCGGGTCCTGCGGACCGCGATCGACAACTACAAGGACGCGGTCGACAAAGGCGAGATCGGCGCCACCGAGATCAAGCCGGACAGCGAAGGCTATCCGCCGAACCTCCAGGTCCTGGTCGACGGCGTGCCGGCCGCCAACAGCGCGGCCGGCCTGAAGCTCAAGTTTCTGCGGCGGATTCCGATCGATCCGATGACGCACAGCACCGACTGGGGGCTGCGCTCGTATCAGGACAAGCCCGATTCACGGACGTGGGGCGGTCAGAACGTCTACGACGTCTACACGAAGAGTGACGGCACCGCGCTCGACGGGACGAAATACCGGGACTGGTGAGCGCCGGGCCGGGGCAGGCAGGACATCCTCGTGACACTGGCAGGGACGGCGGCATTCCGACGGCAGACGCGGCGGCCCGGCTTCGACGGCGGATTCACGCTGATCGAGCTGCTGGTGGTCGTGTCGCTGATCGTGATCCTGGCCAGCATCGGCCTGGCCAACTACCGGAACGGGATCATCCGTGCGCGGGAAGCGGTCCTGAAGGAAGATCTCTTCCGGATGCGGGACTCCATCGACCAGTACTACGCCGACAAGGGCGTCTACCCCCAGACGCTCGACGCGCTCGTGTCGGGCGGCTACCTGAGGGCGATTCCGAAAGATCCGTTCACCGAATCGACCACCACCTGGCAGACCGTGCAGTCGGAAGCCGACCCCAACAACCCCACCGCGCCTCCCGGCATCTACGACGTCAAGAGCGGCTCGGACGCCACCGCGCTCGACGGCACGAAATACTCCGACTGGTAAGACGGTTCGCCGTCGGGGCTCGGGGATCCCATAGTCTGGGTGCATCCGTCGTCCCCGCGAAAGCGGGGACCCAGCCACGACAGACGACACGCGTCCCCCTGGATGCCCGCGTACGCGGGCATGACGAATTGACGGCCAGTTGAGCCGCCAACGGCCGTGACGGTGACGGTGTAGGTACTCGCCGTCGAGTCGACGTGGCTCGTTACTACGCTGGCTGTTATGGCGGCGGCGGAAGGTTGTTTTCGATCTGAATCACGGTTTGCGCTGTGCCTCTGTGGCGCCGCGCAGGGTCACGGCTGCATCTCAGTTGCTTTCGACCTGAATCACGGTTTGTGCCGTGCCCGTGGCCCCGTCGAGGCCGACCGCCGTAACAGTCACCGTGTAGCCCCCCCCGGCCGGGCCTCCCGCCGGGGACGTGTACACGTGGCTGGCGGCTCCACTGGTCGTCGTGGTCGTCGCTCCATCCCCGAAGTTCCAGGCGTAGTGGTCGATCACGGGGGCGCTCCCCGAGCCATTCGCAGCGACCGTTGCCGTGAAGTTCACAGGGCGACCCACCAAGTACGGCGGGGCCACGCCGCCATTCGACGGGAGGCCAATCCCAGTCGGCGTGCCCAGCGTGACGTTAATCGGCGCCATCACGCCCACCGCAACCGTCGGTGCCGTTGTGATCCCGGCTCCCGCGGTTGCGGTCACCGTGGCCGCCGCATTGGTCGTCAGCGTCGTGGTCGCGCGGCCGGACGCATCCGTGGTGGCGGTCGACGGTGACAGCGTACCGGCCGTCGTCGTGAAGCTGACCGCCACTCCTGGCAGCGCGTTGTCGTTAGCGTCGAACACGGTGGCCGTGATCGTGGACATGCCGCCGCTGGCGGGAACAACCTGCGGGTTCGCACTGAGCGAGATGGATGCCGCCGCCGCCGCCCCGATCTTGATCGTCAAGGCCGTCGTGGTCGACCCGGTGGTCGTCGGCGTGGAGGTCGCACTGCCGGACATCGCCACGATGCTGGCCGTGCCCGACTGGGTGCCGGCGAGGAACGTCACCGTCGCGCTGCCGTTCTTCGTCTGCGCCGTCGCCCCCGGCGCGAACGAGCCGAGCGTCGTCGTGAACGTCACCGTCGTCCCGTCGTGCACCGCCTGGCCGGCCGACGAAATCACGACCGCCGTCACCTGCGTGGAGCCGTTGATCGGCAGCACGGAGACCGGCGCGCTCACGCTGATCGTCGAACTGGTCGGCGCCAGCAGCGGCACCTTCCGGCACCCGGTCA
>Ga0307372_10002124_pt1 | contig 33416 bp, 32 predicted proteins | sample OX1MG_FD_202533 | JGI IMG/M metagenome (GOLD analysis project Ga0307372, IMG submission 202533) | Soil microbial communities from Risofladan, Vaasa, Finland - OX-1 | ecosystem: Environmental > Terrestrial > Soil > Coastal area > Acid sulfate soil | place: Finland: Risofladan, Vaasa | collected... | reverse complement strand
GTGGGACACGGTTTACGCAGCTATCCTCAAGCAGCGTGGTGCCCCCCACATCTGGACTCCCGCATCCTCACCCTCAGATACACCCCCAAAACCCCGGAAAAAGTGCGCATGAGCGAGACTGCACCCCATCGACGCGGGTAATTCGCCTCTCCGAATTTTTTGGGCCCGTTCCCGACATTCCGCCTGTGCTGCGGCGGTATCGGCCGGCGTCGAATGGTCAAGCGGCCAGCTCCGGCGGCTTGGTCGGTCGCCCCGCCCACGCGCGGGACGCCCTCCGCGTTCCTCGGCCGGCCAAGACGACGCCGACAGGGTAGGCGGGGGGCGTTCCACGAGTTGATGGCGCCCTAGCGCGGCCGATGCCGAGATGGTAATATGCACTCAGGGCTTATCGCCATTTACCCCAAATACCCCAAAATGTATTATTACGTAACTTGTTTGTTTTCAGCAATTTACGCCAATTCTTCAAAACCAAGGATGAATGGCCTATTGAACGTTTCCGGCCGGACGATATACTTCATCATGTGAAGCCTGGAGCGTTGGCCTAGGGTTCTGGTTTATCTGGATCGCCGCTTGACAGCCAACCCATCCAGGTTTCGCTTTTTTATCGCCTTCTCGTTCGGCGTTTTTCCTTGCCCTTTTCGGTGGGCTTCCAGAACCAAGCGCTGAATTTCGGGAAGTGCTGGGTGAGGGTGTTTTGCGCATACTGACGCCAGAACCCCGGTGCCATTCGGGTTACTCCAAGTACAGCAAGCTTGCTTGCGAGGTATTCCCGAACCTCTTTTTTTTCGCGTTTCTGCGACGGAACCAGCGATTGATATACGCCGCCTGTGAGAAGGTCGCACAATTGGAGGCACTGATTCGCGTCCCGCCAAGAATCTGTGTGCTGGTATTGGTCAATGTACGGCGAAACCCCCTGATAGTTTTTCGTAAATCGTTCTCGCAGGTGGTCCAGAACATCGTATCCGTACACGATTCGCAGTTTGTCGAGGAAGAGGTGGGCGTGGTAAATTTCCCTACCGCCGTATGGGCTCTTTAGCTCTGGGTGCAGAAGCATCTCCGCCCACTTCTTGTAAGCTCGTCGCCTCTTTAGCGCATCCGGTTCAAACGGATCGCCAAAGAATCGCCCATCCCAAGTCGACCACTCGACGACAACGCAGCGGTAATAGCAGTCATGCTGTACAAAAAGATCAATCCAGCCCTTGGCAACCGCAACGTCACGCGGCGACTTGAATTCTGTAAGGTGTGTTTCCTTGTATCTCGCAGAGCGTTTTGGTGAAGCATTAAAATACTTGAGGTCTTCCTTCACCTTACACAGTGCCGAATGGAGGATCCCGTGGGTCGGAACAAACAGCATTCCAATGATGAGCCACTCTTCATTGTGGGTTCCAGCTTCATCAACGTAGATGCGAAAGCTCATATCTCACCGATCGCTTTCCTTTCCGTTTGATCCTCTCAACGAAAAAAGCCAGCGGCAAAACTCGATGGGGCAGCGTACCCGCTATGTTTTGCCACAGGCTTTCAGCAATGAACCTGTGTCGTAGTTTCCAGACGAGTTGGCAGAGGCCATCCAGCCCGGCACTGACCATCGTATTATTGTCGCGAGAATTTCGATGGTCAAGTGGTGATTGTCGCGAAAAAACTGGCCGTGCGGCGGCTTATCATGGCCGCCGGGTTTCCTTCGATCTGGAATCAGCCCCATGCCACCAAGGGAATACGTGCCCGACTTGCGGCGGTTTGTTCGTCCCACAAAGCCGGCTGGCCAAGCGCGGGCGGCCAGGGCACTGGCCGGCAAGCAGGCGTGCCTAGCGGTGTGGCCGGGCAAGCGCAGCGGCCAAGGCCACGCCGCGGGCGGCGGCCGCGCCGCCAGCCGGTGACCTGGGCGTCCGCGCGGGCGTGGCCAGCGGGCGCGTTGGCGGTTCGGCGAGCGTAGCCGGCGAAGCGGGCAAAGTACAGCGGCCTGCGGGCGACGGCATGGCCCAGCCGCGCAAGCGTAGCGGCCAAGGCGGGCGGATGACATGGCCCGCATGGCAAGCGGAACGGCCAAAGCTTCGCGGGCGCAGCGGCCGTGCCGTCCTACTCGCCGCAAAGCGGCCGCCGGCAAGGATGCCGGCGGAATGCCTCGCAGGATGCGCGTGGCCAAGCGGGCCATAATGGCCGTCAGCGGGCAGCTGAAGCCGACCGCGGGCAAGCGTAGCGGCCAAGCGGACGGCTGAGCCGCCAAGCGGGGCATATGGGCGTCAGCGGGCATTCCGGGCTGGGCGAGGCGGGCCATACTGGCCGTCAGCGGCCCAGCCGGGCAAGCGCAGCGGCCAAGGCGGACAGGCGGGGCATATGGGCGTCAGCCGGCCATTGGCCGTCCTCCTCGCCGCTTGCCGACGACGCCGTTCGCCACGGCGACCGCGCAACCCGGTCAAATCTTTGACGGGTTTTTCATGTGCCGGATATTGACAATCGTTTTTGCGTCTGCTCGAATCCGGGAGCGGTTCTGGCCCGTCCACAAGGGATCGTCACCCATGATTCGCTTTCAGTGTCCCAAATGCGGCAAGACGGGTCGGTGCCCCGGTTGTGATGGAGCGATCAAAATGCATTGAACGGCCGGACTGATCCGCAGCCCGTCCCATCATCGGCAGTGCTTTGGGGAATGTGCGTTGTCGGCTTACTGGTTGCAAACCGTTGGCGGCGGGGCGTAACTTCTCCAACTGGCGAATCCGCGACATGGCAATCCAACGCGAACAATACAGGTTCTTCCGCGTTTCGAGTGGGTCGAAAACGTCCCCTTCGAGCGGGTTCTCACCGGATCCCCAAAACCTGGCCGCGACCCGACGCGTCGAGGGGTTTGAGGGGGCCATCAACGGACTCCGAGCGGGGTGGGGTCGAAGCGTCAAACTCCCTCCGAGCCTGAACCCGCTCCCTCCGAGCCTGAACCCGCGCCGAATGACGTGCGTGACAACGAAGTGCGAGCTACGAGGATTCGCGCCATGAAGCAAGGCCATACGGGCGCCGAAAGTCAGGATGATAAAGGGCCGCGCCGAGGCTACCCGGACATCTTGGCCATCAACCAGATGGTTAGGGCCAAAGCCCAGGCAAATCGGAACAAAGCCGTCGATCTCCCGACCACTACGTCCAAGCCCGCAACCACGAACAGCCGCGAGTTCAACGAAACCAGTGTCTACACGATCCTGCACTCGAAAAAACTCGCAACATTCTACGGTTCTGGGAGGCGTGGAGTGTTCACCGAAGGTAAGAAATGGGTGAGTGCCCAGGAGCTTCTGGAGAGTGCCCGCAAAACGGGTCAGTTGGTCCCCGTGATCTTCGCCCCTGGCGAGCGCACGCGTGAGTTGACCCATTTTGGCATTTTGGAAGATGTGAAAATCTCGCAGGACGACGAAGGCAAGTGGACGACGACCGTTTCTGTTCGTGATCTGACCAAGATGCGCCATCCACGCCCGGCAAAGACGCAATTGGTCGTGTCAAGCACCGGACTGAGGTTGCCCGCGAACCATATCCGGCCTTACGTCATCGTCCAGACTCCAAAATTCCTCGACAAGCAGAAAACCAAAACGGAGCCGCCGGCCGCGCCGGTTGCTCGCGGCGGGGCCAGAGTGCCGACGGAGACCCGTTCAAAACCACCAAGGACCGCGACGCTGACCTCTCGCAACTACAGGCTGACCCTCAAATCCGCCAGGGGCAAACTTGCGGGTCGCAAGACAAAGCGGTCAACCACCCCCACCCCCGCGAAGCTTCCCGCGCCCGATCTCGTTGGCCTGTTTCACTACGCGGTCGAAACCTACGAGAATTCCGGCAAGCAGCGCGACCACAATAGGGCCGTCGTACTGCTCAATCGCTTGGCACCGCTGAGCGCCAAGCGAGCCAAAGACGTGTCGTTTCTTGTCAAGCGGCTTGAGAAGGCCACGGCGAAACGCAACTCCAAAGGACGAGCGGCAAAGGCCGGTCCTGCCTCGACGCGTCGCGACGAGTTCACTGATAGCCAGAAGGCCGAGATCTTTGCGCGCGACCGCGCGATCTGCTGCTTCTCCGGCAAGAGCCTTTGGCTCCTCGACTACGGTGCGGCGCCTTCCAGTAGTGACTGGGTTGATCACATCGTCCCCGCGTCGAAAGGTGGCCGAGCAGAACTCGAGAACGGGACTTGTGCGAGTTGGCTTTACAACTGGGTCAAACGGGATTCAGGTCACACCCCGTATCTCTTCCGCAAGGGCCGACCCACTGATGATTTTTTCACCTTCCACGAGATCCTGCCCGACCATATCGCGAGGAACCTGCGACGGTTGGCGAACTTGCACTATTCGGACTGGTATTTCAATCGTGCCGTATCGCACGTCACGTTAGCCGCGGCCGTAGCGACCGAGATACGCGTTGACGGCACGCCCTTCAAGCGTGGCCCCGACTACTGGTGTCGAGCGGCCTTGAAGCGCCTGCTGCAATGGCAGGCGATAGTGGAGACCGAACGGCCGGCCGACTTCGCGTCGCGCGCGCTTCTCCCGCCCAATCCTTCCGAGGATCATGAACTATTGATCAAGCTCACTGCGGCGACGGAGCTAAAGGAGGTTGTTCGCATCGCCTCGACTCTTGCCCCGTTCTCCGCCGCCAGTTGGCGTGCAATGGTTGACCTCTCATTCGTCGAAAACGCGTCGCAAGCTTTCGACCTTGTGAAACGGGTTGACGCAGATGGGTACGTTGTACCTCGTATCAAGGAGGCGATCCGCCACAACGTCGAAGCATTGTACAGGTAGGCGTCATGGGATCATCCAGCAAGGGTTGTGCAGCACGAGGCACCGGTTGCCTGATTGGGCTCGGGCTGGTTCTTTTTTTGTCGTGCGGGGGTCTATATTTCTTCAGCGGACAGGCCAACGACGCGGCGCGGCAGGTACGAAGTCTGCCGCCCCAGCAGCCGCCCCGCGTTGATCCCGCGGCAAACGATGTTGCACCGGAGCACGCTAGCTCCGCGCCACAAGCCGGCGTAGACGATCTCGCCCTGTTTCGTGCGACGGAAATCGCCTACAAGACGCCGGCGGAGGTCGATCGAATCCTTGGGAAACCGAGCGAGGTACTTCCAACCACGCACCCTCCAGAAGATGTTCCCGGCGAGTATCACGGTTACGGCATCGGACGGCCAGGCCAATTTTTCATCGTTTCGGTGGTGTTCTATCGTGGCCGTGCGGTTGACGTCAGCATCGATTCCATTGACCCGCCTGCAAGTACGTCTGAGGAGGCGTTGCGCCTCGTGGGCCTTTCCGAGCGGTCGCTCATCGGGAAACCCGACACGGAGAATCCCAACCCCGACCGTGCCAAAAAGTGGACGGGCACCGTGGACGGCATCAACCTTACCAATGTTCACGCGTTCAACAGGGGGCGATCCGAGTGGTGGACCGTGAGCGTTTCGTTTTCGCGGTCATCGATGCCCAAGAGTTTGGCGCTAAAGAGTCAGCCTCGGACGTGGACCAGCACAGATGGGAAATTCAAAATCGAAGCTGAGTTCGTCGGCGTCGAGAACCGCAACGTGCGATTGAAGAAGAGCGGTGGCAACGTCATAACGGTCCCGCTCGAAAAGCTAAGCCCTAATGACCAGCAGCTCATCGAGGAATCCGAGACAGGGGCATCGGCCGAGGCGGAGCCCGAAGGCACTGAGCCATTGGCGAAGTTTACGGCGTGCTTCACAAACGGCAAGCGCCTGCCGGTTCGCGATTACCAAGAAGACGGCGACCGCTTCATCCTGTTTTCAGTGGGAGGTGGGAAGATTGGTTGTGACAAGTCGGAGATCGAGCGCTTCGAGCCATGTACAGAGTCCGATCTGACCGCACTAAAGCGGAAAATCGCCGCGGCGCGGAAAGAGGCGGCAAAATGGCAGGCCCGACAGGAAGAAAAGGCACGCCAGTCGGACCTGTTCATGGAACGACTAGCCGACAAGGGTATCGATCGCTCTATGATTGGTTCTGTGTCAGTGAAGGGTGAAACGGCGACGATTCGTTTGTCGGCTACGGTCAGCAATGAATGGGACATCGCGGAGTACCAACGCCGGTTGCAGCTCGCTCAAGGCCTCTGGAAGCTATGGGCGTCAATTGCGTCACCGGGTGACCCTGATAAGGCTCGTATCACGCTTGTGGACTTCAATGGCAATGAAGTTGGGGGGTCGCGCATACGCCGTGGATCGCTAATCTGGGTTCAGCAGTAACTGCAAACTACCCTGCGAGCGATTGAACCCGACAGCGGCAAAAGCGGCGATTCGGGTCTTGCGTGTCATCGAATGTCTCTCGCGCCACATTTCCGACGCAGCGAATCGCGCGCGGCCGCCGACACCTTGCCAGCGGCACGGCTGACCGGCCGTCGGCCAGAACGTGGCCACGTCGAACACCACGCGACACGCTCCCGCCAACGTGCCCGCCGCCAGGCGGCGCGTCGTCGGCCCCAGCATACAGTCGATGAGCTATCGTCGAATGGTCTCCTGGCGCGGCCCCAGGTAGCAAAGCCCAGTGCCGCTCGGCAAGCCGAGCGCCGACGAAGTGAACGAGCACGTCGGCGGTCGTCTTACGTTTCGCCATTTTCAAGTCGAAGCTTGCGCGACAAGCTGGCTAGGTGCCCAAGCACTGGGGTTGGCAGCGCGGGAATGATCTCGGCCATCGACGCGGGTAATTCGCCCTTCCGTACTTTCTCGGCCAGTTCTCGGCATTCTGCCTTTGCAGCCGCGATGTCGGGCGTCGTCAAGACAACCCCGTCGCAACGCATCCATTCGGCCGGCCAATCTTCAAGCTGGGCAATGAAGGCGTCTACCCATCGGGTACTTTCCGCAAGGTTCGAGTTTTCCGCCGTCGTGGCGGCGACCGTGCGTTCGAGCCGTTCGACGCGGTTTCGTAATTGGGCGTTCACGCGCATTTCTCCTGGTCGGGTTTTCGAGGGACTCCCACGATTTGCTCCAACTCGTCGAGGCGCCGAGTAAGCTCGCCGATTTCCCGTAGCTTCGCCGAAATCTCGATGATCGACTTGGCAGCCGCCAGTCGAACCGCTTCGGACTCGGCGGACAACAGAGAACGCATCGTGTCCGCGGCCGACGCGCTGGCATCCGTGAGCCGTCCGATTGCCTGCTCAAAAACGCGGTTACGGGCGCGCGTGACTCGGCGGCGGAAGGCGGCATCGTCGAGCCGGCGGTAAACCGTCCGCTCGCCCACGCCGGCCCGCTCGGCGGCATCACGCACGGTCGAGCCGGCAGCCAGAGCCAGTATCAGGGCATCGTCGCCCCCCGCCTGGTCGCCGTCCAGCCTGCCGTTGTCTGCCATTACCTGCCACCTTTCCCCTTCGCCTTGCTCCTGGCTTTGGGTTTGGCTTCCACGGCGGCAGTCGGCCCCAGGTCGCCTTCGTCGGACTTCGCAAAGCCGTCTATGACGGCCGCGACACCCGCTTTGACACTCGCCGACAGTTTCGGCCACCCTTTCAAGACGGCGGCCAGTTGAGCGTCGGGGCGAGGTTCGCCGAGCCAGCGGACCAGTTCAGCTTGCTGGGCTTCCGGCAGCTTGCGGATGGCATTGACGATTGGATCCAGTGGGTCGCCGGCGTCCCCGTCGAGGTGGTCGGCGTTCGCGTTTTGGCCTTCGCTAGTGCAAACGCTGGGGCAAACCGGCGAAGGGGCCGCTGTAAGTGCTTTGCCCGCTTCACTTGCAACGGGCGCCCGTCGCATTCGCAATGCGAAGGTCGAGGGTTCAACTCCGTTCCGCTCCACTTCACCACACCCGCTGACAGCCGTTGTCAGCGGGTGTTTTTGTTTGACGCCGCAACGATTTCCGTCAACGTCGGTTGCCGACATCGCTGGTAGTGCGCGGTTGTCATTCGTGGTCCACCATGGTACACTTGATGGCATGAGCCCCGAAACCGTTCAACAAATGCTCCATCGCCAGCCGTTCGAGCCGTTCGAGGTCCGGTTGTCGAACGGCGAGTTGCACCAGGTCCGGCACCCCGAAAATGCACTCGTCAGTCGGACCCGGCTCGTCGTCGTTTATCCGGATTCGGAAACGGATCGGATGGTCATTTGCGACTTGAACCACGTCAACGCGATTGAGTTCGTTCGCAATACCTAGCGTTCGGCTGCGGCGGCGGTTTGCTTTTCAACAGCACGCTCGGCGTCGAGCCAATCGGCCGCGGACTGGTCGTTCGTCGAGGTCGGCGTCGGAATGTCGAACGGCGCCGGCGGCAAGCCCCAGGATGCCGTCGAGCGACAAGCCCATGAGTTCATGGAGGGACAGCGGGCGCTGGTGCAAGCAGTCGTCGAACAAATCGCCGGCGGTTTGGTAGTTCGCGGTTGTCATCCGTGGTCCACCGTGGTATACTTGCTGGTATGAACGCCGAAGCCATTCAAAGCATGTTGCGGATAAAGCCGTTCGCTCCTTTCGAGGTCCGCATGTCGAACGGCGAGACTCACGAAGTTCGACATCCCGAAGTTGCCATCATGCTGAAAACCAACCTGTTCATCGGGTATCCCGAAACCGACAGCTTCGTTCTTTGCGCCTTGTCGCACGTCGCCAGCGTCGAGCCTCTCCAGCGTGCCTAACACGTCGCGGCCCTCCCCTTCGCCAGTCCGCAGTCGATTTGTCGGCGCACGTCGGACGGCGGCAACCCGGCATCAAGCGCGGCCTCATTGAGCAGCGCATGGGCCAACGCCGGCGGGCAACCAAACTCGGCCAGATTCGCGGCGCACGAAAACAGCAACCGATGCCGGTCCCCGGTGTCCGCGCCGTCGCGGATGAAGGCGAGCGTTGAGTGGTTCAGCGTCGGCGAACCGTCGCCGGCGGCCCGACGTGCGAATTGGACGACAGCCATCGGCGATCCAGGATTCGATGTCGCTACGGCGAAACCGCAAGAGAGCCCCACGTTTCAAAGCGGCCGGCGCGCGACCCGAATCCACGAGCCGGCGGAAATGGCGATCGCTGCAGTTGCACACCGCGGCGGCCTGTTGAACGTCGAGCAGTGCGGGAAGCGATGCCGGCGGTGAGCCGGTGGTGAGCGTAGATGTCATGGTCCCCTTTTCCAAGGTCTATTGCCGCACAGCCAGCCGACACTCGGCGTGCCTTTGTGGCGGTATGAACATGGAAACAATTCAAGACTTGGTTCACCGGCAACCTTTCGAGCCGTTTGAGATTCGCTTGTCGAATGGCGAAGTCCATCAGGTTCGCCACCCCGAAAACGTGGCGATCGCCAAGACACGAATCGCGATCGCCTACCCTGAGCAAGACCGAATCGTGCTTTGCTCGTTGGTCCACATCAACGGCATCGAAGCCCTTCAGACGGCCTAGCACGTCGCGGCCCTCCCCTTCGCCATCCCGCAGTCAATTTGCCGGCGGACTTCGGACGGCGGTAGGGGCGTTGCCGGCGTTGCCCGTGGGCATCGGCACAATCGCGTTATCCGACGGATTTGATTCAATTGGCAGAATCGTTGCGACCGACAAAGAAGGAAGGCGTTCCGGCTCGGATGATTCATGGTTCCCTGCCCGTGCGGGTCGCCTTGACGACGCTGGAGGGGGAGGTCGCGACGTGGTGCGAGAGAAGCGGCAAGTTCACGATGAATCCGCACGCGGCGCGGGTGCCGCGGCGCCGATGGGCCGTCGCCGCGTCGCAACCGCCGTCGTGCTCGCGGCCGCGATTTTTTCCTGCCAGCGATCCGCGCCGGCCCAATTGATCGGCCTGTCCGATGAGATCATCTTGCTCTCCAAAGGTTTGCGCCAAAGGGAGCAAAATCTCGGCCGGACGCCCTTGGGCCTCGCCGCGGGGGCGGGTGCGAGTCCCCTGGATAACCGGGCCAACGCGCGGCGGGGCGGCGCGCCCCCCGGCGCGCCGAGCGGCACCTACTCGCCGAGCCAACGCGATGCGTTGTCGGTCCTTTCGCGGCCCATGCAAGGCACGCCAGGGCCGCGGGCCACGCTGCGCATGGTGCAAGGTTCCCGAGCCGCCGAGCTACCGGCGCCGATCTATGGTCCCTTGGAAATTCCGCAAGGGGAAGAGGAAGGCCCCTCCGACGGCCTGACACTCGACCAGGCGATCGAGAAACTCGTCCGCGAAAACTACGACCTGCGAAGCAAGGCGTATGAAATCCCGCAGGCGCGGGCCGACGTGCTGACCGCGGGCTTGCGCGCCAACCCCTTCGTTTTCGGCACGGCTTCGAGCTACCCCTACCAGGCCTATTCGCCAAGCCGCCCCGGCCAGAACTCCTACAGCATGACGGTGATCCAGGCCATCGACGTGAACCGGAAGCGGCTGGCCCGGATCGAGGTGGCGACGCGCGCCAAGCAGGTGCTCGAGGCGCAATATCAGGACGCGGTGCGGATCGAGATCGACAATCTTTACAACGTCTTTCTCGACGTGGTGGCGGCCCGCGAGTCGCTGCGCTACGCGCGGGCCGGACTGGCGGGGCTCGATCGAGTGCTGCGAACCGCCCGCGGCCAGTTCGACGCCGGAGATATCTCGGAACCGGAATACGAACGCGTGGCGGGGCTGCGCGACACGGCGGAAATCCAGTTGGAGCAAGCCGATTTCGCCATGAGCCAGGCGAAGTTGTCGCTGGCCGCGATGATCAACATTCCCCCCTCCGAGGCCGACGGGATCGAGCTCCGTGGCACGCTGACCGACACGGCGCCGCCGCCCCCACCGCGCGAGGAGTTGCTCCGCATCGCCTTTCTGACACGGCCCGACTTGAAGGCCTACAGCCTGGGCATACGGCGGGCCCAGGCCGACGTGGGGCTGTCGCGAAAGGAACGCTTTTCCGACGTGTTCCTGCTTTATTCGCCCTACGAGTACCGCAACAACGCGCCGACCGGCGGACAGAGCGTCGCCTCGTGGTCGGTGGCCGCGATGGCCACCGTGCCGCTTTACAACCGCAACCAGGGGATCATCCGCCGCGCCGAATTGAACGTGCGGCAGACCCAAATGGAAATGCAAGCCCTGCGACGGCAGATCGCGTCGGAGGTCGAACGCGCGGAGCGCGAGTACGCGGCCAGCGGGGCCGTCGTCGAACGGATGCAGCGCGACATCCTGCCCCGCGGCATCCGCATCCGCGACGCCGTGCGGAGGCTCTTCGAGGGCAAGGAGGCCAGCGCGCTGGAGTTCCTCAACGCCCAGCGGGCCTTCAACGACGACGTGCGAGCGTTCCGCGACGCGGTGATTCGCCACCGACGCAGCATGTTGCGGCTGAACACGGCCGTCGGACAGCGGATCATGCCGTAGCGTGGGCGCCGTAGGCATTGTTGTCGCTCAATGGGCGGACTTGGTTCCGTCGCGGCGCCGCTCCATGACGCGGTCGATCGTTTTCGACTCGATGATGCTGTCGGCGAGCGCGGTTCCAATCAGATAGTTGCCGGCTTGGGTGTAGTGTACGTCGTCGTAGAGATAGGCGGTCGTCTTCGGCATCCGCCGTTCCAGGTCGACGAGGTCGACGCCCGCCCGCATGGCCAGTCGCCGTGTCGAATCGTTGAAACGGCGCATGCCGTCGACCATCGAATGGAGCGACGGACGTTTGCCGCCGAAGTAGTGAGACAGCGGAAACACCAGCAAGGGCCGCAGGCGAGGCGGCAGGTCGTCGCGATAGAGCGAAGGTTGCGTTGCCAGCAGCACGCGCATCCCCTTGGAACGAGCAATGGCGACGAAGTCGCGCAGGTTGCGCTCGAACGCCGGCAGGCTCTTCCACTCGGTGATGCTCACCGGCCGGGCCTTGGGAACGAAAAACGTGCGCACGCCGTTGATTCCTTTCCCCTCGGGACCATCGACGCGAATCTGATCGAAGCGCAGGTCGGAACACCATTGGCCCGCGGTCATCGACGAGGGCACTTTTCGACCACCGGTGGCAAGGTTCGCGATCGCGCCGAGGTAATGCCGGTAATCCGACCAATAGGCGCCCTCACCGAACGCGTCCGGCGTAAAACTTCGCACCAGATCGTTAATGGCGTGAAACGTGATCGCCAGATCGGGTGAGAAGTCTTGGGCGAAGAACAGGAGCTTAATCGTGTCGTGCTCGGTCGTATGCCAGTCGGCGCCGAGATTCTGAACCTCGACTTTGTACCGCGGATAGGCCTTGCGAAGCTGCCTTTCCAGCACCCGGCAATGCGTTTGTTCATAGGGCACTGTGCCGCAATAGACGGTCGAGCCGCCGAACACGAAGATTCGAAAGACATCGTCTCCTTTCGCTGGATCGAGATCGTCGCCTCGAAAGCCCCAGCGATTCACATGGAGTGTCGCGTCATTCGGTTGAGGAGTGTTTTGCAGATACGGATGATAGCCATCGCTGTTCGAGGTCATGATTCGCCTGCGCACGAAGCGATCCGCGAGGGCGCCCGCGGCCAGGTAAACGGCCAACACGGCGACGACGACCATCGTCAGTTTGTGCCGCGGCCGCACCACGAACGTTCGCCCCGAGCGCGACTTCACCACATGCGCGACGGCGCAAGAGCGGGCCAGGTAATAAAACGCGGGCAGGATGACCAGGAACAACAAAACCAGAAAGGTCGCGTACGGCGCGTCATATTTGCCAAAAACGACGGGATCGTGCGAGGTGTGCGGCAGATAGCCGAGCGCGAGCGCGAAGGCCACGGACGACGCCAGCCTGGGCAGCCAGACGGCGAGCCGCGACGCTTTGGCTTGACTCGAATTTTCGCGATCGGCGTTCATCGGGTACGCACCGCGGCCAGGGCTCGGCGATGGAGGCGGGGGCGGGGGCGGGGGCGGTTGCTGGCCGTAGTCGTCCTACATGGAAAAAACTAGGTCGAGAGATGGATTTGTCAAGAACACGCTACCACCCGCCGCTCGCTCCGGCGCCCGATGAATGGCCGCCCGAAACGCCCGTATCGAACGAGGGTGGCGGGCTCGAAACGCCCGCATCGAAAGAGGGTGGTGGGCTCGAAATGCCCGCATCGAACGAGGTCGATGGGCCGCCCGAAAAGCCCGCGGCCGACCCCGACGACCAGATCGCCGCGGACGCCGCCGTCGTGTCGGTCAACATTGGCGTGGAATGCGTCCGGCTGTTCCGGTACGAACAGTTGCGGCAGGACTCCTCGACCTCGACCAATCCTCCCTGCGAGTACGTGGCCGCCCGAACGGTGCGGGTGGTCGAATTCTTGGTCTGGGCCCGACACTGCGGGCAACGCGAAAAGCGAGTGAACAGCGCGCCGTAGCGGAACTTGAGCGTCTCGCGGCACATGCCGCAGGCCCAGACGTCGTAATCGACGCTGCCGACCCGCTCCTCGATCCGCTCGCCCTGCGTGAGGTATTCGTCGTCCGCCGCCTCGCCCAGGCGCGTCATGTCGCCGCGGCAGCCCGGGCAACGGCGCGTGCGGTAGCGTCGGAACTTTCTCGCGCCAAAGATCATGCCTCCGGCCAGGCCGGCGCCCCCGAGGCCAAGCAGAGGCCAAATAACGACGCCGTTTTCCATTCGTCTCGCGGCTGGTTTGATGCCTTGCCAGGCGGCGGGTGGCACGGCCTGGGCGGCGGGGGGCACGGCCTGGGCGGCGGGGGGCGCCTGCCGGGCGGCGGGTAGAACGGGCGGGGCGGGTGGCGCCTGCACTGTCGGAGGCACCGGCTCTGCTGACGGTGCTCCAGCGGGATCTTGGATCTCGGCCTGCAAAGGCGCGAGCTTGACTCCCAGGATTCGTTCGGCGCAAGCCCGCGCGCCCTGGAATACGGCGCCACCGGGGTCGCCCGCCTTGAATCGCGGCACGATCACCGTCTGCAGGATTTCGCGACTGGCGTCGATGCGGGCCTGGTCGCCGAGTCCGTCACCCAGAATGATCTCGGCCTTTCGGTCGTCGAGAGCTACGAACACGAGCACGCCGTTGTTCTTGCCGGCCTGACCGATGTGCCAACGGTTGAAGAGGTCGGTCGCGAAGGGGTGCGGGTCGGCGCCGTCCGTTGAGCCGATGACGACCACCGCCAGTTCGGCGCCGGTCTGCTTCTGGATCTCGTTGCACAAGCTATCGAGTGCCGTGACGGTATCGGGCGACACGCGGCCGGTGAGGTCCACCATCCCGCCGCTGGGCCGCGGGCGCGGAATCTGCTCAGGGCCGACGCCCAGCGCCGAATTGGCGCAGGCCCAGCCCGCCGCCAGCGCCAAGGCGACGCTCGCCACACCTGCATTCATCGTTGACCTTTGCATTCGCCGCCGCCGTGTGGGGTCTCTCATGGGTACGAATCTCGCCTTTGAGGAGAAAAATGTCTCATTCTTGGCCGCGTACAATATAGCAGGGCTGGAGTCGGCCCGGCTACAAGAATTCTTCGATCATACTTCACGCGGCCGACAATGAGACATTTTGGCACGAGAAAGCGGTGGCTGGTGGCAGAGCCTAAGCGATGCCCCGGCTAAATAGCGACCGGGGCATCGCTTGCGCTGCGGGTTGGTGTCGGACCATGAATAAAATTGGCGACGCGATGGTTTGCGCCGGCGCCGCGAAAAAACTGCAAAACCGTACCTTTACCCGACGAAAGCATCGACGCGTGGGGCACAGATGAACGCTACGGGTGAAGAAGTCTTAACGCATCCAAAGCCGGGCAATCCGCCGAGACGGATTTCCTTGTCGGTACAGGTACGGTTTTGCCAGTTTTTTCTTGGGCATTTTCGGCTGCGCCGAAACCGCCGTGCCGCCCCGCGTTTGCGGCGAGGCCTTCTTTTTTGGATCAGGCGAGTGCCAACCGCCCGCGCGGATGGCCTGGGGCTGTCGCCCCAGGCTCGACAACCTCGCCGCTACGCGGCGGAATGCGATCATGCGGCTCAAGAATGCTTGGCGGCTTGGCGTAGCTCGCCGTGTGCCTCATCGCCGCATTCGTTTGATTTCGATTGGCCCACGGCCATTTGACGTTCCAAGCAAGGGGTGTTAAACTTCGCCATTTGTATCAACGCGGCGAGCCCGGATTATTCATGGTCCGGGGGAAATCCGGGCGAGGGAATCTTCAGCATGGCAAAAGCTCTGAAATCCAAGACTTTGAAATCCAAGCCGGCCAAGTCCGTTGGCAGGAAGGCCAAGGCGGTGAAATCGAAGGCCTTGAGGGTGGCCCTCTTGAAGTCGAAGCCGGCCAAATCCAACGGGCAAAAGCCCAAGTCCGGCAAGCCACGGGCGAAAACGGCCGAACGGTACGTCTATTCCTTTGGTCCCGGCGGCACCGACGGCGACGCCAGCATGCGTAACCTGCTGGGGGGCAAGGGGGCCAACCTCGCCGAAATGACCAAGATCGACCTGCCCGTGCCCGCCGGTTTCACCATCGGCACCAATGTTTGCACCTATTACTACGACCACGACTTACTACGACCACGACCACAGCTACCCGCCCGAGCTGCGCAAGCGCGTCGACGCCGCAATAGCCAAGATCGAGAAGGAAATGGGGGCCAAGTTCGGCTCGACGACCAACCCGCTCTTGGTTTCGTGCCGCTCGGGCGCGCGCGACTCGATGCCCGGCATGATGGACACCGTGCTCAACATCGGCCTGAACGACCAGACGGTCGAGGCCCCGGTCGGTATATTTAGCCGGGGCATCGCTTACGCTCTGCCACCGGCCACCGCTTTCTCGTGACAAAATGTCTCATTGTCGGCCGCGTGAAGTTATATAATTGCGAAAAAGCTCCCCAGCGCGGCCGGACAGTGTGTTCAGATTCGTTGCGCGCGAAGAAACCTGCCATAAAGGCAGGCGGCGACGACGCGACAGCCCGTTTTGCCGCCGACAAACGGGGGGGTCTTGCTCCGCCTGTTCTTGTTTCGCTGTCGCCTAACCACACTAACCCGGATTATTCATCAATGGTGAGACCCAAGGGCCTCCGGCGGCGTTTAAGTTGTTGGGAATCCACAACTTCCAACTCGGCATGGGGCCAGTCATGAGTTTGCAGTCTGCTTGGCGGTTTTCAGTCGGATTTTTCGGGCACGAAGGCCGTCTTGGAGCCACCCAACCGACTAATATTCGACATGGCCTCCTTCGACGACCGAACACACGGCCATCCGTCTTGCCCGTCGCTTCGCCGCAGTTGGCCTCTGCCAGATTCCACCTCGCGTTCAACGGCGCGCCCAAACCGCTTTCGAGCAAGACGCGCCGTCGGGGGTTCCGGCGACGCCGGCGACGCGAGCGGATGGACGACACCAACAAGACCGCCGTCGCACCACGCCAGCACGGCGCGGGCGGAACGAAGCGCACGGGCGCCGTCTGTCGTCGCGTTCGGCAGTCTCGGAGGGAACGGTGTATGGCCTTTGAGCAGCCGTGCCTCAAGCGTCCGCGCCCTTGTCGGTCAACGCCGTTTCTGGACCTGCGACGAAACGATGGGGTGGGTAGCGCGTCCGACGTCGTCCTCGTTCCGGCAAGGGGATGATGCGCTTCGCTCGACGACGCGTTGGCCAGGGCGACGCCCGACCACGGCGCGCTCGTCGCATCCGGCACGCGGAACGTGCAACGGAGGATGCCGGCCGCGAACGGGACGCCTCCGCGCGGCGTGACGCTTCGGACGCGGCGGTTTCGCACGGCACGGCACCGCAGCCTGGCTTTCAGCGCGGGCGACTTAACTGGAATTATTTCCTGACTCGTGAAACCTAAGGGCCTTCATCAGCGTATCAGTTGTTAGGAATATCGTTGTGAATCCAAAGCTTCCAAGCCGGCACGGAGGTCAACCATGAGTGAGTCCGCGTGGCAGTTGTCGCTCGGTTTTTTGGGCTCGAAGCCCATCCTGATCGAACCTGGGCAGGATCAGTTGACAAGTGACGCCGGTTTGTTGCCGATCCGACAGTTTGATGAACTGCTTGGCCTGACGGGCCGGTTCGCCGCCGCGTTGGATGATCCGCGTCAGTTGGCATTCGTTGACCATATGGCCCGTTCCAAAAATATTGCAACATTTCGACTTTCAAAACCCGCGGAAAACCAGTCCAAGAACGTGCTAGCTGCGTTGCATTATTTTTGGAACGGGCCATACCTACGCGGAAATGACGCGATCTCGCATTTACGGCATCCTGGCCGGCTACGCCGATCAGAACGACCACGACGAATTGCGTTTCGACCCCATGTTCAAGCTGATCGCGGGTCGCAAGCCTTCGGACGATGAGCTGGCAAGTCAGCCGACCCTCTCGCGGTTCGAGAACGCCATCTCCATCCCGTCTCTCTGGCGTCTGCGAGACGTGCTCATCGATGATTTCCTGGCCGCGTTCGACGAGCCGCCCAAGCGGCTGACATTCGACATTGACCCTTTCGACGACCCAACCCACGGCCACCAGCAGTTGACTTTCTTTCATGGGTACTACGAGCAATACCAATACCTGCCTCGGGTCATCACCTGCGCGCAGAACGACTTGACCGTGATGGCCTGCCTGCTGCACGGCACGGCCTGCCCAACGTTGGGCGCCGACGACGACATCGAGTACTTGGTCCAGCGCTTGCGTGCGAAATGGCCGGACGTGGTCATCGAGTTCCGCGGCGACTCGGGGTTTGGGGTGCCCGTCATGTTCGACGTCTGCGAAGGGCTGAGCCTGTTCTATTCGTTCGGGCTGCGGATGAACTCCGTGCTCAAGGGCCAAAGCGAAGCCCTGCTGGCGGAAGCGGTCCAGCAATACGAGACGACGGGCCAGCCCCAGCGGTTGTTCACGGCGTTTCAGTACCAAGCCAAGTCGTGGCCCGCGCCGCGCTGGGTGGTCGTCAAGGCCGAGGCCAATGCCGAGGGAACCAATCGCCGAGCGGTGGTCAGCAATCGTCCCGGCGCGGAACTTCTACCGCAGGCCACTTACGACGAGTACGCCGAGCGTGGCGAGGGTGAGAACCGCAACAAGGAGCTGAAGCGCGGCATGGAGGCGGATCGCCTCAGCGACCATCGTTACATGGCCAACCTGTTTCGACTGTACATGCATGTCGAGGCCATGAACCTCCTGGCGCGGTTGCGGCGTCATGTGGCCGATCCGCCACCGGAAAAGCCTGCGGCGGAGTTGCCGCAAGAGGCATTGGCCGGTCGCGATCGTCAACGGTTTTTCAATCAGCGACGCGAGCGCGATCCCCTGGGTGAAGGGCACGCTTGCACCTGGCGCATGCGGCTCATCAAGGTGGCCGCTCGCGTGACTGAAACAACGCGCCGGATCGTGGTCCGCTTGAGCAGCAGTTGGCCGTTCCTCGATCACTACCGTCGGGGCACCGCGCAGGTGCTCGGTCTCAACACGGAGGATTTGTCGTCGGCGTAATCGCGCCGATACCTCTGCACCACACACACCTACCAGGCCGGATTGGGCTACCGTGACGCTGGGGGAAAGGGGGCCTTATCGACCGATCGTGCGCGCTCGGGTGCCTCCGACCACAATTCCCGAGTCACGCGCCCCGCCGGGGCCCCTCCGCCCACTCTATGAATAATACGGGCTAACCCCCTTCGCTGATGCACCGATCGCCGTCCTCAAAGATTCCGAAATTCAAAATTTCCGCGTAGCCTATTGACGGCCTTTGTGCGATCAGGTAGATTACCTACGATCGGTTGAACTGCCTCTGAAGAAATTCGGAAAGCGTCATGTACGCCACGCTGTCTGTAGTTAATAGTAATGGCGTTTCGCGGGGTTCCGGATCGCAACGCCGAGGCGTAAGCGCTGTCGAGCTATTGGTCGTCGCTTCGATTATCGCGATGCTTGCATCGCTGATTCTTAGTGCGGTCCAGCAGGCGCGGGAGCGTGCTCGCGCGACGGAATGCCTCAACCGGCTTCGACACTTCGGCACCGCTTCGATGAGCTATAATTCGGCGCGCGGAACGTTCCCGCCGACGGAGGTCGGGTACCATGCGCAACTCAGGTTGATGCGCTCCATATCACCCCATGTGTACTTGCTTCCCTATTTCGAGCAAGGCAATCTGGCCGTCGACGTTAACTTGGGGGAGCGTGGGAACGGCGACATCCCCGGTTCGGCACCGAGCAGCGCCGTGAATGCGAACGTATTGCGGCATACAGTCCCGCTCTTCCTTTGTCCCTCGGACGATCCGCTCCCAGGTGGCAACAGCTACCGCGCGAATTTCGGGATCGGGCCAGGGCTGTCGCACTACAGCTCGACGCCAGGGAACGGCACCGGCGCGTTCGTCAACTGGACGCCCATGCGGGCCGCGGCGTTCCGCGATGGCCTCTCCAGCACCGTGTTGTTTTCGGAGCGTTTGCTGGGAAGCGGCCGGCCGAACGCTGCCGAGCCAATCCGGGACTCATTCATTTATTCAGCCAGCGCCATCGAGACGGTGGCGGATTGTGAGGTCGATTGTCCGCTTGCCGCGCTGGGGCCGGCCGACACGTACCTAGGCGCCTCGTGGCTCTTCGGCGGCTACCGCAATACCTGGTACAATCACGTATTTACCCCGAACTTCCGCGTCGTCGACTGCGAGGTCGGCCACCTGGGCGGCGGAAATGGGGCGTTCACCGCTCGCAGTTTCCACGTCGGCGGTGTCAACGCGGTCTTCGCCGATGGCTCGGCCCGATTGGTCCACGAGTCAATCGCGGTCGCGGTTTGGCACGCTTTGGGAACGCGTGCTGGTAACGAGCCGATTGGAGAGTTTTGACATGCCGTGCTCGCCGAATTCGATCGCAGCGCACCTGGCTCGCCGCTGCCCTGTGTTGATGCGTTTCGCCGTTCTGGCCGTAAGTACGGCATTCGCGCATGCCGCGGCTGGCGGAGCGGATTTTACGTTGCCCGAGTTGCGCGCTGCGCTTGAGTCGCAGTTGCAGTCGATCCAGTCGATGCATGTGAAATACACCGTCTCGTACCACGCGACGAGCGAAGGTAGGGAGCGGGGGCCGCGCGAAAACGAATGGGCGCAAGATCGCGAACGAAGGTTTTGGCTTAGTTCCCCGCCTGTGGGCGCGGAAGGATTGCGGGCGTCGGTCCTGACGTTCGACGGCGAGCGCGGCTATAGCCTGATCTGGTCGCCGACGGGCGAGCCGAAGGCCGTCCTCACCGTCACGGAAACGGCGAACCGAGGGCTGAAAAGAGCGTTCGCGCCGGACCTAGTGTTGGGGTTGCGCCTTCAACTGCTCCCCGAACCCGTCACTGCGCTGTTACAGTTGCCTGGGGCCCGGCTGGCGCCGCGCGACGACGGCCTGTCGGACGCCGAGCGCAAGGTCGAAATCGACGGTTTTTCATCGGTGACGAATGCCGCGCTGCACCTTTCCCTCTCCCTGGATACCGAGCACGACTTCCTGCCGCGACGGATCGCAATTTACCGAGGGGGCATGCCCACAAATGAGTGGTACATGATTTGGGAGGTGCGCGAATTCATGCGCGTGCGCGACGGCGTCGCAAACGCCGATCGCTGGTTTCCGCGTTCCGCAACCTTCACCCAAGTTTGCGGCGTTCATCAACTAGAGGTTTCCGAGGCGTCGGTCAACGTCCCTATCCCGGTGGGGAAGTTTCGTCCGGAGCCGTCGCTTGGAACGACTGTTATCGACGACACCGCTCGGGGAGAGGGCAGAGTCTACGTGGTCGGCGGCATCCGCAAGGCCGATGAGCGTGTCCGTCGCTCAGCGGATTTGGCAAAGCAGGAAATTGAGCGCGCGTCGCGCGAGGCGCCGACGGCGCCGGAGCGTAGCCGCTCCTTGGATGCGACTCCACGTCGAGCATACTCGGCATCGCGTATTGTATTTTTCGTCTCGCTCGCGCTGGCGCTCGCGGGCGCCGCCCTGTGGTTTTGGCCGTTCCGGAGGTAGTTCATCTTCCCCATTCTTGAGAGGAGCCCCGACATGTTGACTGTCCAACGACGATTTTGGCCCTGTGCATTGGCGCTGGTGATTGGCACCATCGCCGTGATGTGGGCTCGCTCATCGGCAGTTCCGGTGCCGCACGCCGAACTTGCGGCCATCCGCGCCGGAGATTACGTTGAATGCACGTCAGCGCAAACCATGTCTCTGACAGTATGTACTGAGTGCCAGTACAATGGCAACGGAGGATACGTGGAGTGCGACGACGCGGCGAAGTCAACCGCATGCGTGTCATACACGAGCATGACCCAATGCATCGAGTGCGAGGATGGCGATGCCCAATGTCCTGGGATGATATCAAGCTATTTCGACGAAGAGTGCCTCGATCTCAATCAGCAAGACTACGGCGACTGCCTGCGCACGTACGCGCTGGCGGCAGAGCAAGCATGCTACGACCACCCGGATCATTGCCCATAGTTGGTGCGTTGTGGCGCCGCATATGGCCGACCACGGTCATGTCCGTAATAGCGGCGTGATGAGGCAAAATGATGTTCACGGTAGCGCTTCTTGCGGTGTTTCTTGGCGACGTGGGGGTTGTGGCGCGCGCTAGCGGTGGCGAACTCGCAAGCCTCAACTGCTGCGGGCCGTTCGCGCTGCAGGTCAGCGCGTTAGCGCTCGGGCTCGACGTGAGTACGGAGCGGATTCTGGCCTTGGTGCCGGTCGTCGAGGACGGCTGCAGCCTTGACGACCTCGATCGCGCCGCAAGGGAACTTGGTCTCCGCACCATGCCTCTCCGCTGGCAAGGCGAACTTCCGCGATCGCTTCGCGCCCCGGCCGTTATTCCAATCGTCACCAGACGCGGTACGAGGCACTTCGTGGCGATGCTGGCGAGGGACGGGGACCGCGTTCTCATCGTCGACGCCCCGCAGCGGCCGGCGTGGATTACGATCGAATCGCTCCGCTCGACCCTGAATTGGGACGGCAACGCCCTGCACGTCGCCGTGGACGACGCTGCGATCCTGGAGTTATCCAGCTACTGCGATTCAAGGCCGTCTTGGATTTGGTTGGGGTTAGCGCCGGCCGCGCTGGTTTTATTCGCCGCGCTCCGAAAATTCCGTAGGTTGTGTGGCCGTCTGACCGCCGAGCGCCGGTGATTTACGCATGGTCGTAACAAGGGATCGTCATGGCAACCAACGACACACGTCCGTGGGTCTATCTGCGTCGCTTGGGGGCGGCCCTCGCGCTATTTGCCTGCGTCTCGATGGCCGCCGCGTGGGTTCTCGGATGGTCGGCGCCGACCAGCGTCCGCTCACAGGACGATGGCGTGAGCGTCGCCCCCGAAGAGACCGTCGTGGGGGCATCGGAGGAAGCCACGAGTTCGCGCACGACGCTCACCGTGTCGAACGAGTCCGCCGGCGTGGTCCGATTGAAGGAGCTCATCTCGCACTGTGGATGCACCGTTCCCGAGCTGCCGGAAAAAACCGTTCTGGATCCTGGCGAGAGCACGACGATCGTCGTGAATGTGTCGCCGCCGAGAGTGGGGGAGCGCCGCACCTCAGTCGACATCTACACGGACTCGCCAAGCCAGCCTCTCCTTTACGCGAAGTTTCTGCTTAAAGGGCGCCCTTTGGAAGTCCCGTACGTTGTATGATCGCCCGACGCGCTTCCGGTTCGCGGGACGGATTTGGCGAAGATGAGTGCCGTCGCGGAGTTCGAGTGCGTCGAGCGAGCTGGCACCGCGCTTTGGGCTGCCGGCGCCGACGTCGACGACGACCGGATCGCAGCCTCCCGCGTCGGATTTGATGAGCGGCCGGGACCGACGGACGACACCGTTCGTCGAACGTACCGCTTCGAGGTGCGTCCATCCAGTGCCACTCGCGGCGAACGCTGCTTCGCTTTCCTCCGGCTTCGGACCACGTCCGCCCTCGAGCCACCACTGACGCCCGTCGCGCTCGAAGTCGCCCTGCTCGCGCCGGTCATAGCCGTTCCAGAACGCGTCTTTCTCCAGCTCGCCAGCGACCATGCCGAAAACAAGTTTACGATTGGGTTTATTGTACGCGACGGCTTTCAGCCGCTCGAAGTCTCCGTGGACGCCGTCGGCGATCCTTGGCTGCGAATTGCGCCAACCGAGCGGCATGACGGGTACGCCGGCTTCGCGGCGAAGCTGACCGGCACGGTCGTGTCCGTGCCCGTGCCGGACGAGAGTGGTGGAGCTTCGGTTAAGAGGGTTCTTCGCGTTCGGACGAACCATCCAGAGTGGGACCACATCGACATCCCCATCTTCATCCGCCTGCCGACGGGACCGCGGGCGCGCACGTCAGAAACAGGCCGCGGTTGACGGTCGACGCACCATGCCGAGCGGCGTCGGGCCGACCGGCGGTTCAGCGCCGCTTTCGAGTCACCTCGGTTTGTGGGGCCGGATTTTTCTGCGACCCGTGGGACTGCGAGGCGATCCGAAAACTCCCCGCGGGTCGGGCTTCGCAGGCCGTCCTCCGCCGCGGACGGCCTGGGAAGGCCGTCCCACGACTGCGCGCCGTCGCGCTGCGAGACTTTTTGGATAGCCTCAGAGCGTCGATGCGTGATTGAATGGACCCCGACACAAAAGCGGCAATGAATTGCCGCACTCCAAAGATCGGCCATTTGACCATCCGAGCAAGGGGTGCTAGACTTCGCCGTTTGTATCAACGCGGCGAGGGAATCTTCAGCATGGCAAAAGCTCTGAAATCCAAGACTTCGAAATCGAAGCCGGGCAAATCCAACGGGCAAAAGCCCAAGTCCGGCAAGCCACGGGCGAAAACGGCCGAACGGTACGTCTATTCCTTTGGTCCCGGCGGCACCGACGGCGACGCCAGCATGCGTAACCTGCTGGGGGGCAAGGGGGCCAACCTCGCCGAAATGACCAAGATCGACCTGCCCGTGCCCGCCGGTTTCACCATCGGCACCAATGTTTGCACCTATTACTACGACCACGGCCACAGCTACCCGCCCGAGCTGCGCAAGCTCGTCGACGCCGCAATGGCCAAGATCGAGAAGGAAATGGGCGCCAAGTTCGGCTCGACGACCAACCCGCTCTTGGTTTCGTGCCGATCGGGCGCGCGCGACTCGATGCCCGGCATGATGGACACCGTGCTCAACATCGGCCTGAACGACCAGACGGTCGAGGCCCTCGCCAAGCAGTCCGGCAACGAACGCTTCGCTTGGGACAGTTACCGACGCTTCGCGCAAATGTACGGCGACGTCGTGCTCGACATGAAGCCCAAGAACAAGACCGACCACGACCCGTTCGAGGAACTGCTGCGCGCCAAGAAACGCAAGGCCGGCGTGAAGCATGACCACGAGCTGACCGCCGAGCAACTCAAGGAACTGGTGGCCGAGTTCAAACAGGCGATCAAGCGGGGCACCGGCAAGGACTTCCCCAGCGACGTGATGGAGCAGGTCTGGGGCGCCATCGGCGCCGTCTTCGGTAGTTGGATGAACGACCGGGCGCTGGTCTATCGCCGCACCTACGGCATCCCGCACGACTGGGGCACGGCCGTCAACGTTCAGGCGATGGTCTTCGGCAATCTCGGCGACGACTGCGCGACCGGCGTGGCGCTCACTCGTAACGTGGCGATCGGAACGCCGGGCCTGAACGGCGACTACCTGATCAACGCCCAGGGCGAAGACGTGGTGGCCGGTATCCGCACGCCCAAGCGGATCGAGGACACCTTCGAACACGACATGCCGGCCGCCTTCAAGCAGTTGCAAAAAATCGGCCGCGGCTTGGAGAAGCACTACAAGGAAGTGCAAGACATCGAATTCACGGTCCAAAAGGGGCGCGTCTGGATGTTGCAGACCCGCAACGCCAAGCGAACCGGGTTCGCGGCCGTGCGAATCGCCGTCGACTTGGCCAACGAGGGGCTGATCAGCAAGGAAGAAGCCCTGCAAGCGCGGCGGATACCGGCCGACGACCTGAATCAACTCTTGCAGCCGATCTACGACCCTGAGTCGAAGCAGACGGCGGTCGAAGAAGGCCGGCTGTTGGCCAAGGGGATCAACGCCGGTCCCGGCGCGGCCTCCGGCCGGATCTGCTTCCATGCCTCCGACGCCGAAGCCCAGTGGCTGAAGAGCAACCAGGTCGAGCTGATTCTGGTGCGGCGAGAAACCAGCCCGGAAGACCTGCGCGGCATGAAGATCGCCAAGGGCATTCTCACCGCCTCCGGCGGGGCCAGCTCGCACGCGGCCCTGGTCAGCCGCCAGATGGGCAAGCCCTGCATCGTCGGCTGCGGTGAATTGGACATCGACTACAAGGTCGGCACCCTGACCGTCGGCGACAAGAAGCTCCGCGAGGGGGACCGGATCTCGATCGATGGCTTCACGGGCGAAGTGTTCGCGGGCGAGGTCCGGGAGCGGCCCAGCGAAATCTTGCAAGTGCTGATTCACAAGACGCTTGCCCCCGAGAAGGCCGAAACCTACGGCCGCTACGCCCAACTCATGAGCTGGGTCGACCAGCGCCGCCGGCTCAAGGTTCGCACCAACGCCGACGAACCCAAGCAGGCCCTGGAGGCGATCGCCTTCGGCGCCGAGGGGATCGGGCTGTGCCGTACCGAGCACATGTTCTTCGGCCACATCGACGAGTTCCGCACGATGATTCTGGCCGAGACGATCGAGGGACGCGAGACCGCGCTGGCCCAGTTGCTGCCGTTTCAGCGTGAAGACTTCGACGGGATTTTCCGGGCCATGCAAGGCAAGCCGGTGACGATCCGCCTGCTCGACCCGCCGCTGCACGAATTCCTGCCGCGCCAGGTGTCGGAGCAGGCCGAACTGGCGCGGAAAATCGGCATTTCGGCCGAGACGATCGCGCGCCGCGTCGAGGAGTTGCACGAGTTCAACCCCATGCTGGGCCACCGCGGCTGCCGGCTGGGGATCGTTTATCCCGAAATCACGCGGATGCAGGCGCGGGCGATCTTCGAGGCGGCATGCGACGTGAAGCGCGACAAGATCGAGGTGCTGCCCGAGGTGATGATCCCGCTGGTCGGGTTCGCCGCGGAGTTCAAGGACCAGGAGAAGATCGTCCGTGAGACGGCCGAGCAGGTGTTCGCACAGAAGGGCGTGCGGGTCGAGTACCTGGTGGGCACGATGATCGAAGTGCCCCGCGCCGCGATCCGCGCCGAGCAAATCGCCGAGCGGGCCGAGTTCTTCAGCTTCGGCACGAACGACCTGACGCAGACCACCTTGGGGATGAGCCGCGACGACTACGCCGGATACATCAACTATTACCGCGAGCACGACGTCGTGCCGGCCGATCCGTTCCAGACGATCGACCTCGACGGCGTGGGCGGGCTGATGAAGCTCGGCGTCGAAGGAGGCCGCGCCGCGCGGCGGAACCTGAAGATCGGCATCTGCGGAGAGCACGGCGGCGACCCGGCGAGCGTGATGTTCTGTCACCAGATCGGGCTCGATTACGTGAGTTGCTCGCCGTTCCGCGTGCCGATTGCGCGCCTGGCCGCGGCACAAGCCGCAGTGGCCGAGAAAGCGGCCAAGAAGAGGTAGGGTGGGCACAGCCCACAGAGGTAGGGTGGGCGGTGCCCACCCTACGGGGACGGGCAAGCGGCCGATCTCGCCGCCCCAGTGTACCAGCGTCGTGTCCAATAGCCCGCGCTGCTTCAGGTCTTTCACCAGCGCGGCCAGGAGTGCTGCGGTTTCAGCCTTGTCAAATTCCGCTCGTCGCCGTACAAGTCAGCCTGGTGCCCGTGGGTCGGTCATGGGCGATCACCCCGATGGCTATCGAGCTAGCCGGGGCATCGCTTAGGCTCTGCCACCAGCCACCGCTTTCTCGTGGTACGAATACAAGCACAAGGGAAAGGGCAAGGATGCCGACCATGCTTCGCAATGCGCCCCGCCGATACGTGAACGGTCTTGCCGTCGTGCTTTGGACCCTGGCCTGCGCATGCGGGTCGGCGATTGGGACCGCCCAGGAACCTCAACCGTCCGAAGAAGCGCCGTCGGCCTCAGTGATCTCGCCGGTCAAGCCCGCCGAAACGATCACGACGGAAGCGGTCCAGCACCAGCTTGAAGAAGCCAAAACGGCCAAAGATCTCGACGACGCGACCAAAACCGAACTGGTCAAGTTTTATCAGCAAGCATTGGCCGAACTGGATCGCGCCGCCGCCTCGAAGGCCAAGACGGCCGAGTTCGTCACGGCGTCGCAGCAGGCCCCGCGGCTTTTCAAGCGGATCCGCGCCGAGATGGACGCGCCCCCCTCGACGCCCAGCGCGATCGAGGTTCCGCCCGAGACGACGCTCGCCCAGTTGGAAACGTCGCTGGCTCAGGCCCAGGCCGATTTGTCGGCCGCCCAGGACGAATTGACCCAACTCGACGCTGAACCCAAGCGCCGCGCCGGCCGCCGGCTGGAGATTCCCAAGAAGCGCGAAGCGGCGGACGCCGCGTTGGAGGACGTGCGCAAACAACTGGGCACACCCTCGGCCGCCGAGGAACCGAAGCCGCTGGCCGACGCGCGCCATGTGGCGCTGGTGGCAAGGCAGGCGGCGCTGGAACAGGCGCTGGCGCAGTGGACGGCGGAACGTGAGAGCTATAACGCCGAGGATGAGCTATTGCCGCGGCAACGCGACCTGGCCGAACGCCGCGTGGGCGAGAAGAAGGAACTGGTGAAGAACTGGCAGCAGATCCTGCACGACCGCCGCCAGCAGGAGGCGGGCGAGCGGCTCAAGGACGCGGCCGAGGAGAAAGAACACACCGATGGGCGGCTTCGCGGCGTGGCCGAGGAAAACGAGCAACTGGCCCAACGCGCCACGCAGATCGGCAACGACGCTTCGCTCGTTTCACAGCAGGTCATCGACTATCGCAACGCGCAGGAAGAGCTGGAGCGCGATTTCCAGGGCGTGACCGAAAAGGTCGACACGCTGGGCCTGACGCAGGAATTGGGGCCCTACCTGTTGCAGTTCCGGCTCACGCTGACGCGTCGCCGCCAGGAGCTCAAGTCGGGCCGCCTTCCTCGGCCAAGCATCGCCTCGGTCCAAGTCGAGGAACTCAAGCTGGCCGACCAGCGCAAGAAGCTCGGCGACGTGCCCGCCCGCGCCAAAGAAATCGTCCGCAAGCTGGATCTCTCCGAAAGCCGCGCCCCGCGCGAAGGACTCGATTTCGAGGTCCGCCGACTGCTCGAGAAACGCCGCGACCTGCTCGACGCGCTGATCGCCGTTTACGGACGGTACACGCGCGAGCTGACCGAACTCACCGTCGCCCAGCGGCGCGTGTTCATGGAGCTGGATCAGGAAGCCGATTACATCGACGAGCGCATTCTCTGGGTGCGCAGCGCCGCGGCACTCTCGACAACCGACCTGTCCGCCGCCTGGGAAGCCGTGGGGCGCTACGCCGTCGGCGACGTTTGGGTCGAGGTCGCGCGCCAACTCCTCATTGGCCTGTGGGCGGAGCGGCTGGCGACGTTCGCCGCGTTCGTCGTGGTCGCGGTGCTGCTGGCCGGACAGGGCCGCATGCGCGCCGCGATCCGCGGGCTGGGCGAGCGGGCGGTCAGGTCGAACGCCGCCGACATGGCGCCCACGCTGCGCGTGCTGGTGTTGAGCCTCTTGATGGCGGCGCCCTGGCCGGCCGCGCTGAGTTACCTGGGCTGGGCCCTTTCGCGCGCCGGCGCCGCCACCGATTTGACCAAGGCGGTGGCGGTGGGCCTGTCGTTCACCGCCGCCTTGCTCTTGCCCTTGGAGTTGCTCCGGCATGTGTGCCGCAGCAAGGGTTTGGGCCAGGCCCACTTCGGTTGGCCCGACGCGAGCATGCGGCTTTTCCGAAAGCACCTTCGCTGGTTCATGATGATGGGGCTACCGCTGGCGTTCTTGGCCGCCACGGTACACACGCTGGAAAACGACCGCTGGCGCGATTCGTTGGGGCGGCTCTTGTTCATGGCGGCGCTCTTGTTGTTAGGCGTGTTCAATTATCGCGTCGCGCGGCCGATGGAGAATTTGATCCGCGAATTCCTGGCCTCGAAGCCTGGCGGCTGGCTGGAACGCCTGCACTACGTGGTCGCGATCTTGGTGCTGGGCGCCCCCTGGGCATTGGCCTTGCTGGCCGGGCTGGGCTACTACTACACGGCGCGGCAACTCGCGGCGCGGCTGGAAGACACCGGCTGGCTGGTCGTCGGATTCTTGCTGACGGGGGCGCTGGCCATGCGCTGGCTTCTGGTCATGCGGCGGCGGCTGGCGATCCGCCAGGCCCAGTTGCGGCGCGCCGCGGCGGCGGTCGAAGTCGCAGGGTGCGACGGAGTCGAGTTGCCGGGCGTCTCTTCGGCCGGTGAAGCGGCCATCGACCTGATGGCGATGAACCTGCAAACGCGGCACCTGGTGCAGACGGGCGTGGTGCTCGGTTTCGTGGTCGGACTGTGGCTGATTTGGGCCGACGTGTTGCCCGCCCTGTCGTTCTTGAACATGCCGCTCTGGCAAACCACCATCGACACGGCCGCGACCGTCGCCGCCGATGGGGCGGCCGTGGCCGGCCCCCTCACGCGCACCGTATCGATCAACGTCTCGCACCTGCTGTTGGCCTTGCTCTCGTTGACGATTTCCCTGATCGCCGCGCGCAACATTCCCGGCCTCCTGGAAATCGCGCTCTTGCAGCGGTTGCCGCTTGAACCGGCCACGCGCTACGCCATCACCACGCTCTCGCGGTACGTGATTTCGGTGCTGGGGATTGTGCTGGCATGTGTCACGGTGGGCATCACATGGTCGAAAGTGCATTGGCTGCTGGCGGCCGTCAGCGTCGGCTTGGGTTTCGGCTTGCAGGAGATCTTCGCCAATTTCATTTCGGGCCTGATCATTCTCTTCGAGCGACCGGTGCGCGTGGGCGACGTGGTGACGGTGGGCGACGTGACGGGCGTCGTCTCGCGCATCCGCATCCGCGCGACGATGATCACCGACGCCGACCGCAAGGAGCTGATCATGCCGAACAAGGAGTTCATCACCGGCCGGGTCTTGAACTGGACCTTGAGCGACCAGATCAACCGCGTGGTGATCAACGTGGGCGTGGCTTACGGCTCCGACGTCGAGCGGGTGCGCGAGATCCTGCTTCGGCTGGCGAAGGAGGAGCGGCATGTGCTCGACGAGCCGGCGCCGATGGCCACCTTCGAGGGATTTGGCGACAGCACGTTGAACCTGGTGCTGCGATGTTACCTGCCCAGCCTCGATGACCGCCTGGCGGTGATCAACGACTTGCACTCCCGCATCCACGAGGTGTTCCAGGCGGAGGGGATCGAGATGCCCTTCCCGCAGCGCGACGTCCACATCCATACCGCCGTGGCGGCCGCCCTCCACACGCCCCCCCAGGCCCTCAACCGGGCGGGCTAGCCCGGAGGGGGGAGGCAATGGGATGCCGCTTTCGCGGCTCGCTCAGACGTCATGGGGTTCTCGGAGGTCGTTTTTTTTTCGCTTCGCTGCCGTTTTTGTCGCACGCCCGTTACTGCGCAACGTGCGTGCTTTGGGCGTAAAAATGACCCTGCCTGTTTCGTGGGCCGCCGCCATTGATTCAGTCCACGCGAGCGGCTAGACTTTAGAGAGCAGAATGGGCGGATCACAACACTGGGGAATAGTGTAACGGTAGCACGACTGGCTCTGGACCAGTTAGTCTAGGTTCAAATCCTAGTTCCCCAGCTTCTCCGCCGATCGCCTCGGCGACATGGAACCCAAAGAAACGAAAGGACTTGCGGTCATTGGCCGCAAGTCCTTTTTAGTTGGGTGTCCACCAGGTCTACAACAATCTTACAACAACGGGCGATCGTGTGGCATCGTGTGGCAGTCTCGGAGCATCTTGAGCGTCCCTCTTGACCGTCCCGCGATGCGAGAGGACGGATTGCTCGTGAACGAGGTTGGGCAGATTCTGCCTGCCGAGCCACCGGCAGACCAGCCTGCAGACCGGCAAGTTGCATCGGTTGGGAACAGGTACACATCGGCGAGCCGGTACTCCCGAGAAAACGCCCACAAGTCTTGACCAGGCTGCGGATCTCCAGGCCGGACTCCTCGACCGGCGACGAGTGCCGAAACAGGTAGGCGTAACAGGAGAGCTGGATCTCGTGCGTGATTTCCAGCGGTTCGCTGTTCCGCGCCGCCGTCTTGAAGTCCGCGATCAACGGCCCGGCTTCCTCGTCCAGAACCAAGTCCATGATCCCAACCAACGGGATGCCCAAGTCCTCGCCGGTCAACGGATCGACGAGCGGAGCCTGGGCGGATACTTCGACGGCCAGCGGCTTGGGCTCCGCGGCTGGAACCGTGCGCAGATAGGCCGCCACCAGCTCGACCGCCTGCCGCTGAAAGGCTTGCTCCTCAGTGACCGACTCGAAGACCATGCTTTCGGCGTCGACCAGTTCGCCCCAGGTTTCGAGCAGCCTGCGGGCCAGTTCCTCGCCCGTGACCGCCAGGCCCAGCAGGCGGTGTCTGTAATAGCATTCCAACGCGGAATGCACGGCCTTGCCCAGGAACAAGGCCGGCGGGGTGGGTTCGCGGATGCCGTCGATGTACTTGAACTTGAAGGCCAGCGGGCACTTGAGCCACAAGTTCAGCCGGCTGGCCGAGATGTAGGCCCGGACGTCGGCCGGCTGGGCGCCCACCGCTTCGCGATCGAAAAGTGCAATACTCATGCGGCGACTCCCTTCGCGGCGGCGTCCAGGTCGATCTTGCCCGCCTTGACCTGTTTCAGCGTGTCGATGAGCGTGCTGGCGTCGAGGCTCGACATCTCGGCCAACGGCTTTTTGAACATCTGCTGCGACAACGCTTCGAGCCGGCGCGCATCCAGTCCGGGGATCTGGTCCGCGAGCTGGGAGAGGTAGCTGAGCTGCTTGGCCGACGCCCTGTGAGCGGGGCTGCCAGCGCGCTGGTCGCCGTTGGCGTTACCATTCGCACCGTCGTTGGCGTTCGCGGTGCGGCCCTGGGCGGTGTGGCCATTGGCGTCCGCCGACGAAGCCGCGCGCCGCGGCTCCGCGCTTTGCGGGTTGCCGCGCTGCAGGGCCAGCTCGTCGTTGACGGCCTGGCGGCATGCCGTGAAAGCCCGCGCCGCCTCCTCCTGGAAGCCCGCGAGATCGCTGTCCAGCAGGCCGTTGTTCAGTTCGATCTCGACGTGGCAGGAAGCGCCGAGGCTCCCGTAGTCGGGCAAGCCGACCTTTTTCGAGAGCCCGACGTTGAGTTTCAAGGGCATGGAACCCTCCTATTCGTGTAGGGGTTGGTGAAAAAGAGCACGGTTCGCGGGCGCCCCGTCGGGCACAAACGGGTCGCGCGCCGGCGCAGTCGGACGAGACGACGCCTTGAAGTTCCTCGTCCATGCCCCAGGCCACCCCGCCGCCACACCGGCGACGGGGCAGCTCTGGGCACGGAGCCTCGACACGACGATCAGCATCCCGCCATCGCCAACTCGCCGGCCTCGTCGAGTGGCTCGCCCTGGAACGCCTGCCAGTTCCGCTTCAGCTCGGACCTGAGCTGCGACACCCGGCCGGCCGTCAGGCCGAATTGCCGGGCCGTGTCACATGTGGTCTCGCCGGTGGCCAACGTGGTCGCGACGCCCCGATCGCGGCGGCACAGCCGGCTGAGCCAATCGCCGAAGTCGATCCGGGCCGCGGCCGTCTCGGCGGGCGTACAGGTCTTGTCCTCGACCAGAACCTCCCGCCACGCGCCGCTGGGGTCGCGGCGATCGAGCCGCTCGACGACGATACCGTGGTGCTGCTGAGCATAGTGCGACATCACGTCGTTGCGGTTCAGTTGGCCACCGACCCGCCGACCGGCGCAGTATTGCCGGACGGCGAATTTGGCCAGAGGCGTGGCGTACGCGATGTCGGCCTTGCCCTGCTCGTACAGCCGTGCGTACGTGGCCGCGGCGTTGGCCAGCGACTCCTGGATGGCTTCTTCGCGGGTCTCGGGCGGGAGTCCGCGGAAGGCGTAGCGGAGTTGGCTGTGGATGACAGGCAGCAGGGCGACAAAGCCAGCGTGCCAAGCGGGCTTGTCAGTCGAGTTGGATTGGGCGAAAGTGGTCATCGGGACGATCTCCTGGGTCTGGGGACCGCCCCGACGACCGGGGCGGTCGTGTGGGGTGGAAACAACCGCCCGCTGGGTCGCGGGCGAACGGGGTGGTAGAGGCCGTGTTGATAGCTAACAGGGCCGCGAGGGCGACGAGTGCCGCCGCGGGGGCGTAACTTGGCCGTACCAACGGATATGCCAGGAAAAGCGGCGAGTTTAAGGTGGGCCGGGCGGATTGGCGTTGGACGTCGCGTCCAAGGCGGCGGTGGGCTGGCCTGTTCGGTTATGGGCCCCATATCGACCAGTGAATTGTGGTGCACTTGCGAGCCGATGGGGCAGACATTTCTTTGCCATCCAAGGAGGGACGCATGGTTCAAAACGCAAGCGCACTGATCTCGACGAATGAAGCCGACAGGATCGCCAGATCGCTAATCGGCGGTGAGGTTTCCGTCGAAGCGGACGAATCCGGCGTCAGGACGCGCCGCAGGGGGTTCGCTACGTGCATCGAACTCTACCCCCAACTCGTAACAGTTTAGTTCCCTGCCCGTCCCCAGCGGCACGAGACGCCGCGAGCGAGGCAGCCGGTCAGACACGCAGCCAGGCGCGGGTGAGGAGAATGACCGCTCGCGACCGCGCTGCGGCGCGGCGCAGTCGAGGGCAAGACGCCCCCGTCAATCGCCACCGAGGCGCAGCAGCGAACGCCTCGGAATCGGATCTCGATGCGAGGTGGCGCATGCGGTGTCCGCGACGGAACCGGCCCGCCCCCTGA